>Ga0163144_10003042_pt1 | contig 38314 bp, 32 predicted proteins | sample OliLak19BULKMAT1_FD_123175 | JGI IMG/M metagenome (GOLD analysis project Ga0163144, IMG submission 123175) | Freshwater microbial mat bacterial communities from Lake Vanda, McMurdo Dry Valleys, Antarctica - Oligotrophic Lake LV.19.BULKMAT1 | ecosystem: Environmental > Aquatic > Freshwater >...
ACTGCCTCGGGAGAGGGAATGGTTCCGGTCGCCCTACGGGCTCCCTACACCATTCCCTCTCCCGGCACCTCGTAGCGTAATGTTTCCTTCCCCTCAGGACACCAACTCAGAAACGGCGGGGAGTTGGGCGTTCCGCCGCCTGAAGGCGGGACTGCCAACGAGTTGCGAAGCTCGATAAAATCCGGGAACTGTTGGATGCAGATGGGCACGACCTCTGAAAACCAAAACAACGCCGGCGAGACGCCAGCGCTCCCAGCAGGGCAACCGGGTAGAGGCTCGGTGCCTGCCTCCGATAGAGCAATCGCTTTAGCGCCGCCGAACTGCGATAAATCCCCGGAAGTTTGGGACAATCTGACACTTCCGTTAACATTTACGCTTACTTAACACTTCTTTGGGTTTCCCACACACGGGCTTAACTGGGTGGGCGTCTGTTGTAGTTGAAGCGCGACGACATCGATCGCCGCGAGACGAAACTAAAACTTTAAACTAAACAAAACGAAGTCATGAAACTCATCAGCAAGTCCCTCCTCCTCGCTATTCTCACTGGCAGCACGGTCAGCCTGCTGGCCCAGGACGCCCCGAGCCGGCCAGAAGGTCATCAACGGCCGATGCCTCCGATCATGGTGGCGTTGGACACCAATCAGGACGGGGTGATTGATGCCGACGAAATTGCCAACGCCGCCACCTCGCTGCTGACGCTGGATCAGAACGGCGACGGGCAGTTGACGGCTGAGGAGGTGCGGCCGGCCCGTCCGGAAGGCGCGCGGGGGCCCGGTGGGAGAGGCGGCAAGGGTGGCAAGGGTGGTAAAGGGGGGCCGCGTCCGGCCACTGCGGCTGAGTGATCGGACGGTGTGAGCGAGTGATGATTGCAAGCCCGGGGCCTAGTCCCGGGCTTTTTGTTGAATCCGCGGCCTGGGGCGAAGGAAGTTAGCGCGTCGTACGGATTACCCGGAGAACGCTTCTGGACATCAGGGAAGCTTGAATTCATGAATTAACCCGACGGGGTTCGACACTTATGCTGCCGGATCACGGCCTGGCCCATGAAATTGAAACCAACACTTTCGGTCACGTTGTTGCTGCTGAGCGCTCGTCTGACGCTGTGGGCGGCGGATTCGGTCTTTTCTGGTCCGCAACCCGGAGAAAAAATCACAGGATTCAACGTCCTGGAGTTGACCGGTGTAAAGGCCGGCCAGGAGCGCGATGCCGTGAAGGAGAATGCCGGGCAAGCGACGGTGCTGGTGTTTGTACATGGCTTGGAGCGCTCCCTGGTGCCCTTGCTACGGGTGGTGGACGAGTATGGGGCAGGGCGGAAAGACGGGTTAAAGACCGAGTTTATCTTTTTGTCGCCCGACCGACTCCAAGGGGAACAACGAGTGAAGGCAGCCGCAGCGTCATTGAAATTACAGTCGCGCGTGGGACTGTCCGTTGATGGGCTTGAGGGCCCTGGGAATTACGGGTTGAACAAAGAGTGTTTGATGACCCTCGTGGCCGCCAAAGACAATACCGTGACCGCCAATTTTGCCCTCGTTCAGCCCGGAATCGCGGACGCTCCCCAGGTCTTGGCGGTACTGGCAAAAGTCAGTGGAGACACCAATCCCCCGTCCATTGCTGAGCTGAGTCAGCGTCAGCAAACCCGCAGTGGTGGGGGCGCGGCGCGAATGAACCGTGAGGGCGGTTCGCCGGAGATGAAGGCGAAGGAAAATTTCCCGGGCGCGGTGCCGACGGATCCAACTTTGCAGGGATTGCTTCGCCGTTTCATTCGACCTACCAATGACGTCGCCACCGTGGATCGGGTGCTCGCGGAAGTTAAGGTGTGCCTCAAGGACAAGCCCGATCACCAGAAGCAAGCCATTGACGGCTGGGTTCGCATTCTTCATTTCGGTGACCGCTACGGCACGGAATACGCCCGGACAGTGGGTCGAGAATTCCTCGAGCAGCTTCAACGTGAAGCGAAGTGAGCCGCCGGGTGTCCATCGTCTTGGGAGTGGTGCTGGGCGGAGCGATCGTGCGGGCCGAAGCACCGCCACCTTTCCGAACGGGGATTCTGCCCATTCTAACCAAAGCGGGTTGCAACGCGGGAGCCTGTCACGGCGCAGCGACGGGTCAGGGCGGATTTAAGCTGAGCTTGCTGGGTTACGATCCGGAGGAGGATTTCGATCGCATTACTCGGGAGTTGGGAGCCCGACGCCTCTCGGTTCAGCATCCGGAGGAAAGCCTGTTTTTGCGCAAGCCATCTGGGCAGGTCGAACACGAAGGGGGGCGCAAACTGCGTCGTGATTCTGCGGGCTATGAATGGGTGCGCCGTTGGATTGCCGCCGGCGCGCCCTATGGCCCGCCGGAATTGCAGGTGTCCACAATTGCCGTCGAACCGGCGGATCATTTATTTGCTGGCACGAATGAAACCCAACAACTCCGGGTCACGGCTACGCTTTCGAATGGCTCGCGGCAGGATGTGACCAGCCTGGCTCTTTATACTTCCAACGACGACGCCATCGCCCTGGTCGCGAAGGAAGGTGCCGTCACTCTCGTGGGCCGCGGCCTGACCAGCATCATGGTCCGGTACTCGGGTCAGGTTGCGGCGGCACGGCTGGCGGTACCTTGGGGGGAGGTTGGAGGGGAGGTCGGGGATTTCCCGACCGCAAATTTAATCGATGAACACGTGCGGGACCAAGGGGTGCGCTTGCGGGTGCCGGCTTCGGGTCTGAGCGATGACGCGGAGTTCTTGCGACGCATTCATTTGGACCTCACTGGGCAATTGCCTTCAGCGGAGTTGGCCCGTGCTTTTCTGGCGGAGCCAGCGTCGGTGGAAAAGCGGCAGCGAATCATCGACTCCCTCTTGCGCAGCGAATCGGGTGTGGATTTTTGGACGATGAAGTTCGCCGATCTGCTGTTGTTGAACGGACAAGGCGAGGCGTCGGTGGCGTATCACGGTTGGTTGCGTGAGCAGATCGCCACGAACGCGCCGATGGACCAGGTCGCGCGGGCACTGCTCACTTCCTCGGGCGAACTGGCGCGCGTCGGGCCGGCCAATTTCATGACGCTCGCGAACGACCCGCGCGATCTCTCCGAACACGTGGGACGGATTCTTCTGGGCGTGCAGATAGGATGTGCCCGTTGTCACGCGCATCCCTCCGATCGCTGGACCCAGAAGGATTATCACCAGTGGGCCGCCTATTTCGCGCGTCTTACCCGCGAGGGGGGTGTCATTCGGGTTGCTGCCCGTGGTGAAGTCGATCATCCGAAGACCGGGAAATCCATGTGGCCCAAACCGCTGGGTGGAGCAGAAGGGCAGGCCGTTCCGGACGCTGACCGTCGCCAGGAGTTGGCGGAATGGCTGACCGCTCCGAGCAACCCTTTCTTCGCGCGGTCCCTGGTCAATCGAGTGTGGAAACACTTGTTGGGTCGCGGACTCGTTGAGCCGGTTGATGATGTGCGCCCGACTAATCCACCGACGCATCCGGAACTACTGGAGGCCCTCACGGCGGACTTCGTCGCCCATCGTTTTGACCTGCGACACTTGCTGCGCCGAGTGGTTCAATCGCGGACCTATCAGCTCACCTCGCGCCCACGCGACGGCAACCGGGTGGACTTCCAATTGTATTCGCATGCCTACCTTAAGCCGCTCCCGGCGGCGGTATTTGCCGATGCGGTCGCGCAGGTGACGGGCGTGGCAGACGCGTTCACGGGCTACCCGGCCGGCACGCGGGCAGTTCAATTGATCAGTCCCGCGACGCCTTCAAACGCGCTGGACGTCTTGGGTCGCTGTCGGCGGACGGGGTCATGCGACGGGTCAGTCCAAACAGGCGGTGGGCTCGCCCAAGCGCTCCACCTGATCAACGGTTCGACCATTAATGACAAACTTCGGAGAAGCGTTCTCGAGGAATGGGCGAATCGTTCCGATCGGGATCTGGTGGTGGAACTTTATCTCCGAGCCTTCACTCGACGGCCGGAACCTGTTGAACTTGCGGAATGGGAACTCCGGCTCGTCCGCGGACCGAATCGAACGGAAGCGATTGAGGATCTGCTCTGGACCGTGCTCAATTCACGTGAGTTTACGCTCAACCGATGAACTATGAGAATTCCTGACCCCTTGGAAAGACACCGTTGCGATGGCGTGTCGCGGCGCGATTTCCTGCACCTGGGGATGCTGACGTCCTTTGGGTTGAGCCTGAGCGACCTCTTTCGTTGGCAGGCCACAGCCGGGGAGGCTCCCGCACGGGTGGCTCGGGCGAAGGCCTGCATTCTCATCTGGCTGGACGGCGGTCCCAGTCATCTCGACATGTTCGATATGAAACCGGACGCGCCGTCGGAAGTGCGCAGCCAGTTCAAGTCGATCTCCACCAGTGTGGCCGGCCTGCAAATTTGCGAACATTTACCGCGAACGGCTGCGGTGATGAAGGACGTAGCGTTGATCCGTTCGCTAACGCACGAACTTGGCAATCACGACACGGGTACGCGCTTCTTACTGACCGGACACCGACCCACGCCGGCGCTGGATTACCCCAGCCTGGGCAGCCTGGTGGGACAGGCGCAGGGGTTTGGGCAAGCCATGCCGCCGTATGTGGCGATTCCGAATGATGCGGTGGGCGGGGATTCCCGGGCGGCTCGCTCGGGTTATTTGCCCGGCCTTTATTCGGCCTTCAATGTCGGCAATGACCCGGCCCGCGTGGGTGGTCTGCAGTTGCCCGAGGGCGTGAGCTTTACCCGCGGGGAACATCGCCGTGAGATGCTCCGGCGAATGGATGCTTTCACCCGGCATCTAGACGAAGGGCCGGTCACCCGTGATCGCGATGCCTTCTACGAACAGGCGTATCGGTTGCTGGGGTCGACCGACGCCAAAGCCGCCTTTGATCTTTCCCAGGAAAAGCCCGAAACCCGGGAACGCTACGGTCCCTCGCGGATTGGCGGTGGGTGTTTGTTGGCCCGCCGGTTGGTGGAGGCGTCTGCGCGCTTTGTTACGGTGGTCGATACCGGTTGGGACACCCACCAGCAGATTTTCAAAGAATTGCCCGACAGCCGTTTTCCGGGGAGCGGCAAACTGCCGGCGCTTGATCGCGCGTATTCGGCGCTCATTACCGATCTACGCGAGCGGGGTTTGCTGGAATCAACGTTGGTGGTGCTCCTCGGCGAATTCGGGCGCACGCCCAAGCTGAATGCTGCTGGAGGACGTGACCATTGGCCCCGCGCTGGTTCAGTCTGCCTCGCTGGTGGCGGCATTAAAGGAGGTCAGGTCATCGGCGCGACCAACGGCTTCGGGGAGATTCCCGTCGATCGGCCAGTCGGTCCGCCCGATCTCGCCTTTACGCTGCTGAAACTGCTTGGGATCGACCCGAACCGCGAACTCACCACGCCCACTGGTCGTCCAATGAAGATCATGAGTGAAGGTGAGTTCATAAAGGAATTGGTGTGAGGTTCGGTGACAAAGAGAGCCGCGGGATCGCGATTTTCTATTGGGTCTTTCTCTTCGCGGAGGCGGTGGAAGTGTGGGGCGCGGTTCCCATCATCGCCCTGACGTTTAGCCCCGATGGAACCGCTCTGGTTAGCAACGGGGACCGTCATTTAGAACTTCGTTCCCCGAAGGAAGCCCTCCTCCAAGGTCGTCTTGATTGTGATCTGCCACGAATAACTTCGCTGGCGTTCGCCCCGGATGGACGCGTGCTAGCGGTGGGAGGTGGCGAGCCTGGAGTTCGGGGCGAGGTGCGGCTCTATTCCTGGCCCGAGGGAACGGTGCTGTCTCGGTTGGGTGAGCATACCGACCTCGTGACGAAGGTGACTTTTTCGGAGAACGGGAAACGGTTAGGCGTGGCGGCCAGCGATCATTCCGCCCGGGTGTGGAATGTGGAAAACGTCAAGGAACCTGCGGCCGTGTTGACTCTCACGGGTCATGTGGGACCCGTTCTGGGCTTGGTCTTCAGTCCGTCCGGCCAGAGCTTGGTGACCGCCAGTGTCGACCGTTCGCTGAAGGTCTGGTCTTCCGAGGACGGACGGTTGTTGCGGTCTTTTGGTCAACACACCGAGGCCATTCAGGCGGTGACCTTTCGTCCGCGTATCGAGAGCGACGCGACGCCCTTTACCTGCGTCTCGGCCGGCGATGATCGTACGGTTCGGGTGTGGCAACCGGAACTTGGCCGTCTGGTGCGCATCGTGCGCCAACATGAAGGCCCGATTTTCGCGCTCGTGTGGTCCGCCGATGGCCAGGCGATCTTCTCGGCTGGCCAGGAGGGGATCATCCGCCGAATCGATGGTTCGAGCGATACCCTGCAAGCCCAGTGGCGTGCCCATGATGATTGGATTTACGCGCTCGCGCTGAGCCCAGACGGAGCCACGCTCGCGTCGGGCGACTGGTCCGGCCGGGTGCGAGTTCATGACCTGCGGGGTGTCCTGGAAGCCGGACCGATTGAGCCCAAAAAACGCTGAACCTTCGGTCGTGATGCAAAACTCGGACGGCCCCGGTCAGAGGCCTTATTGGAAATTCAGTCTTCACAACCTCGGACTGACCCTGGCGACGGGGTTCATTCTATTCTTCTTTTCCGAGCGGCTCTTTTGGACTGTTTGGCGTCCCGGTGATTCCGTTGGGGATCTCCTGATAACGTGGCTGGCGTATTCGAGCTTGGCGTACGTGTTTTTATCGGTGGTGTCTTTTTTTCGGGTGAACGAATTCGGGTCACTTTATCTCGCCGGCGCGATTTACGGCTGGTTGACCGAAGGAGCGCTGATTTACACGCTGTATGGCACCGAGGAATCGGCCCCCTTTCCGGTGAGTGTGTCGATTACCGGTCTCTCCTGGCATGCTCTGATCAGCGTGTCGGTTGGGTGGTATGCGACCGGCTTGGCTCTCACCTCGGTCCGCCCGGTCCGCGTCGCGGTGATCTCGGTCGCGGTTGGAATTTTTTGGGGCGTCTGGGCGACGTTCTTGTGGAAGGAAAGTCCCCCGGTAATTACGGGTGTGCCCGAATTTCTCGGCTTCGCCCTCGGCTTCACCGTCCTGCTTGCGGGTGCCTGGTGGGTTAGCTTTCGGCTGGGAGTGACCCGCTTCCGGCCCGGGTGGGTGGGCTTACTTCTTTGCGCTTTGATTCTGGGCGTGTTCTTCGCCCAACACGTGGTGCGCCTAGGTTGGCGTCCGCTGGTGGTGCTCCCAGTGATTCTCTCTTTCGCCTTAGGGCCGCTGATGCGGCACCGACGAAGCGTGGATAACTCTGGTTTTGGTGAGTTCTGGGGCGACTTCGTGCCGTTTCACCTGATTTGGTTCGGTCTAATGCCGGTGACGGCAACGGTGGTTTACGCTGCGGCCAAGCCGCTCGGCTTGGAGGCGATTCCGGTCACTTCGATCGTCTATTATTGGATCACGGGTCCCGCTGGCTTTCTCCTGTTTGTCTGGGCGGCCATCCATTGTTCGCGTCGACGACCCAGGGCCCAGAGTTTTACGCAGCCTTAACACTTCTCCAGATTTCGCGCACACGGGCTTAACTTGGGGGGCGTCTCTTGTGGTTGAAGCGCGACGACAGCGATCGCCGCGAGACTGAACAAAACTTTAAAGAAAACAAATCTATGAAACTCATCAGCAAGTCCCTCCTCGCCGCGGTTCTCACCGCCACCACCGTCAGCCTCCTGGCCCAAAATGCCCCGCAGTCGACCTCGCCGGAAGGGCATCGTCGGCCGGCCCCGCCGATTGTCGCGGCGCTAGACGCTAATAAGGACGGTGTGATCGATGCGGACGAAATTGCCAACGCAGCAACGGCCTTGCTGACGCTGGATAAAAACGGCGACGGCCAGTTAACGGCGGATGAAGTGAGGCCGGCGCGGCCCGAAGGCGGACGGGGTCCTGGCGGTCCCGGTGGAAAAGGCGGGAAGCACGGTCCGCGTCCCGGTACTCGGGCCGAGTAACCGGGCGGTGTAACGGAGTGAGGAATGAGAGCCCGGAGCTTGTGCTCCGGGCTAATTTGCTGTTGAGGGAACGAAGCGCTATTGAGTTTGAGACGCGTCAAACAGGCGGCGCGTTTAAAGGATCCGGGACGTCTGAGAAATGGAGCCTAGCCGTGGATTGGAGCGTGGGTTCGAAGGACGTTGGCGCGTCGTGCCCCCCGCGGTTTACGGGGCAGTGGGCTCGTAGTTCAGCCAGGGACCCAACCAACGTTCCATCTCGGACTGTGGGCGACCTTTGCGGTGGGCCAGGTCAGCGACTTGGTCGCGTCCCAGTTTGCCGACGGCAAAATATTTTGACTCGGGATGAGCGAAATAAAGTCCGCTGACGCTGCTGCCGGGCCACATGGCAAAACTTTCGGTAAGGCGGATGCCCGTGCGGTTTTCCACATCAAGTAGCTTCCACAAAGTCTCTTTTTCGGTGTGATCCGGGCAGGCGGGATAGCCGGCGGCGGGTCGGATGCCCCGGTATTTTTCTTCAATCAATTCTTCCGTACTCAGGCCTTCCAGACCGCCAAAACCCCAGACGTCCCGCGCGCTCTTGTGCAGGAATTCGGCGAATGCTTCGGCCAAACGATCGGCCAGCGCTTCAGCCATGATGGCGTTGTAGTCGTCGTGTTGCGCTTTGAACTGGTTGACCAAGTCGTCGAGTCCAAAGCCTGTGGTCACCGCGAAGGCGCCGAGGTAGTCCGGGGTCGGGGCGGGGGCCACATAATCGGCGAGGCACCAGTGCGGCGAACGGTCGCCCTTCTCCAGTTGTTGGCGGAGGAAGTGAAAGGTGGTGAGGATTTCCTGACGGTCTTCGCCGGTGTAGATCTGCACATCGTCCCCGACCCGATTGGCCGGGAATATGCCGTAGATGCCACGCGGCTGAATCAATTTCTCGCGCACGATATGATCCAGGAGGGCCTGAGCATCGGCGAAGAGCTTGCGGGACTCTTCGCCGTGTTTTTCGTGTTGCAGAATGGAAGGATAACGTCCGCGAAGTTCCCAGGTATGGAAGAATGGAGACCAGTCGATGAACGGAACGAGATCTTCCAGGGAGACCGCCAGGGTGCGCCCTCCGGAGTCGGCGGCGGGGTTCGGTTTTCCGACGGGGATGACGGAGCAGGCCCCGGTGAATTCTGGTTGGGGCAGATCGTTGTAGGTGAACGTGGGGGCATTGGCGCGGGCGGCTTCGAGTCGGACTAGTTTGGTGGTCTGCAGGGCATGTTGAGCGCGAACCCGCTCGTACTCGGCCCGCAGTTTTTGAACGAACTCCGGCTTCTGTTCCGTGCTCAAGAGACTGCTGACCACCGGAACGGCCCGGCTGGCGTCGAGCACATGAATTACGGGCTCGGAGTAATGCTGGGCAATCTTGACCGCGGTGTGGGCTTTGCTGGTGGTCGCTCCGCCGATGAGGAGGGGTAATTTGAAGCCGGTCCGTTCCATTTCCCGCGCGACATGGACCATCTCGTCTAAGGACGGCGTAATCAGTCCGCTCAGGCCGATGATATCAGCATTTTCCAAGCGGGCCCGTTCGAGGATCCGTTCACAGGGCACCATCACACCCATGTCGATGACCTCATAGTTATTACAAGCGAGCACGACGCCGACGATGTTTTTGCCGATGTCGTGGACGTCGCCCTTTACCGTGGCGAGGAGGATTTTGCCCTGTGCTTTGACGGCTTGACCGGCGGCGGCGAGCTCTGCCTTTTCCGCTTCCATGAACGGGGTTAGATACGCCACCGCCTTTTTCATGACTCGCGCGGATTTCACCACTTGCGGCAGAAACATTTTTCCGGCGCCGAAGAGGTCGCCGACAATGCTCATGCCGTCCATCAAGGGGCCTTCGATGACCAAAAGCGGCTTACCCAGCTTGGCTCGTGCTTCCTCGGTGTCGCCGTCGATGAAGGCATCGATGCCCTTAACCAGCGCATGGGCCAGGCGTTCTTCGACGGTTCCTTTGCGCCATTCTTCCTCCTTCTTCTGGGAGACATCCCCTTGGCCGGCTCCGGCCGCCTTGAGTTTGTCGCCGTGATTGACCAAACGTTCGGTCGCATCGGGTCGGCGGTTGAGGATCACATCCTCGACGAGGTCCTTCAGCTCCGGCTCAATTTCTTCATACACCTCTAACATGCCGGCGTTGACGATGCCCATGTCCATACCGGCGCGGATGGCGTGGTAGAGAAAGGCGCTGTGCATCGCTTCGCGAACCGAGTTGTTGCCGCGGAAGCCGAACGACACGTTGGAGACGCCGCCGCTGACCTTGGCGTGGGGCAGGTGGGCCTTGATCCAGCGCGTGGCTTCGATGAAATCCACCGCGTAATTGTTATGCTCCTCGATTCCGGTTCCGACGGTGAGGATGTTGGGGTCGAAGATGATGTCTTCCGGTGGAAAGCCGACTTCGTCGACCAGGGTGCGGTAAGCGCGTTCGCAAATGCGGATTTTTTCGGCGTACGTGGCGGCCTGGCCCTGTTCGTCAAACGCCATGACCACGACCGCGGCGCCGTATTGGAGGACCTTGCTGGCGTGCTCGCGAAACTTGGCTGCGCCTTCTTTGAGGGAAATGGAATTTACGATGCCTTTGCCCTGAAGACATTTCAGGCCCGCTTCGATGACTTCCCACTTGGAGGAGTCGACCATCAGCGGAGCTTTGGCGACCTCGGGTTCGCTGCCAATCAACTGGAGGAAGCGGGTCATAGCGGCCACGCCATCGATCATGCCCTCGTCCATGCAGACATCGATAATGTTGGCGCCGTTCTCGACCTGTTGTCGGGCGATGGCGACGGCCTCCTCGTATTTCCCTTCCTTAATCAGCTTCGCGAATTTGGGTGAGCCGGCGACGTTGGTGCGCTCCCCGATCATCATAAACTGGCCGATTTGCTGAACGAACGGCTGGGATCCCGAAAGGCGAAGGGGGAGGGGACCAGAGCTAACCTCCGGCTCGATCGGCTCCGAAATTCCGCCTAGGCGTTCGGTGCCGGGTTCGCGCGCGGCGAGTTCCCGGGGATGCCGGTGGGCGAGGGACTGGGCGATGGCGGCGATATGTTCCGGCGTATTGCCGCAGCAGCCGCCGGCGATATTGATCAGGCCGCTGTCCGCAAATTCTCCGAGGAAACGCGCCATATCCTCCGGCTCGAGGTCGAATCCAGTCGGCGACAGGGGATTGGGCAAGCCAGCGTTCGGGTAGCAAGAAATGGCGACATCCGATCGCGTGGATAATTCCGCCAGGAACGGGCGCATGAGGTCCGGTCCGAGTGAACAGTTGAGCCCTACCGAGAGCGGTTTCACGTGTTTCACGGCGTTCCAGAAGGCTGCCACCGTTTGGGCGGAAATCATCGTTTCACCGCCCCGCCCCACGGCCGCCGAGAGCATTATGGGCAGCCGCACGCGGTCTTCCTCGAAAACTTCCTGAATGGCCACGAGCGCCGCTTTGGCATTCAGCGAATCAAAGATCGTCTCCACCAACAGGAGGTCCGAACCGCCTTTGATTAGGGCTCGGATTTGATTGAGATACGTGGTTTTGACCTGATCGAAGGTCACGACGCGGAACCCGGCGTCATCTGCATCCGGCGAATTAGACAGCGACACTGTCAGGGGCCCAATGGACCCCGCCACGAAGCGTGGGCGTCCGGTTTGATTGGCAATGCGATCGGCCCATTCTCGGCATTGCCGAGCGGACTGTTCGTTGATTTCCCACGCCAGATCGTTGAGAAACCGGTCATCGACGATCTTCTGGTAAAACTCGGGATTCTTACGGCCGCCATGTTCTCGCGGATCGTCCACGAAGAACTCGCTTTGACCGATGCTGGTCGCGGAGAACGTATTTGTTTCGATGATGTCGGCCCCTGCCTCGAGAAAGCGCCGGTGGATGTCGCAGATCATTCCAGGCTGCGTCAGCGAGAAGAGATCGCCGTTGTTCAGCAGGTCTTTGCGGGAATCGGTAAACCGTCGGCCGCGGATGTCTTCTTCCTTCATCCCGTAGCTGCGAATGGTCGTTCCCATCGCTCCATCGAGGATGAGAATTCGCTGACCCAGCAGGCGGACAAGTTCGCCCCCGTGAGTGAGGGCGTCCAAAGCAGGAGCCATGTTCGACATAGTTTAAAGCTAACGATATAAGCGATTGCCTCAAGTCTCAAATCAACGCATCGAGATGTTTTGATTTAAGCATTTGTCCTAGGTGAAAAGCACAGGAGAAGTCACCGCGGCGTCATCGTTCTGTAACACGCGGGCGTTTAGATCATCGAATGGACAAACCACCACCGCGAGCCGTTGCTGAAAACGCCGCGATCCCCTCCGACTTGGCCGAATGGGTCGGAGCCGTGCGGTTGACCCATTTGGCCTTGGAAGCGGTTCAGTCGTTGCCGACTCCCTTGACTGAGTTTCGAGCGGGCCAGGGAGGCCCGGGTCACAGCTTTCGGATGTTGCTGACGTTGTTGACCTATGCCTATGCCCGCGGGGTCTCGGGATCCGAGGAAATTCAAGAGCGGACTCGGACGGATCTGGACCTGCGATACTTGGCCACCTCGGAATTCCCGGAAGCCTCGACACTGCGCTACTTTCGCCGTCGCGAATGGCCCAGGTTGCAGAGCGCCCTAGCGCACCTCCTCCGTTCGGCTGTCGGGGTTGAGGCAGCCGATGTCTGGTTTGATGCAGATTTGGAAGCAGCCCAGCGTTTGGAAGCGGCGGCGGCGGCCGACAGCCTGGCTTTGGATTGCTGAGTGCGATTGGGGAAAACTCGAAAGGCCAGGTGCGGTGGGTCGGTGGGTTGTTGATTTTCCGACAAACGCTTGCTGCGTCGGTCGGCGATTTCTAGTTTGGGCTGGCGATGAAGCGATTCCTTTTGCTGGTGTGCGGGTTCGGTTTGGCCCTGTGGATTCGGGTACAAGCTCAGGTGGATGCTGAGGATGTGCGGCGCCTAAATGGAACGGTTGAGGCCTTAACGGAGGGCCAGGAAACGTTTCGGCGGCAAATCCAGGACCTCCGTGAGGTGGTGTTGCAGTTGCGTCAGGAAAACGCGCAATTGACGCAACAGTTACACAGCAGTGGAGAATTTGTGACCCGCGATCAGCTAAAGGAAGTGGTGAAGTCGCTGCAGCAGGTCGACGAAAAGCGGGCGGCTGACGCCGAATATGTTCGCCGGCAACTCGAGGATATCGCGCGCGACGTCAATAAGTCGTTGTCAGCGCCACCCCGTGAAACGCCTCGTCCGGCCCCGCGGACGCCTCCGGTCACGTCGGAAGCGGTGGCCAATCTTCCGGAGAAGCAATATGTCCACAAGGTCGCGTCCGGGGAGACGCTGGGTGCGATTATTGCCGCCTATAATAAGGAATATTCCCTTAAGGTGAAGGTTTCCGACGTGTTGGCGGCAAATCCAACCCTTAAGGATCCCAGGCGGATGAGGGTGGGCCAGGAGTTGAATGTTCCGGCTGTCAAATAAGCGGGTAGCAGCGACCCTGCGCTGAGAGCCTGGTTGATCATAGGACCCTTGGGAGTTTTTAGACAGGCACTCAGTCCCGCTTCCCCAATTTCTAAAATCTCGAGCGTCGAACTTCCGCCCGCTGCGAGTCACTATCTCAAGGGACGACGAACCACCCGCGTTCGGGCAATCAAGTCATGGAGAGCCCGCTTTTCCGGGTGAAATGCGATCATGACGTAGCCGGCCCCGAAGGTCATCAGGGTCAACAGTTCGGCGAGATACCGCACCGCCGCCCGTCCGTAACCCAACTTGGATCCATCTTCGCGGACGATTCGCAGACCCAGCAATTGTTTCCCGGGGGTGGCGCCGCGTCGGCCGTTGAAATAGGTGTTGTAGGCCAGGCCGAGGGGCAGGTTGATCGCTAAGGAAATGAGCCAGAATTGGGTCAAAATATCGTAATTGGGCGTGGGCACCTTCAGTTCCGCTAGCGCTTCCTGCTGGAGCTTCGCTAGGGGTTCCGACCAGGGCAGGGTAATTAGGGTGACCATTGCGGTCAGAATGACCCAATCCAAAATGTAGGCGCCGAACCGGATCCAAAAACCGGCTGGAACCGTCTCGGCCAAGGCCGGCGCCAGGATTGCGTCCGGGGCCGGCGTGGCGGCAGCGTCGGCCGCGGGCAAGGTCGGGGCGGTGGGGGTGAATTTCGGTAAATCCCATTTCAGCTCGTCCCAACCACCAGCCGGCTGCCAGCGTTTTTCGTCACTCCGCCAAACAGGCGTCCCGGTGGCGACCCGCCCATCTTCGCACCATTGCCGGATCTCTTCGAGTGAGACGGGACCGTATTCCCGCCCGTCGCCGCCGATGATTTTGTATTCTTCCGCCATGGAGCGCGGGTGGATAGGCGCGAATCAAGGCAATCGCAAACCAAAATCCCCTTGTTTTGATTGGGCCCGTTGCTAGCGTCGCTCCTCATTTTATGAAGGCAGACACGCATCCGAAGAACTACCGCCCGATGATTTTTCGGGACTCGGCATCCGGCCAATCGTTCCTCACCCATTCCTGTGCCGGCACTCCGCTGGCCGCCACCTGGGAGGATGGAAAAGAGTACCCGCTGTACCTGATGGGTATCAGTGCGTTCACTCATCCGTTCTATACCGGTCAGCAGAAGTTCGTCGATACTGCCGGCCGCGTGGACAAGTTCCAGCAGCGTGCCGCTCGGACCGCCGAAATGCAGGCGGCCAAGGCTGTTACGACCGTGGGCAAAAAGAAGAAGGCCTAGGTTTTCACCCCAACACCGCCCGTGGTCCGGTTCAGCCGGTCGACGGGCGGTTTGTTTTTTTTGGGGTTGTGAATCCGTCGCTCTTGCCCCGGATCTTTGGGCAAGTCCTTTGAGATAATCCTCGGTGCTTTTGGACCCGAAACCCTAGCTAATCCCTCCGTTGAATCTCCAGCCCTTCATCCAGCGTTTCCGTCAACGTTTCTCCGAAGTTGAGTCCATGCTCAGCTTGCCCGACGCCTTTGCCAATCCGCAGCGAGGACAGGAATTAACCCGGGAACATTCTCGGTTGCGCGCGTTGGTCGAGGCGGGTGACCGCTTTGAGCGGACTGGCACCGAGTTGACCGATAATCGGGCGCTGCTCGAATCGGAATCGTCTGGGTCCGAAATGGCAGTGATGGCCGGGGAAGAGATCCAGCGTCTGACAATCGAGGAGGCCCGTTTGGTCGACCGGTTGCGCGCTGGAATTTTACCCCCGAGCCCGACCGATTCCCGAAATTCCATCCTGGAACTGCGCGCCGCGGCAGGTGGCGCCGAAAGCGCGTTGTTTGCCGCCGATCTGTTGCGCATGTACCAGCGCTACGCCGAGACGCAGGGCTGGAAATTTGAGGTGCTTGACGCCAGTTCCTCGGATTTGGGCGGCTACAAAGATGCGATTGTCAGCGTCACCGGACCGGACGTGTTCAAGTGCTTGAAATACGAATCCGGGGTCCATCGCGTCCAGCGGGTACCCGCCACCGAAGCCCAAGGCCGGATTCATACCAGCACCGTCACCGTGGCGGTGATGCCGGAAGCCGAGGAAGTGGATGTCGTGATCAAGCCCGAGGATCTGGAGATTAACGTTTGCCGGGCCGGTGGGCATGGAGGACAGGGCGTCAATACGACCGATTCGGCGGTTCGAATTTTTCATCGACCGTCGGGAATCGATGTCCGGTGCCAGGACGGCCGGTCCCAGCAGAAGAACAAAGCGCAGGCCATGACCGTCCTGCGTTCCCGTTTGCTCGAGCGAAAGATGGCGGAGGAGAACGCAAAATATGCCGCCTTTCGCAAGGAACAGGTGGGCACCGGCGAGCGCAGTGAGAAAACCCGCACGTACAACTTCCCGCAAAACCGGGTCACCGACCATCGGATCAATCTGACCTTGTACAATCTGGCGGCGGTGCTCGAAGGAAACTTGGATCCGTTGATTGATCCGTTAATCGCCGACGATGTGGAACGACGACTCGCGGAGTTGCACATCGGAGGATAAACGCTGGGGTGAATCCCTCAGAGCCTGTCGGGAAAGAACTGCCCGACTTTGATTTGCCCCGGGGCGCGTCGGAGTGGTTCGCTGGCGGGGCGCGATGTCTGCGGACTCCCAATTGGTGGAATTGCTCCAAGTAGGCCCAACCGAGGTTGAATTTCGGGGCCGGCGCTTAACCTACTTCGGGGGCAGCGATTACTTTCGGCTTTCCTGGAACCGTCAGGTGCGGCGAGCCGTGGTGCAGGCCACGCTTCGCTGGGGACCGAATGTGGCGGCCGGCCGCAGTACCACTGGCAATCATCCGGTCTATGGTGAGTTGGAGCGGGCGTTGACAGGGTTCTTTCACTTTCCTTCGGCGGTGCTGACGGCGGCGGGGTATCTGGCTCCGCTGGTAGCCGCCCAGGGGTTGGTTGGTCGAGTCACCCACGTGCTGTTGGCCGAGACGGCGCATGGCTGTTTGCGCGATGCGGCGGACCTGTTGGGAGTGCCGCAGTTTAGGTTCTCGTGGGCGACCCTGAGTTCGTTGGATCGGGCCCTGGCGGAAGTCGGGACGGGAGCGCGGCCGATCATTTTCACCAACGGATTGTCTCCGCTGGACGGTTCGATGGCGCCTTTGGCCGAGGCGCTGACCCGCTTACCCGTGGAAGGACTGTTGTTGGTCGATGACGCGCATGGCGGCGGGACCTTGGGGCGTCATGGACGCGGCGTCGTCGAGGTGCAAGGGCTCCGGGAGGAGCGGATCCTGCAGACCGGCACCTTGAGCAAAGCGTTGGGAAGTTACGGCGGTTTCGTCTTAGGCCCCCGTTGGCTGCGAGAACGGATTTTATCGCAGAGCCAAATTTTTCAAGGAAACACGCCGCTACCGCCTCCCTGGGCGGCGGGTGCCTTGGTGGCGCTCAAACTCCTCTCCAAGCAGGGAGGGGCCTGGCGGGCCAAGTTGAATGAGCGGATCCAGTTTGTCCGGGCGGCCTTTGCGGCGACGCACCCAGACCGAAGTCTGGCTCCAGGCCCGGCCTTTACCTTGGCCCCGCGAGACTCGCGGGTGACGGATCGGTTAGGACGCCGTCTGCTGGCCGCAGGAATTTATCCAGCGCGCATTCGCTATGCCCAGGGGCCGTCTGACCGGTTCTATCGATTTGCCATTTCGTCGGCCCACACTTGGGAGCAGCTCACTCGACTCCGGGATCTGGTGGCCGAATTTGCTTCCGACGAGCGTTAGGAGCGGGGATGGAGACGCCCGACGTCGTCTGCTACGGGTAGCAGCCGAGGTAACGAGGCCCCAACTCGATCCCCGGGACGTGAGAGCGGACCGGGCGTGCCGGGATGGAATGGAGACTCCTGATGTCGTCTGCAACGGGGCTCAATTTGGCCAGTCTCGACGAGGTCTTGCCGGGTTTTGCTTGGTCGGAATGCAAGGCATTGCTACCAAGCTGGGTCATGTCGAATCCGAGCATTGGTTTTCTGGGCGCGGGCAAGATGGCTACGGCCCTGGCTCAGGGTTTTTTGAAGGCCGGCCTGGTCCAACCCGAAGGTCTGTTCGCGAGTGACGTTGTGCCGGCAGCAGGCGAGGCGTTCGCCCGGGCCACCGGCGGAACACTGTTGCCAGGTAATCGCGAGGTCGCGGCCGCGGCGGAAATCCTGTTTCTGGCGGTCAAGCCGGACCAAATCAGCGGAGTCCTCACCGGCCTCGGATCCACTTTGACCCGGGAGCGGCACCTAATCTTATCCATCGCCGCGGGAATTCCCTTGGTGGCGTTGGAGTCGGCCGCCGCCGGGCAGCGCTTTATCCGGGTTATGCCCAATACGCCCGCTTTGGTAGGGGCTTCGGCCTCAGGGTTTGCATTGGGATCCACGGCCACCTCAGCTGACGCCCAGACGGCCCACCGACTTTTGGGCAGCGTTGGCCTGGCCTTTGAGGTCAAGGAACGGTTGCTCGACGCTGTCACGGGCTTGAGTGGCAGCGGACCGGCGTATGCCTTTCTGATGATCGAGGCCCTGGCCGACGGTGGCGTGGCGGCGGGTCTGCCCCGTGAGATCGCCCAAAAACTGGCGGCCCAAACCCTCTTGGGAGCCGCCCGCATGGTGTTGGAAACCGGTCAGCATCCCGGAGTGCTCAAGGATGCCGTCTGCAGTCCGGGCGGAACGACGATTGACGCCATGCATGAATTGGAGAAGGGGGGTGTCCGCGCCGCCTTGATTTCTGCGGTGCGGGTTTCCGCCGACAAGTCGCGTCGGTTGGGCCAATCTTGATCCGCTTTCCGCCATGAATTTTCCACCCCCTTCCGATGGCCAGGCCCGAATCATTTGGCTTTCCCTGACAACTCTGGCTTTGGCGCTCGGCCTGGCCCTGATCGGCGGCCTTTTTTGGGGACTGGGCTTGCTGATTCATCTGCTTTCGCCGGTGATCTGGCCCTTTGCCGTGGCCGTCGTACTCGCCTATTTGCTCTCCCCAGTCGTCAATTGGCTGGAGACGCGGAAGCTCCCGCGGGTACGGGCGGTCATCTTGGTATTTGCGGCCTCTGGACTGCTATTTTTGGGAGCGCTGGGCAGCGTTATTCCTCGGGCAATTGTGGAGGCCCGAGATTTAGCCAGCCAGGTCCCCACCTTCGTCACCAAGCTCCAGTCCAAGATGCAGGCTTGGTTGGATCATCCGCCGGCTTCGTTACGGAATCTGCTGCCGGAGGACCTGCGGAATCGCTTGGACGGACTAAAAGGAAAAGTACTTCCGGGTACCTCGGCGCCCGCCACGAATCCGCCGGTGACGCTGGAATCACCTTCAATCCTACTTCCGACGATCCAAGCGGAACCGGTCGTCACCAACTTGTTTCCGCTTCCGAGACTCGAAGATCCCGCGGCGCCGTGGTGGATCAAGGCCTTGAACCCGAATTCCCTGCGCTCCGTGGGAACCTGGTTTGCCGATGTTACCCCGGAGATTCTTCGCTGGGGAGCCGGTCAGGTGGGCCGGGTTGTGTCCTGGTTTGGTCTGTTGGCGGGGCTGTTCCTGGTCCCGGTCTATGCGTTTTTCCTGTTATTGGAGGAAAAAAACATCGCTCGCAGTTGGACCGACTACCTGCCGGTCGGGGACGAAAAGATCAAGCGCGAGTCGGTTTTTGTCCTGCGAAGTATCAATGATGCCCTGATCGTGTTCTTTCGAGGGCAGGTGCTGGTCGCCCTGTGTGATGGGGTCCTGTACGCGTTTGGATTCCTCCTGATCGGCCTTCCGTACGCGTTGCTCATCGGCTTGATGGCGTGTTTTGTGACAATCATTCCGTTCCTAGGAGCGGCGGTCGTGTGCGGAACAGCCCTGATCATTGCGATTGTCCAGTTCGGGGACTGGCAACATCCGATGTTGGTGATGGCAGTGTTTGGAGTGGTTCAATTCATTGAAGGATTTGTCCTCCAACCCAAGATCGTGGGCGAACGGGTGGGTCTCCATCCCTTGATGGTGATCATCGCTTTAATGGTGGGAACCACGTTGCTAGGGGGTGTTTTGGGCGGTATTTTGGCCATTCCGCTGACGGCCGCCCTACGGGTCCTGATGGCCCATTACGTTTGGAAAACCGGCCCGAGCCGGGCTTTCACCGCCCAAGCCTAGAGTCGATTTGAGAACTAAATGAGATCTCACCCGGAGGGGGATTGATCCTGGATATCGGTTGAACAGAACTTCGCCACTGGCGTCCGAGCACAACTCGTCCATATTTCGTCCAATGAAGCTGCGTCTTCTTACCCTGATCGCCCTACTCCCGCTGTTCCTGCACGCGGCAGATCCGGCCTTGGCCCCGTTCGTCCAGGCAGCACCTGGTGGGGCGGTAGCTTCTCGGCCCGAGACCCCTCGCTCCGATTCGCTCCTCCTTCCGTCGAAGTACACGAATGCCCTCATCCTCGCCGCCAAGGAGGAGTACGGGCAAATTGCCAAAACCTTTGGCCGGACCTTGGAGCGCAATCATTACACCCGGCATAAATTTGATGACGAGATTTCCGGCAAGTTCTTTGACCGATACCTCGAATTGCTCGATCCCCAACGGGTCTTCTTTCTGCAACCTGATTTCGAGGAGTTCGTGCCGCTAAGGTTGGAACTTGATGAGCTCACCATGCGGCATGGCAACACGCTGCCGGCGTATGATGTGTTCAATCGGTTCTTGCAGCGCTTTGACCAACAGTACCTCTACGTCACCGAATATCTCCGGACTAACGCCTTTGCTTTTGAGACGGACGAGAAGTTTATTTTCGACCGGAAGGAACAGCCTCGACCGAAAGGTCTCGCCGAGGCCCGGAAGCTGTGGAGGGATCGTGTTCGCTCGGAGTATCTGTCCGAAAAATTGACCTTGGGGGATCGGGAGGAATTGCTGGGACGGTTCCGGACCAATGTGGTTGGTGCTAATTGGGAGCAGTTGACTCGCTTCCTGACCAATAAGTTTAGCCCGGAGAAGGCGACCGAACTGGCCCAGTTTGCTCGGAAGCAATTGGACGAAGCCAAGGCTCAAGCCGGGCCTGAAACTAAACCGGAGGCGCTGGCCACTCAGGTCATGACCCAGGTGGATCAACGGCTCGCGGCCGACACCCACGATGAGATCGTGAAGAAGCTGACCCGGCGCTACAACCGGACGATGCGCAACTTGAAGCAGTTCGAAGCGGACGAGGTATTGCAATTTTGGCTGAGCGCCCTGGGGCACGCCTACGACCCGCACACCGACTATTTTGGAAAGCGCGAACTGGAATCGTTTTCCATCAACATGAACCTGTCTCTCTTCGGCATCGGGGCCACCCTCCAGAGTGACGATGGTTACACGGTGATCCGGTCACTCGTTCCCGGGGCACCGGCCGAATTGAGCCAACAGATCAAGGTCAACGACCGCATCATCAGCGTGGCGCAGGGTGATGGGGATTTTGTAGATGTTCAGGACGAAAAATTGTCCAAAGTGGTGGATCAGATTCGTGGACCCAAGGGAAGTAAGGTGCGTCTCCAAATCATTCCGGCGGGAGCTGATCTTTCCGTGCGCAAGGTCGTGGCGTTGATCCGCGACGAAGTGAAGCTGGAGGATTCCGAGGCCAAGGCGAAGCTCATCGAGTTTTCCAGCGAAGGCCGGACGAACCGCCTGGGCGTCATCGATCTTCCTTCCTTTTATGCCAATTTCCCGGTGGCCGGTCGCAAAGGTTCCGGGAAAACCACGACGGGAGATGTCTCCAAACTCCTCAAGAAACTGCTGGCCGAAGGTGCGGGCGGAATTGTGCTGGATCTGCGCCGCAATGGGGGTGGCTCGCTTGAAGAAGCCATCAATCTAACCGGCCTGTTCATCAAGTCAGGTCCGGTGGTGCAGGTCCGAAGCTTTGACGGTCGTGTCAATGTGGATGAATCGCCGGAAGAGTTGCCAGTGTACGAGGGTCCGCTGGTGGTATTGACCAGTCGGTTTAGCGCTAGCGCCAGCGAGATTTTGGCCGGAGCACTTCAGGATCATGACCGGGCCTTGATCGTCGGGGACAACGCCACGCACGGTAAGGGGACCGTTCAGACCGTTCAGGAATTAGGGATGTATATGTCCGACGTTCGCGATGCGGGAGCGGCCAAGGTCACGATCCGGAAATTCTATCGGCCGAGCGGTGCGAGCACTCAGCTTAAGGGGGTGGTGCCCGACATCATTCTTCCGAGTGTCGAGAATTATATGGAGGTGGGAGAAACGTCCCTCGAAAACGCCCTGGGCTGGGATACCATCGAACCTTCCAGATTCGGTAAGGACGGAGAAATGAGCCGGTTCGTTCCGAACTTGAATCGCCGTTCAACCGAGCGCGTGGCGGGGGATCGGGAGTTTGATTACGTCCGGGAAGATGTGGAGCGATATCGCAAAGCACAGGCTGATAAGTCGGTTTCGCTGAGTGAAGCGGTTCGGCGAGCGGAGATTTCCGAGAACAAAGCCCGGATTGAGGCCCGTAAGAAGGAAAAGGCCGCCCGGAAAGAGCCGCTGCCCAACACGTGGGAAATAACCCTGAAGAATGTAGAACTACCTGGCCTGCCGGCAGCGGTGACCAATCAGTTGGCGGCCATTCTCAACGTTCCGGCCGGGGGTGCGGGAGCCACTGAAGGCGAGGCCGCCGCCACAGCCACCAGCAATGCCGCGCTGAAGAGCCTGGATGAGGCCGAGGAAGAAGAGACCCCGGCGACGCCAACCTTCGATCCGCATCTGCGGGAAGCCGAGCGCATTCTGATTGACCTTCTCCGGCTCAATCCGCGCAAAGGCATGGCCGCCCGCAGCGAGTAAGCGCCGGGCTGAGATCGCCTCCGAGGGTGCGAGACTGAAAATCTCACTAAAACAGGGGTAGCAGCAGCGGAACGAGCACGACGGCTATGACCATCACGAGGAGGGTGAACGGTACTCCTACTTTCACAAAATCACCGAACCGATAGTTGCCTGGTCCCACCACCAGCGTGTTCACCGGTGAGGAGATCGGGGTCATGAACGCCGCCGATGCCGCCAAGGCGACGATCATAGCGAACGGATAGGGTGAAGCATTTAGATCCTTGGCGAGGGCGAGAGCCACTGGCGCCATGAGCACGGCAGTGGCTGTATTGGAAATGAAGAGACCCAGTACGGCGGTGATGAGGAACAGGCTGCCCAGAAGTACCGCTGGGCCCGCGTTGGCGGTGAGAATCATTAAGGCGTTCGCCGCGAGGTCGACGCCTCCGGTTCGTTGCAGGGCCAACGAAAAAGGGAGCATCCCGACGATGAGAATTAAACTCTTCCAGTGAATAGACCGATAGGCGCTGTCGAAATCCACGCAGCGCAGTGCGCCCATCAGCAGGCAGCTAATCAGGGCCGCCTGCACATTGGGCACCCAGCCGGTCACCATCAGGACCACCATTAAGAGCAGGCAGGCGGCCGCCTGCGGAGCTCGGCCAGGGGCGGGTAGCGCCTCATCTAGTTCCACCGGCAGGTTAAGAACCACCAGATTGGCGGTATCGGATTGAAGGAGTCGAATGTCCTTCCAGGGCCCCATGACGAGCAGGATGTCACCGAGGCCCAATCGTTCGTTCAGCAGATTGCTGTCGACGGCAGCGTCGCGTCGGCGAAGTCCGATCACGGTGAGTCCGAAACATGACCGAAAGCGGGCCTCGACCACCGACTTGCCCAGCAGTCCGGAATTCTCGACCAGCATGACCTCGGCCATGCCGATCTCTTGGGAAAGATCGCTAAAATAGCCGCCGTTGAGCGGTAGTTCCTCCAGCGCGTACATCTGTCGCATCGCTCCAATTGAGGCCTGTGGCGCAAAGAGATCCACCAGGAGAATGTCGCCGACCTGGAGCTCGCTCCGGGCGGAGGCGCCGAGGACTTCGCGGGTGAACCGATGTTGACGCTCGATGGCCACGATGTTTGCGCCGGACGTGCCGCGCAAGTTGAGTTCGCCGATGGCTCGGCCGACCAGGAGGGACCCGTTGGTTACCCGCAGTCGGTACTGCCTTCCGTCCAGATGGTACCGCTGGATCCAGTCACGCAGACTCGGACGGCGTATGATCGGTTTTTCGCGCGGGTGATATAAGGCCAGCCAGTGGCGGGCGAAAATCATGTAGAGAATGCCGGCAACTAGGATGACGGCGCCAAAGGGCGTGAAGCTAAAAAACCGAAAACCCTCGATGCCGCTGCGTGTCAATTCGCTGTTGATCACGAGATTGGGCGCTGTTCCTACCAGCGTCATCATGCCGCTGATCAGGGCCGCGACGCTGAGCGGCATCATCAGTTGGCTAGGAGCCGTTCCCGTGCGCTGGGCGATGCGCAGTACGACCGGAATGTAAATCGCGACCACGCCGGTTGAGCTCATGACGGATCCGAGTAGGCCAACGGAAAGCATCAGTAGAATCAACAGACGGATCTGGCTCTGGCCGGCCTTGGCGGTGAGCCAATCGCCTAACTGTTGCGCTACTCCTGTCCGCACCAGGCCCTCGCCCATCACGAATAGCAGCGCAATCAGCACGATGCTGGAATCGCTGAACCCGGCCAGCGTTTCACTGACACTGACGACGCCGGTGAAAGGGAGCAGCACCAGCATCAGCAGCGCCACTGCGTCTATGCGGGGCCGGTTCAGCGCAAACATCACGACCGCGGTGGCCAGGAGGGCAAGGATGAGGGCGAGATCGGTGTTCATGGGCGGTGACGGAAGTTCCGCCGGCGCGCCGGAATCCTGCCGCGGGTGCGGGGGGCTAGCAACGTGGGACGTCTCGTGTTTTTTTCTCCGTAGCAGGGGGTGGAAGCGGAGAATCCGAGGCGTTTGGTTTGAGCTCCTACCTCGTCTGCTACCTGCCGTGGCAGACGACGTAAGGAGTCTCCATCTCATCCCTCACGCCCGGTCGGCTCTCACGTCTCGGGGATCGAGTTAGAGTCTCGTGACCTCGACTGCTACCCGGGGTTTAGGGCGACGCTTCGGGCGGCTCTACTGCCCACCGATCGGCAAATCCCTTCGAAACGGTCTGCTCGATGGTTTCGGTAGGCTGGCGGAGTACAAAGACGTCGGCTCGGTACTTTTGTGCGAGTCGCAGGCCGCGCTGGGGTCCAAGAACGCTAATGACCTTGGACAACGCGTCCGCGGTCATGCCCTTGCGGGCCAATACAGTGACCAGGCTGTGGTCGGTCAGGCCCAGACCGGTCTGGGGATTCACAATGTGGGAATACCGGACACCCCCGATCTCCGCGCGTTGAAACGTGTCGCCCGACGTGGCAAGTCCAATGTTCTTCAGGGATAATAATCGGGGAGGGGGAGCGTTGGTGGCATCGAAGACACCCGCTTGAATCCGCCAGCCAGATTCCCCCGGAGGCGGATCGCCCACCACCAGGTCGCCGCCCCCACTCACGAGAAACCGCTCAATCCGGAGCTTCCGTAGCACCGCTGCGGCTTCGTCCAGCGCATAGCCTTTGGCAATCCCGCCCAAGTCCAAGCGCATGTTGGGGCGCTCGAGCTTGGCTTCCCAACCCGCACCAGTCCGGCGTAACTGGAGATAGGTCCAGCCAGTCGCGGCGCGGGCAGTGGCCAAGGCTTCTTCTGAGGGGAGTTCCCGCTGACGTCGAGCCCGACGCCACAACAGAACCTCTGGGCCGACGGTCACGTCGAAGGCTCCCCCGCTGAGCCGCGAGATTTCCTGGCCGGTACGGAGGACCCGGGCCAGGTCAGGACCTAAGGGAACCCAACGGTCACTGCCACTGGTGCGGGAGAGTCGACTGAGTTCCGATTCTGCCTCGTAATCGCTGAGACTCGCATTGAGGTCGGCAATGCGGCTCCAGGCGGCGTCGGCGGCCCGGGTGGCGGTCAGGCTATCGGGTGTATAAAGAACAATCCGGAATGGCAGGCCCATTTGCGGGCGTTGGAATTCATAGCGGACCAGGGGCGCCTGGTCCGAGGTCGCGCACCCGGTGAGCATTCCCAGTAGCAGCACCATTAGGCTGGCCTTCCAGAGTCCTCCGGGTGGAGCGGATTGCGCCGCGGGTAAACCGTTCATGACAGAAGCGCACGGATCTGAGCCACACTCGCTGTTCCGGTGGTTCCCAGTTGATGAATGACCAGACTCGCGGCCGCCATGGCCAATTCCATGGCTTCGGTCACGGTGGCGCCTGCGGCTAAGGCCGCCGTCAGGTTGGCCGTCACTGAATCGCCGGCGCCCACGATGTCAATCGGGCCGCGAATGGGCCGCGAAGACACGTGCGCTACTTCACCGTCGGGCGTTGCCCCAACCATGCCACGTTCGGCCAGAGTGACAAAGGCGGGTTGACCATTGACGCGGGCCAGGGCGGCACAGGCTTGTCGGATCTCGTCGAGCGAATCGACGGGGCGGCCGGAGAGCGCTCCGAGTTCGCGGGCATTCATTTTGAAGACGAGGGCCGGCCAGTCGCGCAGACCGCGTCGACTGTCGGCGACCACGAGACGGCGGGGTTTCAGTTCCGCCACGCCGCGCAAGGTTTCCAGCAAAGGCGTGGTCACTACTCCGGTTCCTTCGAGATCGACCTGATCGAGGACGATCGTGCCCTCGGTGGTGGTTACGGCGTGCCAAGCGGCAGCGGCCAGTTCCTCCCGCAGTTTCGGGGGAGTGGGGGTCCAATTTTTGAGGTCCAACCGGCTCAATTCCTCAGGCGGTCGGTCGGCATGCTGCACCAAGGGTTTGGTGTAGGTGAAGGTATGCCGTTCGCCCGAGGTGATGAAGGAGTCCAATTGCACTCCCGGCAAGGCGGCTAAGGCGCGACGCAGTTCCCAGCCTTCGCCGTCATCGCCGCACACGCCCACGGGCCGCAAGGTGCCAATGCCCAGCGCGACCAGGTTGTTCAGGATGGTTCCGGCGGCCCCGGGTTGGCAGCGGACCTGGGAGATGTTGTGCACCGGCAGCCCGGTTTCGAGCGACGTTTCCGGACGGGCTCGATCGATGTCGAAATACCGGTCGAGGCAAAAATCACCCACCACCGCCAAGCGGAGCGACGGGTAGCGGGAGGTGAGGACGTCGAAGCGGGCGGGGGACATGGAAGCGGGGGGCGGGAGTCGTGGGGACCTTACTCCCCGGATTGGAGTTGGTGGAGCAGGTGCTGGATGAAGGCAAGGTTGTCGCATTGCAGATACCGCATCCGACCGCCCATCCGGGAGAAGCTTTTGCAGAACCGCAGGTAGTACGCGGGATTGGTCTTGGGTGGTTCACCTTGCGTCCAGTCCCAGTCGCCGCCGTCCTGCAAATCCACCACATAGATACTATGGCCCGAGACCGCCGGACGATCGTCCTGAAACCGCAGATTGTGCACACAACTGAGGCTCTTTTCGAAGATCTGAGGCGCCATGATGGCGGATCCCACCGAGAGCACGACGCCGTCGTCGAGTCCTTCCACCGCTCCGGCAAACCAGCGGAAATCCTCCCCGGCCGCTCGCCCGATCACGCCGCCGTTGAACATCGGATGGCAGGAAATGATGTCGTAGCCAATTCCCGGATGGACGGTGACAGGTACTCCCAGACGCCAGGCTTGGGCCAGGATGCTGGCGGATTTCCAAGCGTGGGTGACCACCTGGGGGCCTTCGGTCAGATCAAACCGGCGCAGGGCAACCAACAGTTCGGCTGCGGCCACCGCCAGGGGATCGCCCGGAAACTGGCTGACGGCCGTTTCCAGTTGCTCTTCCGACGGGACTTGGCAGCCGTCTTCGGCGATGAAGCGGCCTAAGGCCCGGCCATAACCGAGGCGCTCCAAAGCACCCGCCATTAGGGCAAGATGAATATTCCGCCCGGTTTCATCCCAGGTTCCAAACGTCCCGGTTGCCACGTTTTCCTCGACGTTCTCGGTTGAACGGCCGAGCCAGGCGTATTCCCAGTCGTGAATGGTGCCGGCGCCGTTGGTGGCCAGGTGGGTGATCCAACCGCCTTCCATTAGCGCGGTGACCAGTGGCGCGGCGCCATTTCGCAGCAAATGTGCGCCGTACATCAAAATCACCGAAGCGCCACGGGATCGGGCCGCCTGAATGCGGGAGGCCGCCTCCGCCACGGTGGCAGCTAGATCCTCCGACAGCGGTTGGAAGGGTGCCTCGGGAGTCACCAGTATGTCCTCGGCGCGCGTGAGGCTCTTGCGCTCGGCTAGCGGAAAGACGCGCAGGCGAGTCAGGTCGAGGGGCGGGCGGTGCATTGCTAGGCGGGAAACAGGGTCTCCAACAGGGGCGTCAACTCTCGGTAGTCCGGGATGCAGATGTCCGCACCGACGCTGAGCAGGCGCCGGTGTTTCCATTCGTCGAACTGGCCCAACCCATTGTTCGCCTCGTCGCTGGCCACGGCCACCGCCAGGCCGCCCACTTGCTTGGTGTTTTCGATCTCCACGTAGCCGTCGCCAAAGGCGAGCAGGGATTCCCCCTGGATTTTGTTCTCCGCCAGGATGCGGTCGATGACCATCTTCTTGCTGAACTTCCGATAATCGTCCTGAGCTCCGTAAATGTGCCCTTTGAAATAGCGGGTCAGATCGAGCGCCTCGGCCTCGGCCTTCACGAACTGTTCGTCGGTTCCGCTGGCCAGATAGAGCGGGAGTCCGCGGGCGGTGAGAGCTTCCAGGAGGGCGCGCGTTCCGAACACGGTTAGGTCGTCTCGCACAATCGTTCCCGCCTGAATGCCCGTGACGCGATGGTGAATCCGCGCGTCGAGTCGGCGCAAATACTCGTGTTTGTACTCGAGAGGTTCAGCCGGGACGCCGCCGCGTTCTTTCACGCGTTCGGCCAGTTGAATCATCTGGTAAATCGTCTGCTTGCCATTCAGCCGCATGATGTCCTCGAAGGCGAGTTGGCGGCGTTGTTCCTCGGTTTCACCCGGGATCGCCGGGATAATCTCCGCGAACAGGGGAACCATGACGTCGGGCCAACCCTGCCGGATGAGGGAAAGCGTGCCATCGAAGTCGAAGAGCACATGACTGAGGCCTGGACGCGGCTGGAAGCCGGGGGCGAATTCAACGAGACCGGTGAAACGAGGATGAGAATACATGCAGAAAGTGTGGCAAACGAAGGGTATCGGGGTTGGGGCGCGGCTCCAGGCGGAAAGTATTCCGTCTTCTGAAGTCACGCCGAGGATGGGCTCAGTTCACGCCAAACCCACGGCCTGGCCAGTTCGGATCGATTTTTCTTCGGCTTCGCACAGGCGGAGCGCAGCCGCGGCGTCCCGGGGCGTTACGATGGAGGGAGCTTGTCCGGCGGACACACACTCGACGAAGTGTCGCAGCTCTCCCACATAGCCGTCGGGTTGGGAGAGCTTAATCACCGTAGTGGTACCGGCGGTACTCACTTTCAGGGCGTCGGCACCTCGGGAGAGGTCAAAATCCACCGTGGCGCGCTCGAAGTTTACGGTGAAGGCCATGTTGAAACCGAACCCTTCGGCCATCGCCCAACTGCCTTCCGCGCTGACCACCGGGCCGCCGGAATATTGGAACAGGGCGACGACATGATCGGTAGCGCCGCTCACTTTGGAATAACCCGAAGCGAAAATTGCATGCGGACGGCCGAAGCAATACTGAATGAAATCCACGTCATGAACGTGCAGGTCAAACAAGGCGCCCCCCGATTCCTGGCCCTGCAGAAAATGGCGTTGACCCCAGGCCGGAGCAGAGGCCACCCGACGGAAGCGCGCGTCGAGGACGCGTCCGTAGTCGCCACTGACAATCCGATGTTTAACCCAGTCATATTCCGGCCAAAAGCGAATGCACATGGCCGGCATCAGAAAAATTCCCCGCGTCGCAGTCACCTCGGCGGCGTCGGCGATTCGATCGGCGTCGGCACTGGTCCGGGCGATCGGCTTTTCCAGCAGCACATGCTTTCCGGCGGCAAGCGCGCCGAGGGCCAGATCGACGTGCGTTTTGGTGGGCGTGCAGATATCCACAATGTGGATGCCCGGATCGGTGAACAGGTCGATCGGATCACGAAACGCCTTCACCTGGGTCATGTCCAGGCGCAGCGGTTCGGCCTCACCAACATTGCCGGCCACCTGGGAAAAATCGCCATCCAGATGGCGTCCGCTGGGATTGCACAGGGCGGCAATGCGGGCTCCGGAAACCTGTTTATAGGCCTTCAGATGCTGCACGGTCATGAAGCCGGTGCCGATGATGCCGACGTTAAGCATGCGTCCAGCATGGAAAGATTTCGTCGGCGAATAAACTGCAATCCACGATTCCGTGGAGAAGCGAGGACAGGGCGGTGGCGCCGCGCTGGCGGTTCAGCTCCCCAACGCCCAGCGGCAAATGTGCACCGCGGCCAGAATCCCGGCGGCATCGGCGATGAGGCCGGCCCAAACGGCGTGCCGGACGCGCTTCACCCCGACCGAACCAAAATAGACCGCGATCACGTAGAAGGTGGTTTCAGTGCTGCCGAACAGGGTGCCGCCCATGCGGGAGAGCAAACTATCGGGTCCGGTCTGCTGAATGAGATCTCCTAAGGCCGCCAGGGAACCACTGCCGGTGAGCGGACGGAGTAGGGCCAGGGGTAGTAACTCGGAGGGAATACCGATGAGTGCCAGGGCTGGGGCAGTCCATTGGGTGAATTGTTCGATGACGCCCGCGCCCCGGAGAAAGCCGATGGCGACCAACATGCCGACCAGATAAGGAATGATTTTTACCGCTACTGGGAAGCCCTCCTTGGCGCCCTCAATGAATTCCTCATAGACCGCGACGTGTCGCAGGGCGGCGTACAAAGGGAAGAACGCGACTAGGAAGGGAATGGCCAAGGTGGAGACGGCCTGAATCACCCGCAACGCTGGAGAAATCAGGGTCGTTTCCGACGGGTAGAGCACCATTGCCAAGGCAAACCACGCGAAACAGCCGCAGAAGAGGGAGAGGATTAAGCGGCTCCAGAAGGTGAGGGGAGGGACCGACTGGGTGAGCTGAGTGGCCTCGGCGGAATCGCCCGTGGCTTCGCTCCGGCTGAGACGGCTGGATTCGGTCGGCCGACCCAGACGGAACACGCCCAGCTTTTCTAAAGACTTCACCGCGATTAGCCCAGCCACGGAGGAGGCCAAGGTGGCGAGCAAAGTCGTGCCGACAATGGCGGTCGGCTGTTTGGCGCCGGCGGCGGCGAACAGGGCGATAGCCGAGACCGGCAATAATTGGACCGAACCCGTGTTGATCGCCAAGAAGGTACACATAGCGTTGGTGGCCGTGCCCGGATGGCGGTTTAACATCTCCAGGTCGCGCATCGCCCGCAGGCCTAAAGGAGTCGCCGCATTGGTCAGTCCCAGTAGGTTGGCGGCAATGTTCAAGACCATCGACCCCATGGCGGGATGATCGGCGGGAACGTCGGGAAAAAGGCGCCGCAGGATTGGCTGCAATCCGCGCGCCACCAAAGCCACCAAGCCAGAGCGTTCAGCTAGGCGCATCAATCCGAGCCAGAGAGTCATGACGCCCACCAAGCCGATGGACAGCGTGACGGCAGTTTCAGCGGCCTTGATTCCCGCCTCCGTGGCCTGGGGAAGTCGCCCGTTGAATCCGCCGATCAACACGGCGACCAGCAGGAGGCCGAGCCAGATGTAGTTGAGCACGGCGAGGGCGATCTCAGCCGCGAATGGAGACGCTCCGCAGACGTTCGACAAAGGAGGCGAATCCGTCGGCTTGATGGCGCAGGCGGCCGACGATCTCCGGGTCTTTTAGGCGCCCATCTTCTCCCAGCGCGTTACCGATCCCGGGGAGAAAGACGCGCTCGGGGTAGAGGTGAGCGTTGCGATACCCAAAGATGGCCTGCAATTGTTCTACTGGTCGGAGGGCGCCCCACAGGCCGGCGGCTAGGCCAGTGAAGGCCACCGGGCGGCGCTCGAAGCTCTCGGGAAACTTCAACATATCGATGAAGTACTTCAGTACGCCCGGGGCGCCGCCATTGTACTCGGGGGTGATGACGTGGAGTCCGCTGGCCGAGACAATGGCGTCGGAAAACGGCTGGAATGAGGCGGGTTTGGTCGCGTAACTGGTGGGCGCGAACAGTTCGGCCGGAAGCTCGGCCAGATCCAGAATTCGGTGCGCCACCTTCAAATCCTGATACAGAGAAGCAATTTGGCCGGTGATTCGGCGGGTGTTGCTGTCGGGCCGATTGGTCCCGGAAATGAGCACGATCATGGCGAGATCGTGCAGTCGACGACGCCCGATCGCCAAGAAGGAAGGCAGCGGAAGTGGGGGCGGTCGCTCCGGGCCGCGGATAGTCTTGTCAGCGGTCCCTGGCGGACACTAGTGGGATGCCTTTATTGGGCTCCGCCGGAGGCCGTTCTCGAACCACAGCTTCCACACCATCCACAGCGCCTCGCGGACGATCTCTTTCGACATCTTGGAGGTGCCCTGGAAACGGTCGGTAAAGATGATCGGCACTTCCTCAATTTTTAAGCCGCGGCGCCAGACCCGGTGGGTTAGCTCGATCTGGAAGCTGTAGCCATTGGATCGGACGGTGCTGAATTCAATGGCCGCGAGGGCGCGGGCGCGGAAACATTTGAACCCTCCCGTGGGATCACTGATGGGCATACCCGTGATGGCCTGAACATATTTGGCCGCCGTGATACTGAGGAGAAGCCGGTTCAGCGGCCAGTTAATCACCCGTATGCCATCTTTGTAACGCGAGCCGAGGACCAGGTCCGCTTCGAGGCGGCGGGCGGCTTCAATTAAACGAGGGACATCAGCTGGGTTGTGGGAGAAGTCGGCGTCCATCTCCAACACAAACTCATATCCGCGTTGGAGAGCCCAATCGAAGCCAGCGAGGTAGGCGCGTCCGAGTCCGGCCTTTGCCTCGCGATGCAGCACCTGCACGTGTGGGTTGTTGGCTGCGAGTTCATCCGCAACCGCTCCGGTGCCATCGGGCGAGTTGTCATCCACCACCAGGACGTCGAGGGTCACGGGCTGAGCCATGAGGCGGCGGACAAGTTCGGGAAGGTTCTCCCGCTCGTTATAGGTTGGAACAATGATCAGGGAATCGGCCCCCATGCGCGGTCAAGGTGCGAGGGCGGAGCGGTCATCACAAGGCGTTTTGAAGTAAACGAAGGCCAGACCAATCGCTTCTCCCCGTTGACGGTTCCCCCAAGCTTGGTAGCGTCCGGCTTCCGTTTTTCCGGCCGGCGATCCCGTCGGCCGTCGAATCACCACTGACAGACACCACGCAGTTATGCCTAAAGCACCGAAATACGTTTATACTTGGGGAAATAACAAAGCCGATGGCGACGGCTCGATGAAAGCCCTTCTGGGCGGCAAGGGCGCCAACCTGGCCGAAATGACCCGCATCGGCCTGCCCGTTCCTCCGGGTTTCACCATCACGACCGAGGTCTGCACCTATTTTTACGCGCACAAGCGGACCTATCCCAAGGAGCTTCAGGGCCAGATGGAGGCCGGCGTGAAGAACATGGAGAAGATCATGGGCTGCAAGTTCGGCGATGCCAAGGGCATGCCCCTACTGGTGGCGGTCCGCTCCGGAGCCCGTGACTCGATGCCGGGCATGATGGATACCATTTTGAACCTCGGTCTCAACGACGACACGGTTCTCGCGCTCGGCTTAGCCACCAAGAATGAGCGCTTCGCCTGGGATTGTTATCGCCGCTTCATTCAGATGTACGGTGACGTTGTCCTCGGCCTGCAGAAGCGCGAAGGCGAAGACCACGAACCGTTCGAGACGGTGATTCACGAGTATAAACACGAGGTTTATCATAAGGACATCATCGATAGTGAATTGACCCCGGCCGACCAGCAGGAGTTGGTGAAACGGTTTAAGGCGCTGGTGAAGGAACGCACCGGCAAGGTGTTTCCGAATAGTCCCTGGGATCAGCTGCGCGGCGCCGCGGGTGCCGTCTTCGGTTCCTGGATGAACGACCGCGCGATCGTCTATCGCCGCAAATATAACATCCCCTCCGAATGGGGAACGGCCGTCAATGTCCAGGCAATGGTGTACGGCAACACTGGTGAATCTTCCGGTTCCGGCGTGGCTTTCACCCGCAACCCGGCCAACGGCGTCAACGAATTCTACGGCGAGTTCCTCATCAACGCCCAGGGCGAAGACGTGGTCGCGGGTGTCCGCACCCCCGAGCCGGTGCTGAAGCTCAAGGACCAGATGCCGAAGTCCTATGCCGAATTACTCGTTGTCCGGAAGACGTTGGAGAAGCACTTCAAGGATGTTCAGGACATCGAGTTCACCATTCAGGAGGGCAAGTTGTTCATGCTCCAGACCCGCAACGGCAAGCGTACCGCGGCCGCGGCTCTGAAGTTCTCGATCGACATGCACAAAGAGAAGTTGATCGATGCCGAAACCGCCGTGTTGCGGAATCCGGCGGATCAGCTTGACCAGTTGTTGGCCCCGATCTTCGACCTCGCCGAGGTCAAGAAAGTGACCGCCATCGCCACCGGTCTCCCAGCCGGCCCCGGGGCCGCCTCCGGCAAAATCTATCTCAATGCCGACCGCGCCGTCATCGCCGCCGACAAGGGCGAGAAGGTCTTGCTGGTTCGCATCGAGACATCCCCCGAAGACTTGCGCGGCATGATCGCCGCGGAAGGCATCCTGACCGCCCGCGGCGGGGTGAGTTCCCACGCCGCCTTGGTGGCGCGTCAGATGGGTAAAGTCTGTATCTGCGGCGCCTCGGCGCTGGAGATCAACTACGATAAGAAGACCGTGACCGTCGCCGGCACGACGTACCAGGAAGGTGACTTCCTCTCGATCGATGGCACCGCCGGCACCGTTTATTCGGGCCAACTCAAGACCGCGCCGTCGGAAATCATCTCCGGTTTATTGAACAACGACAAAGCCGCGCAGAAGACGGAGAAATTCAAGAACTTCACGCAGCTCATGAAGTGGTGTTCCCAGTTTAGCCGGATGCAGGTCCGCACTAATGCCGACAACCCCGAGCAGACAGCCAATGCCTTGGCGTTCGGCGCCACCGGGATCGGATTGACCCGTACGGAGCATATGTTCTTCGAAGGCGACCGGATCGACGCGATGCGCGAAATGATCCTGGCCGATTCACTCCATGCCCGCCAAGCGGCACTGGCTAAGTTGCTCCCGTATCAGCGCGAAGACTTCTTCGGCATCTTCAAAGAGCTGAAAGGTTTTCCGGCGACGATTCGGTTCCTCGATCCCCCCCTGCACGAGTTCCTTCCCCACAGCAAAGAACAGCAGATGGATCTGGCTCGGAAGCTTAACATCCCGGTCGAGAAAATCATGGGACGCGTGCATGAACTGCACGAGTTCAACCCGATGCTTGGATTCCGGGGCTGCCGCCTCGGTATCAAGTATCCTGAGATCACCGCCATGCAGGCGCGCGCGGTGTTCGAAGCGGCGGCCGACGCCATCAAGAAGGGTTTCAAGGCGAAGCCTGAAATCATGATCCCGTTAGTGGGATTCAAGCGGGAGCTCGATCTGCAGGTCGCGGTCGTCCACGAAGTAGCCGCGGCAGTGCAGAAGGAAAAGAAGACCAAGATCAGCTACTCGGTTGGCACCATGATCGAAGTGCCGCGGGGCGCCCTCACGGCCGACGAAATCGCGCAGACGGCTGAATTCTTCAGCTTCGGCACGAACGACCTGACCCAAACCACTCTGGGCATGAGCCGCGACGACTCTGGCAGCTTCCTGCCGCCGTATGCCGAAGCGGAAATCGTGAAGAAGAATCCGTTCGCGACGATTGATCAGACGGGCGTGGGTTCGCTGATGCAGATCGCGATCGCCAAGGGTCAATTGACTCGTCCGGGAATCAAGTTGGGAATCTGCGGAGAACACGGTGGTGATCCGGACTCTGTGAAGTTCTGTCATCGGCTAGGGCTGACCTACGTCAGCTGCTCACCGTTCCGCGTTCCGGTGGCCCGTCTGGCTGCGGCTCAGGCGGCGATTGAGGAGAAGCGCAAGGCTGCTGCGGCGGTCAAGGCAGCTCCGGTCAAGGCGTCTAAGTCAAAAGCGGTCGAAGCTAAGGCGGTTAAGGCGAAAAAGAAGTAAGCTCTTCTTAGGGCCCATTGATGGGTCCAAGCCCTAAAAAGGCGTCGAATCGTCTTCGATTCAACCAGCCGCTCCGGGTCACCGGGGCGGCTTTTTGCTGGGCCAGGACTCCTGACCTCGCGCCTTGAGGGCGGTGAGTTTCTATGTGTGCCCTCGGAAAGCGTTATTGCGACTGTGGGGCCGTTTCGGAACTGACGCGCGGTTATGGGCTCGGACTCGCCGAAACGACCTATTATCAGCACGACCTTTGGGGTCGACTGACGTACCTCACTCATCCCGGCGGCTCCGTGACCACCAATGGGTACGATTCGCGGGGGCGACTGACCAGTACCGCGGATGCCTTGGGTACCCATTCCCGCACGTACGATAGCCTGAACCGACTCAAAACGACTTCCAGTGCCTGGAGAACCACCGGAACGTGGCTGTACGATCCGTTTGACCGGGTGATTTCAATGACCGACCGGAATGGGGTCATCACCACGAACCGTTATGACGCCGTTGGACGAAGCGGAGAACGAAGGAAACGGGTCCGAAATGTGAAATCGCACGGCGGCTTCATGAGCCTGCTGCCAGTTACCTCGTACTCACGCCTGCGATTCATTTTTTGGCCCGATAGGGACAGTCAGGGATCAGGGGCCACCAGTCGGAAAAAGGCCGCCGGACCTTCACTCGGTGGAAGCGTTACCGTTGTACCGCCCGTGACGACCGGATACCACTCAATAGGCGGGGTCAAGCTGGCGGTCGTCTCGAGGCGCAGCATCCAGGCTTTCTCGGGCCAACTTACCGTAAGCCCCTCCTCACTCCAAGCGAACGAAGGCTCGGGCAGATCCGGCGGGAGTCCGGCTCCAATGGGCTCGTTGGGAATTGGGTTATAAGACCAAGCATCGAGTAAAAACGCCGTGCCTGGTTCGACGCTCGGCCGACTGAATTTGAACCAGCCCAGGGTCACATCACCCGTGTCAGGGTCGGTGTATTGGACTCCGATAAGGGCGGAGAGCTTGCCGATGAATTCGCCCTCCAACTCCCGATCGACTGGAGGAAAAACGTCGGCCCAGTAGTAAACTACCAGCCATAGATCCAGGCCTCCCAATCCTTCGCCGAAATATTCGGAATGATTGGTGGAAACATTTTCGCCGAAATCAAAATCTATTTTGCTAGCGCTAGCTCTAAGAACTCTAGAAGTCGGTCCGACTCCAAACTGGGTGCGGACGCGATACTCAGGGTAGCCGGGATACGGACTACTCGGGGCGGAAAACGCCACTATTCGAGCTTTCCAATCGCGGACCGAATCTCCCTCGAAATCCTTGTCAAAAAGGATTTCGCCTTGGGTATAGTGTTGCTACCAGCACGATAAAGGCAGGCCTAACATAATCATTAGGCGAAAAATAAATATGTTCATAAAATAGCTCAGGGGGCAAGCTGAAGTTTGCGGAGAACAAATCCTCGCGTCAGGCCATTCTTGTTCCCAATTCCGCCGATCCATCCCTGATTGTTGATTGAGTTCGCGACACTTAATTGCCAGCCCGTTAAACCGTGGACGAAATGCTCGTCGTTCAGATTAATCGGAATTACGCCCAAATTCCGGCAAAGAAAGGCAGAAGAAGTAACCACTCCACTCCCCGTCCATTCAGAAGAGCCTGACCAGCCAGTAATCTCACCCGCGTCATTTATCCCGAGCGCCCGAGACTTGGTATCCAAAGGTAGGCTGCCAATTAAGGAGGCGTTCGAAGGATTCAGGCCCCAGTAAACGGCAAGTTCTGCAGATTTGACAATCCATTCATCATCAGGGGTCTCAGGCGTGCCATGTGTCGCCCACTCCAAAACTGTTGCTGAACCAACCGCATATTGCGGCCAAGTCGAATTGTCGTTTAGCTTGGGCGTTATGCCGTAAGCCGAACTATCCCACGGAGTGTTATTCGGAGGTTGCGTGTCGATGCGATGCGGCGGTAATACTTCCGAGTTGTTGATTGTGCCATCCGATATCCGGAAGCCTCATTTCCAGTAGTTGAGATTCACCATACCCACGGTGACTCCAGCGGAATCCACCCCACGCGCCTCGCCGCTGGAAAAATCTGGACCGCTCCCCACAAGATCAATCGGATTACCATTTTCCCAACGCAAAGGCCGCGCAAAAGCGCCCGCAGTGGTGGGCGTGGCCTTGCCTGCCATATAGGTGTTGTTGGCACTGACGCCGTAAATGGCACTTCCTCCAGTAGTCAAAAAGTAAACTGGCGGCGGTCCTGGCGGCGCGGGGATAGGAGGCTGCACACTGGGATAACTGAAGGAGCTGCCAATTAGATTCTTGGTGGCGCGGCCATTGTACTGGCCCACGAGGGTTGGAGTAGTGGTGCTCAATCCGTACCATTGATCGGTGCTCCCTGCGCTGATGGGCATTAGTTCATTAATGAATCAGCCGTTCGACCATAGCCACCAACCCAGCTTTTGGTAGGCTGGCTGCATATAGGACGCTGGCAAAGACGCCCAGCCAGCAATCTTGGGATTACTCTCATGGTTGATCGCCCACGCCTTGGCGGCCACCGCCGGAAAATAGGTGTGCAAATAGGTATCATAAACATTCGAGGTCAGTTCGTAGAGCGTCCAAGTCGGCCCGTCGTAGAGCATAACCTCAGCGCGAGTCCGACCTGCGGGCGTGTAATTGGCACCAGCGGTCAGGGTGAGATAGGCGGTCTCGCGTTCGAGCAGATCGTCCGACCGGGCAATCACTTCAAGTACGGATCGGTTGCGACCCGCGGCGAAGGTGACGCTGCCAATGCCGGAAGCGGCGGTTACGATCCAGGCTTGAGGTTGCAGGCTGGCGTCCACTGCCGTCGAACTAAAGTAATAGTCGGCTGATCCAGAGGTACCGTAGGCACCGGCACGGACAATTCCAGGACCTGAGGTTGGAAGGGAAAAATAAACGGTCAGTGCGGGACTGGCGGGTGCGCTGTGTCCCTTCGGCAAGGGTGCGCTGCCGGTCGGACGGGTAACTTTTCCGCAGGAGCGGGTCCTGCCGCCGGGGTCTCAGGGTGAAGCGGGCGGGTCGGCAGGTTCGTGGGCCTGGCGGTAG
>Ga0163144_10003043_pt1 | contig 38310 bp, 38 predicted proteins | sample OliLak19BULKMAT1_FD_123175 | JGI IMG/M metagenome (GOLD analysis project Ga0163144, IMG submission 123175) | Freshwater microbial mat bacterial communities from Lake Vanda, McMurdo Dry Valleys, Antarctica - Oligotrophic Lake LV.19.BULKMAT1 | ecosystem: Environmental > Aquatic > Freshwater >...
TACAAACAGCTACAAACAGCTACAAACAGCTACAAACAGCTACAAACAGCTACAAACAGCTACAAACAGCTACAAACAGCTACAAACAGCTACACAAATACACGCTTCGCTGTGTTTGAATAAAAAGTGGTGGAGCCGAGGGGACTCGAACCCCTTACCCCCACAATGCCATTGTGGTGCTCTACCAGATGAGCTACGACCCCAAAAAGGAAGGATAGGGAGATTGACTGATTCGGGTGGATTTGAAAAGTAAATTCTTCATTGCTGACAATTTATTATCCCGACCCAAAGAAAACTCTTGATTACCGAAAGTTGACTAACCTGGGGTTTCAGTGTTTCTTGGAGGTCTAAAGTCCCGGGGCAGTGCGCGCCTCCTTTTTTAAACCCATGACTGTCAACGACGAACATAATCCAAACAATCCTTCGCCTGCGATTCCTGCCCCACATCACACAGCAGCACAACGTCCTCTACCCGGAAAGCCCACAAAAAAGCCTGCCGCTAAAATCCAGCGTAAGGCGGCAATTATCCATTGGCTGAATAAACACGGGTTATCCCGCCGGAAATTACGCGGGAATAAGGTATTTGGATATTTTGGGGATCATCTTTTCACCAAGGACCTCTGGACATTTAAACCGGACTCGATGTCCAAAGGGTGGCTGATTGGTTCCTTGAGTGCCTGCACCCCCTTGATGGGGGCACAAATCATCATAGCCTTGCCATTTGCCCTCCTTTTCCGGGCAAATATCCCGATCATCGTCGGGTTGATCCTATTGACAAATCCCGCTACAGCCGTGCCCTTCTACGGTTTTGCATTTTGGTTTGGCTGCATGATCATGGGCTCCCCATTAAAAGGGGAAGGTGAGGCCCTGAAACTCACCGACATGGGCCTGAGCACACTGGTATCGACCATGAATGAAAAAGGGGTATTTCATTTCTTGGGGGACATCCTTTCAGGGGTTTTCCTCACCCTCATGGTGGGCTGTATGAGTATCGGGATCACTGTGGGCCTCCTCGGATTCTTCGTTATCCGTTTCTTTGTTAAACAACCTCCCCCTATCATCCTGAGAAAATAATCCTATGGAGCACATCCGTCTCGATACCCTCAGCCCTGAAATGCATGAAGCCCTGATTGCGGCAGAGCTGGCCATGCCCACCGCCTATTCTCCTTATTCCCATTTCTGCGTGGGGGCAGCCCTCGTGGCGGACAATGGCGAGATCATCAGCGGGTCAAATGTGGAAAATGCCGCTTACGGGTCGAGTATTTGTGCGGAACGCTCGGCATTACTCAGCGCGAATACCCTAGGCTTCCGGAGATTCACCTGTGTCGCGATGATCGGGAAGCCCGAGCAAGGTGTCACCGAAGAACCCATCGCCCCTTGTGGTGCCTGCCGTCAAATGCTTTTAGAGACCTCCGAAATGTCTGGCCGCGACCTCGTGGTCCTGATGTCAAATACCGAAAAAACAAAAATCATCACCGCCACCATCCACGAACTCCTGCCTCTGGCATTCAAACCCAAACACATCGGTAAAAAACTCGAACACTACAGCAAATCACACAACCAATGAAAAAAACCATCTTCCTTTTTTTTATCATCCTTTCGTCCACCCTTTTTGCCCGTGCACAAACCACCGCCGACCTGCTGAAGGTCGCCGATGATCTCGCGCAGATGAATCTCCCTTATCTCTGGGCGGGGACAGATCCCTCCCAAGGCGGTCTGGATTGTTCCGGATTCATGATCTACGTCTTTAAAAAAGCCTGGGGGATCGATCTGCCCGACGAGTCCGGCAAACAACTCGATTATTGTTATAAACACGGGAAGGTGTGGACCGCAGACTCGAAGGATTTTAAGGTCTCCATGATCCAACCCGGGGACTTAGTCTTTATCTCCGGCACGAGGGTGTCAGACCGTCCCTCCCCGATTACCCACGTCATGATGGTGGCAGGGCCCGACCTGATCGTGGGTTCCCAAGACATGGGCCGCCGCGTCAAATGGGGTTCACCCGGTGTAGGTTATTTCAAACAAAAACTCTTTAGACCCTACGGGATACCCCGCCTCGGGGTAAAACCCTATCGGGACACCCCGACGATCTACGCCTACGCACGTCTGGAACCCCCCAAAAAAAAGGCGCAGGATAAATAATTTGCCCAGGGGGGGACTTTTTAAAAAAAAATATTCTGAGTGTTTTTTGAGGCTGGGGTGTATTACCCCCTATGAAAACACTTATCCTCACATCCATCTTCACCTTGGGTCTCCTCGGTGCAGGAATCACATCAGCCTATGCCGCCAAGAATAGCTGCACAAATTGCACATGTGTGAAGTGCGAATGCCAATGTGAAAAAGGAAGTTGCACACCCAGCTGTAGTGAATGCCCTTGCTGCAAATAACTCCAAGCCAGATTCACTCCCTATCCATCATCCGCACCCTTTACTCGGGTAGCGGATTTTTTTTTGGCTGGTTTTCATTTTTTATTCCGTTCAATATCGCGGGTCGTGAATGCTGTCAGGAACCGTCCCGCCCATTATATCCTCGTCGCCCTAGCCTCCGTCGCGATCTCCGTGCTGGCCGGATACTTGTCTTGGGTGGAGAAACTTAACTGGAATATCTATGACCACTTCCAAAAGGCCCAAGCGAAAAATTTCCCGGCCTCCGACTCAGTCGCGCTCATCACCATCGACGAGGTCTCCCTGGCAAATTGCGCGGACCGCGCCGGTAAATGGCCCTGGCGACGAGATGCGTATGCGGCCCTTTTAATCAGCCTCGATACCTTGGGAGCTAAAGCCGTCGGCATCGACCTCCTCTTTAACGAACCCGCAACCGAATCTTACCATGACGACCTGCTCTATACTGTCATCCAAGCCATCGAGACCCCTGTCGTCCTCGCCCGACTCAAAGGCAAAGAACTGGCGAGTCCCTTTAACCAATGGCCCCTGACGGGCGACGTCGATCTGGCGAATGACAACGATGGCATCACCCGCCGGACCACCCGGGATCATAGCCTGGCCGGAGTCCTCTCAGTCCAAGCGGGAAACAAAAACTCGACACCCCCTGAGCTCCTCCGTTTCTACGGCCCTTTTAATGACACATGGGCAAAACGGAGTTTCCAAGCCGGGCCCTTGGTCATAAGCGGATATAAAATCCTGGAGGAAGCATCGAAACAAATCGATGTACTCGACCCGGGCAAATTGCGCGCATGGCTGACTGAACACAATAAATTGAGTCCGGGGAAAATCCCAGAAAAGCCGCTGGCCGGGATCACCGTCATCGTCGGACTCACCGCTGCTGGGACCTTTGACGTCAAAGCCACACCGACCGGCAAGGCTGAAGCCGGCATGGTCATCCATGCCACCGCCCTGCGCAATTTGCTCGAATCCACTGGGGTCTCGGAGCTCCCCGACCAGTGGGTCCTGCTCTTGTCCTTCGTGGGATCCCTGCTCATGGCGGCATACGCCTGGACGACTCCACGCGTTTCCCTATTAACAGCGATCACCCTTGCCGCCCTGCCTCTCATTTACTTTTTGTCAGGTCGATTATTGGCCGGGGGTTACTGGTTACCTCCCGTGGTACCGATGAGTGCCATACTCTTGAGTGCCTTCGGGGGGATTGTACTTAATTACCGGACGGAAACCCTCCGGAAAAAAGAAATCACCGGCCTTTTCGGGCGTTTCGTTTCCCCGACCGTGGTCCAGACATTAATCGATCATCCGGAGCTCGCGAGCCCGGGCGGGCGTGAGGAGATTTGCACCGTTTTTTTCTCAGACCTCGCCGGATTCACGACGATTTCTGAGAAACTTTCCCCGCCGGTCTTGGTCGAGCTCATTAATGAATACCTAGAAGTAATGAGTCGCACTGTCCTCGACCATGGTGGCACGATCGATAAATATATCGGGGATGCCGTGATGGCTTTCTGGAATGCCCCCATGCCCCAGGCCGACCATGCCGTACGTGCTTGCTCGACAGCCCTGCGATGCGAGCGGGCCACACGGGAAATGGCCGTGCGTTTCCGGGAAAAATATGACGTCGAGCTTTTCACCCGCTTTGGCCTGCACACCGGTCCGGTCGTCGTCGGCCCGATCGGTTCCTCCATCCGCCTTGATTATACCGTGCTCGGCGACACGGTAAATCTCTCCAGCCGCCTCGAGGGCGCAAATAAAAACTATGGCACGACTTTCCTAATCACCCAAGCCACGAAAGAACTCACCGGGGACACCTTCGCCTGGCGGCCCGTGGATCTCCTCCGGGTCAAAGGTAAACAAGAACCCATCGCCGTATTCGAACTCCTCGGATTCTCCGGTGACGTCACCGGGAAAGACAAAACCGCACTGGAGCATTTCCTGCGCGGTTACGACCAATACCGTTCTAGGCGATTTGCAGCCGCACTGGGAGATTTTAAGCTCGCCATCGAAGAAAAAAACGGGGATAGTCTTTACTCATTATATAGGCAACGAACCCTGTGTTACATCGACCAACCACCCGCCCCTGACTGGGACGGGGTTTACACGATGACCACAAAATAAACCGTTCAAAGGACCATCAAAGTTATGGCTGACGTTTACTCTAAAAAACAAGACTTGCCGGTTTACGCCGAGCCTAACCCGTCGGCATCCGTCGTGGCCAAACTCAAATTCGCCGAAAAAGCCAAGGTCGTCTCGGACCAGAACCGCTGGGTGAATATCAAAACCTCTTCAGGACAAACCGGCTGGGTGTACTCCGGTAATGTCGGTGACCGCAGACCCCCGGAAGAAAATAAAGCCGATCTCCTCGCCCCCTCCAGCGGAGTGGACACCGCAGCCGCCGGCCGCGGACTCAGTGAGGCTGCCCAGCAATACGCCGAAAGTCGCGGTTACGTAAATGCCGCTTCGGATCTGGCCTGGCTCGATAAGGAAAATGCCTCCGTCTCATCTGCTGATGTCAAAACTTTTATGAAAGAACATAAACTCGGGGAGTACGCATCATGAACCGCCGCAATTTCCTTAGACTCATCGGGCTGACGACCGGGGCCACCGCCGCCACCTCATCTTTGAATGCCTTTAATATCGGGGGAGTCAATGTCCCCGTCCCTCTCCCGACGGAAATCACCGGCGGAGTCAATGTCGATAAGGTCGCGGAAGGTTCACAAAAAATCGCCAAAGGCGCGACGGGCATCGGAGCTAAAGAAGAAGCCGCCATCGGCGAGGCTGTGGCCATCGGCATCATCGGGAAAAATGGCGGACTCGCACGCGCTTCTGGACCCGCCCAAAAAATCATTTATATCGGCAAATCCCTCGCGAAATATTCCTACCGTCCCGGTTTGAATTTTCGTTTTGGTGTCCTGAATAGCTCGATTGTGAATGGATTCTCCTCCCCGGGAGGTTACGTTTTTATCACCAAAGGCCTCTTGGATGCCGTGGGTAATGATGACCAGCTCGCCGGCGTGCTCGCCCATGAAATCTGTCACATCACCCGCCGCCACGCACTCCAGACGATTTCCCGGGGACAACTCGTCTCTGGCATCGTCGATGTCGCCAGTGGTTCCAGTAGCGATTTTTCCGCCTTTGACGCGGGCACCGATAAAATCGTTAATAAACTCCTCGATACCGGATTCGATCCGGATGACGAATACGACGCGGATAAATTTGGCGCTAAACTCGCCTATGAAACCGGGTACAGCAAAAACGGCCTCAAAGATTTCCTCGAGAAACTCAAGAGCACCCAGGGGGATAGTAAAAAAATCTTTTCCACCCACCCCCCACTGAGCAACCGCATCAGTAAGTTATCGTAACCCCGCCAAAAGGGGGATTTGTTTCCGCAAGGGCTGACTATAATAATATTTGTAGAGCTAAAAGTGACACTTTAGTATCACTCTATACGTACAGAACTCGTCACGACCCTCAAACGAAAGGCAATAGATGTCATCTCGAAACTCGCCCATGACCATGAGCCTGTTTTAATCACCCCAACACGGCCTCCCCGCTGCCTATCTACTCGATGTGCAGACGTATGAAGGAATGTAAAAGCCGGTTATCCCTTCTTGAAGGAATCGCGACGGGGGGGGGGAATCCATTCTGGAAAACCGAATCCTTTCCCACAAACAAGCAAGACAGAGGATGGCGCGGTGGCTCGCATAATTTGGACGGAACCTGCCCTTCAGGATATTGATGCCATTGCTGATTATATTTCCCTGGATAAGCCGGATGTAGCCAGACGCCTACCTCGTTCAACGCGTATTTGTACGAGTGGAGCAACTTGCACTACATCCCCGGAGCGGCTCAGTGCCAGCTGCACTCAAGGGCACTCAATATCGTCATTTAGTCATTCCACCGTTTTGTATTCTTTTATCGACACGAGAAAGATGCCATTTATATCGTTTATATCATGCGGGCTGAGAGGCGAGATAAGGGCTAACCGAGCTGACGAACCGCAGTCACAATGCCTTCGTGAATTTACCCGCACGTGACAAATACTGGCTTCGACCCGTGGTCTCGGACATGCGGAAGCATGCCCCTCCATCCGGAAAAAAACTCCGCCTCCTCTACCCCCCTTTTTACTTTCGACATTTCTCACGGTGGTGCTAGAAAGCCGCGCGGGAGAGATTACGTTTTTTTAAGTTTCTGCAAACGGTTGACCACGGAGCAAGTCGCCTCGACCGTGCGAGCGATTTGCGCGGGTGTCGTGGTCTTCCCCAGGGAAAAACGCACGGTGGCTCGCGCCATTTGCTCGGGCACACCCATGGCGAGGAGGACGTGGGAGGCCTGTACACTGCCCACCATACAGGCGGAGCCACTGGAAATGCAGATCCCTTCCAAATCGAGATTCATGAGGAGCTCCTCCCCGTCGATGCGATCGAAACTAACATTGAGTGTATTCCCTAATCTCATTTCCGGATGACCATTACGCCTGATACCGGGTAAACCGCCCAAACCCTGCCAAAGTGTTTCGGTTAATTCCCTAAGCCGGGCATTCTCGGAATTAAAATCGCTGGCGGCAGCCATTTTTGCGGCGTGAGCGAACCCCACGATCCCCGCAATATTTTCCGTCCCGGGTCGGCGGTCACCCTCGTGGAATCCACCGTAGGCCACGGGCTCAATCGTTAATCCGTGTTTCAAGAAAAGGACACCCGTCCCTTTAGGGCCGTAGAATTTATGAGCACAAAGGGAAAGGGCATCCACACCCCATTCATGAGGAAAAACCGGCACCTTGCCGAAACTCTGGATGGCATCCGTATGAAAAAGTACTCCCCGGGCCCGCGCAATTTGCGCGAGTTCTTTCACCGGCTGGACCACTCCCGTTTCATTATTCGCACTCATCACCGAGGCGAGGATCGTGTCCGCGCAAATTGCTTTTTCAAAATCCTCCGGTGCAATTTGCCCGCTCGCACCGGGGTTTAAATACGTGACACGGAATCCCTCGTTTTTCTCGAGATACTCGAAGGCATGGAGGACAGCATGGTGCTCGATCCGGGAGGTGATGAGGTGAGTGCCCCGGGCTTTATGGCTACGGGCCAATCCGATAACAGCCAGATTATCGGATTCAGTCCCCCCACCGGTAAAAATGATCTCTGCGGGTTTCGCACGCAGGACCCGTGCGACATCATCACGCGATTCATCAATGGCATTCCTCGATTCACGCCCGTAATAATGGATGCTGGAGGGATTCCCAAAAAAACCTTCCAAGAAAGGCTGCATCGCCGCCACCACCTCTGGATTAACCGGGGTGGTCGCATTAAAATCTAGATAAACGGGTTCCATCAAAGACGCAGGGGGTTTAACGCCAGCTCGGGACTACTTCAAAAAGAATTTTAATCCAACCCTGAAAGCGGGGATAATGTAGGATTTCCACGAAGAGGGTTTGGCTGGTGCCTCGATAAACTCAGGCTTCTTTTTCTTCATGAAAAAGCGGGAGATCAAAGGAATGGCAAAACCGGCAGCCGTGGCAGCGGGGCCCAAAAAGCTAAGGCCATACCGGAGGGAACTCGTCGCTCTAGCCCAGGGATTTACCGCAGCTTTGACGTCACGGATGACATCAGTGATATCCTGGCGTTGGAGCTCCATACGCAGGCGTAGCTCTGCTTTCTTGATCTGATAATCACGGTTACTGAGCATTTTTACCCCCCTCCCCGCGACCACTTTGTGTGGGTGTTTTCTTTGGGGAAAATTGTTCACTAATCCACTGCGCATCCCTTTTAAGCTGGGAAACCGTTTCATTCAGTGTCTGCCCGTAACTCACCAAGGGACGGAGCAGAAAATGGAAAATCAAGCCGGCAATGATGAATGCGCAGAGGGCGACAGGGATAAGGCTATTCAAGCCGTATGCCCAGTAGAGTTTCATCACGATAAAAATGGACACCAACGAGAGTCCGACCATGAAAAAAGCCCCGAGGATGACAGAGACTAGGATCGCCAACATCAACCGGCGTTTTTCCTCCTCGATCTCTAACTGCACCAGCTCGATGCGGGTTCCTAATATATCAAGGAATCCGGCACCGATGCGGTGAAAAATATTTTTTTCGAGGGGGCTATTCAGATCAGGCTTTTCAAAACTCATGGGGACTTCTTTCGGTCAAAAGGATCTAATGACGAAAAATTAATCACGTCCACGGATCAATAATCCGATAATGAGGCCGATAGCAAATCCGGTACCAATCGCTTTATAAGGATTATCATGGATATATTTATCCGTGGCATCCGTGGCGATACGGGCTTTTTCGCGGACGATTTTATCAGCTTCATTCAGGCGGACTTTAGCGACTTTAATGCCTTCTTCGAGTTTAAGGCGGGCGGCAGAGGCTTTATCACCGAGTTGCCCGGCGGTTTCTTTAAGGACGACTTCGGCATCTGAAATGACTATTTTAAGGTCATCGATTAATTTTTGTTTGCTGGTTAGATCGCTCATATCTGAGTCTCCCGAGTTAAGGTTGTGAAAGTATTCTTCCATACTCTTTTCTTAGTTTCTATTTTTTTGTCCCGCGTGGTTTAAAATCCCCGTATTTAGACAGGGAAATATAAAATCACACTTGTATTCGGCTTTAACCGGTAGTCTGACCGGCATAAAGAATCCACCACGCTTCAAATGGTGGCCGTCTAATCACTCTATCCTTTTAGATTTGAAAGTCAACAGTGGCGGCATCTGTTTTTGATCGTATGCTGAGTTTAATATCCTCCATGATCACGATGGATTTGGCCGGGATCGACTCGAGTAACCAGACATTCCCCCCGATGACAGAGCCTTCCCCGATCACGGTATCCCCGCCAAGGATCGTGGCTCCCGCATAAATCGTCACATTATCCTCGATGGTCGGATGTCTTTTGCCACCTTTAACGATACGGCCCTCGTCATCGCGCTTAAAACTCTTCGCCCCCAAGGTCACACCTTGGTAAAGCTTTACATAATTACCAATCAGCGCCGTCTCGCCGACCACCACACCCGTGCCATGATCGATAAAAAAATGTGTGCCGATCGTCGTGCCCGGATGGATATCGATCCCTGTGCGTGAATGCGCCCACTCGGTCATCATCCTCGGAATCAACGGGACCCCCCGCTCATAAAGCTCGTGGGCCATACGCTGGACGGCTATCGCCTCGATGCACGGATAAGCGAGGATGATTTCCTCATAACTTTTTGCCGCTGGATCCCCATCAAATGCCGCTGCCACATCGTGTTTCAGCAGCGAACGAATCGCAGGCAGTGTCGCGAGGAACTCCTCCACCATCTCGGTGGCCGTGGCGGCGATATCCCCTTTTTTGGACTCGAGCTGGTAACTGTACTCGAGGCTTTTGCGCGTCTCGGTCTCCAAAAAGGAGGAGACACGCTCCAAGGCTAATAAAATGTATTTGTCACATTCGGTGGAATGGAACTCTTGGGGGTTATAAAACCCGGGGAAAACGAGATGGAGCAGCTCTTGGGTAATCCGGCTGATGGCTTCCTTTGATGGGAGATTAACCCCGTCTATATGGTTAATGGCCCCGATTGTCTGGTAACTTTCGAGGAGCTTTTGGACAAGTTGTTGCTTCGAACGGCTCATATAAGAAGGCTGAACTTAATCCATTCATCCACACTCGAACAGGATAAAATCTCACTTTTCGCGTCATCAACCATCCCCGGCCCGACTCTCTCCCCTAGGCAACCGGAGACCCTTACGCAATTTGCGTGGGGGAAAGGCCGTGGTTTTTCCTGAAGAGACGGGCAAAATAATTTGCGTCTCGGATGCCGACGGCGAGGGCGGCCTCGGCAATCGGGCGACCACTGCTGATGAGGCTGCGGGCATGGGTGAGCCTGAGCTGGATCAGGTATTGGGTCGGGGTCATCCGATAGGCTTTTTTAAAGGAACGGCACAGGTGACTCGGACTCAGCCCGGCAATCGCACAAAAGTCGCGGTATCCCCCGGTGTCTGCGTAGGAGCTCTCCAAATAATTTTTCAGGGCCAGGGAGGCATCCTTTTCCCGGTGGAGCACGCGCAAATTGTCCGGAGCTTTTTCGGCCAGCCAATGGTTTAATAACGCATCAAGTAGGCCCAGGCCCACACCTTGCCTTTTACGCAAGGCACTAAAAAGCATCTCCACGAGCCGGAGCTCCTCCGTGTCGAGTCTCTTGTAAAAGGGCAGTTTCCCCTCAAAGGGGACGGGCAGCGGCTCCTCATGCCGCACATCAAAATCCTCCCCTTCAAACACCTGGATGGGGATCGCATCATTCACCGTGCGCGGGAACCAGTTAAAAAGGATACAGTGACGGTGGGTCCTGTCGGATTTCCCTAGCACACTCTCATGCCAAGTGGCCGGTGGAATCAGGCCGATCGTGCCCGCCGTCATCTTGTATTCACGGTCATCATAACGCAGGAGATGATCACCTTCCGAACAATACACAAGCTGGTTATCATAGAGCCTGCGACGGGGTTCACGCCAAGGAAAGCGGTTGATTCCCTCCCAGAAAAGGGTGATTTGCGAGTGGATCCACTTTCCCGCCGTGGGAGAGATTTTTTTTTGAATGGGTTTTACCCGAACCATGGCATCAGTATAAAGAGCAAAATAGTGCTAGTCAAATAGCAATTAATTCGACTTTCGAAAAGACATCCCCCGTCCGATGATATTGCTTATCGCAACCATGGAAAAACAACGTCTTGTCATTGTCGGGGCCGGCCAGCGCGGGAGCGAACACGCCCATGCTGCGGCAGTCCTTCCCGAGCTCTACGAACTCGCCGCAATTTGCGACACGGATCCCGAGCGGCTCAATACCCTCGCGATCAGCCTCAAAGAAAAACACGGCCTGGAGCCGCAGCTTTATGCCGACGCTGAAAAAATGCTCGCCGAGGTGCAGCCCGATATATTCTGTTTCTGCACGCACCCAAATATCCGGCTATCTCTTGTGGAGCTGGGATTAAAATTCCCTTGTGTAAAAGCCATCGCTTTCGAAAAACCCATCGCATTGTCCCTCAAAGAAGCCCGCACGATCATCGATAAATGTGCTCAGGCCAAGGTGAAAATCTTTATCGCCCACATCCATCCCTACGGGGAACAGTGGCAGAAAGTCAAAGCTCTCGTTTCCAGCGGGGCCATCGGCAAACTCGAACGCCTCGAAGGGGCCAGTGTCGGCTGGCTCATGGTCTACGGGACTCATGTCATCGATGCCATGATCTGGCTGGCAGACTCGAAAGTACAATCCGTCTGGGCCCATGTACACGGGAGCAAATTGCTCGACGACCCTTTCCACCCCAGCCCTGAACACACCTCGGCGCGGTTGCGTTTTGAGAACGGGGTCTTTGGTAATGTCGAATGCGGTAGTGATGCCCCGATGCAACCCCCGGGGAACCTCTGGATCTGGGCGGACATGGGTGTCTGCGCTTACGGGGACGAAGGGTTTGCCCACGCCATCACCGGGGCCGGTTGGCGCGCAGTGACAAAGGATCAGCCTGGGCTCCAGTCTGATCCATCCCTGGGATTCAACCAGGCTGAGTCCACCGTACCTTATCTGGCGGAGCTCGCCCACTGGCTCAATGACGATAGCATGAATCCTCGTTGCGGCGGGGAAAAAGCCATGCACGGTTTTGAAGTCGCCATCGCCAGCTGGATCAGCGCCGTGGAAAAACGCCGTGTGGACCTGCCCCTGCCAGCCGATAGGGACTTCACCATAGCTGACTTAAAAAAATATCTTTTATAAAAACAGGCGGACGCTACCCTTTTAGAAAATCATATCAACTAGGATCAAACACACTATGAGACTCGGCGGACAACTCTTTGAACACGCTCCCACCCCGGAAGGTTGGACCCATAAAATCAAACAACTCGGTTACCGCGCGGCTTATTCGCCGATTCATCCTGGCAGCACGGCTGAAGAGAAAAAAGCTTATGTCGAAGCCGCCAAAGCCGCAGACATTATCATCTCGGAACTCGGCACATGGTCAAATCCGCTATCTGACGACGCGCAAGACGCCCAAAATGCGATCAATGGTTGTATCGCTGGCCTCGCCTTGTGCGAAGAAGCCGGGATTACTTGCTGTGTAAATATCGCCGGTTCAAAAGGCAAGGTCTGGTGCGGTCCTGATGCGCGGAATTACACTCAGGAGACCTTCGACCAGATCGTCGAGAGCACGCGCCAGATCATCGACGCGGTCAAGCCCACCCGCACATTTTACACTCTTGAGATGATGCCTTGGGCTTATCCGGACAGTGCCGAGAGTTACCTCGACTTGATGAAGGCTATCGACCGCCCGGCCTTCGGTGTGCATTTCGATCCGGTCAATATCTTAAACTCCCCCGAGAAACTCTACAAAAACGGTGCCGTCATCCGCGACTTTGTCGATCGTCTCGGCCACAAGATCAAGAGCTGCCACGCCAAAGACATCACGATCAATGAGAACTCCTTCGCGGTGGAAATGCGCGAGGTCGGCCCCGGACTGGGGGTGCTGGATTATGAAACCTTCCTCACCTGTGTCGACAAACTCTCCCCAGACATGCCCCTCATGCTCGAGCACTTAGAAAAACCGGAACAATACGATGCCGCCGCCGCTCATATCCGCTCCACAGCCACCCGGCTGGGCATTTCAAAAATATAACCCCCACCACTGATCACTCACCAAAAATACCATGAATACAAAATACCATATTGTTGAATTCCCATGCGAAGGTCAGGCAAACCTCGTCGAGAAGGAACATGACGCTACCCCGCTCGGAGCCAAAGAGATTTTTGCCAAGACACTTTATTCCCTCATCAGTCCGGGTACGGAACTCGCCGTTTACCAAGGCCACTGGATCTACGGGGCAAAAGCTTTTTATCCCTTCCCCCCGGGATACGCCACCGTCCATGAGGTCGTGGAGACAGGTGCCGAAGTCACAAAGTTCAAAAAGGGGGATATTGTTTTTTCCACAAAATTCCACATGTCCAGCGTACGCGGACAGGAATCCGATTTCGTCATCGTCCCGTCTGGACTCGCGGCGGATAAAGCCCTTTTTGCCCGGATCATGAGCATCTCCTGGACCTCCGTTTATTCCACTACGGCACGGCCCCCTGCGAAAGTGATCGTGACCGGACTCGGCCCTGTCGGCCTCATGGCCGCCCAACTCCTCAAACGGTGCGGCTACCAAGTGTACGGGTGTGATCCCGTCGCAGCCCGCCGCGAAGCCGCCCAAAAATGTGGGATCTCCCGGGTGATCGAAAAAATCCCTTTTGACCAGCCTGAGTTCGCCCAGCAAATCGCTGCGGTTTTCGAGTGTTCCGGCCATGAAAAAGCCGCTCTGGACGCAGTTCGTGTCGTCCGTAAACACGGGGAAGTCTTTTTGATCGGACTGGCTTGGAGCCGCAAAACGGATATTTACGCGCAGGAACTTCTCCAATGGATTCTTTTCAACTACGTCAGTGTCCGGGGTGGGTGGGAATGGGCCATGCCCATGCATCCGGCTGAAAGTGGTCAAAACAGTATCATGGGAAATTTTGAAACCGGGCTCGAATGGCTCGCAGACGGTTCCATCAAAGTCGACGGGCTCTACAGCCTTGTTGAGCCGAAGGATTGCCAGGACGTTTACCAGAATCTCCTGAATCAAAAGGGCGGGCAACTGCTCAATATCTATGACTGGACAAATTTTTAAACCCCCAACAATAAAAAAAAGAAGAAAACTATGATCACAATCGGAATCGCAAGCGATAACTTCCGCCATGACGACCGTTCACTGGCCTATGTCTTTAACTGGTGCAAACAAAACGGTGCTGACACCGTCGAGATCAACACCGTCAATGGTGAGGACTTCTTCGAGGGACTAGGATTCTCCCCGTCGATCTCGCTGAATTTTGACGGCATCGCTATCGCGGAAGAAGCCGCAAGTTATGGCCTGAAAATCAGCCAGATCGACTGCCATTACGGTATCCACCGCTGGCAATCTATTCCTTATATGATTAACGGCATCAAGATGGCCCGCGACCTTGGTTGCCCCGCAATCGCCACCACCGACGGCGCTGAAGTCCCCAAAGGAATGACCCTCGAACAAGTCTATGAACGCGCCGTCTACCATATCGGTGAAGCCCTTCCTTTCGCCCGCACTCATAAGATCAGCATTAATGTCGAGCCACACGGACCATTAACTAATAACCTCGAACTCATGATCCGGCTCATGAAACATTTTAATGATCCATTCCTCGGGATTAATTTCGATACGGCTAATACATTTATCGCTGGAAATGACCCCGTCGCCATGACCGAGGCACTCCTGCCCTGGATCCGCCATTTCCACGTCAAGGATGTCGCCCCCGAACTCAAAGCCAGCATCGGGAAAGATACCGGTATCGCCGCTAGTGAAGTCTACGTCGGTCAGGGGATCAATGCCGATAACATCCGCAAGATCGTCGACCTCCTCCAAAAAAATAACTGGAGTGGTGTCATGAGCCTCGAAGCCAAGGGTGAAAAAAATACCCTGAAAAGCTTAGAATGGTTCCGCGCTGTCCTCGCAGGAAAGTAAGGATTTCCCGACACACGCTTTTTCTTGTAACACCCAGAGGTGAAGGCCACGCCCTTCACCTCTTTTTTTTGTCACGAGTCCCCCGTTATTTTCTACTTCCCGGGCTTTGTCTTACAGAAACCGGCGAGGGTCGTGCCTTTGAGGCGTTCCATCATCTGGTCATGGATTTCCAAGAGAGTATCGTGCAGCGGACAGGGTTCATGATTACCACACCAGCCGGGACCGTAGGGGCACTGGATCTCGCCCTCGACCTGTTCAAAAAGCTTGGCGATTTCATAAAGGCTGATGGAGGCCGGATCATGCGAGAGGCGGTAACCACCCCCGGGGCCGGGAGTACCTTCGACAAAACCGGCCCGCGACACGATCGTCAGGATTTTCGCCACAAGCGGGCGCGAGAGCTTGCGTTTTTGCGCAATTTGCGGCGCACTCGCCCGGGCGGCGGGGTCAGAATAGAGTTCGGCCAGCGCACTGAGTGCGCTGACGGCTGTGGCTGTCCCTTTTCCATAAGCAAGCATAAGGTTTTAAAATGCATCATGTCCGGCATGCTGGAAAAATCAAGCACCACCAAAGGGATTTTTTCTCCGCCCCCCCCAGAGTGTCCACGGCAAGCTAATGCCGACTTGCCGTGATTCATCTCGCCCCGTCCTGCATTCCTACTTTGCGAGGCAAGCAGCGAGATCATCCTCGGCATTGGTAATCGCCATGAGGTTAAATTTCTCCTGGAGCACCGCGACAATCGCAGGGGTCGCAAATGCTGGGAGTGTCGGTCCGAGCCGGATATTGCGCACCCCGAGGTGGAGCAAGGTCAGGAGGACGGCGACAGCCTTTTGTTCATACCAAGAGATATTCATGGAAAGCGGCAGGTCATTGATCCCACAATCAAAAGCTTGGGCGAGGGCCGAAGCGATTTTAATGGCTGAATACGCATCATTACACTGGCCACAATCCAGCAGGCGAGGGATGCCCCCGATCGTTCCGAAATCATTACGGTTGAAACGGAATTTACCGCAACCGAGCGTGAGGATCACGCAGTCATCCGGGATTTTTTCGGTGAAATCGGTATAATAATTCCTGCCGGTTTTCGCCCCGTCACATCCACCGACGAGGAAGAAATGTTTGATCGCACCGGCTTTGACCGCATCAATGACTTTGTCGGCGACACCGAGCACGGCATTGTGGCCAAATCCCAGCGTGAGTGTTTTGCCCTCGCCCGTGGACGTGAATCCCGGGCAACGCAAAGCCGCTTTAATGACAGCGGAGAAATCACGGCCTTCGATATGTCTGACCCCGGGCCACGCGACGAGCCCACAGGTGAAGAGTCTCTGGAAATAACTTTGTTTCGGGAGCTGGATACAATTTGTCGTCATCAGGATGGACCCGGGGAAACGGTCGAAGTCCCGCGCTTGGTCTTGCCATGCTCCCCCATAATGACCGGCTAGGTGGGAATATTTTTTCAGAGCGGGATAACCGTGGGCGGGTAACATTTCCCCGTGTGTATAAATATTGATTCCTTTGTCGAGGGTCTGCTCGAGTAAAGCCTCGAGGTCTTCGAGGTTATGGCCGGAGACGAGGATACAAGCTCCGGGCACGGGATCCAAAAGCACTTGTGTCGGCACGGGATGGCCGAAACGGCGGGTGTGCGCGTGATCGAGGGATTCAAGCACACTGAAATTCTCTTCCCCACAACTCAGGCACAGGCCCAAGAGCTGGTCAATCGTCGTGGTTTGTCCCGGGGCAATCGCCGCCAACGCCTCAAAAATGAAAAGGGCCGTCTGCCCGATAGGCTCACCCGCATCCACCGCATGCCAGGCATAAGCCGCCATTCCTTTGAGTCCATAAGTCAGGAGCTCCTGGAGCCCGAGTATGTCCGGACCGATCTTTTCTAAACGCGACTCCACCCCGATCTCCTCTCCTTGCCTGATGAGATCGTCAATATCCGGCGCGGGTTTAAAACAAGTCGCCCCGTTAAAGGACGTCACGGCCGGGTCAGTCGCCTTGCGGGCGGATTCATAAAGTTTCTTGGATTCATCTAAATAATCTCCCGCACGGTTCAGCATCGATTGCAAACGTACCGGATCAAAATTCACATTTGTCACCGTCGTAAAAAGGGCGTCGAGAGCAAATTGCTCGAGGGCGGGAGAACGTTTCCCGGCCAGTGCTGCTCGATGGGCAAATACGCTGATGCCTTTGAGGGCGTGTAAGAGCAGGTCTTGTAAGGCTGCTGTCTCGGGATTTTTCCCGCATACACCCAGTGAAGTGCAGCCGGTGCGTTGGGAGGATTGCTCACATTGGTAACAGAACATTGAACTCATATAGATAAGGGGGATTTTGATTGTTCCTGATTAATTGGATTGAGGGCGAGCATGAACCCCCGGTTCCGGCTATTCAAGAATTAAAGAGAGTATTATCTTTATTTAAGGCAAAATGTGTCTTCTTTCTTTGCCGTGCCTGAAAAATAAAAGGGCCCTTATGTGTGTTGGCGGAAGGCGCGGGGAGACATCCCGGTTTTGGCCCGGAGGAATTTATTAAATTGTTGGAGTGAGGGGATTCCGATTTCTTCGGCGACAGTTTGGACTGGGATAGTGTGGACTTTGAGTAACCTGGTCGCTTTCTCTAATCGTCGGGTGTGGAGATAGGTGATCGGGCTCATTTTAAAATACTTCTGGAAAAGGGCGATCAGGTGGTTACGCGAGACACCCACGCGGGTGGCGAGTTTCCCGATACGGAGGGGCTCACGGATTTCATTTTGGATGATTATCACAGCCGTTTCCAAGGCGGAGGGTAAATTAATTGTTTTGGATTTCTGGTTTTGTTTTCCCCGGTCAGCCAGATCCAGGAGTAAATCCCAAAACCGGATATCCGCCCGGAGCGGGTGGGTTTTATGGAGGGAGCATATTTTCTCCATTTCATTCCAAAGCTCTTCAAAACGTATGCCCGCATTTTGCACCACTGGAAAAACTTGAGTCATCTTGCCGGGAGAGGTCCCCGTCCGGAAATGTACAAAAAAATGAACACAAGGTTTCAGCGGAAAATGCCATTTCAAACGCCTGAATGGCGGAGCCAGACTGATCGTCCCCGGTGTAATCGGGTAGTCACTCCCACTGAAAGACAATGACCCTGTCCACCGGTAAAGATGTAGGCTCCACGTGCCGTCCATCACAAAAGCCTCATCAGCCTTGCGCCCGTGGACATTCATTCCGGCTTCCACAATCACTGGCTTTTCATCGAGGCTAATCATTAAACCCGAGAGGGATTGCTCTTTTTGCACAGTGCAAATAAACCACTAATCTGGGCATCTGTCCAATTGATCCAAATGCCTCAGCGGGCGTATGTTTACCTGACCCTATGGATACACCCCCACCCACATCCCCCACATCCGAGCAAAGGAATGCCCGGGGCGAATGGCGCCCCTCCTATCCGGTGACCTACGCCCCGATATTTGTTTGGCCCCCGAAACTCACCGCATTCTTGAAATGGCTTTTTGGTTATCCCGGTTATCTGTGGCCGTGGAATGTGATTTACGCCGCCATAGCCCTTCTCACCTGGCTCTACCTGACACCTTCCTTAGAAACCTGTGCCACCTTACAATGGGAATGGGCCGGACTAGTTTTCCTGCGTAACCTTGCCCTATTATGGATCATGGCCGGGACCTGGCATTTCCTACTTTATAATCTCAAGCTCGCGGGCACCCGGAAAAAATACGATGCCAAATGGCAAAGCACCAAAAACCCCTCCTTTATTTTTAAGGACCAGGTTTACGATAATATTTTCTGGAGTTGTGCAAGTGGATGCACCATTTGGACAGCTTATGAGGTCCTCTATCTCTGGGCGGCGGGTAACCATCTGGTCCCCCTCATCAGCATCCGCGAGCATCCCGTTTATGCGATTGTCCTCTTGCTGCTCATCCCTTTCTGGAGAGAGTTCCATTTCTATTGTATCCATCGGTTGATCCACTGGAAACCCCTTTACCGGAAGGTCCACTACCTGCACCACAAAAACGTGAACCCCGGTCCCTGGTCTGGACTAGCCATGCATCCCGTCGAGCACCTGCTATATTTCAGTGTCGTCCTGATCCACTGGGTGATACCGTCCCACCCGATTCATTTTATCTTTAATCTCCAGCACACGGCCCTGACCCCGATCCCTTCCCATAATGGATTCGAAGGCCCGGTGCTCACGGACAAACTGCCCTCCGGCTCCTACTTCCACTACCTGCACCACAGATATTTTGAATGCAATTATGGGGAGTCCACCCTGCCCCTCGATAAATGGTTCGGCACATTCCGTGACGGACTACCCGGAGGTAAGGGCGCAAAACTGCCTGAGAAGGAACAGGTTTAAAAGCCCCTCCCCGTGAGGGGTCGCGGATCATGATTGCAGTAAAAACCTGATAAAAACTCAAACCATTATGAATCCGCGCTCTCGCATCCGGGCGGCAATCGCCCACCAGGAACCCGACCGTACCCCCATTGACCTCGGGGCGACCCCGAGCTCCGGCATCTCCGCTGTGGCTTACCTTAACCTCAAAGACCATCTCGGGATCACCACCGGCCACTGCCAAATCTACGATGTCGTCCAGCAACTCGCCCAGCCCGAGGACATGATTATCGACCGCTTCGGCATTGACGTGATCGATATCGGACGCGCATTTAATACCGGGGCAGGGGATTGGCATCCCTTTATTAACCATGAAGGCCGCTCAGTCCTCCTCCCGTCGTGGTTCACACCATCTTTGAATGAGGACGGGTCCTATAGCGCCTTTTCGCGCACGGGGGTAAAGGTCGGGAAGATGCCCACAGGGGCGACATTTTTCGACCAGACCCTTTTCCCTTATGTCGATGGGTATCCATCTGACATGCGCAATTTGCGCCAGGACATGGACAAAGTCGTCTGGGCCGCCCTCCCCCATAGCCCTTGGGATCATGCAGGCGAACCTGGATTCTGGAATGACCTCCGGAGTAAAACCCTCGCCTTGCGCCAGTCCACAGACAAAGCGCTGATGATTGTGTGCGGGTGTAATTTATTTGAATGGGGCACATTCCTACGACGGATTGACCAGTTCCTCATGGACTTTCATGATGATCCTGAGGCAGTGGAATCCCTGCTCGACGCCCTTTTGGAGATTCATCTGGCCACACTGAGCCGTGTGTGTGAATCCGTCGGGGATATTGTCGACATCATCCGTTTTGGTGATGACCTCGGCATGGACAGCGGGCCATTTATGTCCGTACCGATTTACCGCCGCTTTTTCAAACCCCGCCACACCATCCTTTGTGACTTTGTGAAGAAACACTCAAACATGCACACCTTCCTGCATTCCTGCGGTTCCATCTACCGGTTATTGCCTGACTTGATCGAAGCGGGTTTTGAGATTTTTAATCCGGTGCAAACTTCCTGCCGCGAAATGGATGCCGCCACCCTGAAAAAGGAATTCGGCGCGTCTATCACATTCTGGGGCGGCGGGGCGGATACCCGACACGTCCTCAACCACGGCACACCAGCCCAAGTCAAAGAAGATGTGAAACGCCGTATCGAGATTTTTGCTCCGGGGGGCGGGTTCGTCTTTAATCCCATCCATAATATCATGCCTGATGTCCCCCCGGAAAATATTGTCGCGATGTTTGAAGCCATCCAAGAAACTTGATCGCATCCCTTTCCACTGTGAAAATATCATTTTTAGAGTTGTCCTCGCGTAACGAGTCAATATCCTCACGGGTCATGTTCATGAATGGTCACGCGGAAAGATCGGCACGGGTGGAAAAATGGTTTGCCCCGGCGAGATTCGGACTTTTTTATCACTGGGGACTTTTCACCGGCGGGGGGAATACCGCCAAGGCCGGATGGTGGGCCCCACTGCAATTTGCTTCCATCGCAGAGCTGGAGGCCACGGCCCCGGCCCCGGAAGTCCTCGCTCGGAACCTCGTGGATACAGCGGAAAAAACCGGCGCGCGTTATATTACTTTTACGGTCGTCCACTCCTGCGGGGGATGGGCCGTGATGTACCCTACTGCCGTGGAAGGCTTCATTCATATCTCCACCCGGGATTATGTCGGCGCGGTACTCGCTGAGGCGGCCAAACGCAAATTGCGCGTGATCCTCTACCTACCCGGAAGTATGGGCCACTGGGATTCTGATGGAGGGCCTTGGGTCGAGGAGAGCCTGCGCAGTCCGGAAGGATATGCGGAGGGTTTGAGGCAGCTGGTCCGTGAGCTCGTCGCCCGTTACGGTGAGCAAATCGCGGGCTTCTGGCTCGATGGCCTGGACAATTTGCTCTTTGACCTACCCGCCCTCATGCATGAAATCCTGCCCGACGCTATCGTCATGGTGAATAACTTCACCCGGTTTAACGTGCCGGAGATGGATTACGCCACGACGGAATTCCTCTCCGCCACCCCCGACCCCCTTTATAATCGGCCCAGTGGACTCACTAAACCGATCGACTGGATCGGCGGGATGTTACCCCCGATAAAAGATTTTAACGAGGACATTCCCACCTGCAATGACTGGTGGCATGGGGCTCCTCCTTATAACGAGGAATGGTTGCGGGCTTACGCGTACCGCCAAGGCACGGGCCACTATGAGAATGACCCACACTTTTGGATCAAAGAAATGCTTTGTTCCCTGGGTGTACGCGGTCAGTGGAATTACACCATGGGCCTCGGCCCGTTATTGGACGGGACAGTACCGCCGCAATTTGCGCCGATGATCAAGGCTATGGAATCATTCATGAGCTGGGCATCGGAATCGATTTATGGCACCACGGGCGGGGAAGGCTCTTGCCTCGTCCCGGGATTTTGTAATGACGGAGCATTTTGCGCAGTGACCCGCAGCTTGGAAAATCCAGCCCTCCATTACGTGCATATCACTACCGCACCGGAAAAAACCTATTTACGCATCCAGACGGATTTCTCAGCGGTCAAAAGCGTGTGCAATCTGCGCACGGGCGGGGCTGTCGGGTTCACACAAAATGACGCCTTAGAAATCACCCCTGACCACTGGGATGATGTCAGCTCCCAAGGAGCCATGGTTTTACGTGTTGAATTCCATCCTTGATCACCGACGGTAAAATCTTTAGTCAGTGGGGGGTGTACGTGAAAAACACTCGGCATATCCTCCCTGCACTCTTATTCATCACGGGGTTGATCCTGTGTATTCCTGCCTTACAGGCACAAACAACATCTTCCCCGTCAAATCAACCCCCGACCACAGCCGATTCCTCACCCAAAAAGAATGATTTAAACTCGTGGTGGACGGGCACTTCCTTCATCTATGCGGGTGACACCTTGTCTAAATCAATGGACGAACACGGTGTAAATATTGTCGGGAGTTATTCCCTCTCCGTCCTGAGTAATGTCTCGGGAGGAATAAATTCTGCAACCGAGTACGCACAACTCGCCAATCTCGGGGTGAATCTCGACCTCGAAAAAATCGCAGGGATCAAAGGGCTTCAATTCCAAGTAACCGCTATGAATGCTCTGGGACAAAACCTCGCCGCAGACACGGGAGGCCTGATCTCTCCGGCCAACCAATTTGCAGGGCACATCCCCGTCGGCCTCTATGAAATGTATTTCCGGCAGGATTGGAAAGACTCGGGGACTTATCTGGCAGGGGGAAGAATCAGTGTGGCCGATTATTTCGCCTCTTCACCCCTCTATATGAATTACGTCAGTTACGCTTATAACGGGAGCCCTTGGAGCCTGACGGCGAATAATCCAAATTTCAGTGCGAATCCCGATGCTAACTGGATGTTTGTCGGTGGCACAAAAATCATGGAGGGTTTGTCTTTCCAAGCAGCCGTCTGCGGCAGTTCATCACCAAATATTAACCAACCTTGGCAGCGCGGCACGGATTTATCTTGGGAACCCAGCAAAGGGGCTATGTACCTGGGGGAAGTGACCCAAATATGGAAAACGGATATTGCCGGCACCAAGGGACTGGAGGGCACCCTTAAAATCGGCGGTTATTACGACACGGCCACCATGACCAATCTCACTTCGATCGGCACCACCAAAGGAATGGGTTCACTCTACGCGACGGCCCAACAGCAATTAACCCGGGAGGGTGATGATTCATCGGCTGTCGGACTCTCGGCCTGGGGTACCTTCGTCTATGCCCCACAAGAAGCCAGTGTCTTGATTCCCTATTTCACCTCCGGCGGACTTTGTTATACCGGACTCATCCCGTCACGAGCTGCCGATGTCACGGCCGTCGCGGTGAGTTCGGCTTGGCAAAATCAGCAACTCCCAGCCACAGAAAACGAAATCAATTTCGAGCTGACTTACCTCATCCAGATCAATAACTGGTGGAGTATCCAGCCTGATTTCCAAGCCATCATTAATCCCTCTGGATCGAATACCCTTCCGACAGCTTATGTACTCGGATTTTCGACGAATGTGAATTTCTAAACTTGTGGCCTCGCCTTTTGCGCGGCAAGCATCCGTTCACGGAGGGTATCATAGATCGGTGGTCCGCCGAGGAAAGTGGCCGTTAATACCGCGGCGAAAGAAGCCAGCAACATCGGCACCAATAATCCTGTCGTGGCGGTCATCTCGACAATCAGGATAATCCCGGTCAGCGGTGCCCTCACGACGGCGGAAAAAAAGGCGGCCATCCCCACAATCGCAAAGGAAACCGCCGGCAAACCCAAACCCGGCAGCAACACATCTACTCCCCCGGCAAAAAGAGCCCCGTAAGCAGCCCCGACCAAGAGTAGCGGGGCAAACAACCCGCCGGGGGTCCCGGCAGAATACGAAAACGGTCCTAAAAACCAGCGCACCACAAACGTAATCAAGAGCATACCCAAAGGCAGCCCCCCATTCAGGACGACCTGACTAAAACCCTCTCCTCCCCCGATGAGATTTGGCGCAAACCATCCGATCAAACCGACAATGGCACCAACGAGGGCGGCACGGAGTTCCAAAGGGATTTTTTTCAGCGAAGCAAAGATATCCATACTCCTGATGACCGCACGGTTATAGAGCACGCCGAGATAACCGAGGGTGATCCCGAAAATAAAATACGGGATCAGGCTCGCGAATGTGGGGGCGAGGATATTGCTCACAATGAATACAGGGGCATCCCCCATGATCAACCGTGACACGGCGACCGCCATCGACCCTCCGATTAATGTCGCTAAGACCAAGCGTAACCGGAATCTCCGCGCGACCTCCTCGAAGACAAAAATAGACCCGCCCATGGGCGCATTAAATGCCACAGCCAAACCTGCACCGGCCAAGGCCGCTTGGACATCCTCCAAATCATCACCCCCCATTTTGCAACGTTTGACCAGAGCCTGCCCGATGGTGGCACCCATCTGGACAGTCGGACCTTCACGACCTAGGGCCAAGCCCGATCCGAGGGCGAGAATCCCCCCGAAAAATTTAATCGGTAATACCCTGAAAGGAGCCGGAGTGGCTTCCCCACGCATCACAGCCTCGACATGTTGCACACCACTCCCCGATGCGAGTGGGGTTCCCCTCACCATCAAACGGGCGATCCCCGCCCCGAAAGCTCCGATGAGAAGAGGGATCCACCAGCCCCACACGGGGAATTGGTGGGCCCACTCGATCACAGTCAATAACCATTGTGTAGAAAGCTCCAAAGCATAACGGAAGTAAGCCCCGATCACACCGATTAATACCCCTCCCACAGCGGAAACAATCCCCAGACGAATCAATCCATCGCGGGGATCCCTCTCACTTTTCGGGCCGGTATTTTGGATGATATCCATGTGGGGCTCCACAATGCCATTAATCCGCCACCATCCACAAGCCTGCAATTAGGCAAAAAACAGTCAGTACTTGGGCATTTTATTCTGAAGGATCGCTGCCGGTGCAATTACCCCGAGGACAAGTGATAAAACAATATAGATCGCCGTCAATAGATTATGAGTGGCGGCCACCAGTCCCGCCGGTGAGGGGTGGACCGAAATGGTGAATTCAAAAAGCCCGCGCAATCCTTCAATAGCAAAATACCCGGGGATCATCGGCAAAATACAAATCACCGACAAGGAAACTGTCGAAATCTTTAACTGTCGTGAAACCAGTAAAATAAAAACCGTACTGGTCACCGCCGCCACCAAGGTCGCTGAAATGATATCCACGCCCTGTGCCATGACCAGAGCCCGGCAAAGGCGGGCGAGTAACCCCCCCGAGGCGCACAGGATAAAAATCCCCCATGAACCATTAAAGATAACCACTAGCGATGCTGCAGCCACGGCCCCCGCACAGGCCGGGAGGATGTATTCCCACAGGCCATGTGCTTGATAAACGGCAATCACAGCAGACCTGTCCCCGAGCATGTAAAACGGTCCAGCGATACCTAAAACAATGGCCACTAAAACGGCAAATGAAAAAAACATCCGGCTGATCCCGATCGGCACATGATTACTGACCACATCCATTCCCCCATTGATCAAAGGGACCCCAGCTACCAAAAATAGCACGGGTGCCAGTGTCGTGATCGCTGCGGTGGTGGTCGGAAAGATCAGGGCATAAAGTGCCGCCACAAAAGTCCCGGCCAAAGACATCATAAAAACCTTCTGGACAAAACTCACCGGCATCCTGAGCAATTTGCATTTGACCCCGTAAATCACCACACCCCCGATAAAGCTGCCGATCCATGCAATGGGATCCCCACCATTTAAAAGGCTGTAAGCGGCACTAACGGCACCGCAAGCTAGAGCCTGCATCCATCCAATCCAAGCCGTCCCCATAGCCCTTATCACCCCCAAGCGCCTTTTAACCTCCTGGTAACCCAGTGATTTCCGGTCGAGATCATGGAGCAATTTGCTGATGGCCAGCATCCCGATAATATTTAACCCGGCCACATCCTTGCTCTCATCGATTTTTGTCCGGAATGAAGGCCCATCACTGACGGTGACCGACAAGGCATCATAGGAGACGAGCATGTGGACCCGTGCCACGCCGAGGCGCGCAACTAATTGCTCGACAGAATCTAATATCCTCCGGGTGGAGGCGCCAAATTGAAAAAGCATGCGCCCCAGCAAAAGACAAAGCTCCACAAGCTCCGTGGGTGTCGGTTCCTGCTCCTTGGTTATTGCAGTGGGGTCATCCATTTATCTCATCCTCCCGCACGCCCTAGTCCTGGCGTCCCTCGATTGCGCATAATAAAATAGCGGCAGCAATCCCTAGTCGCCGGTCGAGTAACCCATTCTGGTCTGGTGTAAAATCAAGCAGGACCTTCAGGATAAATGGATTAAAGGCCTGGTGGAACCGGCATACAGGGGTGCCATTGATTAATCCCTCATACGACTGTGGAATCAAATTGCACAGGAAACGGCGCACAAGGGCTTTGACGAGATTATCCTCATGGATCTTCCCGATCTCCTGATCGAGTGTGTCCAGGATATGCCATTCGTCTTTGATAATACTTTTTAATCCTTTTCTCCTGAGCGTACCGAGCTTCTGCCCGGACGACGTGTCGAACACATCGTAATTCGACGAAAAATCCAAGATTTTCCGGGCCTTGATCGAGAGCACTTCCTGCTGCTTGGATTCATCTGTATAAATCCGGATATCTTCCTTGAGCTTAAACGCCTTGAGCTCCGAATAAAAACCCACTGAACCGTCCGGCAGGTATATATGGAAAGCTCCGCCAAGGAGTTTAAAGACCTTGCGCCGGACCCAGTAACTCGGATGAGAAAAACGCGGATCAATTCTTTTTGGCTCCTGCTCCGTAGGTAAGGAAGGGGCCTGCGTCCGCGCAAAGGAAAGTTTCCCTGCTGCGGTAGCCGGTGAAGGAAGGAAATCTTGAACCGTTTTCCAATCCGTATCACCTTCCTTGCAGCAAGGAGTATCGGCAGTCAATTGTCCGGATTGGATATATTCGGTTAAATGTTCAATCTGGTACGGGCCCAGCGTCTCATTATTCGTATAAAGATAATAGTTCATTGTCTTCCCCTATTGGTTTTTGTGAAGACAAAAGTGCCTGTTTATACGGGCAAGGGCAATCCCTTTTTCAGGCAGGATATTTCTCCATTATCGACCGCGATAAAAACAGTATCTCACGGACAAGCCCCTGTCGAATCATGGGCATGATGCGCAAGGGTGATGACGGAGGATAAACCGATTAATAATACTCCTCAAGATAACGGACATCCTCGTCCTTTGTGAAATCCGTGATGATATAGAGCCCCTCCTTACCGACGGCATTAATCAAAGGTTTTATCTCATGAGGTTTGACCCCGAGAGCCTGTACGGATTTTCCCGCTTCGAGTATGCGACGGTACAGAGGATACCAATGGGGATCACCTCCCGGTGGCACATTTGGGTCTGGGGTCCATTCGATGGCCGTGAGTTCTTGAATCTCCAGGAGTGCATCCAAATGACAAAGACATTGATGACCATCAAGATGGAACATGGAGTAATCAAGCCAAGCACATTGTTTTGTTAATTCCGGCACGACAAATCTCCTGAACATCCGGGGAGAGATCATGGCCCCTAGATCACACTGGACCTTAGCCACTTTTCCGGGCCCCCAGAGACGGAAGGCCCCGAAATTCGAGCTCCCGTCATCCCGTTTAATCAAGTCATAAACACGTTGATATACCTCGCACCATGCAGCACTGATCTCGACCATCTTCTCTTCAATCCATTCAGGGCGCTCGATCATATCCATGAGCAGGACTTGCGGGTCACGGAGGGCGGCCAGTATATCCATATTCTCCAAGAGATCAGGGCACTCCACCATGTACTTTCCTCGTGAAAGCTTTAACGACTCTTTGATCGTCGCTTCCGTCAGTTTCCACCATTGATTTTCCGGGTCGAAAACAAGGGGAGGCAGTGACTCGGGATCCTCACAATCTTGAATGGAAGGGTGGAACCATATCGTGTCCGTCGAAAAACCGGGTGTCGCCCCTAAAAATAAAGCGAGAGACCCGGGCCCGAGATGTGTCTCTGCCAGGGGCAACGTATCGGCGATAAAAGTCTGGTTGGCCATTTGATAATGGCTCCTCTGTGCCCGGAAAACCGGATTCGTAAAACTTTCCTCCACAGACTTTGCTTCCGGAGGCTGAGGCAAAGATTCGTGTGGATTCCCTGTAGCGGGAGCTCCCCACATGCCGATGACTAATCCCCGATGATGCCACCAATCAATAAAGTGTTTTTTAGTCTCTTCCCAATTAGGTTTCCATAAACATTCCATAGTATCGCACTTTCCTTAGCTATTACATTTATCGCCAGCTTTAATGTGCATGAGTATGTGTTTCTCGGTATTCCCCTGTCAATCATCCTCTAAAACGCGGTAACACCATTTATTCAAAAGAAGATAATATTCCTCCGTAATATAATAGCGGCCAAAGGCTCCTGAGAGAATACTCCCTGCCGAAGAGTAACATCCCCCCATGGAAAAATAAATGGTTACGGGGGAAAACCGATGGAGAGTTTGACCGAGGAGTATTCCGGATGGATCGCCCCGTTTTTTGCCCGGATAATCAGCTCGGGCTCGACGCAAGTGGCGCCTCGGAACCATTCCGGTAAATCATTTGCCTTCATCATCCCAAAAAGCGCGACAAGCGGGGCTTCCCCTTCCCGGAAAACGACTGGTCTACGCCTCACGATCACGAGCCCGGCATCACGCGCACCGGATTCCACCCGCGCCATTTGCTCTGGGGAACAGGGAAAGACACAGGCAAAAAATCCGCCGGGTGCTAAATGCCTAGCAGCGGTCGTACAATAATCCGCCACAGTCCCGCGCAACTCAAAACGACAAGCGAGTTTCTGTGGATGCTCACTTTCCACTCCCGTACCGAGGGGGAAATAGGGTGGGCTCCCCGTCACTAGGTCAAATTTCTCCGTTTCTGCAACGACACCCGGATCACGAAAATCCCCGTGACGGATGTCGTAACGCCCCGTGAGCCCATTAAACACCGCTGATTTCCGCGCGAGGGCGACACTTTGTTCTTGGGCCTCGACCGAAACAAATTGCGCGCCCTGCATCCGCCATGCGCTGACCATCCCGACAGTCCCGATGCCGCTGCCTAGATCAAGCACATGCCGGGCACACGGGCACCAGCTGGTGCCGTACCATGCGCACAGGATGTCGTCCGTGGAAAAGCGGTGCCCGTCCCGGAGCTGGAAAAGCCGGTAATACCCACTGATGGCATCGAGGGACTCACCCACCCCGGCGTCCATCCCCTCCGCATACCCCGGCGCTACCGGTCCCGGTTTAGCCCATCCTTTAAAGTGTGTGTCTGTATTCATTTTATATCCCCAGAAATGCCGTCACATACATGGATTAAAAACCGTAAAATAATATTTCCTCATGATCTTCACTCCAAAGGATTATCCCTTGGTTAACACATCACTACCGGAAACACTTTTAACCCTCAAGCGTTGTTTAGGGGATGCCTCGTTTCATACCGGAAAAATTGACTCTCCCTTTTATTCCATCACTGACTCCTTGACACTTTGGGGCATCTGACAGAAATTCTTGCTCCATGGGAGATCATGAAGAAAATTCCAGCCTCGTTTTACCCGCCACAATCATCTCACATTCGGATTGGGAACACCTTTATGCGACATTTGATACCGTCGCCCATGACCGGCCCCGTTTCGATGAGGTATTAACCGTGATGATCTCCCGGGAGGAGGAACCTGAACACGTCGCCCATGTCGCTGCCTTGGCGAATTCCCTTTTTGGGCAAACCGTCCATTTACATGAGCTCGGGGCCGAAGAGAATTTCCTCTTGATCGCTGCCGCCCTCCTGCACGATATCGGCTGGTCAGTGACCCCTGACGGGACAAAACACCATAAGTATTCCCTTCAATATATAATCGAACACCCTTGGAAGACCCTTTCGGTCCGGGAAAAGACCATTATCGCCAATGTGGCCCGCTACCACCGGAAAGCCTTACCTGACGAGTCCCACCCTCATTTCCATCCCCTGTCGAGATCTGATAAAAAAACCGTTAAAATCCTCGCCTCCTTCCTCCGTCTCGCCGACGCCCTCGACCGCACCCACTTACAATCGGTGAAATCCGTCAAACTCAAATTCAAAAGTGAGCGCACCCTGATCCTGATCAAATCAAACCTCCCCGCTGATGCCGAAATAGAGGCCCTGGAAAAGAAAAAAGACCTTTTCGAGCAAGTCTTCCACACCACGTTACGGGCTAAACTGCTTTAGCCCCTTCCACAGTCGGCACATCCACTGGACGATTTATCTTTAAACAATTTGCTCCCGACTTTTCCATTGAGTAAATTTCGTTTCGGGATTAATTTCACAACCATGAAAACCCTGATCACCCTCTCACTTCTTTTTATCTGTGTAATATCCGCCCACGCCAAAAGTAATTCATTCATCTTAAATTACAAAATCGACGGCCAGGAATTTGAAGGTTATGTCGCTGTCCCCGCCGGACTCAAAGGCAAAGCCCCCGGAGTCATGGTCGTTCATGACTGGATGGGTCTGAGTGACTTTACGAAAAAACGGGCGGATGAACTCGCCCGCGAAGGTTACGTCGCCTTCGCTGTCGATGTCTACGGCAAGGGCAAACGCGCCTCGACACCCGAAGAAGCCATGAAACTCGCCGGTCCTTTTAAAAAGAATGTGAAACTCCTCCGTAAAAATATGCTCGGGGCCTATAACCAATTTATCAAACTCAGCCAAGTCGATAAAAACAAAGTCGCCGCCACAGGATTCTGTTTTGGTGGTACGGCGGTATTAGAGCTGGCACGAACTGGTGCCGATATCAAAGGGGCGGCCAGTTTTCACGGGGTATTACAAACTACAAATCCTAATGATGGGAAAAATGTGAAGTGCAAATTGCTCATCCTCCACGGGAATCTCGATCCCTATGTCCCCCCAGCCCAAGTCGCCGGGTTCATGGAAGAAATGAATAAAGCCCAGGTCTGGTATCGTTTTGTCGGTTACCCCGATACCGTCCATGCCTTTACGAGCCCTGCCGCAGGTACAGACATTACCAAGGGGGCCGCTTATAACCCCACCGCCGCCCGGCAAAGTTACCACGAACTCCAAAAATTCCTCAAGCTCGTCCTGAAGAAGTAATTCATTTTACTGACGTGTGTAAGGTGAGCAGGCCCTGCTTGCGGTCTGGAGCAATTTGCATCAGCTTCGTGCATTTCATAGCGCAAACTTTCATCAAGGTCACGAGAGTCGCCCCGAGCAGGCTCTGATCAGGAAGAATATCGCTCCTGTTTTCAAATTTTCTGCAAATACCTCCGGGGGACTGGCACATCCTCCTGGACCGTTTTTCATACCATTTCTAGGTCGACGCCGAAATAGTCATGGATGAGCTTGTGCCTCATGCCCACAATATCATGCCAAGAGGAATTTGCGGGTGTTTGTCTGTGAATATTCCGGACAAATGACGCACGGCCTCTCCCGTAATTTCTAACTCTCTGATGATGGCATCCTGATAAATGGGATGCGTCATAAACTTTTCATGGGTCAAGTCCTGGGAATATTCCGCGATACGATCCAGCGCATCCAGTATATGACCGATATAAATGGGATCATCTTTTACCATAGAGCAACTTCATGTCACTCGTCGGATTTTGCTCGCTACGGAGACAGGAACCAAATAATGCCACCATCTCAGCACCCTCTAAACGGCAATATTCGATAATTTTTTCGAGCATTTTGTCCGTAACCATACCCAGAACTCTCATCGGAAATGTCTCAATCGTCGAGTATGGAGAATCTTTTCCCCGCGCAAATTGTACTAGGAGAGCGGCAGGTTAAAAGTCATCCCCACCTCTTTCAAAACGTCTCTCTTCGTGCCTTTCGTGAGCTTCGTGGTGCAAATTGCTCCGGGCAGAAACGAAGGCCGGTAACTCCCGTATCATGAAAGGATTCCCATCATATAGCCCCTAGGTTAGGAAGCCTTCCTCGCGACCTAGCCCTCGTTGCCGAATGCCGGATGTGCGCGTGGAACTCTGGCCCGTGGCAAGCAGGGCCGCTCGCCCTACAAAATCACGAAACACGGAGCAATTTGCGCCACGAAAGGCCCGAAGCAAAAGCCTTCCTCGCGACCTAGCCCTCGTTGCCGAATGCCGGATGTGCGCGCGGGACTCTGGCCCGTGGCAAGCAGGGCCGCTCGCCCTACAAAATCAGGCTAATGGCATTCGTGTTTTCCGTCGGGATAAAATGAGGGGCTTTTGATGGGCCGTTTTGAAGGTGAGAGGTCTTTTAGAGATTTTGATCACATGCTTTGTGCTTTACGGATACAAGGGATCGTGCTCAATGTCCTTTTCACAGGATGGATACTTTTTTAAATATTGCGCTCGGGGTCTTTGTTTTTATTTATGCACTGGCATGGTTACTCGTTTTTCTCGGGCGACTGGGAGGCAGCGTGGGTAAATGGCTCGCGGGGAAATGTGTCGCCGCACCTGGACTGGATATCGTCGTATCACTGCTGACCTGGGTGCCGTGGGGCTTTGGAGTGTACCTCGCCGGATGGGGAGGAGTCCTTGCATCTGTGATCGGACAAATAGTCGGATTAACCCTCTGGATATGGACACATGAATGGGTGAATCGCCGACACACGCAGGGCTCCCGGATCGTCAAATCGCTCAATGGCATCGTCGGACGCACTCGCAACCATCTTGCCCTGTGGGCGTCCACGATCGTCTTACCGGTTTTTTGGTTGATCCGACTGGGAGAGATCCTTGTTTACCCCATGATCCGTGTGTTACTGGGTTTCCCCAAATACAAGGATAACCAATGGATCAATGTCAGTCGGCAGAAATTCGCGGGTCTCGTCGGGCACGATCTGGTCTGGTGTCTCTACTGCGACTGGATGACCGGGGTCTACTCTTTCGGCGCGGAAATGCTGCGCAATGTGGAAAGTTTCTGGTGTCCCATTCGATTTTCAGATCAGAATAAATGCCAAAATTGTCAGCTCGACTTCCCCGACATCAAAAAAGGCTGGGTCAAGGCCGACGGGACACTCAAGGAAGTCACCGACACATTGGAAGAAAAATACTCCGGCACAAACCGTTCATGGTTTGGCCACCCCTCACGTTCATCACCCCCTCCGCAGGGAGATACTGATCCAAAGGGCGTTACCCCCGCCGATCACTAGTGTCCCCACATCGTAAATGATGCTGACGGTGGACAAAAAAGGCGGCGGCGACCGTCATAAAAAAACGCGTACGCCAAACCTCGTAGCATTTGTGACCTTCGCCTTACTCTGGGAACCTGGTGTCGGATTTTCGCCCCCATCTCTCCGCACCGGAAAGAGGGGGGCGATGCAAAACACTCGCATAGTCCCTCCTATACAACCAGAACCAAAGCTGCCATGATCAAGTGTAAGAGAGAGATAACCGTATGGAAAAGAAATCTTCACCCGGCCGCAGACCGGCCAAGCCCACCGAAGTGTCGCCCCCGAAATCATCCGCCCCATCAGCCAGTCCCGCATCGACAGGATTTCCCATCGTCGGCATCGGTGCGTCAGCCGGGGGACTCGAAGCGTTAGGAGAATTCCTCGGTCACGTCCCAGCAGACAGCGGCATGGCATTTGTCGTGGTCACACACCTGGACCCGACGCGCAAAGGCATCATGCCCGAACTCCTCCAGCGCGTCACCAAGATGAAAGTGATCTTAATCAAGGATCGCACCAAGATTCAGCCAGACTGCGTCTATGTGATCCCGCCGAACAAGGACTTGTCCCTCCTACACGGCACGCTGCATTTGCTGGCGCCGACGGCGCCGCGCGGATTACGTTTGCCGATTGATTCTTTCTTCCGCTCCCTAGCGCAGGATCAGCACGAGCGCAGCATCGGCGTGATTCTTTCCGGCATGGGCTCGGACGGCACGCTGGGACTGCAAGCCATCAAAGAAATGGCAGGCGTGGTAATGGTGCAAACGGCGGCGGCGGCCAAATTTGACGACATGCCGCGCAGCGCGATTGACACGGGGCTGGCGGACATCGTCGCCCCTGCGGACGAGTTACCCGGCAAGCTCCTCACCTATTTGCAACGGGCTCCGATGGCCGTCGACTCCGAAGTCGCCTTGGAAAACATGGCCCAGAGCACCTTGGAAAAGGCGGTCATCCTACTGCGCGCCCACACGGGCCATGACTTTTCGCATTACAAAAAGAACACCCTGCACCGCCGGATCGAGCGCCGGATGGGCATTCATCAGATTAGCAAGACAGCCGACTATATCCGCTACTTGCAGGAGAACTCACAGGAGTTAGATTTGCTTTTTAAGGAACTATTAATCGGGGTGACGAATTTTTTCCGCGATCCGGCGATCTGGGAATACTTGCGCGATCAAGCCATTCCCGAGCTCCTCGCCAGCCGCCCGCCCGGTCAGGCGCTCCGGGCTTGGGTGACGGGGTGCTCCACCGGCGAGGAGGCATATTCCCTGGCCATGGTGTTTAAGGAGGCAGTGGAGGCGATCACGCCAAAGGGGGATTTTTCCCTGCACATTTTTGCGACCGACCTAGACAAGGATGCGATCAGCAAGGCCCGCCAGTGTGTCTTTCCGGCCGATATTTCCGCCGACGTGTCACCGGCGCGACTGGCCCGGTTCTTTGCTAAGGACGACCACGGCTACCGCGTCCGCAAGGAGATTCGCGACATGGTCACCTTTGCGCCGCAGAATCTCATTATGGATGCGCCCTTCACAAAGCTGGATATCTTGACCTGCCGCAACCTGCTCATCTATCTGGATGCTGATTTACAGAAGAAACTGATGCCGCTTTTTCATCATAACCTGAATCTCGGGGGCATCCTACTTCTCGGCAGCGCGGAAACGGTGGGCGGATTCACCGATTTATTCGACCTGATCAATCCCAAATCGCGGCTCTATCGGCGGACGGAGTCGGCCTTGCGACCAGGAATGGTCGAGTTCCCTTCCTCCTTTAGCGCGCGGGCGTCCGGCGGGCGCACGGCGGAAACGCACTCGACCACGAAACCGCCGGCCAGTCTCCAATCCGCGGCGGATCAGTTAGTCCTGACGCGTTATGCGCCACCCGCCGCGCTTTGTAATGACAAGGGCGACATTTTCTACATCAGTGGACACACCGGCAAATACCTCGAGCCCGCAGCCGGCAAGGCGAACTGGAATATTTTCGCCATGGCCCGCGAAGGGCTGCGTTACGACCTGAATGTCGCTTTCCAGAAAGCGCTCCGCCAAAAATCTCTCGTGACATTTCGCGGCCACGAAATCCGGCCCGGGGGCGGGGAGCTATTCGTGGAGGTCACAGTCCAGCAACTCGAAGAAGCCGGTCCGTTACAGGGATTAGTGATGATCGTATTTACCGACTTACCCGCGCCCGTAGGACCCAAATCGGCCAAAGGGACGGGTCGTACCGCAAAGACGTCTGCCCACGCACCGCGACTGGCCGAGCTGGAGCGGGAACTCCAGGCGGCCCGCGAAGAGACGCGCACCGCTCGCGAGGATATGCAGACTTCTCAGGAAGAGCTCCGGTCCACCAACGAGGAAATGCAATCCACCAATGAAGAGTTACAGTCCACTAACGAGGAGATCACCACCTCAAAGGAGGAGATGCAATCGCTCAATGAGGAACTCCAGACGGTCAACCACGAGCTACAGACAAAGGTGGACGAGTTATCGCACTCCGCCAACGACATGAAGAATCTGCTCAACAGCACCGACATCGCCACACTCTTTCTAGATAAGGACCTCAACGTGCGCCGCTTCACGCCGCAGGCGACGAAAATCATCAAGCTCATACCCGGCGACGTGGGCCGTCCGATCACCGATCTGGCCACCGGACTTTGTTACCCGGAACTGATGGAGGATGGGCGCGCGGTGCTGGAGACTCTGGTCCCTGCGGAGAAGCCGATCGGCTGCAAAGACGGTCGCTGGTTCACCGTGCGTATCATGCCCTATCGCACGCTGGACGATAGGATAGACGGCGTAGTGATCACCTTCGCGGACATCACCGTAGCCACGGCAACGGCCTCGAAACTAGGGGTCCAGCACGCCAGCCTAGAGAAACGCTTCGCCAAACAGACTGCGGGCATCAAGGAATCTCAGCAGAATGCGCCGACGCCAGCGTCCGCAGGGCAATGCAAAAATAAATCTGCCAGAAAATCGCCCGCAGCCGGAAAAAATAAAGGGAGATCGTCATGAAACTCAAACCACCCGCCACCTCTGACGCCGCTACCCTGCGCCGCCATGCTGAAGGCCAGTTACGAACGCCGTAGAAGTCAAAAGTCACCAGCCCACTCTCAGCGCACGCTCCACGAATTGCAGGTCCACAAGATCGAGCTGGAGATGCAGAATGCGGAACTCCAGGAAGCCCGCAACCAGCTGGAGGCGCAGCTAGATAAATACACCGACCTCTACGACTTCGCGCCGGTCGGCTATTTTTCTCTGGACAAAAACGGCCTGATTCTTGAAGCGAACCTGACGGGTGCGTCCTTGCTCGGCGTGGAACGTTCCCAGCTCATCAAGCGGCGTATGTCAGGTCTTGTGATCTGTACTCGAATACGTCACAAAGGGTTCGGTTTTGGTTCTTTTATCCTTGGCCAGTTGTAGACAGAATCTATTTCTATGTGCCGAACTCATTTGACGAAGAGACTCCCCCTTATTTTAGTTTTTCTATTTTGTTTCGTCGCATGCACGTCTCCTAAATCTGCCTTACGCAAGGAGGGTGTCGTTATCCGTGAAAACTTGGTATTCGCTGAGCGTAGCGGGAAAAAGCTGACCCTCGATTTTTATGAAAACTCCCAGAGTAAAAACCCGCCCTTGGTCATTTGGTTTCATGGGGGTGGATATGTCGCTGGGAGCAAAGAGGATTGTCCACTGGGATTTCTTGTGAATAAAGGATTTGCAGTGGCGAGTGTGAGCTACCGTTATACAACAGTCGCGCCGTGGCCCGCCCAGCGTGATGACGCTTTGCTCGCGCTTAACTGGTTGCGCGAAACAAAGGATTTGAATTTTGACCGGGACAATATTTATTTGGCCGGTATTTCTGCCGGAGGACACTTAGCATCGATCACGGGTTTGGCTGATCAGAATAAACCCAGGGTACGCGGGATTATTGATCTCTGTGGTGGCGTGGATATGCGCAAACTCCATATTGAAGGCAGCCCGTTTGCGCGGGACTGTGTGGAAAAAATGTTTAATGGCCCTCCCCGTAACCCTGACTCAAATGTGGATAGCGCGAATCCCGCCTTGTTAGTTAATAGTCATTCTCCGCCGTTTTTGATTATTCACGGGACGGCAGACAAAACGATTCCTATCAATCAAAGTGAAATATTAGTCGAGAAATTAAAGACCTCTGGTATGCCCGTGACATTTATACGCTTAGAGGGGATGGAACATTCTTTAGGAGGTCCAAATAATCCAGTTCTCAAGGAGGCTGTGATTGGATTTTTAATTCCTCAGAAAAAACGCCAAGTGAAATGAGGAATGCTTTACAATAGCCCCGTGCATCTTTTTAATGCGCGAATGTCAAAAAGTGTCTGTTTATTTAATCGGGAAGATTTGGCGAAAGTTTATCTTCCTGTAGGTCAGATGTTGCAAATCGATCGTGTGCTCTCGATTGAGGGCCCTGAGATACATGCCGAAATGGATCTCGTCGGGCATTGGGTTTTCCCCCTGCATTTTCCGAATGATCCTGTATTTCCGGGGTGTCTCCTGATCGAAGCGGCAGGGCAACTCGTCGCGATATGGGGATGGCATGCCCAGCTTAAAGGGAACCCGCGTATGGCAAAAGTTTCCGCTAATTTTTTGCGACCCATCATACCTGAACAGGGGGTCATTACTCTCAAGTCAAAAATCCAAATCAAACGCCACGTCGTCCGGGGTAATGTCCAAGTCTTTGCGGGTGGTGAGCTCGCTGCGGAAATCGAACCCGTCATTGTTATTGTAAAGGAATAACGAAGCGGGGCTGAGTCAAAGCGAAACCCCGGATCGTCTCTTATTATTTAGACAGGTTCCAAAGTGGATGATTGATCACTTTGTTCCTGATAACCATTTGGCTTTTCCCGGCACGTCGTGTCCTCTGTGCTCTCATGTATGTTAGCCCGACTTCCGCTACTGGCGGTGAAAAACGGTTTTTTTGGGGTGAATTTTGGGGATAATATTTTGTAAGTGGTTGATGTTGAGGGGAGGCATTTTTGAAAAGGGCGTGTAGTGGCGACCTACCCCCTATTCAATGCGGATAAAAGCCGTTAATATGGGCTGATGTATTTGAAATGCAGCACACGTCGGAAGGACGGTAAAGCGCACCGGAGCTGGTCGATTGTGGAGAGTTGCCGTTATGGCCGCAAAGTCAGCCAACGGCATGTGCTGTATTTGGGGGAACTCAATGACAGTGAATTATTGTCATGGCAAAAGAGTATTGAGGTCTTTGACGAACACAGGGGCACAAGCGAGCCGATGGCCTTATTTCCCAGTGACCGCAGACCTTGCAGTCAAGGGGTGGAA
>Ga0163144_10003044_pt1 | contig 38299 bp, 32 predicted proteins | sample OliLak19BULKMAT1_FD_123175 | JGI IMG/M metagenome (GOLD analysis project Ga0163144, IMG submission 123175) | Freshwater microbial mat bacterial communities from Lake Vanda, McMurdo Dry Valleys, Antarctica - Oligotrophic Lake LV.19.BULKMAT1 | ecosystem: Environmental > Aquatic > Freshwater >...
ATGCCGGGCCACTAAGAGTGACGAGTGCGGTTGGTAAAATGAGTGCGGGGCGAGCACAGAGACTGGCAGGTGCCTCGCCGGCCGGGAGGCGGGAGCCGGCGGGGAGCGCGCTCCCCTAAAATATTATTTTGTTATTGACGCGATTTACCGAACACTTTTTCGTTCCTCTACACACTGTTTTAAATTCCGATTCTACGGGCGTAATAGCTTCTTTAAAGCACGATTACGGAACCATTCTTTTGTTTTAGTGTTTTGTCGACGAGCGCACGTCTGAGCGGCGAGCAAGCCCAATAAAAATCCGGGTGTATAAGCCTTTTAAAGGAGTTCCCCATGAAGCAGCACCCTCTCGACGACCAAGCCGCCGAAATCATTCATCGCTATCGCAGTGAAGAAAAGAAACTTATTTCTGTTTTGCAGCAGATTGAAGCACAATTTGTTTTTAGAGAGCTTGGGTACACCTCGATGTACCAGTACTGCTTGGAGCGGCATAAGATTTCAGAAGGTAGAGCTTATGAACTGATTTATGTTTCTAGGAAATGCACGGAAGTGCCGCAGTTAAAAGCTGCGATTGAAACAGGCACTGTTAGCATTTCGGCCGCGAAACGGATCGGCAGTGTCGTCACCCAAAAGAATGCAGAACTTTGGATTTCTCATGCTGCCACTCTGAAACAAAAAGATCTGGAGAGAGTTGTCGCAATTGCCAATCCCAAAGAAGCAGTGAAGGAACGGGTAAAGCCGGTTGCGGAGAACCGCTCCATGCTTGTGGTGGGAATCAGCCAGGAACTCGAGGGAAAATTAGAACGGGTGAAAGAGTTGGTGGCTCAGAGCACTGCTAAGGCGTGCACCTTGGAACAGGCCCTGGAGCAAATGGCTGCTCTGTTCTTAGAGAGAAAAGATCCTGTGCAGCGGGCAGAGCGCGTTACACAGAAAAAATCAGACGCGGCAGTCAAACCCTCATTAACATGTCTGAGTAAAGTTGCCGGCCTTCTCGAAAAGCCTGCACCCGCTGTAGCCAGACAAACAGTAGCCAGACAAACTCGCTCCCCCATCCCCGCAGCTATTCGTCATCAGGTCATGCTGCGCGACCGCGGAGAATGCCAGGGAAAAACTCCTCAAGGCACTCGCTGCAAGTGCCGGCAATGGACCGACATACACCACATCCAGCCCGTCTCACTGGGTGGTTCCAACAGGCCAGACAACCTACTCACTCTGTGCCGCAGCCACCACCAGCAGACTCATTCGGCGTGAGTGGGCGTAAAACGACAAATGCGAATCTCAATCGACCTAACGTGGTTAGACTTGCCGCGTTAGGCTTTGTCGCTTCGGTTTGATTTTCCTCCTCCCGCCGCGCTATGCTCGGCCCCTATGAGTTTTAGAATTACCTACTCGGTGCTCAATGCCGACTTGTCCGAACTTCATCGTGAATTTGATGGCGTGCTCGCCAAAGTAAAATCCGGATTGGGAAAAGAGTTCCCGTACTGGGCAAATGGCGAAGAGCGAACCAGCGGCAGTTTTATCGACGATAAAAACCCCGCTGACACGCGCCAGCTGCTGGCACGGTTTCACAAAACACCGGTAAAGGAACTAGATGCCGTCTTTGGCGCGAGTAAAAAAGCCTACTCCAAGTGGCGATTAACGCCTTGGAAAGAGCGCGCAGCGATTTTTAAGAAAGCCGCCGATATTATTTCGGAGCGCCGTTTGGAAATTTCCGCGTGCATGGCACTTGAGACGGGCAAAAACCGGCTCGAGGCACTTGGCGAAGTGGAAGAAGCCGCCGACTTGTTTCGCTACCACGTTGGCCAATTGGAAGAGAGCACCGGCTTCTCACGGCCGATGGGCAAGCTAGCGCCCAATGAAAACACGCGCGATGTTTTGCGTCCTTACGGAACATTTGTAGTCCTGGCGCCTTTCAATTTCCCATTCGCGTTATCCGCTGGAATGGCGAGCGGTGCGATGCTTGCTGGCAACACGGTAGTCTTTAAGCCAAGTCAGGAAACTCCCTGGGTCGGATATCACCTGATGGACGTGTTTCGCGAAGCGGGACTTCCCGACAATGTCTTTCAATTGCTCTACGGCACTGGGGCAGAACTAGGAAACGCACTTATTAACCACCCAGGTACCGACGGTATTGCTTTCACCGGCAGCTACGATGTCGGCATGCAAATCCTAAGCAAATTTACTTCGGGCCGGCACCCGCGACCGGTCATTTTGGAAATGGGCGGTAAAAACCCCGCCATTATTTGTGAAACGGCGAACTTAGACAAAGCAGCCAATGGATGTTGGCGTTCTGCGTTTGGTTTGACCGGACAAAAGTGCAGCGCCCTGTCGCGTGTGTATGTGCATAGAAAAGTAAAAGATGCGTTTTTAGATAAACTCGTCGCTAAAACGAAGGCGACGGTAGTCGGCGATCCAACTCGTGCAGACGTTTTCATGGGGCCTTTGATTAACGACAAGGCCTTGCAACGTTTTGAAACGGCCCTGGCAGATGCCAAAAAGTCGGGCAGGATCTTGGCGGGCGGAGAAAACATTCGCACGGGTGATTTGGCACATGGCCACTTCATTTCTCCAACGATTGTGGAGTTGCCAAAGACCCATCGACTTTTCCACGACGAACTATTTGCGCCTCTACTCGTAGTCGACGCAGTGGATTCTCTGGAAGAGGCAATCAGTCTTTCAAACGAAGCACTCTACGGATTGTGCGCCGGAATTTTTAGCGAGCGAAAAGAAGAAGTGGAATTGTTTATGAACACCATGGACGCGGGTGTGCTCTACGCCAACCGTGAAACAGGTGCCACCACCGGCGCTTGGCCGGGCGTAAACCCGTTCTGCGGATGGAAGGGCAGTGGCGCCTCTGGCAAAGGCATTTGCGGCCCTTACTACGTTTCACAATTTGCGCGCGAGCAATCCCAAACAATTATGGAGTAACGTATGGCCGAAGTTCTACATCCTGAGATTCGCATCAAGCCACCGGGCCCAAACGCTCAAAAGATTATTAAACAAGACGAGGCTTTTGCTTCGCCGTCTTACATTAAAGAATACCCTCTTGTCGTTGAGCGCGGGCAAGGTCCTTGGGTTTATGACGTCGATGGCAATCGCTATCTCGATTTCATGGCGGGAATCGCCGTGGCATCGACCGGCCACTCGCATCCCAAAGTCGTTCAAGCGATTGCTGAATCGAGCCAAAAGTTCATTCACATTTGCGGAACGGATTTTTACTACCAACCGTTTGCAACGTTGTGTGAGCGCTTAGCTTCTTATTTGCCAGAGATGGGAAAGAAACGTGTTTTTCTTACCAACTCAGGGACAGAAGCCGTGGAAGGCGCCATTAAATTGGTACGCTTTCACACCCGGCGCCCTCTGCTCTTGGCTTTTCAGGGTGCATTTCACGGACGTTCGACAGGAGCAATTGCGCTCACAGGATCGAAGAGTAAGTACCGTGCATTTTTTGGTCCTCTCATGCCTGGCATCTACCACGCGCCTTATTCCAATCCATTTGATTGTCCCTACAATCGCCCTGCAAAAGAATGCGAGCAGGACTGCAACTGCGTCGAGAAAATGCAAAAAAGCTTTCAAAAAGTGCACGACCCTAAAGAAGTCGCAGCAATTTTTGTAGAGCCGGTGCAAGGCGAGGGCGGGTACATCTTCCCTGCAAAGAAATTCCTAAAAGACTTGCGATCGTTTTGCGACGATAACGGCATCCTGTTGGTTTTCGATGAAATCCAATCCGGTGTGGGGCGTACTGGCGAAATGTTTGCAGCCGGCTATTACGGGGTGATGCCCGACATTATTCTCTCGGCCAAGGGCTTGGGCTCGGGCATGCCAATCGGAGCAATTATCGCCAAAGAATCGGTGATGACTTGGACACGCGGTACTCACGGCAGCACCTATGGCGGCAATCCGGTTTGTGCGGCGGCAGCGATAGCGACTTTAGAAGTCGTCGATGCACTGTTGCCACATGTGCGCAGCGTAGGCGAAGCGATGTTGGCAAAATTGCGCGAGATTCAAAGCCGCAATCCCATCATTGCAGATGTTCGCGGCAGCGGCATGATGATTGGTGTGGAGTTCCGGGATACTAAGACAAAGCAACCGGTTCCCGATTTTATGGGCAAGTTGGAGCAAGTCGCGTTTCTGCAAGGACTGCTTCTACTAGGGTGTGGGGAATCGACGATCCGGATAGCGCCACCGTTAGTTTTGACGGCGGCAGAAGCTATGGTTGGGTTGGAGATTTTTGAGAAATGCATTCGGCAATTAGAAAACCCAAATTAGGGTCTGACAAAGTTGTTTCGATGTCTGAGGCTATCTCAGACAGCGTGAAGTCTGGTAGCAGCGTTCTAATCGACGGGTTTACCCATTTGATTTGTTTCGCTGCTGGCCACGAAATCATCAGACAACAAATCCGCAATCTCACAGCTATTCGGCTGACTCCTGACTTGGTTTACGATCAGATGATCGAAGCCGGTTGCGTGTCGAAGATGGTGTTTAGCTGGGCGGGCAATCCTGGTGTCGGCAGTTTGCATGCACTTCGCCGTCGCAGTCAGGGTGATTCTCCTTCCCGGATCGACCTCGAAGAGTACACGCACTTTGGCATGGTGGCGCGTTTGCTGGCGGGCAGTGCCGGCTTACCGTTTTGGCCATTGAAAAACTTTGAAGGTTCGAGCATTGCCGATTTCAGCACTGGAATTAAATTTATCGAGTGCCCATTCACCAGTGAACGCATTGCTGCCGTGTCGGCTCTGCATCCGGACGTGGGCATTCTGCATTGTCAGCGCGCGGATAAAGAAGGCAATGCGCAAGTGTGGGGATTGTTCGGTACTCAGCGTGAAGTCGCTTTTGCTTGCAAAAAGCTCATCGTAGTTGCCGAGGAAATCGTCGATAGCAGCGTCATTCGCCGCGATCCCAACCGCACTTTGGTTCCGGGAATTGTCGTCGACCACGTTGTGCACGAGCCATGGGGATGCCATCCCAGTTACGTTCAAGGTTATTACGATCGAGACAATGATTTCTATGTGAAGTGGGAAGAAATCTCCCGCGACACCACAACCTACGCAAAGTATCTCGATGAATTTGTTTTTTCTGTCCGCGATCGTGCAGAGTATTTGAAGAAGATGGGAAGCGGCTTGATTGACCGGCTCAAAGCAAAGCCTCGGATGTGTGAGGGAGTCGATTATGGATACTAAGTGGACGCCCTCAGAAATGATGGCAGTGCGAGCTGCCCAAGAATTAAAGAACGGCGAGGTCGTTTTCGTCGGTATCGGCTTGCCCAACTTGGCGTGCAATCTCGCGCGTGCAACGCATGCACCTAAACTTTTCATGATCTATGAATCGGGAGCGGTGGGCACTGTTCCTTCGCGCGTGCCGGTTTCGATTGGCGATCCCACTTTGGTTACCGACTCACTATCGATTGTGAGCCAAGCGGATATTTTCCAGCTTTACTTGCAGGGCGGGTTAATTGAAGTCGGATTCTTAGGCGGCGCTCAAGTGGATCGGTTTGGAAATATCAACACCACTGTGATTGGCGATTACAAACAACCCAAAGTGCGCCTGCCTGGTAGTGGCGGTGCTTGTGAGATTGCTGTTCACTCGCAACGGTTGCTGATTATGATGCGCATGAATCCAAAAGCCTTCGTAGAGAAGTGCGATTTCGTCACAAGTCCCGGCCATCGCTTTCGGGCCAAACACGAATCTCCGCAAACCGACAAAACCCGCAAAGACTTGGGGCTTGCTGGAGCAGGGCCTACGGTGGTTATCACCGATTTAGGTGTCTGTGAATTTGTCGATGGCGAGATGACGCTGACCGAGCTTTACCCCGGCATCAAAGTCGAACAGGTAAAAGCGCAATGCGGCTGGCCAATCAAGATTGCGGCGCAATTACGCGAACCTGCGCCACCCGAAGCGCCAGTTCTGGAACTCTTGCGCAACAAACTTGACCCGCAGCGTCTATTCCTCGGCTAACTCCTAATTTTTTCTAGCCTTTTTACCGATAAGTCCTAATGAGGGGCTGTCATTAAGGCATGTTTGGAAAGATTCAAATTTCGCTGAAGTACAAGTTTCTGGGTGTCATGATGCTTGTGCTTTTGTCTTCGCTGGGCGTTTTCTTCGCCTTGGCGCAGGACACTTTTTCCGAAGATAAAAAACTCTTCGTGATGGATCTTAACCGCACGTTGCTAAAAGCCACGACCAGCGAAATTAAACTCGAACTTCGCGGCCGCCTGGAAGAACTTCAAGTTTTCGTTCCGCGGGTTTACCGTGCGGGCGAAGAAAAATACGATCCATTTACCGGTTTGTCCGATGGATTGCGCTCTGACTTACTCGGCGTCACTTTCTACAAACGCGACGGCACTCAGTATAAGCCTCTTCGCTGGTACTTGAACCCCGCTGCTCAAAAGGACAACGGGCTAGCTTCCAACATCTTGAGCCAGCTCAATGATGTGCACCCAATCAATTTTTCTGAATCAACGAACGACGGTGGCACACAGATCTTAAACCGCTCGGTGAATTACAACGAAAAAGACCTGACGGTTATCAGCTTCGTTCTCAGCGGTAGCTTCTTAAACGATCAATCCGCCGAACTGATTATTGTCGTAGATCTTATGCAGCGGTTCTTGCTGGCGCAGCTCCAGCAGAGCGAAATCGCTGAAGTGTTTTTGATTTTCAAAGACGGCCGATTGCTCAGTCACCCTTCGCTGTCTAAGACAGTGGCCTATGCCTCGCGCGTGTTTCCGCATCCAATTACCCAGAGCATGGGTAACGAGCGATTCAGCCGTGAGAGCTTGGAGCTTGAAGTAAACGGGGAAGAGTACCTGTGTAATATTTCAGAAACAGGCTTCAAAGATATCTTTGCCGTCTCACAGACCTTAAAAAGCGAAGCCTTCTTAGCGCTTCAAACCTTGCTACATAAATCTGCACTTCTTGCGATTTTGGTGCTCTCTGCCGCAGTCGGTGTCAGCGTGTTCTTCGCTGCTGGATTAACTTCGAATATTCAAAAACTGCGACGAGCTGCCGAGCAAATCGGGGCAGGAAATCTTGACGTCAAACTAAGCATTTCTTCTAACGACGAAATCCGCAGCGTGGCTAAGAGCTTCCAGTGGATGGTAAACCGTCTAAAAACTTTGGTCGAAGAGTCGCTCGAAAAAGCGCGCCTTGCAGACGAACTAGAAACTGCACGTCTGGTTCAGTCCACTCTTTTGACACCGCCTGAAGTAGCGACCGATTGCGTAAAAATTGTTTCCAAGTACGAACCAGCCACTGAGTGCGGTGGCGATTACTGGGATGCACATTTCGACGGTCAACGCGTGACGGTTTTTATCGGTGATGCAACTGGTCACGGCGCTCCTGCTGCGATTGTTACTGCGGTAGCTAAGAGCTGCTTTGCCACGATCAACAGTTTTTCCGGCGGCGGAATGACCCCCGAAGAAATGCTGAACGTGATGAATGAAATTATTTATTTCGCCTGCCGCGGCAAACTGCTGATGACCATGTGTGTGGTGCAGCTGGATGTGGTGACGGGTGAACTCACGGTTGCTAATGCGGGCCATGAAGCGCCGATGTGTTTGCGCAAAGCCGCTGAAGAAATCACTGACGAGAAAGAACGCCGCAAAAAAGCAGTAGAGACTTTCTTCGCCGCGCAAGGCGAGCGTCTTGGTTTTGACCCCAAAGTTAAATACGTCTCTGAAAAAGTTCAGTTAATGGCTGGCGACATCGTTCTGCTCTACACCGATGGTATTAGCGAAGCGAAAAACGAAGAAGGCAAAGAGTGGGGCGAACGCGCTCTGAAAAAAGTGTTCGCAGCTCGCGGCCAAGCGGTTCTCGACGAAATTCGCGACACGTTGATGGTTGCTGTGAAGAACCATTGTGGCGAGGCCGTTCAAGAAGATGATATTACTTTCGTACTTTTGGAATTCAAAAAAGCACTTGATGTAGGCGATGTGAAATTATTGCCTTCGACTTCTTATAAGTCTGCGGCATTTACCGCTGCGGAAACTGCTGCCGCGGCACCTGTACCCGTACCTTTAGCTCCGGCTCTGCCGACCTTTACTAGATCAGCGCCTCCAATTCCTACGATGGCACCGCCGCCGATCGCACCTCCGCCTCCACCGCCTCCGGTTGCGACGATGGAAGAGTTTGTAACGCGAGTCAGTAAGCTCGACTCGAACGAGGCGACAATCATCGCTTCTAACACTAAGGCAGAGCTTAAGCATGATTCCGGACTTTCAGATATTGCGCAGGAGCCGTCTAGTGCAGCGATTTCCTTGGCAGATATCTCTGACGAACGCGACGTAGCGATGACGGACAATCGAGACTCAAAAGAAATTAGCGAAGGAACCGATAAGGAGGGGGGTACTGCCCCTACCGATTCGGATAAGTCGAAGGCAGCATAAACATGGCAAAGGTTGCAAAAAAACAGCGTGCACAAGAGGGAATTGTTGCAGCCGTTGGCATTTTTACGAAAGCCCAAGCCGCCAAACAGGTGGCAGAAGGCGTTCGCCATGTGCATTGCAGCGAATTGGGATCTAAAGATCCGATCTACGTGGCCACTTTATCGTCCACTGAGAAGGAAACGCCGCCTCGCTACTTATGGGAACCCAGTTTGAAAACGACCGAAGTCGCGGTCACTCAAAGTGCCGATCGCCACGAAATTTTTGATCAGCTCATTTCCAAATCCGTAGTCGAAATTAAGCGACAGCTTCGAGAAAAAGTTGGAATGGTGCTTGAAGAGCTACTTTCTAACGCAATTTTTCACGCTTTTCATTCCGACGGAAAAGAAAAGTATTCGCGCTCTTCCGATGTCAGCCTAAAATCAAATGAGGCAGTGAAAGTGCGCTTTGCCGCTACGGAAGACGGCTGCTTCTTAGAAGTCAGCGACACCGGCGGGACACTTAGCTTTGGAAGTATCGCGGAATCACTCAAGCGTTGCTACCAATCCGATGCTCAAATTCAAGCGAAAGAGAGCGGAGCAGGGTTGGGAATCTACATGGTTTTTGAAACCGTTTCGCATCTGAAAATAGTAAATGAACCGAATAAGAGAACGGTCATTTCCTGTTGGATTGCGGACCGTCGCAGCGAGAATCCGAAGAATTTCTCGTTTAACTATTTCGGGGGTAAAGGCAAATGATCAATGATCGATTTAAAATAGATATCGCTACTGAAGACGGAGTTCAAAAGGTGTTTCTTCGTGGAAACATCGACGAAGATGCTGACTTTGAATCTATCAAAAAAATCACTGGCGCCATCGTCATCAACTTTAAAGATGTGAAGTCCATTAATTCGTGCGGTATCCGCACTTGGGTGAACTTCCTCAAAGATATTACTGGTCGGCAAGTGGTGTACGAAGAGTGCCCGCCAATCATTGTTCGTCAGATGAACATGGTCCCTAGTTTTTTGGGCACCGCAAAGGTTACTTCGGTCTACGTCCCTTATGTCAGTGACGAGACAGATGAAGAAAAATTGGTTCTGTTTGGCGCGGATAAGTTTACGGCTGCTGGTTTCACCTTGCCCGAGACCATCGATGGCGATGGCGATGGCGGTGAGATGGAATTGGATGGTAATCCACAACAGTATTTTGCTTTTACGAAGAAGATGGCTGCTTAAACAGCTGATAAGGACAGATGGCTAACGAAGACAAAAATCAAAAGCTCGCCGCCTGGGTGGAAAAGCACCGCGGACTATTTGAGCTCTTCTTGGACGCATTCTGCGTTGTGAACTCGGACTTAAACGTGGTCGAGTTCAACGAGGCATTTATGGAGTTGACGGGAGAGTCTTATCGTAAGGTCATCAAGATCGGTTCCTTCGCTAAGCTCGTCGACACAGAGCTAGGTGCAGAAAACTGCCCATCTGCTCAAATCGTGCGTTCGGGAAATGCTCTACGCCTCGACGAACTCAATGGCTCAACCAAGGCTTACCCCACAGCAAAGCTCATTCTAGGTGGCGTACCGATTATGTCAGACGAAGGCGAAGTGATTGGCGCCTTGATGACGATTCGCAACGTCTCTGCTGAAAGTGAATTGCAGAAGAAGTATGACGAGCGCAAAAAGGAATCGATCATCGACGGCCTGACACAGCTCTACAACAAGTCTTACTCCGAAGCCATGTTGCAGCGATTGGTAAAGACAGCTATTCGTTCCGGTAATTGGATTTCGATCATGATGTGCGACATCGATCACTTCAAAAAAGTGAACGATACCTACGGTCACCAGGCAGGCGATCACATTCTATCGACTGTAGCGCAGACGTTAAAAGGTGTAAGCCGCGATACCGACTTAGTCGGTCGTTTTGGCGGTGAAGAGTTCATGTGCATTCTTACCGGAACAGATCCCGAGGGTGCCAAGATCTTCGCAGAGCGATTCCGTGCGCGCGTTGAGAGCTCAGTAATGAGTTTTGATTCGAAGAAAATCCCTGTCACTGTCAGCTTGGGCACTTGTACCTTTAAAGGTGAATGGAAAGACGGAGTGGATACCCCGCACTTAGTGAAAGAGCTTGTGAGCCGTGCGGATACTGCTCTGTATTTCGCCAAGGCCAACGGCCGCAATCGCGCTATTGCCTATGAAGCGATTCCGAAGGCCGCTGATGGCAAGACCGTCGAAAAGCCACCTAAAGACGGTAAGGATACTAAGGAAGCAAAAGACTCCAAGAAGAAGGCTGCTTAGTTCTTCACTGCTACGTTCGCAGCACCGAAATCCCGCGCCACAGCAACTGCTTCAACCAATCCAGGCGATACTTCCATGTCCGAATCATCTTTCAGGGCCTTATTTAGGCTGACTTCCAGATTCTCTCGAATCGATGGCTCGCGTACGCGGCTCTTGGCTTCTAATGTCTTCAAAAAATCTGCGGTGAGAAACGGCGTCAATCCCAAGTCCACCAAATCCGTGTTTTGAAGCGCTGCTTGTTTTACTTTGGCGAGGCGATAGGTGCCCGAGTGATCTTTCTTATCTTTGCCGATGCGAATATGCGCCTCGACTCCAGAGCCTTCTGGCGACACACCATTAGGAGAGAAGAAAAGACTCGTCGTTAATTTCACTGCGCCAGTCTTCTGCTTCGTCGATAGATAGAGTTCTGAATCGAGAATGTCTCTCAAAGGGAACAGGCGCTGTACGCTACCTTTGCCGTAGGAATTGCCTTCAGCAATTACCACCGCGCGACCACTGTCGCGCAAGGCGCCCGCTAAAACTTCTGAAGCGCTGGCGCTGTCCGAATCCAATAAAGCAATCAACGGGCCGGAGTAGAGCGGTTTACGGTGGTAGTTGCGTAAAATCTTCACATTGTCGCCTTGAGCAACACCGACCACAGGCTGATTTCCCATGAACAGACCTGCCATATTCACTGCTTCTTCTAAAAAACCGCCTGGATTGCCGCGCATATCAAGCACGATTGCAGAGATCTTCTGTCGACGAGAGATAATCTCGGTCACAGCTTTCTCGACGTCTAATGCACAACTCTTGTTCTCACCGTGCAAATTCCAACCCGATTCCGCGTAGAAGCTAGGAATCTTGAGAATCGCTACATCCCCTTCGCCTTGGCGCAAGGGATAGAATCGGTAAGAAACTTTGGTGTCTTCTAAATTGATTTCTTCGCGCACGACTTTAACTACTGCTTCGCCGCCCGATTTCTTCACAATGCGCAGATTCATCGCTTGGCCAGCAGCGCCGCGCAGAGCATTTTGCTTCTGGCGATCGTTAAGGCCTGCGATTTTATTACCATCGATTTCGACGATGTAATCGCCAGCAACGATCTTACCACTCTTGCCGGCTGGAGATTTCTCCAGCACTTCTCGGATCATTAATCCTGCTGGAATATTGCGAACGCGAATGCCGATGCCACTCGCCACACCGGAAAGGTCCTGCGTCAGGTCTTCGAATTCGTCGTTGGTCAAATACGTGGAGTAGGGATCTAACGCTGCTAGAGCACCTTGCAACAACCAATGTGTGCTTTCCTTCTCGGTATCCGGAGTAAAGCGGCTATGGACGATCGATCGGATTAGCTTCTTGCCGTCTTTATCAAAGGCATTAAACCAAGGCTGACTTAGGTGCTGGAGGCTCGTCTTTACGCCGACTTGCAGCCGGGTTTGGAGCGCGGTCGGCTTATCCGCAAACTGATCGTATTTACGCAGGTCCGGATCGGAGTGCTTTTCTTGCGCTAACAACGCCTTGGGCAATACGTCCTTAGGCGAGAGAGTCGCCGCATTTTTATCCAGATTCTGATTCATCTGCGCCAAGTGCAAATCAATTGCTTTTGCGAGCGCAGTGCAGGAGCGCGAGCGGGAAAACTCCGCCCAATGCCTCTTAAAAACCTGCTCCAGTTGCGCCACTTGTTGGCGCGTTTGAAGGACGCGGTAAGGGTCCCATCGGGTCGCTAAAGACTGGGCGACTTTGGCGCCGAACCGGGCGCTCTGGAACTGGGCTGGTTTAGGGCCGCCGAACTTGGCGTGAGCCCAACGAGCAATGGAAAAGGCGTGGCCGCAGCTGATTTTAGCGGGCAATTCGACGGCGGAATGGGGGCCAGCAGTAGGGCCGGAGGCGCGATTAGGAAGCGGAATCGCATTTGGAATGCTGCCATGGGCAAAGCCATGCGGAGCAAGGCAAATCAGCGTTAAGTATCGGATTACTAAAAACTTTTTGAAACTATTCAACCCCAAGTCCCCTTCTTAGGTTTTTGCGGTAACGAGGTGCTGATTCGCGCTTCTCTACGATTCTCGAATCGACTGTTTCTCAGTCGATCTGCTTGCAGCAGAGAAGTTTTGAATTAAAAAGATAACGCACTGTATCACAATTGATACACGGATGCATCGTCAGAATGAGGGGTTAGGGGCAGTGACGCTTTTGGGTCCCTATAAGATCGACAGTTTTTGCGCGGCGCTCTCACTAAATAGTGCAAATCTTCCGAACAGTTTGTGGGAGTTTGTAGAACCTGTATACACACTAAGGTCAATAAAATCAGATAGTTAGGTATCTACCCGATTTGCTCCCGTATTCAGGAGTTGTTAGTATTAGTCATTGGGACGTCGCGTTAAGACTCAGTTCCATTTTACTCAACTGGAGAACAACAATGATTAAGCAATTCCTGAAAGATGAAAAAGGACAAACGACGGTTGAATACTTGCTCATTATCGCCGTAGTCGTGGTGGTAATCAGCGTACTCGGAAGCCAGCTACAGAAGCAGCTCCCGGGCGTCGTTCAAAAAGTCTTTCAAGGTGTGAATAAGAAGATCGACCTGTTGATGAATGCTGCTCCCCAGTAGCATTTAAATAGGACGTTCTTTAAAGGGCGAATGCACTTGAAGAGCGGAAAAAGAAATAGGTCCCGAGGGCAAAGCACCATCGAATATATTTTGATGGTGGCCTTCGGGGCCATCTTTTCCATCCAAATTGCTCAGTTCTTTAACGACGTTTTTCGCGACGGTCTTGTGCGGCTCGAAACTAGCGTAGAAAGCGAAGTTCGGACCGGTCAGGGCTTCCCTCAGAACTAAACTGAGGGCTTCAAATCGCTTCCAACAGTTTTATCTCTTCTTCTTTTCACGCCATGTGAATGGGAACGAGGGACGTATGCTTGGGGGCTTCGAATTAGCGCTTTGGTCGCTACTTGCCATTTCTTCACTCACTGATCTTATTTGGGGAAAAGTCTATAACTGGACGACTTTTGCCTTTTTCTTTGCGGGTCTCGTTTGCCGCTTTGGGCTCGAGGGCTCGAGTGCAGGTTTTGAATCCGTTCAAGCCATCGGTATGGCGATGGTTCTCTTTTTACCCCTCTACATTTTAGGAGTCGTGGCCGCGGGAGACGTAAAGCTTCTGATGGCTTTTGCAGCCTGGAGCGGTCCTACCGTCGTGGTGCGCATGGCGGTGTTGGGAATTTTGGTTGGCGCAGCGGTCGGCCTACTCACTTTGATTCAATCGCGCGGATTCGCATCCGGCGCTGAGAGCATTTTTAAACACGCGAGTGGCAAGGCGGAAGAATCCGAATCGTTTCGGATGGCGTTCGCGCCAGCGTTCTTGGTCGCGTACTTGGTTTTGGATGTGGCGATGTATCGCCACTGGAACCTGTGGATTTGAAACGGCGGATTTGATGAGAAACGAGAAGGGTCAGACGACGATTGAATATCTGCTTCTCACCGCGGTCGCGTTTCTCACGAGCTATTTGATGATCACTGGCCCTGTTGGAAGCTTTACGCGGGGGATGATCGATCGGTTGAGAGGTTCGATGGCCAATATCGTTCAGAACGGCGAATTGGCCGCATCGCCAAATGGGCAAGCGGCCCAACCAGGCGAGTCGAATCATCCATCCGATCCGAGTCGCACTAAGCGGCTCCACTAAAGACAGAGTTACTGGGGGTTTTACGGGGGAGTTAATACGCATGAAGAGGGGTAAAAAAAATCTGCCGGCGGGACAAGCGGCGATTGAATTTATCATCGTCTCCGTCGTTATCTTTTTCTTCCTCTTCTTACTCCTCTCGATGGGAATTGTTTTCGTAGTGGCCAGCTACTTGGATTACGCGACGTTCATGGCGGCGCGGACGTACAAGACGGGCGCTTTCCAGCAGTCGAGTCAAGAGCGTGCCGCACGCGAAGTTTTTAATGGGTATTTCGACAAGGTGAATGGCATCGCGCGGAATCCGCAGTTGCAGTTTGTCAGAACGGATCCCAATAGCGTGCGCACCGAAGGGCTGATGGCCAGTTGGGATATCGAGTTGTTTTATCTACCGCCGTTTTTCGTTGGAACGAATGTTCCTCCTAGCACTATCCGGCTCACGTCGGAGGCACATTTAGGACGGGATCCTTCGTCGGCAGAGTGCCAAGGGTTTTTTTCGAACTTCGCGTCTCGGTTGGGAGTCGGCGAAGAGTTTGCGGAGATCATGGAGGACAACGGGTGTTAAATGGTCGTCAAAACAATCGCGGTCAAGCAGCCATCGAATTAGCGATGGCGTTGCCGTTTTTGATTTGGCTGCTGTTTTACACCTTCAACGCCTTTTACATGATCCACACGTCGCACGTAGCGCAGAAGTATGCGGCGATGTCGCTCTACGACCGCATGGCGAATCGCGCCAAGTACGTCGTCGACGACAAGGATCAGGAACTCCACAATCGCGAATTCATGGCGGTGCAGTTTGTGGATTCCAATGGCAAGCCGCCAGTGCGCAAGATTTTGATTGGACCGAACACGATTAACAACATCGTAGGAATTTGCAGAGAACCAATTGGGGTTTGCAGCCCGAATTAGGAAAACATGGAAAACCGTAGAGCCATTCTAATTTCGCTAATCTGCCTGCTGGTATCAGTGGTGCTGATTAGCGCCTATGTCCAGGTGAAGCGGCAGTCGTTGACGTCGGAGTTTGGCGAAGAAGTCTCGGTGGTAGTGGCCACTAGACCCATTCCCGAATTCGGCATCATCCGTGAAGACATGGTGGAAGTGGTGGAAGTTTTCAAAAACTTCCGTCAGCCCCAGGCCGCGGTCTCGATCGCCGATGTGGTCGGGAAAGCTTCGTACGTTCCGGTTTACAACGGCGAGCAGCTCGTGCTGACCAAGCTGATTACTCAGGAAGGTAAGCCAGTGTTGGACCGTCAGCTGGCAAAAGACCTACGCGCTGTCACTCTGCCCATTGCGCAGCGAAACGGCGTCGGCAAACTGATTCGTCCCGGCAATCGCATCGATATCTTGGCTTCGATTAACTACGAGGATCCGTCTACCGGTGAAGTAGTTTTTGAAATCAAAACAGTCGCCCAAAACATGTTGGTCTTGGCGACGGGTAAAAACATCCAGAACGATGTGCCTAGTTATGTACGTCCAGAGATGTTGGAAATCGTCAGCAATAAATTCGCCGACGAGAAGCGAAAAGATTATGTCGGCGGCACTGAGCGCCTGATCTCTTCGCGCCCAACCGACGATTACAGCAGCATTACTCTTCAGGCGTCTCCAGATGACGCGGAGAAGTTGTTACTCATCTCCTCCAAGTTTGGCGACGGACGCATTTATTTTACTCTGAGAAATTCGGCGGATCAGCAAGCCTACCCAGTAGCCACTGTGCTCCTGGATGACGTGCTTGGTCCAGACAGCGATTACGGACGGAGCAAGCAAAAGCCGCCCGAGGCACCTGAACCAACTCCACCACGTTTCCAGGATAACGTGGGCGGTCGGGATGTTCCGGTGAAATGAGGCAACCATGCTAGAGCGTAGAGCATTTCTGATGTCAGTGACCTTATCGGTACTCGCTATGTACCTGGTCTATCAGTACATCTCGAAAGAAGACGAGAGGCTGACCGATCAGTACGCGACGTTTTTTCCGATGGTCGTGGCCTCGAAAGACATTCTTCAGTACGAAACGATTCGTCCAACCGACATTGAGACGATTCGTGTACCCAAGGCAATGGTGCCCCCGGGATTAATTGGGGATGCTTCCTCGGTGATCGATGCAGTGGCGGCTGTTCCCATTAGCAAAGGCGAGCAGATACTCGATAACAAAATCATCTCGAAGAACGTTTACTCGGGATTGGATACACAAGTTTCGATTTCTAAGCGCGCGATCAGTATTCCGGTCAACGTGAAGAGCAGCGTTGGCTACATGATCCGTCCTGGCAACCGCGTCGATCTCGGAGCTTTCTTTGAATACAAAGAAGGCAAGACCAGCATCAACGAAGTGAAAATCTTCATGCAAGACGTGCTGGTTTTAGCGTCGGGTACGACGATTCAGCAGAACACGCCCAAAGGTGTGGATCAGAATATTCGGCGAGCCGTTGCCCAGGATCCAGGCGGAACCACGGACGAAAAAGAAATCGACGAATTGTTGAACGTCGCCAAACAAGATTCGATTTATCAGACGGTGACTGTGGAAGTCACCCCAGAGCAAGCGCAGATCATCGTCTACGTGCTGAGTGTTTTTGCAGACAACATTCACATGATGTTGCGCAATTCAGATGACCGCAAACTCGATCGTCGTCCGACGACAAATTTAAGAGATGTGATGGGTCCAGATAGTTACTTAGTAAAAGGTAAGAAGCGACCGGCACCAAGAATGGTGCCTCGACCGAAGTTCTACGATTATCGCGGAATGTCTCGAGTCGGAGTTCCATAAAGGGAGTACGTATGGGTTGGGGAATCAAAAATTGGCGTTTCATTTTAGTGTTCGCGTGCATGTTCTCACTCGTGGGAGCGGTTGTCGCGAATGCTGCGGATGAGAGCGAAGACGAAACTCCTGTAGAGGAGAAGCGGCCATTTACTGGCATCCAAAAGAGTTTGGAAGTCGGCATTGGTGTTTCTAAAACTTTGGAGTTCGACTTTGAAGTCGGTCCTATCTACTTGACCGAAGACATTCTCGATTATCAACGCATTTACGACGAAAAAGGCCGTGTATTTAAACTTCGCATGATTGCGAAGAATCCCGGCTCTACTGACATGGTCATAAACGATGTGAATAAGAAGCCTCGCATTCGTTACATGGTCACCGTGACTCGCGAAGATATTGGCCAAGTCACCAAGCAATTGAAAACCTTGTTGGGAGATATTGAAGGTCTCAAAATCTCGTCTGTCGGCGGAACGATCATCTTAGATGGCGACATCCTATTGCCCAAAGACATGATTCGCATCATGCGCGTCGTGGACGCGTTGAAGGATCGCGATACGAAGAAGAAGGCACTCCCGATTCGTAACCTCGCTTCCATTAGCAAGATGACCATGAACATCTTGGCCGAACGCATTGAGCGAGAGATCGGCTCTCCCGAAATCACCGTGCGAGTTATCAATAACAACTTGTTCTTAGAAGGCACGGCCGAGAGTGAATTCGAAGCCGATCGCGCAGTAGAAATTGCCAAGACGTACTTACCTGAAGTTTTCGTCGAACGGACGAAGGGCGAGGGTGGCGAAGTGAAGCCAAAAGCGCAGGGCGGAGTGGGCGGCGGGCTGCCGGCCATTATCGACTTGTTGCGAGTACGCCCACGACAAGCAGCTCCTCCTGCTCAGGATATCAAGATCACGATGAACTACGTGGAACTCAGCAACGAGTACACACGCAAATTTAATTTCTCGTGGAGGCCCTTGATGTCCGATCAGGGCAGTGTGACGTACGACACGAGCTTGGGTGAATTAAGCGCCAACGTCGTTGCGACGATCTCATCGCTGTTTCCAAAGTTGGATTCTGCGAAGACTCACGGACACGCCAAAGTGCTTCGTCAGCAAAGCGTGATTGTAAAAGATCGTTCGGATGCTCCAGCGGTGATCGAGAGCTCGGTGAAATACTACGCTTCGGTAACGGGAGCGAATGGGGCTGCCTCGATGCAGGAAATTCCTATTCAAAACGTCACCAAGGTGAAAGCCGCTACGATTCCCGGTTCTGACACGATCGATATGGGCATTCAGATTCAGCTCAGTACTGTGTTGGGGATGAATGGTGGGGTGCCTATCGTCGCGAATAACAGCTTGCAAACCCAGGTCACCGTGAAGAACGGTGATTCGGCTGCTTTGGGCGGTAACGCCATTGAGCAAGCGCTTGCTGGCTACAACCGAGAGCCGAGCGTTGGTGGCACTCCGGGCGGCGCTGGCGGAGGCGGAAACGCGGGCCAGCTTTTCAACTTGCAGCGCAGTAAGAACTACCAGCGCGATAAACAACAATACGTAATTTTCATTACGCCAGAAATCTTAAGAACAGCCAGCGCCGGAACCGAGGACATTACTCGTAAATTCCGTCTGAACGCTGGAGAGCAATAAGAGAAGAGCTAAATGGCTGCATCACACATCATCGCAGTGGTTGGGGGTAAGGGCGGAGTGGGGAAATCCACTTTTGCCGTGAACTACGCCATCGCTAGCGCTATCGATACGAAGGGCAAGGTTTTGCTCATCGATCAAGATCCGCGTGCTTGCGGCGATTTATCTGTTCTCCTAGGCACCAAACCAAAACGCACCTTGCTAGAACTCGGTGCTCACGAAGGCCGGCTCGATGCCAATGGCATGATGGGATACGCAGCAGTACACCCAGGCAGCGGGATTCACTACATGCCAAGTGTGCTGGATCCCGATCAGCTGGAGAATTACACGCCCGTCCACGTCGAAAAGGCAGTCGCCCATCTCAAGAATTTCTACAACCTGATTATCGTCGACTTAGGTTCGGATCTCGATCCGTGTGGCGTAAAGATGCTCGAAGCCTCGTCTATGATTCTCGTGGTGACTATGCCAGAGATTCTGGTTCTTCATCACACCCGTAAAATAATCGAGAAGATCCAAAACCTGCTTTTCCCCATGGAAATGATCAAGGTGGTATTGAATCGCTTCTCCCCAAAGCGCGGCATTCAACCAGCGGCAATCCAGACCAACTTAAAGAAGCAAATCCTGGGTGTAATTCCTGAGGATGAAATGACCGCCTTAACGGCGATGACCAAAGGTCAGAGCTTTGTTCTAGCAGCGCCGCGGTCTGAAATTACCAAAGGGTATTTCATGACTGTGCGGACGATGATCGAAGGTCAGATGCTAGATAAGCTCGCGCAGTTGAAAAAGCCTTCGGATGCTCTTGCGCGGTTGGCTGGCAATAAGTCGGCTTCCGCTATCGGCAAGGCCGGGGCCAGTGCTGATAAAAAGAACACGATGGTCGTTTTCGATCGCAACCAACGCGATGAGAAGCCGTCAGATGAATGGTCTGCCCTTAAACTGCGCATTCACAAGCAGTTGATCGAAACGATGGATTTGAAGAAGGTTGATACCGAGACTGGTAACGATGCCAAGAAAAAAGCAGTTCTACGGGAGAAGACCAAAACGGTGGTCGTCGAGCTGTTAGATAAAGAGCAGCATCCGTTCCGTTCGCGCGATGAGATTCAGAAATTAGTGAAAGAAATTCTCGACGAAGCTTTGGAACTTGGCCCGATTCAAGATCTTTTGGCCGACGATACCGTGAGTGAAATCATGGTCAATCGTAAGGATCAGATCTACGTAGAACGTAGCGGTAAGCTAGTTCTCTCCGGTCAGACTTTCTCGGGTAACTCGCAGCTCTTAGCAGTTATTGAGCGGATCGTGTCGCCACTAGGCCGACGGATTGATGAAAAGACTCCTTACGTCGATGCTCGTCTACCAGACGGTTCACGGGTTCACGCCATTATTCCTCCGCTGTCCGTGCAAGGGCCGATGCTGACGATTCGTAAGTTCGCCAAGAGTCGCATTACCTATAAAGACTTGGTGAAGTTTGGTTCGATGACCGAGGAGATGGCAGATTTCTTACGCTGCTGTATCGAAGCCCGTTTGAACGTCGTGATATCAGGCGGTACCGGTTCTGGTAAAACGACATTGCTGAACGTCCTAGCGTCCTTCATTCCGCCTAATGAACGCATTCTAACCGTCGAAGATGCGGCTGAATTGCAGTTGCCTCAAGAGCATTGGGGCCGCCTAGAAACTCGCCCGGCCAATATCGAAGGCAAGGGTGAAGTCACCATTCGCGACTTAGTCCGAAACACTCTGCGTATGCGCCCAGACAGAATTATCGTCGGGGAGTGCCGTGCCGGGGAAGCATTGGACATGTTGCAAGCGATGAACACAGGTCACGATGGCAGTATGACCACGGTTCACAGCAATACTCCGCGCGATGCGATTGCGCGTATGGAAACGCTGGTGATGATGGCCGGTATGGATCTTCCAGCCAAAGCGATTCGCGAACAGATTGCTTCTGCCGTGAACTTAGTCGTGCAGCAAACGCGTCTTTCCGATGGTTCTCGTCGCGTAACGAGCATCACAGAAATCATCGGCATGCAGGGCGATGTTGTAACGATGCAAGAGATTTTCGGATTTAGAAAAACGGGCATGGATAAAAACCGCAAAATTGTCGGCAAATATGTCGCCACTGGTTTTATCCCCAAGTTTATCGACGAGTTGGAGCAACAGGGAATCAAGATTCCTCGCGGAATCTTCTCAGTGAGCTAATCGATGCTACCTACGATACTAAAAATTGCGGCTTTGGGATGGGTATTTGGCGTCATGTTCATCGGTCTAATGATCAACGGACAACGTCTCTACGGCTGGATGGGGCAAAAAACCGGCGGCCAGGTTGCCGAGATGTGTCGCATTTTGGATCTGATGTTCATTGAAGTCAGTGCGCAGAAGGTTTTCCGCTGGTACATCCTCTATCTCATCGGCTTATTTTCTTTGGGAGTGTTTTTCCTCTACCCATCGTTAGGTGGCGGTATCGTGTTTGGTCTGGTTTTCGTTTTGATGCTCTGGAAAGTGCCTTGCATGATGATGCGCATTCTCTGGAAGCGCCGGATCGTTCGCTTTGTTATGCAGATGGTCGATGGACTCAGTTTGATGTCCAACTCTTTGCGTTCCGGTTTGAACGTTCCCCAAGCGCTACAGTTGGTTTCCGACGAATTGCCAAATCCCATTTCCCAAGAGTTTTCACTCGTCTTGTCTCAAAACAAGTTGGGTACCACACTAGAAGAAGGTCTGAGCAATCTCTCGGTGCGGATGCCCCACGACGACATCGAGATGTTTACGACCTCGGTGAATATTTTGAAGGAAACCGGCGGTAACTTGGCCGAAACCTTCGATAGTATTTCTTTCACGATCCGAGAACGGATCAAGATTGAATCGAAGATTGCCGCTATGACGTCGCAGGGCGTTCTACAGGGCGTCATCGTTGTCCTTATGCCCTTCGCGTTAGGTGCCATTCTCTATACCCTGACTCCAGAGAAGATTACCCCCATGTTCACCACCCTTCCGGGTTGGGTGATGCTCTTTGTCATGGTTACTCTCCAGGTTATCGGAGCTTTTGCGATCTGGAAGATCGTCCAAGTACGAGTTTAGGCAATTTACTAGCCGACTATCTGTGCCTACTCGCGGTATAATTCCTCCAAGTAGTTCTCCATTCCAATCTAGATTTAAAACGGGGGTTCCAACCGTGCAGAAGTTCTTCGCGCTGACTCTTTTTGTCGTCTGTACAACTGCTAGTGCCTTGACCGTGAACCGCTTAAATGGCGGCGGCACGATCGTGTATGTGGACTTCAGCATTCCGGGGCCTTCAGTACCTCTCGAAATTGCTCGTAGCTACAACACTCTCACGGCGCTTTCTGAAAAGAGCGGTTGGAAGGGAGCCTTTGGATGGGGATGGACTGCTCCATTTGAAACCACGATGACGACGACTCCAGATCGCCAAGTTGTCTTGCGAGATGGCGGCAGCGGTAACACGTTGCTGTTTCGGCCACAAACTCAGGACGACAAAGCACTCGACGATTTCTTCGTGAAATTTAAGCGTTCCTATTTCGAGCAATCGCTGGGCAAAAAGCTAAGCGAAGGCGAGCTCGATAAGATGAACGTTCCAGAAAACGTACTTTCCAAAATGCACTCGGATTCCAAATACCGCGCAAAAATGGCATCTCGTTACAAAGTTCCCGTGAAGTTACAGTCCGGCCAAACATTTGTTTCCAATGAGTACGGCTATCAAACGGTCCTCTTCAGAGGCAATCGTTGGTTCCGCGAGAAAAACGGAACCACTCAAACATTCGACGAAAAAGGCCGTCTTATCCGCCAGGCGGATAAGAATGGTTATTACTTTGATTACGTTTATCCGACGGCAGATTCGCTCCAAGTTAGCGAAATCCGTGATGCAACAAAAAGCATGAGTCTCAAATTCAAATGGGAATTGGGCCGTGTGGTTCAGATCTCGGATAACAAGAATGTTCGCTCCTTCTATCGCTACGACGGCGTGGGAAATCTTGCGTCGGTAACCGATTCAAGTGGTCAAACTTATCAATATAAATACGAAGCAAAGAAATTCCCTCACTTGCTCTCGAAGATTGAATATCCCGGCGAGTCCAAGGGCGGCACCATCGTGTTTCGAGAATTCAGATACGATATGGACGGACTCATTACGTTCACTCGCGAAAAGGACGGTACAGAAACTGACTACGTTTACGGCCGTAGCAGTTCCGATCCGCAAAATAACTTTTGGACCAAGCAGACAAAGAAAATCGGTTCAGTAAAAGTCGAGAACTACGAAGAGTTTGAATTAAAGGGCAAAGCAGACGGCAGCAAGTACCTCTATCGCCAAACCAGCAAATCCGACAGTGGTACGACCCTGACTGTGTTCTCCGAATGCTGCGGACAGCCTCTGCAAGTGACACAAGGCGGAGTAACGACGCAATTCACTTACTACCAAGACGGCCTTTTAAAGAGCCGCGTATCGCCCAAAGAAAGCGCGTCGTTTGAATACGACCAAAAATGGAAAAAGCCTACGAAGGTCATTCAACCTACAATAACGTCCCAGTACTCGTACGATTCAAAAGGCAACCTAGTCCTTGCTTCCAACTCGGGAAATCAATCTGTCTCGTTGCGTTACGATTCGATGGGACGAGTGAAGACCCTTACCAATCAAGAAAAACGGACCTTCACCTTTGAATACGGCGGCAGCTCTAAACCGGTATTGATTAGCGAGAGTGGAGTGGGCAGTATTGAGCTGAATTATGCCAAAGACGGCCGCCTACTCGGTGCCCGGACTCTGGCGAGCCGCACGGCGAAAAAGGGTAATTCTGAACAGATGGTTAAAAAGGTTCAGCAAGGGTTTCAACAACTACTTAATATTCTGCGTCCAGCTGGTTTAGTGGACTTCCGGATGATGTAAAAAAAGGAACAGCAAAATGAAAAAACCAGATCTCACCAAATTAAAAAAAGGCGTTCAAGACGTGAAAGACAATGCGGATAGGCTCAAGGGCACCGCGATGAAAACCGTCGAGAATGTAAAAAAGGGTGTGCAAACTGGTGTTTCTACGACGAAGCAAGTCGCAGAACAGGCGCAGAAATTCATCAACCGCGACACGTTAAGCCATGGAATTGATCTGGGTGCGCAAGGTACCAAGATTTTGTCGAAGGGCGCAAAGCTCGCGTCGAAAGGCGCTGACACCGTAGCTTCTTCCCTCGATAAAGCTTCGAAGAACATGAAGAACATGAGCAACAGGCTCAAAAAATAACCGCAAAAAAACTTCTCCCACAATCCGGCTTTAACAGCTGCTACCACGAGCTACTCCGCCGCCCCTGCCGGCGTTGGGCGCGGATGGTAACCTATACTCCACAACGTCGTTTCTGTTTACTCATGCCCCTCTCTAAAAACGGAGTTTCCATGCTGAGTCTCTCCACGGCTCCAGTAGTGTTGGCTTTTGCAGTCGCAAGTTCGCTATTCGCTGCGCCCACAAAAATCGTTCCGATGATTATCAAGGGCGAAGAAGCCAACGTCACAACATGGAAAGAGGTAGTGAATATCGAAATTGAATTGCCCAATACGCGCACAACAAACTGTAGCGCAACGATTGTTGGCAAAAGAGTTTTGGTCACAGCAGCTCACTGCGGTCCAAACGGCGCAAAAGTAAAATTTCAATTTAGCGGTAGCAACTACGAAGGCACGCTCACTCGCAGCTCGCTCTATCCTGATAAGGACCACGACTTGGCGGCGGTATTTACGACGACTGAAATTGCATCTTCTAGCCCTCGCACCATTGGTGGCAAAGCAGCGCGCGGAGCCAGCATTGATATTTTAGGTTTTGGTTGCACCACAGTGGGTGGAGTTGCCGACGGTAAACTGCGCATTGGCCAATCGCTGCTGAGCGGCTTTAGCGCCTTTTACATGGTTACGAGTTCTCCAGATGGAGCGACTGTTTGTCGTGGAGATTCCGGCGGCCCGGCGTTTGTGACCGATGGTACGCGCAAACTTTTACTTGGTGTAAATGCGCTGGGTAACCAGACCGACATGAGCTACCACACGCGGTTAGACATGACGGAGAGCCAGACTTTCTTACAGAAGTTTGCCACCGACAATTCGACTAATATTTGCGGCATCAATGGCTTTACCTGTTCCGATGGCGGCCAAACGGATCCAAAGCCTGCATGCACTCTATCGGCGACTCCAAACTCCGTTGTCCTTGGGCAAAAGGTGACGATTTCTCTCGTCACAACGAATGCCACCAAAGCGACGGTGGGCGGAAACCCAGCAACCGTTCCCACTTGGACCAATCAATTGACGACGAGTTCACTCGGCAAATTTTCGGTAAATGCTGACGTGCAGGGCCCTGGTGGTTCGGGTGCTTGCGCTGTGACTTACGAAGTAATTAACGGCGGGGGCGGTGGCGATAGACCCATGTGCACTTTGACAGCCGTCCCAAAACAAGTGAAGCCCAATCAGGAAGTCGTTTTAGAATTGGTGGTTCAGGGCACTGCCAATTATGCGTCGATTGAAGGCAACGCAGTTACCTTCCCAGTAGGTCGGTTTACGACAAAAAAAGCCGTCATTGGCGATTATTCGGTCGCAGGATTCGTACGCGGCTCAGGCGGCAGTTCAAATTGCTACGCCGATTTCCGAGTAACCAATGGAATCATTCCGCCTCCCACTATTCCCGACTATGCCGTGACCACGTCTCATTGCGGTTCGAACATTCTAACCTCGAGCGGAGTGTCGACGGTGTGCCTGGCTGTTATAAAAAAGCCCGATGCGGTGAGTGCACTGCTCTGGAATCAGGTTGTGCAAGTCAGCAATGCCGACGGAACTGTGGAAGTAATGCCCATTCTCTCAGTACAAACCACCGCTGCTGACCAGCGCAGTATTTCTCTCTACGCTAACAAAGCGGTATTGAGCGAAAACTTCACAGTCCTCGATTCGAAAGTCGCCACTCTGACGGTAAACGCTTCAAACGTGCCCCAAGCCATCGAAGGCCGAAGCGCGAAAGGGCGTTACTTCTTGGTAGAATCGATGACTGCGACAACAGTCAGCGCCGCCTTGGCAAACCCCCGCCCGTAAGAGTATCTTACGGGCCGACGATGAAAGACTTTTCACTCGGAATTTCCGGATTTCAATTCTCCGATTTGTATCGCCCCGAGCGCCTAAAGGACCTCCACAGGGAGTTTTGGCGCCAGGCGGAACACGCGTCGCCCGGGATCCGCGATCGCTTCCAGAAGACTTCCACTCCCGAGGTTAAGCCGCCCGAGGAATCGGAAATCCTGATTGAGACATCCAAGTTCCTCGGCGATTTTCTAGGCCGTCTTTTTCATGTCACTACCAACGCCGCCAAATTCAAGGCACAAGCGGAACATCTTTTCCCGGTCTACCGCTTCAAGCGAGAGTTCTTAAACGTGCGAGTGTTTCCGCGTTTGGGAGAGCCAGCCCTTCCGCAGGCTGCCTTTCAAGACCTCGACCTCCGAGTCAAGGCGGTGCTTCGTCACGAACCCGCATCTCCCGGTGAAGATCCAGAAGCGGTGTTCTCTCGTATCGTGCTTTTTCTCTACGACTGTCGCAAGCGTGCTAAGAAGGAGGGCGTTTCGCCCGTCGATAGCCAGAGAGCTCAATATTTTTGTTCGCATATTCACGGCACCTCGCTCGTCGACAAATTGACCGTGGTTTTAAAGCAATTCGAAGACTGGTGCGTCCAGATCTATGTCGATCCAGAACGTCGCAAAGACATCGCTAATTGGATCTCTTACACACGCCCTCACAAGTTAGATTTTGATCACCTAGTGCCGGTCGAGAGCTTATCGCCGGAACAACCAGATGTACTGATTGCTCCGCAAGCTCTGCACCGAGCCCGTGTTGGTTTTAAATTAACCGACCCGCGCATGACCCAAAAGCAGGTGCTGCGCGAAACCGATTACTGCATCTATTGCCACCAACGCGAAAAAGATTCTTGCTCCAAGGGTTTCCATGACAAAGCGGAGTATAAGAAAAATCCTTTGGGCATTGAGCTAACGGGTTGCCCGCTCGACGAGCGCATCTCCGAGATGAATTTGCTGAAGAACAAGGGCCTAAGCCTCGCCGCGCTTGCGATGGTTATGCTCGATAACCCGATGTGCCCAGGCACCGGTCATCGTATTTGCAATGACTGCATGAAGGGCTGCATTTTTCAGAAGCAGGAACCCGTCAATATTCCTCAGAACGAGACCGGCGTTCTCACTGACGTGCTCAATATGCCGTTGGGTGTAGAGATCTACAGTCTCCTAACGCGGTTTAATCCGCTCAATAAAAAACGCCCTTACGCACTGCCGTTCAATGGACATAACGTTTTAGTCGTCGGTATGGGACCCGCTGGATACACGCTTGCGCATTACCTCGCCAACGAAGGCTTTGGAGTTGTGGGTGTCGATGCACTTAAGATCGAGCCACTAGATGGCACGATCACCGGCCAAGGCCGCGCCTATCCCAAGCCAATCCAGAATTTTTCTGAAATCCGTAAAGAATTGGACGAACGCGTAATCGGTGGTTTCGGCGGCGTTTCTGAGTATGGCATTACGGTTCGGTGGGATAAGAATTTTCTCAATCTCATTCACCTCACTTTAGCTCGTCGACAAAACGTTCGCATTTTTGGTGGCGTCCGTTTCGGCGGCACTATCGAGCTGCAAGATGCCTGGGACTTGGGCTTTGATCACGTAGCCATTGCGGCGGGTGCCGGGAAGCCGACGATTGTTCCGATGAAGAACAATTTGGCTAAGGGTATTCGCAAGGCGAGCGATTTTCTAATGTCGCTCCAGTTGGCTGGAGCATTTAAGAAAAGTTCGCTATCGAACCTCCAGGTGCGCTTGCCGGCTGTTATTATCGGCGGCGGCCTCACTGCTTTTGACACGGCGACCGAATTGCTGGCGTATTACCCCGTTCTCGTCGAAAAAACGCTTGATCGCTTTGAGGCCTTAGCTCGCGATATGGGCGAAGAAGCTGTCTTTAAGCTCTGTAATTTTGAAGAGCAAGACGTCCTACGCGAATACCTTACGCATGGCCGCGCGGTGCGAGAAGAGAAGCAGGCTGCTGATCGCCAAAAACGCATCCCTGATTTTGCACGGCTTTGCCGAGAGTGGGGCGGAGTTACCGTCGCGTATCGCAAACGTTTACAAGATTCTCCGGCGTACCGTCTTAATCACGAAGAAGTAGTCAAAGGGATGGAAGAGGGCGTGGCATTTCGTGGCCAAGCTACTCCGCTTGAAATTGAACTTGATGAATTTGGCAGTGCAAAAGGGCTTGTTTGCGACGGTGCAAACGGCGAGCGCTTTACGCTGGCTGCTAAGTCGGTATCGGTGGCGGCCGGCACCAGCCCGAATGTGATTTACGAAAAAGAATATCCTTCTACATTTGAGTTAGATGGCCGCGGACGTTTCTTCAAAAAGCACCAGGTGGTGAAGGACTCCGCCGGCAATTTCAAATTAGAAGCCATCGAAGGTAAACATTCGCGCGCATTTTTCACTTCGTTCCAGCACGAAGGAAAATTTGTCTCGTTCTACGGCGACAACCATCCGGATTACGCGGGCAATGTTGTAAAGGCCATGGCATCCGCCAAAGACGGAGCACCCAAGGTGTTTGAGCTTTTTGCCGACGGCATCGCCAAAGCAGAAAAGGGTGGGGCACCTACCGATAAATGGGATCGCCTAGTAAACGAAATCCAAGAAGCGCTCACGCCTAAAGTCACGCGTGTAAATCGCCTGGCGCCGACCATTGTAGAAGTGATCGTTAAGTCTAAATTCGCCACCCGCAAATTCAAGCCGGGGCAATTTTATCGTCTGCAGAATTTCGAAACCAATTCTCATGCTATCGACGGCAACCGTCTTTGCATGGAAGGCATCGCGCTTACCGGCGCTTGGACCGACCCAGAGAAAGACCTGCTCAGCATGGTCGTTTTAGAGATGGGCACGAGCTCTCGCCTTTGCGCGCTCTTGAAGCCTGGCGAATCTGTCGTAGCGATGGGCCCCACTGGGGCGCCTAGTGAAATTGTCTCCGGTGAGACCGTGTTACTTGTCGGCGGCGGTTTAGGAAACGCAGTTTTAATGTCAATTGCTCAGGCGATGCGACAGGCCGGTAGTCGGGTGATTTATTTTGCCGGTTATCGCCGACCAGAAGACCTCTTCTTTCAATCCCGTATTGAGCAAGTTACGGATCAAATGATTTGGTCCGTCGACAAGGGCACTCCAATTGCGACTCACCGACCACAGGATTTGAGCTTTGTAGGCAATATCGTCGAATCAATGCATGCCTACGCGAGCGGCCAATTACAAAGCCCTCCGATGTTCCCCTTCCAAGCTGTGGACCGCGTTCTGGCGATTGGTTCTGACCGCATGATGCGTGCGGTGAAGGAAGCTCGGTTTTCGGTGCTGGCGCCGTTCATGAAATCCCACGTTGCCATCGGCTCAATCAATTCGCCCATGCAATGCATGATGAAAGAAGTCTGCGCGCAGTGTTTACAGCGGCAGATTGATCCTTCCACAGGCCGTGAGACCTTTGTGTTCTCGTGTTTTAATCAGGATCAGCCGCTTGATTTTGTAGATTTTGATTTCCTCAAAGATCGTTTGTCGATGAATTCTCTGTTGGAGAAATTATCTGACAAACATCTCGAACTGCTCTTGGGCAGAGCAAAGGTGGAACGCATATGAAGAATCAAGATACTTCCCGCTGCAAAGTCCATGTCTGCGTTTGTACAAACGAGCGCACCGACGGACGCACCGCATGCGCTGATTTTGGCGGGCTAGATTTTTTCAAGTCGCTCAAGACCAAGGTTAAAGAAGAGGGGCTTGCCGGAACGCATTGGGTAACTCGCACGGGTTGCCTCGGTTTCTGCAATAACGTCGGAACTACGGTTGTTATTCACCGTCCCAACCAGCCTAGCGAATGGCTCAGCGAAGTAACCCCGGGTGATTTCACTACCGTTTGGGAAAAAATTCGCTAGGGCAGTCGGCGTTTCGTGAGATCATAAATGTATCCATGACGCGCAACTTATCGACGATAGGGATCTTTGCCACCTTGCTAGTGTTGTGCTCTGCATCAAATGCGGAGCGAGTCGCTCCACAACAAAAAGCCACGCGCCAGCCTCTTTCTCAGAGTGATGTCGCTCCGGTCTCTCTCTCGGGAAAAAAGAAGCAAGCAATGCCTGTCGGCAAAGCGCCAATCAAGGCCGTGCGCAATCCCAATCTAGATTTTGAACTCCTCACCGATAAGTCGGTGCCTGCAGATGCCGAATTAGAATCCGCCATCTCGGATGATTTATTAGATAAGCCAGCGGCCTCTCCGCCTGCACTCGCGGAGCCCGCGGCAAAAGGATTGGAAGCCAACGCTCAATCCCAACTTCCGATCCCCACTCCCATTGAGCCACCGCTTTCTCTCGTCGATAGTTTTAGTTCTGAGAAGAATCCCGGCAAGGGCACGCTCACGTACAAACGAGTCGATCAAAACGAAGTAATCGATCTTGGGGCAGAATCGGGAGTTTTTGGATTCGGTTTAGTGTTTCGGAGCTCGGTGATGCCGGAACAATTTATCCGTGAGTACGGCCCTATCGACGTCATTCAATTCGCCTTTGGCAATCTGCCGTCAAAATCCTCGGGACGCATTCCGGAATTCGGCACGATGGCGGTTTTCTCTCGCAACAAACCTTCGGAGTGGAAGCCGTATCCGTTGGCCGTGGGAGGTCAGCGCCAACCCGGTCAGGAATTTGGAATTATTCTTTTCACGAGTCCCAAAGCTCTCGCGGCTCGCTCCGACGAAGAGCGCTTACGGGACAGTTTCTTCTCCAAGTCGGGACAAGTGCGTTTAAAGAGTTCTGGCTTCACACACGGTTTAGACGTCGATGCTCAAGGCAAAAAAGTTTCGTTCAAGGCCCAAGCGATGAAGCTGGAGTTAGAAGCCGAACTCTCCACGCCGTTTAATGCGCAAAAGCACCAAATCTCGGGCGCGGTCGAAGTGCCGGTTTACTGGCCCGAAAGTCCCGCGGCTCTAAGCTGGATGCGAAAAATCGCGCTCCAAAGTCTTTTAGCCTCCAATACTGTCAGCTCCCCTCGCGCCAATGCGTCCTCTGCCGACCAAGAAGGCCCCCAAAATCGCCGCCGCCGCAAGCTTCCCAAGGGTATGTAAAAAAAACTGGCCTACTTGATTGTGTTTTTCTGAGGCTATTTCTGCGAGCCTCAGTCAGACTGCCACGAGAGCGCGCTCGAATTAGGCTCACGTCGCCCACAATCAAATAGGCCAGTTGCTAAGGTGTTTAAAGGGAACATTCAAAGACGGACGTAAGCTGTCTACAGGTTGAGCCCGGTCCACTGTTGATATTAGTTACCCCGGGTGCGGTAGAGACGATCAGCTTGGTACCGCCCGAATCGTGGCCGCGAACTGTGCAGATCTTTTTGTTGAGTAGAGGACGCGAGCCGCTGCCGTAGGTGATTACAGTAGAGTCAACGTCCCAAGTCCATCCACTGGTATTGAGAGGGTCGAAAGTGGGGCAGGTCCCAGACACCACTTGGTGATACTGCCCCGAAGTGGAGCCCGCCGGTGCCGTAAAATTCTCAGTACTGTAGGGTGCCGATGGAATTGTGTACTGATTGCAGGCCGAGGCGCTAGAGGTCATTGGGGCGGCATCACTGGTCATGCAGCTTGCGGTGGCGGCGGTGTAGCTCACGGTTCCGCTGGAGGGAAGTGGGTTTACGTCTGCAATTTCACCCGCGGATGCGGATCGGGTTGCTCGAACTAGCTTTACGGCGCTATTTGAACCGACGTTAATTTGAAAGCTCCCATAGCTTGTGCCGCGGGTTTTGGATGCTTGAAAGGTATTACCTCCGCTCAGGGCAGAGGTTGAATAGGTAGTTCTGACTCCGGGGTTGTAATCTACTGCCCCCGCGGAGGGAGCGAGTGAAAAGCACAGAACGAAAGACGCTGTTGCGAATCTAAGTATGGAGACCTCTTCGTTTTTTTTTGTAGTTAAGAAGAATAAAGCAGACCCTACTTTAAGGCAGAGCCCGGTGAATAGCAATCCGCGCCGAGCTCTGAAAATCGTTAAAATAATTGAAAATACGGATCAATCCGCCTAAGTTACCAGCCCTATGGTTTTTTCCGGAGAGACCGAAATTAAACTTTTCGCGGGTACTGCAAACGTCCCGCTCTCCAAAAGCATCGCTGCCGAATTAGGCATTGAGCTTTCTCGAGCCGACATCCGACGCTTCTCGGATGGCGAGATTTTCGTTGAGATTCAAGAGAGTGTCCGCGGTATCGATTGCTTCATCATTCAGCCGACCTCCCATCCGGTGAACGATAACCTAATGGAATTGTTGATCATGACGGACGCGCTCAAGCGTTCCTCTGCGCAATCCATTACCGCCGTGATTCCTTATTATGGCTACGCCAGGCAGGATCGTAAGGTCCAGAGCCGGGTGCCCATCACGGCGAAACTCGTTGCCGATTTGATGACCGCCGCGGGCGTCCACCGTATTATTGCGATGGATTTACACGCCGGCCAAATCCAAGGCTTCTTCAATATTCCTTTTGATCACCTTTTCGCTAAGCCCGTTCTCATTGAGTACATCAAACAGAATTACGATCTGCCCAATTTGGTAGTCGTCTCTCCGGATGCCGGAGGGGTCGAACGCGCACGGGCCTACGCCAAGCGACTTGACGCCCAATTGGCCATCATTGATAAGCGGCGCATCCGCGCCAATGAAGCTCAGGCCATGAGTTTGATCGGCGATGTGCAAGGCAAAGATGCCATTATCGTGGATGACATGATAGACACGGCAGGTACGCTGACTCAGGCCGTGAAGGTTCTTTTGGAAAAAGGAGCCGCCACCGTCAGCGCTTGCTGCACCCACGGGGTGTTCTCAGGCGTTGCATGTCAGCGAATCGGGGACAGCCGAATCCGAGAGGTCATTTGCACCGATACGATTCCCCTTTCAGCCGAAATGCAGAAAACGGGCAAGGTTAAGTGCTTAAGTGCCGCGCCGATTCTGGCAGAGACCATCCGCCGGATTCGCAAGCGCGAGTCAGTCAGCTCAATTTTTGATTGGTAGATTTTTAGATTTTTTTTAGAGGAGTAGAGAAAAATGGAAACCCAGAATCTAGCAGCCGAAGGCCGCGAAGGACTTGGAAAAAACGCTAACCGCAAACTGCGCAAAACCGGCAAGGTGCCAGCAGTGTTGTACGGAATGGGCAAAAGCGCCCCAATTTCCTTGGACCCAATCATGGTCCAGCGCGCGCTATTGGCCGAAGGCGGACGGAATCAGATTTTCACTCTGAAGGGTTCTGCCGGTTTAGACGGCAAACAAATCCTCATTAAAGATTATCAAGTTGATCCGGTGAGCCGTAAGTTGGTGCACGTTGATTTACAGGAAATCGACATCACCAAAAAGGTCGAAGTCAGCGTCAAGATCGTATTCGTCGGTAAATCCATCGGCGTTGCGGAAGGCGGCGTCATGAACATCATCGAGCGGACCATTGAAGTCAGAACGGTTCCTACTTCGATTCCTAAGCAAATCGAAGTCGACGTAACGAACTTAAAAATCGGCGCAAGCTTGCACGAAGATGACATCACGTTGCCTCAAGGCATCGAGTTGGCGTCCAAGCGCAATGCAACTATTGTTGCAGTTGTGCCTCCTTCTAAAGAAGAAGCAGTCGTTGCAGTACTTACTGAAAGCGCAACGGGACCTGAAGTTATCACCGAGAAGAAGCCCGCTGAAGGCGATGCTGCTGCCGGTGCCGCTCCAGCTGCTAAAGCAGACGATAAAGCGAAGAAGTAATTTCGCTATCGCTGCCTAAAAGACTCAAATGAGTTCCACACCCTTTGTCGTAGTTGGGCTCGGGAATCCCGGGCCCAAGTACGCACGCACTCTCCACAACTTGGGTTTCCATGTAGTGGACGAGCTCGCACGCCGGTGGAAGGCCACTGCCTTCTCCGAGAAATTTAAAGGCGAGTTTGTAAAAGTCACTTCTCCGCCCTGCGCACCAGGGCGAGATGTCATTCTCTTTAAGCCTCAAACCTATATGAATCTCTCGGGCGACGCCGTTCAGCCCCTGTGTGCATTTTTCAAAATCGATGTAGCGACGGATCTCGTCATTTTAGTCGACGACCTCGACACGCCTAAAGGCACATTGCGCCTGCGGCTTTCTGGCGGAACCGGTGGCCACAATGGACTACTCTCCGTCGGAGATCGCCTGGGCACGGATGCTTACCCGCGCTTGCGACTAGGCATTGGCCGGCACCCGCATATGGCGGCCGATCAGTACGTACTTTCACAGATTCCAAAAGCCGACGATTCTGTTTATCTCAATCAGACGTTGGAGGCGGCCGAAGCCGTCGAGCTTTGCTTGACCCAAGGCGTGAGCAAAGCGATGAACACCGTAAATGTAAGGAAGACGACCCCATGAGTTTTAAATGTGGAATTGTAGGTTTGCCCAACGTTGGAAAATCCACGCTATTCAATGCGCTCGGAAGTGCGAAGGCAGAAGCGGCGAATTACCCGTTTTGCACCATTGAACCCAACGTCGGAATTTTTACCGTCCCTGATAAACGCTTGGACGAAATTGCAAAACTCATTGGCAGCGCAAAAGTTTTACCAGCGACCACCAAAATTGTGGACATCGCCGGCATCGTGAAGGGAGCAAGCAAAGGCGAGGGTTTGGGAAATAAGTTCCTAGCGCACATCCGCGAAGTAGACGCGATTGTTCACTTGGTACGTTGCTTCGTTAACGACGATATCGTGCACGTCGACGGCGGCGTGGATCCAGCACGCGATATCGAAGTGATTCAAACTGAATTGCTTTTGGCCGATCTAGAGACAGTAGAAAAATCTCTCGATCGCGAACGCCGGGCTGCAAAGTCAGGTGACAAAATAGCGCGTAAGAACCAAGAAGTATGGGAAGCCACTAAGGCACACATGGATACTGGTAAGCCCGCGCGTACCGTTGCTATCGAGGCGAAAGATCGCGAACTTCTCAAGCCTCTCTGCTTGCTGACGGACAAACCAGTTCTCTACGTAGCCAATTCGAGCGCCAAGCCCGAAGAGATGCAATACGTCGACAAAGTAAAAGAATTAGCAAAAGCCGAGGGCTCTGAGTTTCTCTTGCTAGATGCTTCGCTGGAATCCGAAATTGCACAATTGGACGAGAGCGAAAAACAAGAATTTCTGACAGCAATGGGATTGAAAGAGCCGGGACTCAATCGGTTCATTCACACCGCTTTCGATCTACTAGGACTGATGAATTATTACACCGCCGGTCCCAAAGAAGCGCGCGCGTGGACAATCACTAAAGGTACTAAGGGCCCAGGCGCTGCTGGTGTCATTCACACCGATTTCGAAAAAGGTTTTATCTGCGCTGAAGTTTATCGCAGCGATGACCTGGTTCGCCTCGGTAGTGAAGCCAAGATCAAAGAAGCTGGACTACTGCGACAAGAAGGTAAGGAATACGTCGTGCAATCCGGCGACGTAATGCTATTTCGATTTAACGTATGATTTCTACCCGACCCCATTCGGTTAGCGGATTTACCATTGTCCGCAATGCGGAAAAACTGGGCTATCCGTTTCTCGAATCGGTGCGGTCTGTACTTCCGCTTTGCGACGAGTTTTGGATTGGATGCGGCGACTCAGACGATTCCACTCTGGCGTTTTGCCACAGTTTGGTCGCCGAGTCGGGTGGCAAGGTGAAGCTTTTTGAAACAACCTGGACTAGGGAGAGTCAGTCCGGTGGCTTTCAACTAAAGAAGCAAACCGACGAGGTTTTAAAGCGGTGCATCAATCAATGGTGCCTCTACATCCAAGCCGACGAGTTAATGCACGAAGCAGATTTTGATTCTGTTCGTGCAGCAATCGAAGTCGCAACGCTACGCACTAATATCGACGGACTTCTCTTCGACTACCTCCATTTCTACGGCAACTACGATTACGAAATTCGCGGTCGCAATTGGTACCGACGCGAAGTGCGCCTTTTCAAAAATGGCCGCGGCATTTCCGCCTATCGCGACGCCCAAGGTTTTCGCGGACCAGAAGAACGCAAGCTACGGGTGTTGCCATCTGGGGGCAGAGTGTTTCACTACGGATACGTCCGCACGCCAAAATCTCTAGGCATTAAATCGGGCCAAATGGCGCAGTGGTGGGGAAATGCGCAATCCACTGAAGGCGAGATACCAATCCGTCGCCACGTCGGTTTGACGCGCTATCTACGCTCACATCCAGCCGTCATGAAGAATCGCATCGCCTCCCAAACCGACTTAGTAGATCCCACACGCCAATCACGCCACTGGGATTGGACCGAAGTAAAAAACGCAATCACTCTAGCGTGGGAACGAATCATCCCTGTGCGAATTGGCGAATTCCGAAACTACGAATTGTCCTAATCAAAAATCTTTGAGGGCGGGGTGTGAAAGAGGCGGGTGGTGCGGCCACGCCTCTTTTCTGGAAAGCTCACTAGCAGTTCTCTAATAGCAGCAATTTGGTAAGTACTGCACCTGCGGTAAATTTTTTGAGAACCTTTTGTTCTCTCGATTATTTGTAAGAGCAATTAGAGTGCCAAAGTTTTCCCCGCGCGCGCACCGTGTAATGCCTACATTTCGCATCTCGATCTTGTGCGCGATTCAAATTCGGTAAATCAAAAATGAGATTTGCTCGTCGCAAACGCGAAGCACCGGCATGAAAAAAATGCTCGTTATTCGGTAACCACGCGTGACGACCGGTGTCGAAATGTCCCCTTTAACTGTTGAAAACCACTAAGATTTTTTGGAATGACGATTGCAATAGTTACTGTTGCAATTGCGAAAGCTGAAATCAGTACCAGTCAGAAAGCAACACAGTCAGTTAGCAAAAATAGTTAGGTAACAAACATACGGTTTGGGGGAACAAATGAAGAGAAAATTTCTCTACGTTCTCGCCGCGATCGGATTTACTTTGGGGACAGGGGCTCGCTACGGCTTAATTGCCGACGACGCATCTGACACAACTCAAATTTTATCTGTGAATGGCGTGTACGGTCGACCGACGGGCCCTATTGAGGTCCGCCCGGGCGACGTAATTACATTAACAGCCGACATAGTTCGTAGCGGCGGCGATTGCGAAATCGCTGAAGGCTGCCAACTCAATGTCGAATTAGAAGACTTCAGATGGTCTTCGGATTTGTCCACGTCGGATAAATGCGATCCTTCTGATACGACCAAGAGTTGTTTAGACGACTCTAACTTCGAAACCAATGACTTCGGTGTGAGCTATTACGTTCCCACTGACATGACCAACGACATCAAGATCTCTGTGTCCTACCAGGGCTCGGATGCAGTTGATGAAGTGGTTCTTCATAACAAAGACGTCGTAGCGGAAAAAGTTCCAGACAGCGTCGTATCCGATCCCGATGACTTCCCTGCGGATGTCACGTTCTCGCAAGATACGTCGTTAGCAGGACAAGGTCGCTGGGTTTACGTTTCGGGCACACGTTACTTCGTGCCTTACGTTTACCAAGACGATTGGCAGCCTTACACCAACGGTTACTGGGCGTACGACGATTCGTACGGTTGGAACTGGGTGAGCTACGATCCTTGGGGTTGGTACACAGACCATTATGGGGTTTGGCGTCACCATCGCGTCTACGGGTGGATCTGGGTTGAATTCACAACTCCGAAATACGTTCCTTGCGCTGTGACTTGGGTTTATGGCGAACAATATCTCGGCTGGTATCCCTACTACGAAGGCTACCGCGGATATTCACACGGGTATGAAGCTGGATTCGATGACGGTTACTGGGCCGGCTACAGCGCCGCCACGTACTACAACGACACCAAATACAATCCTGGTATCACGATCATCAACCAAAACAGTTTCTTCAACGTAAACATTTACAACGTGCCTCGCGCAAAACGCGGTGATTGGCACAAGTACATGGACTACTCGGTGAAGAATAAATATTTCGGCCGCGCATTGGGCCGCAATACTCCACGAGATTCTCGGTCTTGGATCGAAGGTCGTATTGGTAATCTCACCATCACGGCAAAGATCCACAACCGTAACTTAGGCCGCAACAACACGCCTTGGGTTAAAGTTGAAGCGAATGTTTCTCGTCCAGTGCCTGGCCACTATCGCGATTTTGCGAAAGGCCAAAGCCGCCACGATCGCCGTCCAGTGGGATCGCGAGTTGGTTGGGATAAAGGCGCAGGAAAAACCGTTACGACTCCTCCGACGGATAACCGTCGTGGAATTACCAATCCGCCTCGTCACAAGGATAATAAGGGCAACGTAGTTGCTGAAAGACCGCGTACGAAAGATCCGGCTCGGCCGAATCCGAAGCACCCGATCTACAAACCGGATCCTGTAGCGGATAAGAAACCAGAAAATCCTCGTCAGAAGCCGCATCCAAAACCGCGCCCTGACCGTCCAGGCCCAGGACCAAAACCAGATCCTCGCCCTGATAGGCCAGGTCCTGGACCAAAGCCAGATCCTCGTCCGGATAAACCAAATCCGAAGCCAGATCCGGACAAGCCGCGACCAAAGCCAGATCCTCGTCCGGATAAACCAAATCCGAAGCCAGATCCGGACAAGCCGCGACCAAAGCCAGATCCACGGCCGGATAGACCAAATCCGAAGCCAGATCCGGACAAGCCGCGACCAAAGCC
>Ga0163144_10003045_pt1 | contig 38299 bp, 32 predicted proteins | sample OliLak19BULKMAT1_FD_123175 | JGI IMG/M metagenome (GOLD analysis project Ga0163144, IMG submission 123175) | Freshwater microbial mat bacterial communities from Lake Vanda, McMurdo Dry Valleys, Antarctica - Oligotrophic Lake LV.19.BULKMAT1 | ecosystem: Environmental > Aquatic > Freshwater >...
CGTAATGTCCATGTAGGTCCCGCTTGTAGGTCCCGCTTGCCGAGCGGGACTTCCATGTAGGTCCCGCTTGCCGAGCGGGACTTCCATGTAGGTCCCGCTTGCCGAGCGGGACTTCGCGGCTTGCCGCGACCTGGGTACATCAGATCTGCCAGAATCGGCCAGTTTTGTTGAGTGCACGTTCCACCGGTTCGCCTTTCGGCGAAAGTCCTTTCCGGCAGAAAGGACCTGCCATAACAATCAATCGCACCGACACCCGCGGCGCCGCTGCTGCTCGGCAGCCGTTACTGAACGCTCAGGAGTGTGATGTATGTTGACGATTAACGGTCAGCGGGATCGACGCCGTCGGTTTTGTGACGGAGTCTCCCGACGCAGCGTTCTCAGCATCGGCACGCTGGCTGCGATGGGAACGGCAGGAGGCTGGACGCTGCCGTCCATCCTGAAAGCCGAAGAAGCAGCCGGAAAAAACAAGTCGCCGAAGTCAGTCATCATGATCTATCTGGTCGGCGGACCGCCGCACCAGGACATGTTCGACCTGAAGCCCGAGGCTCCCAGAGAGTTTGCGGGCCCGTGGAAACCCATTGCAACGACAGTTCCTGGCATGGAAATCTGCGAAGCATTTCCGCGGCTCGCGCTGTTGGGTGACAAATTGACGATCATTCGGTCGCTGGTTGGAAACCAGGCAGGCCATGACGCCATTCAGGTCTTCAACGGACACGACCCGCAAAAAGCCAGACCATCCGGCGGATGGCCTCAATTCGGCTCAGCGGTGTCCAGTGTACTCGGATCATCGACAACCACAGCGCCGCCTTTTGTGAGCCTGTGCTATCCCTGCACGCACGGTCCGTACAATGAACCGGGCCCCGGATTCCTCGGGACCGCTCACGCTCCTTTTCGACCAATGGGATCCACAAAGGAGGATCTGGTGCTGAATGGAGTTTCGCTGGAACGCCTGGCAGATCGAAAGTCGCTGCTTCGCGGTGTGGATCAGTTGCGTCGCGACATTGATGCGTCCCGGACCATGATCGGCATGGATACGTTTACCGAACAGGCGATGGGACTTCTGACGTCGTCGCGACTTGCGGAAGCTCTGGATCTTTCAAAGGAGGATCCCCGCATCGTGGAACGGTATGGAACGGGAAACCCGGCGGTCTTCATCGACGACAACGGCGCGCCGCGAGTCCCGCAGAGCCTGCTGGTGGCGAGACGGCTGATTGAAGCCGGCGTGCGAGTCGTGACGCTCAACTACAGCAAATGGGACTGGCATGGAGGATCGTACAACACGATCTTTAATCGTGAGAAGGAAGACTTTCCGATTTTCGATCAGTGCGTCAGTGCACTCATTGAGGACCTGCATGTGCGAGGACTTGCAGAGGACTGTGCTGTGATTATCTGGGGTGAGTTCGGCAGGACTCCCAAGATCAGTGACATTGTCGGCCGCGATCACTGGCCGCAAGTGAACTGTGCTCTGATGGCTGGCGGGGGATTCCGGCACGGACAGGTCATTGGTGCCACGGACCGCATCGCAGGTGAAGCCATCGCGAGGCCGGTCACGTTTGGTGAAGTCTATGCAACGCTGTTTCACCACATGGGAATCAATGTTGACCAGACTACGATCGCCGATCACAACGGTCGTCCGCAGTACCTTGTCGAAGATGGCGGCAAGCTCATGCCGGAATTGGTCTGAACGAATTGGACGCTGTGATTTACTGTCGTCTCCCGGCGCGCCGGGACTCCGCCGACTGGGATTTGTCGCTGGTTGAGCGGGTTTCGTGGCATGAATTCCGAAATTGGTTCGCGGACGCGCGGAGTGACGTATGACGGATGCCGATACGCTCATTCCGAACACGGATGATGGTCAGGTCACGCGTCGGCAGCGACTGATGCTGGCTGCAGCGTTTCTCGCGTGGATGTTTGCCGGGCTGGAGAATTCGCTGTTTGTGCTGATTCACCGCCAGATGATGCTCGAACTGCTTGGGCCGGGTGTGGCCGAGAAACTCGTGACGCAGTGGTTTGCCTGGAACCAGGCCGCATTCATGCTCGGGGCGGCGGCCGGCGGCTGGTTGTTCGGCTGGCTGGGAGACCGCGTCGGACGGACTCGCGCGATGGGATGGAGCGTCGTGTGCTATTCGTCGCTGACGTTGGTCGCGTGGTTCGTCACGGAACCGCATGTGATGTGGACGGTGCGGTTTCTGGCGTGCCTTGGCTTCGGCGGATCATGGCCGAATGCCGTGGCACTGGTGGCGGAAGCCTGTCCGTCAGCTTCCAGACCGTTGCTGGCGGGACTGCTGGGAACGGCGGCGAATTTCGGATTCGTACTTCTGGGTGTGATCGGCCTCTGCTTTGAGATCACCGAGTCGAGCTGGCGGTGGGTGCTCCTCGTCGGCGCGTCGCCGCTGATGATCGGACTGTGGATTCTGGCTGTCGTACCGGAATCGTCAAAGTGGCTTGCCGCGAGGAAAACGCTGGCGGAGCGAGTTGCAGCGGGAGTGGGAGCTGCGTCAGGAATCGGGACGTCGCCCGCAATCCGAGGATCGAGTATTGCGGAAGTGTTTCGGCCCCCGCTGCTCTACCGCACGCTGCTCGGCATCGGGCTGGGCGCAATCCCAGTGATCGGAACGGCCGCCAACGCGAACTGGGTGGTACCGTGGACAGATCAGGTCGCTGCGCAGCGACAAGCCACGGAGCAGAAGGCGGACGAAGTGCAGCGGCAAAGCGAGGCGGATTCGAAGCCCGGCGAGTCGTCATCGAACCGGACCGCGGCGACTGCAGAGAAGCGTTCAAAGCCGAATTCACGGCAGAAGGCATGGACGATGATTACGCGATCGAGCGGTGCGATTCTGGGTAGCCTGATCGGTGGCCTGATCGCTAGTCTTGTTGGTCGGCGACTGAGTTACTTTCTGATCAGTCTCTGTACGTTTGCGGTCAGTTCGTGGCTGTTTTCGCAATTGACTCCCGAGCATCCGCATTTCAGCGTCTTCACGTTTCTGCTGGGCTTTTTTGGAGTGACATATTTCGGCTGGTTGCCTCTGTTTCTGCCCGAACTGTTTCCGACTCACGTCCGTTCGACAGGCAGCGGAATCTCGTTTAATTCGGGCCGCATCATTGCGGCGATCGTTGTCATCTTTGTCGGACTGAGAATGAACCAATTTCAAGGGGACTATGCGACGATCGGTTTCTGGACAGGCATGATCTATGTCATCGGAATGATCCTGATCTGGTTCGCACCCCGGCGTGAGTACAAGACGCTGGAGGACGCGGCATGACGGAGCATACGGACGGGACTGGGAACTTTTCGGATAAGTCGCGGCTTCGGGCAACACAGGAAATCAGTGCAGCAGAGTCGATCGGACTCATCGGCGTCGGGTTGCTGGGAAGTGCGATTGCCGAACGACTGATGCTGGCAGGCAGACCGGTCACAGGCTTTGACGTCTCAGAGACATGCCGGCTGCGCCTGCAGGAGTTCGGGGGCCACGTTGCCGACAGTGCTGCGGGTGTCTTTCAGTATTGCCGCGTTGTGATATTGAGCCTGCCGGACAGTGATGTCGTTCAGCGACTGATCGACGACGTGGCCGAAGCAATCGATTCACATCTGATCATCGATACAACGACTGGTTCGCCTGACCGCACAAGACTGATCGGCAGCCGTCTGGAGGAACTCGGCACAGGGTTCCTTGATGCGACCGTCGTGGGTTCCAGCGAGCATGTGCGACGCGGCGAAGCCGTCATGCTGGTTGGCGGCAAGCGCGACGCATTCGAATTCGTGCTGCCTTTGCTGCGAGAGCTTTCGTCGACTCAGTTTCACACCGGCTCGTGCGGCAGCGGCGCGACCGCCAAGCTGATCGTGAATCTGGTGTTGGGGCTGAATCGCGCGGTGCTGGCGGAAGGTTTGAGTCTCGCACGGGGCTGCGGAGTGGATCTGCCGCAGATGCTGGAGATTCTGCAGAGCGGAGCGGCATACTCGCGGGTGATGGACACGAAAGGACCGAAGATGCTCAGCGGAGACTTCACACCTCAGGCACGTCTCGATCAGCACTGGAAGGATGTCCGGCTGATTCTGGAACTCGGTCGAAAGCACGGTGCGGTTCTGCCGCTGAGTCAGATTCATGAAGGACTTTTGGAACAAGCCTCCGCGATGGGCCTTGGTGCGAGCGACAACAGCGCAGTAATCCGGGCGTTTGAAGTTTCTGTCCCAACATCAGCCGCCACGCGCTAGCGGGGTGTTGATTTAATCGTCACCCGATGCGTCAGCGAGGGATGTGTGGCGAAGAACGCAGGCAATTCCATCCCTCACTGACGTTTCGGGTTTTGAAAACCCATAAAATCAACAACCCGCTGGTGTCCGGTTTCACTGGTAACCGCGGGCTGGCACTCAGCGGCTGATCGCTATGTCCGGTCTGTGTCCTCGGCCGCAAGGCACAAGGAAGCCATGTCATGCAATACACGACGCTGGGACGGACAGGGCTGCACGTTTCACGAGTGGCATTTGGCTGCGGGCCGGTTTCCGGGCTGATGACCAGTGACAATCAGGACCTGCAGCACGACGCAGTTCGCGCGGCGCTGGACCGTGGGATCAATTGGTTCGACACGGCACCGGGCTACGGCCAGGGATCATCCGAGCGAAATCTTGGGCGTGTTCTGAAGGCGTTACGGGGACAGACGGCGGTGCCGATTCATGTGGCAACAAAGGTTCGAGTACTCGCCGAGAGCGAGGAGAGTTTTGACAGCCAGATCAGGCGCAGCGTGGAATTAAGTCTGCAGCGTCTGCAGGTGGAACGAGTGACTCTGCTGCAGTTGCATAACGGGATGACAAAGTCGACGGGCGATGAGCCGTTTTCGCTTTCCGTCGAACAGATTCTGGGACGTGGAAGTATCGCGGAGACATTGTGCCGGCTGCGCGACGACGGACATGTCGACTTCACAGGGCTCACCGGCACGGGTCAGCCGGATGTGATGAAAGAAGTCCTGGGGTCGGGACTGTTCGATACAATCCAGGCTCCGTTCAACCTGCTGAATCCCAGTGCCGGCGCGGAGATGTCGGCGGAGTTCGACGATCGAAACTACGGCAACATCTTTGAAGACTGTCGGCGGCTGAATCTGGGCGTGTTTGCGATCCGAGTCTTTGCGGCCGGTGCACTGCTCGGCGCGCCACCGGGCGCGCACACGCTGTCAACGCCGTTCTTTCCGCTCTCGCTTTACGAACGGGATCTGCAGCATGCGGCGAAACTGACCGACGACAGTTCGTCGGCAACCCGCGTGTCTCCGAGTATGGCGCTGAAGTTTGTGTTGCAGCATCCGGCTGTGCATTCCGCGATCATCGGCTTTGGAAATGCAGACCACATTGCGTCGGCAGACATCTCAGAGCCAGACGATGAGGACGCTGCCAAACAGCAGAGTTCTGCGGTACGATGAATCGGAGTCCTCGCGTCGGCCTGGCAATCAGCCGCCGGGCGCTAGCGGGGTGTTGATTTAATCGTCACCCGATGCGTCAGCGAGGGATGTGTGGCGAAGAACGCAGGCAATTCCATCCCTCACTGACGTTTCGGGTTTTGAAAACCCATTAAATCAACAACCCGCTCGCCCTCGGTCCTTGGGGAACCGGACGCTGGGGCGTACCGGCTGAGGCTGCAGCAATTTCTCATGCCATCCTGCAGAGGTGTGTCCATGCCAATTGAAGTTCGTTGTCAGTGCGGGAAGAGGCTGAAAGTTCCGGACAAGTTTGCCGGTCGTAAAGTGGCGTGTCCGGGCTGCAGCGAGACCATCGCGGTTCCGTCGCTGGCTGCTGCCGCGGATGAAGAAGAATTTGAAGATGAGGAAAAGCCGCCTCAGGCTGCGTCCGTCTTCGCTGCGGCTCCGCGGTTTTCCGCGTCGCGTCCGAGTCCTCCTCCGCAGGACGACGATCAGCGCTATTCGCTGTCGGAGTTTGTGCAGCAGACGTCTCAGCAGGATCTTGGCCAGGGCTTCTTCGAACTGGAAAGTCCGTACATGCTGGAAGTCAATCTGGACGGCATGGTCTGGACCAAGATGGGTTCGATGGTGGCCTACCTTGGACACATCAAGTTCACGCGGGAGGGAATCCTGGAAAAAGGGATCGGCAAGTTTCTGAAGAAAGCGGTCAGCGGCGAAGGCACGAAGCTCACGAAAGCGGAAGGCCGCGGACGACTCTATCTGGCGGACTCCGGCAAACTGATCAGCATTCTGAGCCTGAAAAACGAGTCCCTCTTCGTAAACGGCAACGACCTGCTGGCGCTGGAACAGACTGTGTCGTGGGATATCAAGATGATGAGGAGCATCACGGGGATGCTGGCCGGGGGGTTGTTCAATGTGAAGCTGTCCGGCACCGGAATGATTGCCATCACGTCACATTTTCAGCCGTTGACACTGCGAGTTCTGCCGCAGCAGCCGGTCACGACGGATCCCAACGCCACGATTGCCTGGTCGGGCAATCTGACGCCGGAATTCCGGAAGGACATTTCCCTGAAGACATTCTTCGGACGCGGCAGCGGCGAATCCATTCAGATGCATTTTCAGGGCGACGGCTTCGTCGTCGTGCAGCCATATGAAGAAGTGTACCTGCAAGCACAATGACGAATTCCATGCAACGGATGTAATGCACGAAATGAGAAACTGAATGAGCGACATGCAGCCGCCGACCCAACCACTGCCGGACAAAGTGTCAGCTCGCGCCCACAACAAGATGATTCCGATGGGTTCGACGTTCCATGAACTCTTCAGCGGGGGTGCGTCTGTGTGGCTGAAGATTGCCGGAGGCGCGATTGCCACACCAGTCATCATGGCAATGTATGCACTTCGCGCTGAGCGGCGTGACGGCAATGCACTTCCGAAAGATCCTCTCGTACTCACTGCCATTCTTGTCGTATGCGTCGTCGTCGGCGCAGCAATCGGGGCGGCACTCTGTTTGAAGGATGTCGTTCATTCGCGATTGAAAGATGGAAGACCGGTCGCATTTCCGGCAAGAGCACTGTTCGGGTATGGAATGTGGTCATTGCTCCTGGTCTGGTTCCCGGGCATTGTTGTCTTGACGCTCCTCGTGACTTTGTTGACGCTGTAGCAGGTTCGGACGACTTTGTTCACAGGCTTTGGAAAGCGATCCCGGATGCTTAACGGCAAAGGAATTGTCCGCCAGGGCGTGTCGTGGAGTTGATCGGTCTCGGAGAGTGTGTTTCTTGTCGCCTGTGCTGACTGTTCCGACTGGAGTGGACGAATGCGACCGTGGGTCCTGGGAGAAACGAATTACGCCCATGTCAAGGATTGTGACTATCAGGTTGCGGTGCTGCCGATGGGTGCGACGGAGCCTCACAATCTGCATCTGCCGTACGGCACCGACACCTTTGAGGCGGAAGCGATCGGCACGCGAGTCTGCGAAGTCGCATGGAATCGAGGCGCACGAGTTGTTCTGCTGCCAACGATTCCTTATGGCACTGAGACGAATCAGTCCCGATTTCCCCTGTCGATGAACCTGAATCCGTCAACTTTGGCACGGGTTGTTCAGGATCTGGTCGAATCGCTGGCAGGTCACGGCATCCTGAAGGTGCTGATTCTGAACAGCCACGGAGGTAACGAGTTCAAGCCGCTGCTGAGAGAGCTGCACGGGAAAACTCCGGTGCAGTTGTTCCTCTGCGACTGGTTCCGGGGACTCATTGGAGACGTAAAGAAATCCATCTTCAAAGAAGCGGACGACCACGCCGGAGAAGTCGAAACGTCACTGGCATTGGCGTATTTTGACCAGTTCGTCAGGAAGAACGCAGATGGTTCACTGGCCGCTGATGAGGGCGTCACAGCCGAGACGCGCCTGGCGGCGGTGAACAGCGGCTGGGTCACGATTACTCGTCCGTGGCATTTGCTGACGACGAACAGCGGCGCCGGCAATCCTCACGCCGCGACAGCGGAAAAAGGGCGACAGCTGATGGACGTAATGGTCGCACGACTGTCGGGCTTTCTGGTCGAACTTGCGGTGACAGAAATTGACAGCCGGTTTCCGTTTTAGTGCTTTAGGCAGTCATCAATCGCTTCCCGGCCATTTGCGTGCGGCAAGAGCAAAGCGAGTCTCGCGCCCGGAAGGTCAATCACGCCGCAGGTGACATACAATTCTGCCTGCGGTGAGGCACGTTGAAAACGTGCCCCACGTGGAGCACGATTTCATCGTGCTCTTTTCCCGAAGAACAAAGGACACATCATGCGAGAAAAGTTCTCACGCCGGAGACTCCCGCATTGGGACTTGCCTGGTGCAACTTACTTCATCACGACCTGTTTGCTCGACAGTATCCCGGCTCAGGGTTTAGTCGAGATCGAACGTTTCCGCATCAGTCTCGAACGACAATCGAAACCCGATGGCCTGTCCGCAGAAGAATGGAAAGCCAGGCAATGGAAGCAGGTTTTTGCCAGGCACGATGACTGGCTCGATCGACGACCGGCCGTGCGACACCTGGAAGACTCCGGGCTGGCGGAAGCGGTCGAGAAATCTCTGAAGCACTTCGCTGGCGAACGGTACGACCTAATCGCCTGGGTCGTGATGCCCAGCCACGATCACTGGGTCTTCCGGCCGCTCGACGACTGGGTGCGGTCGCTGGGACCAGCGACCGACGAGCGGTCGCCTCGTCAACGGATACAGCATTCGGTGAATCGGCATTCGGCGGTGGAGTGCCACAAGCTGCTCGGTAAAACCGGTGGGTTCTGGCAACGCGAGTCTTACGATCATGGTGTACGTGATGAGGACGAATTGGAACGCATTGTGGCGTATGTGCATGGCAACCCTGTTGTGCCGGGATTGGTGGAGCGGGAGGAGCAGTATCGGTTTTCTTCGGCTTGTGAGTTTGCGCTGCGCGAGGAGCGGGCACGTTGAAAACGTGCCCCACGTGTTGAGGACGACGATTCCACAACGCAGTCGAAGGATGAAGTGCAGGCTTTTCATCATGATCCGTCGACCCATACTTGTCCGTCTTCTTTCGACCTGATACACAAAAAGGACAGCGGAAAATCCGGGACCGTGCGTACAGTCGCTGACCGATTCAGGAGATGTTTGAGTGTCCGACATTGATGTTTACAAAGAGTGGCTGGGGATTCCGGAAGGTCAGCGACCGCCGGATAACTACACGCTTCTGCGGCTCGTGCAGTTTGAAGATGACATCGACAAGATCCGGGCCAATTATCGCAAGCTGAATGCGCACGTCCGCAAGTACTCGACCGGCCAGTACCTGCTCCGGTCTCAGGAGTTGCTGAATGAGATGGCGAAAGCCATGCTGTGCCTGACAGATCCGGACGGCAAGCTTGAATACGATGCTGGCCTTGGGCGGGCTCCGACGGAATCAGACAACGACGAACCAACGACCGTCCTGCAGTATCTGGTCGCAAAGAATCTGATCAAGAGGTCTCAGATCAGTGAGATCGAGCACTTTGCAGAAGCTCGCGGGCTGTCGCAGCGGGATGCCGTGATCCAGATGAAACTGGCCGAGCCCGCCGATGCCACTCGTGCGCTGGCGGTGGAACTGCGGCTGCCCTACGTTGATCTGGAAGACATGCTTCCGGAAGACAACGTGCTCGATCAGGTGCCCCGCCGCATTGTCAAGAAGCACTCCTGCCTGCCGCTGTTCGAGGACCGCGGTCGTTTACTGGTCGCCTGCATCGACGATCCGTCGCCGGAGCTGGAAGATGAAATCCGGATGCGCTGCGGAATGCCGATTCGGGCGGTGCTGGCGATTCCGCGGGCCGTCAATCAGGCCATCGCGAAGTATTACGCTCCTGGGATGCGGGACGAGGCGGCAACAGCAGACGAAGTGCCGACAAAGTCGGGGACCAAGGGCGCAAAGACTGACAAAGAGAAATCTGAGAAGAAAGCGGCGCCCAAGCCTGAAGCCCGGAGCAAGTCCGCACCACTCACACCGGAAGAAAACAGCAAGAGAATGCAGATCACAGCGATTGCCACCTGCTGGGCGCTGATTGGTACTGTCGGCATCTGTTATTTTCTGAACGGAGGCAGCGCCGGAATGATGGAAGTCCTCTATGGTGTTCTTGCCGGGGCCGTGGTCTTCGGCATCATGAAGCTGACCTACTGGAAATAGCGAGTCAAACACCGGCGAATCCCAGCCGACGGAGTCCCGGCGCGCCGGGAGACAACAGTAAACAACGGCCGCTCCGCCTGTGCCCGTCCGGATTATCGCGCCTCAGCCGCTTTCCCAACGCGGAGCTGGATCCAGACCAGTCGATGGTCTGAGCAGTCCACCAGGTCTGCACCCGGCTCGCCTGGTGCCGGCCAGTACACCGCCGCATCTCCTGTTTTGAGATCGCGGCTGGGCAGGACATAGTCAACTCGAAGGTTGCCGACTGCGGAATCCGAAAAATCCGAGGTGTCTTGAGCGGCATCGCCCTGGTGCTGTCGATTCATACCACCCTGCTCTTCCGCGGCGGAAACCGCGCCACTGCTCGACGGAATTACGGTCGAGTTGACACGAGGATGGTTCAACAGTTGCTGGATGGCCTGCGGAAAGCTGTTTCCGTCGGCCGGATCAGCGTTCTGATCCCCGAGGATGACGAACGATGCATCGGCAGCAAGCGGCCCGACAGTGCCTGCATCGTCTACCAGCCAGCCTCCCGAGTCCGCGGAAATGTACTCGGCCCACAGCCGGATCTCATCATGATTGCGACGTCCGTTGCGGTCTTCCGACCCGTCAAAAGCAGGAGGAGTCGGATGGCTTGCCAGCAAGTGAACCACTTGACCGTGAATGGTGACAGGAATGTCCCAGTGGCTCTTTGACGAAAGGCGCAGAATGGAAAGATCATTGTCGTCGTACCAGGGCATCGCTCCAGGTGTTGATGCAGCCGGCACGACGGCATCCGGCATTGTCCTCCAAAGCAGCTTCTGAAATGACCGGATTGAGTCCGCTTTGATCGGAAACTGCGAAAGCACCACCATCCCATACTGTCCCGGAAACCGTCCGAAACCAAGAGCATCAGCGGGGCCGGTTGTGATTCCGTCATGATCCAGATCGTGACCGGACGCCACCCCCGTGTTGACCGCAGCAGTGAATGAATGCGGGTAGGAAATCGGTGGTTCGGAAGCCCATTCCGCTGACGACTCAAGATACTCCGTGAGGAAACACTGCAAAGCCTGGCCCTGCTCGTCAAAATCGAACTCGTTCAGCAGCACGATGGCGGGCCGGACAGTTCGCAGGATACGGGCCACTTTCTGTGCCTGTTGGTCGTCGCCACCTTTCAGATCGCGGATCAGTTCACCATCCGCATTTCTGTTGAGACTGCAGTTGAATGTTGCAAGCCGGACAGCAGTCGATCCCGCATCTGACTGCGCACACACAATTCCCGGACGCGCAATAACAAACACAGCCAACGAAACAGCGACCAAAGCAACATCACGTATCATCGGAGTCTTTCCTGCTGACGAGTGAAGCGAGACCACAGGTGGTTTTCGCTGACGAATGTATTCTCGGCAAGGATGGCACAAGGGCAATTTCGCGTTTCATTCGGTCGGTTGCGCGCACCGTGCATGCTGCAGTGTGCCTGTCCGTTCAACGGCGAGATTTTCCGCCGAGGATTCCCCGTGCGTCAGGATGGGGTTGCGTGCGAAGGCCGCGGTAAGAAACGCATCGGGAACTCCTATCCGAAAAAAAACACCGCGCTGTCTGACAGCCCGGTGTTTTTCGACGCCCTTGCAGGTCGGCCGCTGCAACTATTCGCTGTGCTCTTCGTTGTAGGCGAAACACATGCGGATCAGGTGAGACACATTATCTGCGCGCATCTTGTCGTTGATTCGGGCACGGTGCGCTTCCACTGTCTTGGTGCTGACTCCCAGCTCGTGCGCGATTTCGCGGCTGGAAAGTCCGTCCACGACATGATCGAGTACCTGACGTTCGCGACCGGTCAGGCGACCAATGCTGTCTTCTGTCTCTTCCAGTTCTTCCTCGAGAACCTCCGGATCCACTTCGTAAAAATAGGCATACGCCCTTGCGATCGCCCCGACAAGGCCGTCGACCCTGACTGGCTTACAGAGGAAATCGAAAGCGCCGCACTTCATGGCTTTCACCGCCATCGGAACGTCCGCGTGGCCGGAAATCATGACGATCGGAAGTTCAAATCCGTCTTCGGCGAGCTTCTCCTGCAATTCCATGCCCGTCATACCGGGCAGGCGGAGATCCAGGATCAGAACACCTGGGACTGGTTCACGGTAGTCTCGGTAGAATTCCATCGCCGTCATGTAGTCACGAACGGTGATTTTCTGCTCTCCGAGGGCGGTCACCAATGAAGCCCGTACGCCCTGATCGTCTTCGACCAGAAACACAGTAAACGGTTTCCGCTTCTTCGGCTGTTCAAATTCTGTCTGCGGAAGGGCCTTCTTTTCGGTCTTTCTGCCAGTTCTGCGTCTGCGCTGCATCAAAACATCCTCCGAAAGTCGATGTCCATGTTCAAAATAAATCCGGGCTTCCCGTCCTTAAGCCTGCCAAGTGACTATTACGGAGGGATTTTTCAAAAAGCAGATCCACTTCCGCAGGAATACTGCGGACAGCAGAGGAAATCCTGCCACATTCGTCGAATTCATCCCTACCGGGGGGAATACGGTGAAGTGGACGGACTAGTGGTCAATCTCCCACCTCAAACTACGGGTATGTTCTACCTTGATGAATTGATGTTGAAAACTCCGCCGCCAGCAATTTCACAAAAAGTCCCATCGATTTCCATGTTTCTGAATCTCCCCGATCGGGCGTACGTTCTCTTCTCACGCAGACGGCACATTTGACGTCAACGTCGGACTGGCACTCAGGAATCAGCCCCGACGAAATTGCATTGCGCGGCAATTGGGATCGAAAGAATTCGGCGGCTTGATGATCTTTCAGTCTGGCCCTTCGGCAACGACGAATTCATCCGGTCATGCATCGAGGCAGAGGTCGTGAAGCAGGCAGCAGCGCATGACAGACGGGCTTGAAACGCTGGAAAAGTCGCGTTGACCGCATCTCCGGAATGCTGGACGATTTCCTTTCAAACCAAATGCCTGAAAAACCTCCTGAGTCAAAATGCTGCCACATGTTGAGTTGTCCGCTCATTCCGCTGTTCCTCATCGCCGGGAGTTTCCTGCATGTCGGCGAAACGCCGTGGCTGGTGCAGGAACGGCATCACAATATCGAGCTTTACGCCCAGTTTTCACCGGATGTCGCGGTGCTCTGGAGAAACATGGATGAAGTTGGCGAGGAACTGAAGACGCTTCTGGATGTCTCGTCCTCTGGTGAACCCGTTCAAATAATCCTGTTTCGGGACCAGGCCAGTTATTGGCGGTACCTGGCCGCACGAATTCCGCAGGCGCGCCTCCGAAAAGCGATTTACTATCGCAATGGAAATATCAGCCAGATCTATGCCTATCAAAGTCGGTCGCTGATCACTGACGTGCGGCACGAAATGACGCACGCGCTTCTGCACCAGCATCTGCCGTTTCTTCCGCTCTGGCTGGATGAAGGAATTGCCGAATACATGGAAGAGCCCGCTCATGTCCGGACAGCTTCCAACCGACTGAAAACAGCGCGATGGAAAAGTCGAACCGGCTGGAGGCCATCACTGAAGTCACTCGAAGCGATCCCGTCGGCGGACGCGATGGATGCCGCTGACTATCGCGACAGCTGGGCGTGGACGTGTCTGCTCCTGAATGAGTCTCCGGAAACGCTGAAACTGCTGCAGTTATATCTCGCCCGGATTCACCAAGGTGAAGCTCCCGGGCCTTTCAGCAGGTTTGCTGAGGGACAAAATCCCGGTTCTCTAACGCGGGCAAACTCCTATTTCCCGAAATTTGTGATTCGAGTAGCTTCCGGCTCAAGTCGTGAACGGTGACGGTCGAACGCGGACACACGAAACACGCATCGGCCCAACTGTTCAGTCGTCCTGTACTTGTTTCTCCGGCTTGCCCGATCTCAGCGCAGAGCTAAACAGTCTCCTGCCGGACGGGCGCTGGCTGGATATGCTTCGTGGAAGGAACCTGACCATGCTGTCTGAAAGCAAGCCGTTCTCTCGTGTAGTTTGTACCTGCGTGGCTCTGAGCCTGCTCCTTCAGCTGCCGGCCACTGTTGTCGCTGATCAGTCAACCGACTCCGGCATCCAGGATGTCCGGCTTCGTGAAGGAGGAATCCTCACCACGCGGGTTGTTGATCTTCAGGGGAATCCAGTGGTGGGTGAGCAGGTGGCGATTGAGTACAACGGCAAGCAGATCGCTTCATCCGTCAGCGACAAGGACGGCCTTGTTGCCATCAGTGGCCTTCGTCCCGGTCTGCACGGAATTGTGACTCCAATGGGCGGCACGGTCTGTCGCTTCTGGACGACGGACAAAGCTCCTCCGGCGGCGATCGGTGTTCCGGCGGTTGTTTCCGATGCCGAAGTGATCCGAGGCCAGTTCGGAGCATTCAATCTGCCGATGATCGTGTACGCGGGCGTTTCCGTGGCCGCCATCCTGATCGCTGTGAATGCGAACAACACCGCCAACGATTCAGAAGACGCGGCAGCCGCTCTGGCCCTTCGCGTTCAGGCGCTCGAGAACGCCAGCCCATAGTTGGGTGCTGCCGATTGCTAACCACGCTCTGATTGTTAGGGCAGGATGGCATTCCTGCCCGTCGAGTCGCAGTCGCGGAGGAATTCACAAACTGCCAAGTACAGGTTGACCGAGCATCAGCCTTCCTGAGTGTTGTCCAATGCAGCCGCGCTCATCGATGGTTCTTCGACCGTCCTCACCGGCTGCGGAGGCCACCAGTCCTGGATTCCCAGAAGCCCGAGCATCTGCTCTCGCAGCGTCTGCATCAGCGGATCGGCTGAGCGGGGCTTTTTCTGCGTCGGATCAACCTCAATCGCTTCGCCGATCCGGAATGCGACCTGCCATGCGGGCTGCACCGTAACCTTGTCTGTCAGGTCTTCCTCCAGCCGGTGGACGGTTTCCGCAATGCGCTCCCGGGAGATCGGGCCTCGAATGCCGTCGTTCAGATAGTCCGGCGGATACATTGACAGCGTCTGAGCGTAGTAGCAATCCGTCAGCTGCCTCCAGCGCTGACGTTTCTCCGATTCGGAAAGATTCCCTTTCAGCAGATCCGGCACGATCGCGGTCCGCAGATCTTTGACGCGGGAAATCACATCGCCGGTGCGAGCCTTACCGAGCCACTGCCGTTCAAACGGCTGAAGGATACTGTCGACAAGCTGTTCCATGCGAGGCATGAGAGGCCCCGGACGACAATCGCCGAGTATCTCGATCTCCCGGCTCGCGATGTGAGCATGCGCGAGGTTGCGGATCCGCCGCTCCACCGGCAGATCTTCGTGAGTCTTCCAGAACGTCTGCTTTTCAAGAGCCATCAGCACGGGCCCGATGGAATCCATCAGGTCTCCGACGAGCTGGTATCGCAGTGCCACCGGATGGATCACAACTTTGGCATTCGGACTGATCGAGGCTCGCTTCTTCGCCGCCATGCGCGCGATGAACGAAACGCCGTCCATCAGAGGATTCAGCCGGTCGTTGGCCCGCGAGATGACTCCTTCCGGAAAGATGACCAGAGGCCGCTCTGCCGTGGACACAATTTGCACCGAAGTGTCGAGTGCCTGCCTGTCCAGACCTTCGCGATAGACGCTGTATCCACCCAGCCTGCGGACGACGAAGCCTTCCAGCCATGACTGTTTGAAAATGTGCCAGCTGGCCATTGAATAGACGTGACTGGGAATGGCCCGGCAGAGCATACCGATCAGCATCGGATCGGAATCACGGCAATGATTCGGACACAGCACAATCCCGTGGCCCGCTGTCAGGCTGGCCCGCACGTGTTCAAGCCCCTCGAACGTACAGCTGACGACACCGTGCGTCTTTTTCAGATACGGCTTCAGCCACAACCGAAACGCCCAGGACAGCCATTTCCCGCGGTACGGCGAGATGAATTCATACGGCTCATCAATCACAACTCGATGCATCGTGCAGAGCCAATCCCGGACAAAAGAAAAACAATGGGGCCGCAGGGACTTGAACCCTGAACCAACGGATTATGAGTCCGCTGCTCTAACCGATTGAGCTACGGCCCCGTATTGATAGAATGAGCACTCAAGACAAAAACGACACCCGTTACGACACCCGTTTGAGAGTTCCTGCCGATGAAACGAAGAGGACAAAAACCAGACAAGCCACGATCGGATTTCCCGCTGTTTCCGCATCCAAACGGGCAATGGTGCAAAAAGATTCTTGGCAAGCAACACTTCTTTGCTGTGTGGGGAAAGCCGGAGGAGGCAGAATCGGAATATCTCAGAGTTCGGGAATACCTGCAAGCTGGCAGGAAACCGCCGACACCCGGCAACGGGTGTCGTATTGGGGAGCTGTGCAACAGATTCCTGACCACGAAGCGGAACATGGTCGACACTCAGGAACTGAGCATCCGGACGTTTCACGACTACCATGCGGGATGCGCTGAGATCGTTGAGCACTTTGGCCGGGAGCGTCTGGTGGACGACTGCAGGTCTGAGGACTTCGAAGCCTTCCGAGTCAAAGCCAGCAAGGGCCGCGGACTCCATGCCATTGGTCGGATGGTTACGCTGACTCGAATGTTGTTCGGGTTCGCGTATGACAACGAACTGATCGACAAGCCGCTCCGGTTCGGCCAGCAGTTCGCGAGGCCGTCGAAAAAGAGCATGAGGCTGCAACGGGCGCGGACACAGGAAAAGCACGGTCTGCGAATGCTCCAGGCCGATGAAATCCTCAAGCTGATTGAAGCGGCTTCCCTGCCCGTCAAGGCAATGATTCTTCTGGCGACGAATGGCGGGCTAGGAAACAGTGACTTGGCGAATCTCCCGAAGTCAGCGATTCAAGGCGGCTGGCTGCAGTTCCCACGAGTCAAAACGGGGATCGACCGACGCATTCCCCTTTGGCCGGAGACGTCGCAGGCGCTCGCTGCATCGATGGAGAAGCGACCGAACGCACAAGCGGCTGAGGACGCGGATCTGTGCTTCGTCACGAAGTACGGTCGGCGGTGGGTGCGGATTGGTCCCAGTGGGACAAGCAACGTCGACAAGATCACTGATGAATTCAACAAGCTGCTCAAAGACCTGAACCTGAAACGGGAGCGGCTCGGGTTCTATGCGCTCCGTCACACGTTCGAAACGATCGCTGGCGGCTGTGGTGATCAGGTGGCGGTCGATGCAATCATGGGGCACGTCGATGACGGGATGGCGAGTCTGTACCGGGAGCGGATCGACGACGACCGATTGAGGAAAGCCGTCGATCATGTTCACGCCTGGCTGTTCCCGCCAGAGCCAGCCAGGCGGAAGCCGAAGAGCGCCGACAAGGGTAAGGCAACGAAGTAAACTCGAAACACATCAGACCCAGGCTGATCCCCGAAAAGCGGTCCCTGAAGCCGCCTGGTCTGATGTTCTTCTCTTCAGGGTTGCTGTCATTACGACGTTTCAGGAGTCAACGATGCAGACCGGGCATGACCAATGGGCAGAACCTCAGCTGGCATACGAAAAAGCACTGACAACATTTTCTGATCGGGCAGATGAGGTCGAGTCGGTGTTCGCACACGTCAACGGAATGCGTGTCGCACTGTTGCTGATTCACACAGACATCCGTGGCGCGGGTGAGGACTGGCTTATCCCGCAAAGAATTGATGAAAACTACCAGGCCTTGCACGACGCATTCTATGCATTCGAAAGCACTCCGGCCGCCAGCAGGACACTCTTTGCCTTTCGATCTGAACCTGTCAGTTGGCCGGGGACGAAGGCATCCAGCCTCATTCATTGCATCCGTGAGGCGGCACTCAATCACCTGGCAATTCTGCAGCGAACGAGTCTGTACAAGACTCTCGGCCCTTTCGCTCAAATGCGGGAGAATAATCCTGAGCTGTGGTTTGATGAGAGTTGTTGCCAGCAACTGGCGGCGGAACTGGAAAAGGCTGTGTCAGGCGAGTTGATTCTTTGGTCGGTTCCGGATGCTGCATCAGTGATCAAGTCAGATGTCAACACAGCAATCGAGGGGACAACCGGGGGGACAAAACAAGCGGCCAAGAGAAAGTCGCGGCCGAATGCGACACGAATGAGCTTCCGAGTGGCAAACGAGATCCTTAAAGGCTTGCTTTCAGAATCACTGGAGGAATGTCTTGAGATGAGCGAAGAGAAGCTCGCCCGCAAAGAGGGATGCGCCCGTGGGACACTAAGAAAGACGTCCGCATTCACGACAGTGATGCCAGAGGCGCGGGAGCCATCATTCACGGCAAGTCGCTGGGGGTGATAGACAGCTACGTTGTTCATTCAGAGCTGCTGCAGGAGACGGCCCCGCGCGTCGTCATGCCGGACGTTTTCAAGCTGAAGTGTCCGGATGGCTGCACAGGGATTGCAGAGACAGCGGCGACCAGCAACGCGGATCTGATCACGCTGCTGGCCGGGCTCGATGCGAACACACAGTCGGCGGTGATGCAGATGATTCGATCACTGACGGCAGGGAGCAAATTGGCGTGAACACAACTCAGCGGTCAATGATCTGATCCCGAAACGCGGCATAGGGAGCACCCGACATGCTGGATTTCCATCGCTGCGGAAATTCAACAGCTGGAAGTCAAACTGGATTTGATGCCTGTCCATCTTCAGGCGTCTTCAGGCGGAGGCGATGGAAGCCGCGACATTATCTGAGCGAGAGTATTGCGGTCGCAAATTCCAACCACCTGCTTCACTGCGACGATCGGGAACACCACCAACCAGTCGCAAATTGCGACGCATTCTCTTTTCAATCCAGAGCGGCAATTACCTGATGCGTCCCACGGCAGGCTGACAGTATTGTCTGGGCGCGGGATCGAAAACGTACTTGTGACGGCCACCGCAACAATGTGTTCGGGTTCCGCCTGTGGTGATGGCGAAACAACTACAGCAGGACGACACTTGCGGTTCCGTCCGTGCGGATCCACAAGTTCAACCCACACGATCGATCCATGCTGCAACACCGTGAATCCGCTTCAAAATGGACACGTTTCGTCGCCGTTGTACCAGTCCGGGGACGGCCGATTCTCTTCAGCAACCCGCAGGAGGGAGCTATTGCTCACCACTGGTGCGGGCGCATGTCTAGCACCGCGTTTGAGCGGCTTGTCTGAGCGGATGGATTGCACAGCCTTAAATGAAGCCAAGTAAGTTCCACAAGTGTCGACAAGAGCGCTCCCATCCTCAAGGCTGACCGGCTTGATGATTCCGAGTCCTGGGCGTGTGATCACATTACTCATTTGATTCACCACTCGTTTCGACTGAGTAAACGATGATTCTTCTCTCAAGCAAGAAATCGCGGTTGGCGAAAAGTTGCAGTCTGTATTCACCTGGTCCCGGGATAACCAACCCGTCTATCTGAAATACGACTTCACACACCATTCGCGGATCTTCAAGACTGATTTCTTGCTCTTGGTCAAAGATTTGCTTTTCTTCAGCGTCAACATGCACCAATTTGAGCTCAAGGGGAAATGTTCCGAGTCCATCAGTCAATGATACGTAAACGGACAATCTCGGATGACGACACGGGAACTCACGTGCGCCAATCATTGAAAAAAGGCCGAGCAGGAAAAACTTACCAGTCGCAGGATCCCTGTGGCACGCGTCGCACACGACCATCGCAAGTGGATAGGGTGTCACATGATACGGTGGCATGAGATGCTGTACCTACTCACACAAGTGAATCACCCAATAGCAAACGTACGTATCGGCCTCATTCACGTCAAGTTTGACAACGAATCAAAGCGATTGCTCAATATTTGACTCGAAAAGTCTTCAGAAAGATGCCTGTTACGCGGTAGTCGCGACTACCGGAACCGGGTCAAACAGGCCGTTTCGGGTCATTTTCGACAGTCACCCAACATGCGTTCGAGACTGTAAAAGACTGGATTTCCTGCAAACCGGCAGAATCTGCCCCAAAGTTAGGAGTCCGCTGCTCTAACCGATTGAGCTACGGCCCCGTCGTGTTCGACCGTCGTGTTCGAAACGACTTCATCAGAAACGAAGTATCTTCCGGTCGACGATGACCTGCAAGCGGGCGCCGGATCATGCACCATCAGTGTCTCTGATTCGAGTCGGTCGTCGGTTCAGTCTTGTGACCAATCGATCCAATTGATTCGTGAAATCCTGCTTGTTTTTCGAGGTGTAGGCCGAGGGTCCGCCGGTTTGCGTCCCGGAGCCGCGGAGTTCATCCATCAGATTTCTGGCCGCCAGCCGTGCGCCGACATTCTCGGACGTCAGCACTTCGCCTCGAGGATCCAGCACTGTCGCACCCTTCTCAACGGCATCAGCCGCCAGCGGAACATCGGCCGATATGACGAGATCTCCGGCACTGAGAAGTTCGACAATTCGCCGGTCTGCGACGTTCGCTCCCGCCCCAACCACCTCAAGACGGATCAGCTCGGACTTCGGAATCCACATTGTCTGATTCGCAACGAGTGTCATCACAATCCGAAGCCGTTTCGCGACTTTGTACAGGACATCCTTCGCTTCCACAGGGCAGGCGTCTGCATCAACCCAGATTTGCATTGAACGATGGCTTTAGAAAGTGCAGACTCAGGTCTGAAATCAGCTGACAGCGCCAGCTGCGGGCCAGCCAGCTGCACGATTTCCGTACAACGACCCGACACTAGCGCGTTCGGCTGGTGCTCTGCTCCAGAATTTGCTCCGGGCGACACAGCTTTCCGCCACGAATCACAAGTTCAATTGAGCGAGAATTCCGTATGTCCGCGAGCGGATCGGCGTTCAGCAGAATCATGTCGGCCAGTTGACCCGCCGCAATTGACCCCAGACGATCTTCTTCCCTCAGAGCCCTCGCGTTATTCAGCGTCGCCGCCTGCAGGGCCGCAGCAGGCGGCAAACCTGATCCGACCAGCAGTTCCAGTTCTGTGTGCATGGAATACCCTGGAGTCACCTGTGGCTCTGGCGAATCAGTCCCGGCCAGTAACGGCACTCCAGCCCGGTAGAGGATTCCGGTCAGCTCCTGAAACTTTGCGAACTCTCGCCGTCGATCTTCCAGTGGCCCGCCCTGAGGACAACCGGTCTGGCCAAGGTAAATCGGCCAGAATCGGCGCAGGCGCTCGGGCACTTTGAGATGGTCGGGCGAATCACGAACCTCCGGTACGTCCGGCAAGAGAATCATGTTTCGAAACACTGACAGAGTCGGGTCTACCAATACCTTTCGCCGGGCCAGCTCAGCGACCAGCGATGTACACAGCGGATTATTGAAATCCACCCTGCCCCGATGACCCGGCTGACCGGCAATCTCTGCCGGGATCACATAGTTGAAAACGGACCAGATATGTTCGAGTCCGTCTATACCATCCGCCACCGCTTGCTGCGCGCTGTAGGCACCCAGATGTGCTGTCACGAACAGGCCTCGCTGGTGGCTTTCGTCAATGATCCTCTGACCGACATCGCGACCGGTGCCCGCGTAGATTTTGACCGTCCGGATTTTCCATTCCAGCAGATCATCAAGTAACGCGGGGACCTGAGCCGGATCGGTTACGGCCCGCCCCACATCCCGATGAATCGGCGGATCGGCGTCAAGCAATGGGCTGCACGTAAAGACTCGCGGGCAGGATTCCGGATGCGCGTCTGCAAATCGAGCGGCCAGGGTCGCTGCAACAATTTCATCGCCCGCACTGCGCACCGACGTCACCCCGGCCGCCAGATACAACGGCAGAATTTCGTCCGCCGTCACATGCGCGAAGTCCAGGACATGGACGAGATGCACATGAGCATCGATCAAGCCCGGCAGCAGGTATTTTCCCTGACCATCTATGCGAACTGCATCGACGGGTATTGTCGCGGCTTCGTCCGGACCCGTGACCGAGACGATGCGTTCCGCGACAACGACGACCGTTTGATCGCCAAGCATCCGTCCCGTGACGGAATCGAAAAGTGAGCAATGCTCAATCACGAGCGAAGAATCCTCCGCGTTCACGGAGTGAAATTGTGAAGTGACGACCAGTGTCAGAACGGTCAAAGATGTCCGCAGCAATTGCGCCTCCAAGGGTCACATCGTTCGAAGTTCGTAATTCGACGGGCAGGCATCCCCATCGTACACAGAAATCAACGGCTGGCGAAGCTGCACCCCTGCGTGATGCATCCGGAAGCGACCGCGTTTCGAATTGGTCCGGAGCATTTCCGATTCTGGATCTTGCAGGCGGGCGAATGGCGGGTATTGTGAAATTCCCCGAGAGTTCTGACCTCGGAACTGCAGTTTTCGCCCCGCCCTGCCCTTTTGATTCTCCTGCCGAGGCTTGCCTGTGCATCAGCTACGTGTTCGTCGTGTGTGTTCCCGATTGCTGCTTTCGCTGATTTCCGCATGGGTGGTTGTCGGGAATTCCGCGGGGAAAATCGCAGAGGCTCAAACGGTCACGAACAGCAAGTACCAGCAGCCTGACAAATTCCGGCAGCTGGAAGAAGTCCTGCCGACGCCGAACGACTATCGCTCGGCATCCGGGGCGCCGGGGCACGAATACTGGCAGCAGAAAGTCGACTATGTCATTGACGTTGAGCTTGACGACGCGAAGCAGCGGATCATCGGACGGGAGACGATCACTTACACGAACAATTCTCCCGACACGCTGACGTATCTGTGGCTGCAGCTGGATGCCAACATGCGGGACCCGAAGTCGGGTCGAAACCTTTCGGCAAACGCCCCGTCTCTCAACGGCAATGTCTCATTTGATGCGTTCGACGCGATGCTGACGGCTCCTCGATTTCAGGGTGCGACAAAGATTCGTGAAGTCAGCGATGCTCAGTCCGGTCGGAAGCTCCATTTTGAGATTGTCCGCACGAGCATGCGGGTTGATCTTATTGAACCGCTGGCACCAGGTGGCTCATTCACATTCGTCGTGGCGTGGGACTATAACATCTCGAACGGCGACGTTCTGCGGGGTCGCAGCGGCTATGAACATTTCGAAGCCGACAAGAACAAGATCTACGAAATGGCTCAGTGGTTCCCACGCCTGTGCGCTTACACGGATGTTACGGGCTGGCAGCACAAAGAATATCTCGGAGCGGGTGAGTTTACTTTGGAGTTCGGAGATTACGTCGTCAGTATCACAGTGCCGGATGATCACGTCGTGGCCTCGACCGGCGAATTGCTGAATCCACTCGAAGTGCTGACTGAGGCACAGCGACAGCGGCTGGAAGAAGCTCGAACGTCGCCCGATCCGGTTTTCGTGGTCACGCCGGAAGAAGCCATCGCAAATCAGGCTGAAAGCACGGACGGCAAGAAGACGTGGATCTTCAAAGCGGCCAGCGTCCGGGACTTTGCATTCGCCTCATCCCGCAAATTCATCTGGGATGCTCAGGGCCACGATGTCGGCGGCAACAAGGTGCTGGCGATGTCATTCTATCCCAACGAAGGCGAGCCGCTCTGGAGCAAGTATTCCACACGCGCTATCGTGCATACGCTGAACGTTTATTCGCGGTATACGTTTAACTATCCGTACCCCGTCGCGATTTCGGTGAACGGCCCGGTCGGCGGGATGGAGTACCCGATGATCTGTTTCAACGGGCCTCGTCCGGAGAAAGACGGCACCTACTCGGCACGCACCAAGTACGGCCTGATCACGGTGATCATTCACGAAGTTGGACATAACTACTTCCCGATGATCGTGAATTCCGATGAGCGACAGTGGACGTGGATGGACGAAGGGCTGAACACGTTCCTGCAGTATCTGTCCGAAGTGGAATGGCAAGAAGATTACCCGGCACAGCGAGGCGAACCGAAGGACATTACCGGTTATATGAGAAGCACAAACCAAGTGCCCATCATGACCAACAGCGAGTCACTCCTGCAGTTCGGCAACAACGCGTACGCAAAGCCGGCGACGGCCCTGAATATCCTGCGCGAGACGATTCTGGGGCGGGAACTGTTCGATTTTGCATTCCGGGAGTATGCCCGTCGATGGAAGTTTAAGCGGCCGTCGCCAGCGGACTTCTTCCGCACAATGGAAGACGCCAGCGGAGTCGATCTCGACTGGTTCTGGCACGGCTGGTTTTACACAACTGATCACGTCGACATTGAAATCGTCAACGTGCGGCACTATACGCTGTCCGACGGCAATCCGGCCCGTGATAATAAGGTGAAGAAGAAGGCACGCGACGAAGAGCCCGTGACTCTGTCGGAACAGCGAAACGAGCCGCTGCCGATGCTGGTCGATCAGTTTCCCGAACTTAAGGATTTCTATAACGCATTCGATGATCTGAAGGTGACGGCTGACGACAAGAAGAACTTCGAGAAGTATCTCGCCGGGCTCTCGAAGCGGGAAAAAGTGCTGATCGGGACGAAGAATCAGTTCTACATCGTCGACCTGAAGAATCCCGGTGGTCTCGTGATGCCGGTGATTCTGCAGCTGAATTACACGGACGGCAGCTCCTCGGAACTTCGGTTGCCGGCAGAACTCTGGGTCGAGAACTGCATGGACGTTTCAAAGCTCATCATCAGCGCGAAGGAAATCACGTCAGTAGAACTCGACCCGCATCTCGAAACGGCGGATGTTGAGCGATCGAACAATTACTTCCCGCCTCAGATTCAGTCGAGTCGATTCAAGCTGTTTCAGGAACAGAAACAGAAGAACGAAATGCAGAAGGCCGGGCTTGGGGAGAAGGCGATCGAAGAAAGCGAGAAGAGCAGCGAGAAGAAGGCGAGCGGGGAGTAGTTGGACAGAACACCAGCCGCACGCGCTAGCGTCGGGCCGTTGCCCGGGACACACTGGAGGTTCGTGGTCCGCACGTAACGCTGTCGGCTGTTTTCCGTGGTAAGAACTCGACGGGTCCCGGCGCGCCGGGACCCGTCCTGCACCGAAACTCAGGATCAAAAGGTTAACACAGGAACTGGCCCATGTATCGAATCCTGCTGGCAGCTGTGTCGCTGTTTTGCGTGCCCGGCAATGTGGTTGTTGCGCACCCGTTCCATTCGACTCTGGCGGAGATGGAATGGAACGCTGAGAACGGTGTCTTTGAAGTCTCACTGCAGTTCGCGGGGATCGAAATCGAGGACGAACTGTCCTCGCTGCATGGTCGACGTATCAGTCTCGAATCAACTTCCGGTGCCGAACGACTGTTGCAGGAATACGTTGAACAGCACTTCCGGATCTCGGATGCCACTCGCAAGTCAAGCCGCGTCCGCTGGGTTGGCATGGAGGTGCAGGTTCGATACGTCTGGGCGTATTTTGAAATCGCGCTGGGGGAGAACGATGAACTCGCGAAAGCGACAGTTCAGGCGAGTGCTCGTGGATTCGAGGGATTGCAGATTCACTGCACGTGTCTGACCAACTCTCGACCGGATCAGGTCAATCTTGTGAACCTGAAGGCCGAGGACAAGTCCGGTTCGGTGCATCTCACTCGTGACCAGCCGGAGGCCCGGATGGAACTCACCCGGAGGGCGGGAAAAAGAATGTAGCCCTCAAACTTTGCGTGAGGGCCGCATGGGAGTCCATTGGCAACGAAGCAGGCCTATTGAAATGGTGTGTTTCGGTGCTTCGCGCCGACAGGCTGCTGAAACTCTGGAGGTGGCAGGCAAAGTGACGGCTGCGGAGATGACATTTCTCAGCTCAGAACCAGGGATGTCGGGCGTAAAATGCCGATGCAGGGTTCAGGATTGAACTGCGATCAATTTGAGTTACAATCCGCCGTCGAAATGAGGGAAGGTCTCTCATGATTCGCTTGTTTTGTCAGCCCGTTCCGGCGTTTCAGGGCATTGTCAGCAGGATTCTGCGACGGTGTTCCCGCAGAACGGGATTGAGTTGTCTGTCGGAGTCATGATGTCGATCAGTCTGGAAGAGAAGACGAAGATTATCGGGGAATTTGCAAAGAAAGAGGGAGATACCGGGTCGCCGGAAGTTCAAATTGCCGTGCTGACGGCGGAAATTCAGGCAATCAGTGAGCATCTGCAGACTCATGCGAAGGACCACTCGGGTCGTCGTGGTTTGTTGAGCAAGGTCAGTCGTCGTCGCCGGCTTCTCGACTACCTGAAAGGGTTCAGTCACGAGAAGTATGTCGCGATCATCACTCGCCTGAACATTCGAAAGTAATGAATTCGGGGCGTCGCTGTGGTCTGGACCAGCGACGCCTTTCTGTTTTGACGGCGGTGTGAATTCCCGTTGTCAAAGGAGTCCAGTCATCAGATGTGCGTCGTTTCTGTTTCGTTTAATGGTTGAGTTGGCTGCTGCCGCAGGTTCGTAGCGGATTGCCGCATCCTGTGGTGACTTTGAGTTGTCGGAAATTGCAGGCCGGTTGTTGGATGTGATCGACCCGGTGGTCTGTTGGCAGTGACGCAGAACATTTTTTTGCGGGCTGCATGTTTTCCTGATGTCGTGAAGTTGCTGCACGAGCGAAGATTCTGAGTTTCGATCCTGCCTGCGATGCAGTCCGTTTACCGGCTGGTCCGGGTAAGGAAATTGTTGTGAAGAAAGTCTCTGTTGAAATTGAGTTTGCGGGGCGTAAATATTCGCTGACCACGGGTGAGCTGGCCAAACAGTCCAGCGGTGCCGTGATGATCCAGTACGGCGACACGAGTGTGTTCGTGGCGTCTCAGACAGGTCCATCGCGACCAGGCACGGATTTCTTTCCGCTGACCGTTGACTATCGCGAACGACTGGCTGCAGCCGGAAAATTTGCCGGCGGTTACCTGAAACGCGAAGGTCGCCCGACCACTCGTGAAGTCCTCACGAGCCGCCTGACTGACCGTCCCATCCGTCCGTTGTTCCCGAAGGGATTCCGCGACGAAGTCCAGATTATGGGTAACGTCATGTCCAGTGACGGCGTCAACGATCCCGACGTACTGAACATCACCGCCGGCAGTGCGGCGCTCATGCTGTCGGGAATGCCGTTCAAGGGACCGATCGCGGCTGTCAGAGTCGGTCTCCTGGACGATCAGCTGGTCCTCATGCCGACCGTGGAGCAGATGAAGACCAGCAAGCTGGATCTGATCGTGGCCGGCTCCAAAACGGCTGTGCTGATGATCGAAGGCTTCGGCCAGCAGATTCCTGAAAAGGAAATGGGCGATGCCATCATGTTCGCGCACAAACACATTCAGACTCTTTGTGCGCTGCAACTGGATCTGGCGAAGCAGGCCGGTGTTGCTCCGGCAGTGTTTCCAGTGCCGGCGGTCAACCCGTTCGATGCATTGCTGAAATCAGAAGCCTACAGCAAGCTTCAGGATGCCAAGACGACGAAGCTGAAACAGGAACGATCCGAAAAGGTTCGCGAACTGAAAAAGGCACTCATCGAAAAATACTTCCCCAACGCCGCGGACACGACCGCAGCGGGACTGACGAAGGCTCAGTTTGCAGAAGCGTTTCACGACCTGGAAGAACGAGTCGTCCGCGACCAGATCATGGCCGGCAGACGAATCGACGGACGTGCTCCGACCGACATGCGCGCGATTTCCTGTGCGGTTTCAACATTGCCGCGAGTCCACGGATCGGCTTTGTTCACGCGAGGCGAAACTCAGTCGCTCGCCACGGTCACGCTGGGCACAACACGCGATCAGCAGAAGTTCGACGGACTCTTCGGCGAAGGTGCCCAGCGATTCATGCTGCACTACTACTTCCCACCGTTCTCGGTTGGTGAATGCAAGCCGATCCGTGGACCCGGTCGTCGTGAAATCGGCCATGGATGTCTGGCGGAACGATCCGTGCAGTCGGTCATGCCGCCTTCGGAAAAGTTTCCTTACACCGTGCGGATTCTCTCAGACATTCTGGAATCCAATGGCAGCAGTTCGATGGCCTCCGTCTGCAGTGCGACACTCGCCCTGATGGACACCGGCGTCCCGATTCTGCAGCCTGTCGCCGGGATCAGTATCGGGCTCGTCGATGAAGGTAGTCGTTTTACGCTGCTGACGGACATCATGGGCGACGAAGACCATTTCGGTGACATGGACTTCAAGGTTGCAGGCACCGGTCGCGGTGTGACCGGCATTCAGCTGGATCTGAAGAATGAGGGCATCAGTGAAGAGATCATCAGGGCAACTCTGGAACAGGCTCTGAAGGCCCGCAAAGATCTGCTGCGGGAGATGCTGACGGTGATCCGCCGGCCTCGCAGCGAAGTCTCCGAGTTCGCTCCGAAGCTCGTGCAGACGTCGATCAATCCCGAGAAAATCGGGCTCCTGATCGGACCTGGCGGAAAGACGATTCGTGCGATCCAGGAAGAATCAGGGGCGCTGATCGACATTGCCGAAGACGGCACCGTCACGATCTCCGCGGCGAATGCGCAGTCAGCCGACGCGGCACTGGCACGAGTCGAAGCCTTGTGCGAGGAAATTCAGCCGGGCCGCATCTACATGGGCAAGGTGACGTCGATCAAGGACTTCGGGGCCTTCATCGAAATCGCTCCAGGCAAAGACGGACTCTGTCACATCAGCGAACTGTCCGACGGCTTTGTCAAGAATGTCACGGACGTCTGCAAGATCGGTGACACTTTCGAAGTCAAGGTCATCGCCGTCGACGACCAGAACCGCGTGAAGCTGTCCCGCAAGGCCGTCCTGATGACGAAGAAGGACGAACCGGCTGACGACGACGAAGAGTAACGGCCGAGATCAATCGGACGGTTCTCCGGATCCGTCCTGAAATCTCTGTCCGAGAGAAAAGCCCGGCATCTCTGAAGATGCCGGGCTTTTGCTGCCACACTGAGCTGGTTATCCAAACGTCAGCAGTACATGTTCTGCCAAGCCCTTCGGAATCAGTCCCGATGGATTCCACACTTGAACAGCAGGAACGCGACCGACTGCAGTCGCAGAACACCGAACTGGCAACGCTGGCCGGCGGGCTGGCGCACGAGATCCGCAATCCGCTGTCGACGATCGGCATGAACCTTGAACTGCTGGCAGAGGAACTTGAGGGCGACGACACCCAGCGCGCTCGGCGAATGATGCGGCGAATTTCAAGTCTGCAGGGCGAGTGCCGTAATCTGGAAGAGATCCTCAACGCATTCCTGCAGTTTGCCAGGGCCGGTGAACTGCATCTGGAAGATGGAAGTCTGAACGACATCGTGACGGACTATGTCGAATTTCTGGAACCGCAGGCCAACAGCATGGAGGTCGAGCTGCGTCCGCATCTCGACAGCGATCTGCCAGTCGTGTTGCTGGACCGGTCGCTGATGCGGCAGGCGCTGGTCAACCTGTGTCGTAACGCCATCGAAGCGATGCCCGAGGGTGGCTCAATCGATCTGCTCACACGCACTCGCGGCGATCAGGCCGTGCTCGAAATCATCGACACCGGGAAAGGAATGGACGAGAAGACGCGTAATCAGATGTTTCAGGCATTCTTCTCGACGCGTTCCGGAGGCAGCGGCCTGGGCTTGCCCACCGTTCGCCGCATCGTCGAAGCACACCAGGGGAAGATCTCGTGCGAAAGTGAACCCGGTAAAGGGACGCGCTTCATGATCACGCTGCCGGCGAGTCTGTAATGTCAGAACCACTGCACTTCATGATGGGCCAGTATCAGGCTCAGATCCCTGATGACCGCTTGTATTCCCGGCGGCACCTTTGGCTGCAGGAGTCGGAGCCCGGTTCAGGGCAATTCCGAGTCGGCTTCACGACATACTCCGTTCGGTTGCTGCAGGATGTGTACTTTCTGGAATGGTCGATCGACCCCGGAACACTCGTGCGGGACAAGCAGGAAATCGGAGAAGTGGAAAGTGCCAAAGCTGTGTCGTCCATGTTTCCGCCCTGTGCCGGGAAAGTTCTGAATTTCAACCAGCAGCTGCTGAACGATCCCTCGGGCATCAACGCTGACAACTACGGCAGTGGTTGGCTTTACGAATTTGAAACGACAGCAAGTCTGCTTTCTGCTGCCGGATATGTTGAGTTTCTGCAGTCCGCCTGGGAAGATGCGCAAAAGGCGATCAAAGGCCAGATTAACGAATCCTGACGAAAGATCTGACAAGCACGAAGCGCCAGCGGGTGGTTTGGTGCTTAAACACTCGCTGGCGCGTCGTGTTTGTCGGCATCCGTGCAGAAACGAAACTTTTCAAAAACAGAATCCTTCATGGCAGGCACGAAAGTCACCGTCGTCATCAGTCAGGCCCAGGGCCGCAATCCGATCCGGCGGCAGCTGGAAGAAGACATCGCAACGGCGCTGATTGCAGAGCCCGGCGTTGACGTCTCTCTGGTGCCGCATCTTTATGACATGTCGCACGACCACACAGGAATGCTGTTCCTGCGATCCGTTCCAGGCAATGTGATCGTGCTGGGCTGGCTGTACGAACGAGCCATCCGGTGGACCCTGGACCGCTCCGGTATTCGAGGCCGCGAGGGACTGACGCTGCTGAAATCGGCGGATGATGAACCGGACGAAGATCTTGATGACGATGAAGCGGCCGATCGGCAGTCCAAAGGCATTGGCAGCGTGGGCATCCCAAACCGGAAGGTTTATTGTATTGACCTGAGATGCTCCGAGAAGTCGGTCGAGTTCATTCGCGAAGTTCGCCGCATCGCGGAAGAGAATTCGGTCCAGACTGTTGACCTGATGAGCTGGATCGGAGGAACTCCGAAGCCCGAACAACTTCAGCGATACCTTCAGCCGGAGCGTATTCTGAATGCCCGCCGCGCGCTCGACAGCGGTTCTGCCACTCACGAAGACAAGGCGGCACTCCCGGAGGATACGGCTCGGCGCTGGTATCCGGTCATCGACTACAGCCGCTGTACGAACTGCATGGAGTGCATCGACTTCTGCCTGTTCGGCGTTTATGGCGTGGATGCGCTCGATCGGATTCTGGTCGAGCAGCAGGACAGCTGCAAGAAAGGGTGTCCGGCCTGCAGTCGAGTCTGCCCCGAGAACGCGATCATCTTTCCTCAGCACAAGACTGCTGCGATCGCCGGGGCGGAAGGTGACGTGGGTGGCCTGAAGATCGACCTCACAAAACTCTTCGGCGGCGACACGGGCGAATCGGCCATCGAAATGGCAGTGCTCGAACGCGACCGCGAACTCATCCTCGACGGTCGCAACGCCGTCGGCATGGCGGTCGGCATCAAGCTCAAGGTTCGCGAAGAAATCGACCAGTTGATCGCAGATCTTGATGCGCTGGAGTTCTAAAGTCCCGCGAATGCGGCTCGCTTAAGCGGCACGGCGCGAGCCGTCCGGCGTCTGTTTCCCGGGCTTCCGCAGCCAAACAGCCGCCAGGTCCCGGCGCGCCGGGACTCCGCTTCAATGACACGGCGAGTGCCATTGGGCCGCTAACGACCCTTCGGTGGGGTCGAGCCCAAAGTTTCTTCCGACGGTCGTAGAGCATGCAGAATTCATGACGGCAATGGCAAGAGGGTATGGGCCATCTCTTGACATCCCGTTACGGTGACTGTACTGTCTCCTTGTCTCCCTGCCTCCCTGCCTCCCTGACTCCCTGCCTCCCTAAAACCCTACATCCCTGCCTCCCTGAATCGTTGGAGTGCCGAAATCGGGCACCTCTTTGATTCCGGAGATAACACGGGTTGATCAGGAGTTGTTGCAGGGAGTTGACATGAGCCCCGATTCAGATGTAGAGGGATTGACATGCGAAGTTACATGAGATTCTTGGCGATCTTAAACCTCGGCGTGGCCGTAATGATCGGTAGCTTTGTTGCTGCCCAGGAAGAAGATCCACCGGTCACAGTTACACTGGGCCCGAAGCCGATAAAGAACGCCGACTGTAGATCACAGAGTTGTGGTGGTTCGGTCTCCACCAACGGATCTGGAATTACACTTGCAAGTGGTTGCACCTGGACTGCGGCCACGAGTACATGCGGCGGCACATGTCACCGTTGCAACGGGTCTAACCCATCGGGCCGAACAGAAAATTGTGTAAACATCACGGGCACGGGCGATTGTCAACCCGACGGCAATGATGCTCAGTTTACATGCGGTACCGGAGATGCCCAGGCTTGCACTGCCGCCGGTGGCAACAGTTCGCTTTCATGTTGCAGTAATACCCTGCTGCCTCCTCCTGCGACTGGAGGCAGTTGCGCCAACTCGACTTGCCTTTCGATCTAAAGCGCAATACGACGATTCATCATATGGAGTCGCGCCGGCGGCACTGGAGGCCTCCGGCTTTTTTTTAATGTGGTCTTGTCCAGGGTTTGGGCCATGATGAGATTTGTCTGCACGGTTATTCTCGTCGCTACCCTGTGCTTGGTCTCTGATGCCGAGGAGGACCACTTGGCTGTTCCGACAAATGCAAATGAGCTGCTCGCCCGGGCCGTTGAGTCCGTGGAGAAGATCGCATCATTGGCGTTTGAGTACGAACGCCTTGCGCAGGCCGGTAGCGTTGCGGAGTCTGACAAACTGGCAAAGCGAGACAACCAGGGTTATGCAGTTGAAGCATTTATCAGGATGTGGTGGGATGCTCGCAAGCTCTACCGACTTGAAGTCAAAGAATGGCAGCCTGAAGGAAATCGTCGATTCATGGGCGGCGAAGTGTATGATCACTATGTGTACACAGTTGATGGCGAATTCTACCGTGGTGCCAGTGATGTCACGAAGCGAGGCAAAATTCTGCCGCAAGTGGGGCTCACCAGTTCATATCTCAGCCCTTTGATGTTCCTCGGCTACAACATGCACGGTTTGAATACACACCTGTGTCGTTATCTCCGCGAAAGCGCGGATGTTGCTCCAACAATTGTTCTGTTACCCGATGGGCGTCCGTCAGTTTCTGCGGAATATGATCCTCCGGACGGATCCTATCGTCGCAGCGTTACAGTCGTATTTGACCCGGCCCAGGAGTACCTGCCGGTCGAAGTTGTTTCCCGATTCTTGTGGTGCAATACACTTGACCAGGAATTCACGGTCACGAAGACGGAAGTTGTTTCCGGGGTCAGGATTCCGACAGGCGGTCGCGCAGCCGCCTATTACATCAATGAGATTTATCCTGACGGACTGACCAACGGCGATATCAACGCAATGGCCAAAGAGCATTATCTGAAGAACATCGAACCGCGAGTCAAACGAGAAGCCGCGTTGGTTGGACCTCCGGCGGTGATCGCGTTTGATTCCGCCAAGATGACTGTGAATGAGTTTTATCCGTTGAGCTATTTTCAGCTGGAAATGCCCGCCGGTTTTGATGTGGTTGACTTTTCCAAATCCCGCGTCGTGTCGGCCAAGCCGAATAATGGTGATCCAGCTGTCGAGCCTTCCAGGAGTGGCAGACCTGCTGAAAACAGAAGTCCAGTTGCATTGCCTCGCTTTGTATTTCCCTGGATCATTCTGGGGTTTGCAAACGTTGTGCTGATTCTCGGGGTTCTGGGCTTTCGAGCTTGGCGACGGTTTCAGTTTCGGAGGCTGATGCCGAAATGAACAGAGGAAGACATCAATCGATCAGTTGCAATTCGCTGGATTCTTCACGGTCGGGCTGTATTGCAGCACTCCTGATTGCGTTGTTTGCAGCGTGCGGCTGCAATAAAGTGGAAATGCAAACTCCGGTAAGTCGGCCGACTGAATCGTTGCCCGTCGTGAACCATGATGCCGGGCTCGAATTCCTGGATGGTCGCACACTCGACCTCGGGACAGGATGGGAGAATGCTCATGTAAAGTGCAGTTTTCGAATCCGTAATGCGTCTGACCAGGTTGTGATGTTTCGAAAAGCCGTGACGACGACCTGTGGATGCAGCGCCGGTGAATTGACAAGTCCACGATTACAGCCCGGTGAGACGACAACTCTGACTGTGTCGCTGACACTACCGGCGACTGCAGGGGAACGGAAGCGGTATTCAGCCACCGTCCATCGGGAGCTCGCGGATGGGTCGCTTTCAAATATTCCATTCATCGCGGACATTGTCACGAAGGCCGCGTGGTACACCGTACCGGAAACGTTGAACGTCAGATTGGCCGACTCAGAATCAAGGATGATCAACCTGAATGTGTTTGGCAGCAATGGTCGAACAACGAACATTGTCCGTGTCACATCAACGGTGCCACATGCCACGGTCAAATACTCAAGCCAAAAACTTGATCCCCATGAATCCGTGACCGTAGACTGTGCGCTGCCGGCTGAAGTCACGGACGGCACATACAGTCTTGTGATCGAAACCGATGATGAATTGCTGCCGCAGCGACGTATCCGACTGCAAATTCATCGTGAGGCGGCTTTCGACGTGATGCCCAAGTCGGTGCTTCTTCGTCGTTACGACACAGACTACCGCTACGTCGGCAGAATCACGGTCGTTGCGCCGGAAACGGCGGGTGCGATTCGCTGTGTCGGACCAGGCGGAATGCGGTGCAATGTCGGATCGGACCGAGAGTTCGAGCGCGGCCGGAAGATGTCACCTGTGGATCTGGAATTCGAAGGCATGCCATCTGAATTTTCCGGCGAAGACCTCGTCGTATCGGCCACGACGGCAGACGGCAATGTCATGGAATACCGGGTTCCCATTCGAATCGCGAATTAGGGGATGTCCGCCCATGCATTTAACTCGCTCCTTAACTCTTCTGCTCGTGGTTTTCTGTTGTGCGGTGGTCCGGGCCGATGAGCTTGTCAATCCATCGCTGCGCGCGCACTTCACGGTTTCTGTTCGGTCCCTGAAGTCGTTTCGCGGGGCCGAGCGAATGTCGACTTTCGGGCTTTCGAGAAACCTATGGTACACACCGTGGGCGAATCTGCCGGATGTTGTCCGTCCGAACGTCCCCGCCGACGTTGCCACGTCGCGAACGTTTCTTCGCTGCCGACCGCTCGGATGGAGATACGGCGGCCATACGATCGACGTCCTGTCAATGGACTCTGTTGACTATGAAGGGGTCGTGTTAGAGGGAGGCGAACTGCTCCAGACAATCGCCAAAGGGAATCGCCTCCTCAAAACCGATGGAAATCAGTTTGTTCTTCGTGGCAAAGATTCCGTCGCAGCGCTCCACGTTCCGGCAGGGTTTGAGGGAACGTCGGTGGAAATCAAACGGGCATTACAAGGTGCCATGCAGTCTGCGGAGAGTCGGCCAACGACGTCAGCCTGGTCCGTCCAAGCCAGGCTTTCCGACTTGGTTGATCCGCCGCTTTGGGAGGCACTTCAGGCCGGACTTGGTTCAACCATTCAACCGCGTGACCATGACGCGGAGAGTGATTCAGCGGCGAGGAAAGAATTCGGACAGGCTGCCGTCTCGATTCTCTCAATGCTCGTACGCGATGCGGAATCCCTTGAGCTGTCCGCGAAATTCGATGACGAACAGCAGCGGACCGAGGTCACATTTGCCATGGAAGCGAAGCCGGATTCCATACTGCTCGAAGAATTCGGGATATTGTCCAGGCTCACGGTGTCCGCGCGATTCCCTGAGAGCCTTGGTCGCGACTTTCCGATTTTGGGGATTGTTAGAATTCCGCCAGGCAGTCTTGTTTCGGAATGTGCGGCCAGGTTGACTTCGCGACCAGTATCCCTGGAGAGTCGCCCCGAGGATATCACTGTTTCTCACTCAGTTTTCGGGCTGAACGGGTTGCAGCGGCAGAACGCGGCTGCGTTTGCCGCATTCTGCGATGCAAATTCAACCGGGCTCGGGATTTCGGGAAGCAAGTTCGGCTCGGCCTTGCAGATTCCACTTCAACCACCCGGGCGAATGCGAGTTTTTCTGCCGGACAACAAGGCCGGTCCATCGACGACGGAGGGATTTCTTTCCGCACTTGGGACGTCATCAGAGCTTGTTACGGATGGTCCCGACCCGAAGGCCGGTTGGTTGCTCGCTCGAATTCGAATTTCCCGATGTCTGCCGCTGTTATTTCCGGGCGTTCACATGGTGCCGGCCGTTGAGAGCACTGCTGACGACACGATTCTGATTGAGGGGCGTGTCGAAGACAATCGCCTGATGTTGGTCGCACAATTCCCATCGAATGCCGAACAATACTCCTATTGTCTGTTTGAGTCGGTCGTGCATACCCTGATCTCTCTGGGGCAATCTTTCCCAATTCCTGAGGTGCCGAATTCGAAGTGATCCGTAGCCGCCGCTGCAACGCAACTCCCAACAAGTATCCGCAGGAAGCCGTGAGTACAATCGGTGCAGTCACTCAGGTTTTGGGATCTCTCATTGACTTTGCGGTTCATCGGACGCAGAGTCCGTACGTTTGGTCGGGGAATCTACCTCGGCAGACATTTCAGCGTCAGTGGATGCTGACGGCTGATCGTTGTCATGAACAGGCTCGCCGCCAGGAAGTTCTGTGGTCACAGTTTCGCTCGGCACAACGACCGTGTAGTCACCTGCGAAGAGTTTGCTGCCGTCCGGGAATGTACGGCCAACAATCCGGAACGTCTGCGTTTCATTGGGCAGGCAGAAATACAGAATGCCCTTCTCGTCTTCGCCGGCGCAAGGCAGGAGTCGAGCACCCGCGACGGCTTCCACGACAGAACTGAGCGGACCACCGTTCGCATGGAAGCCGATTCCGTCCCGGACGAGCACGGCATCAATGACAATTTGTCCGCCCCTGATCTGAGTGAGTTTGTCTCGACAGTAGGATACCAGGTTTGCAGACAGTGCGTTCGTCCGCCTGATGCTCAGAGCAGGCCGCTCCTTCTTCAGCCACAGCGCCAGCGGCTTGTCCGCTGACGTATCGACCGCAATCCATTGATTGCCGGATGCGGCTGTCAATTGCACTTGAATGCCATCATCGGCACCGATGAGCCGACAGGTCATGATCTTGCTCGAAAGAGTTTCCGGTGTCGTCTGCAGGAACTTTTTGAGCACACTGCTGTCCGCGTCCGACAGGCCTGTATCGGCCCAGGGAATCGTGACGCGCGGCAGAGATGACTCTGCAAGGCGTCTTGCCGGAAGTTGACCTTTTAGATCCGGCAGGCCTGAAATGACGCTGTAGAAAATGATCCCCAGCAGCACCAGAAACCCGATCACGGGCACACCGATGACGAGCGCTCGGCTGGGTCGTCTGCGCCCTCGCCGTCTGCGACTGGTCGCCAGGACCGGCACAGTTGGTTTGATGGTGAATTCCTCCGTCGGCGGAGCGGAATGCACCGCGTTTCCCGAGACAGGCAGCTGACTGGGCTCCGGAGTGGGCAGTCGAGTTGCCTCGGTCGGCGAGACGACGGGCGCAGTGCTGCCGGGACCCGCCACCATCGGAACAACCAGCCGCGTGTCACACTTCGGACAACGACCCTGCTTGCCGGCATACGGGTCTGGAACGCGAATCGTCGCGGTGCAGTAAGGACAGTTGAACTCAATCGCCATGCTCAGTTCTCAACCCCGGTTCCGCAGGTCTGGAAAGACGACAGTTTACCGTCGGAGCTTCCGGAAAATGGTCCAGTTATAGCGATCACAACGACGATGCTGAAGGATAGACGAATGAGCGGCGAGGTCGGCAATTATTGCCGCTCGGGGTTAAGGCGATCGGCAGGACTTGTCTTACCCGTGGGATAGGCTTCCAGCCTGTCATCCCTCGGAGAAGACGACAGGCTGGAAGCCTATCCCACGGTACGTTTTCACTGGCCGCTCGCCTAAATGGATCGATGCCATGCAGCCGCCCACCAGAACGACAGAGTCCGCTCCATGATTCTTACCGACTACCGCGTCGACACCGGTTTTTTTGCCGGGCCGCTGGATCTGATGCTGTATCTCGTCCGCCGGCACGAGGTCGATGTCTGTTCGGTATCGATGTCGAAGATTACGACCGATTTTCTCGACGCCATGGAAATCCTGGAGTTTCTCGACTTCGATCTGCTGGGTGATTTCGCGGTTGTGGCCAGCACACTGCTGGAGATCAAGAGCCGCGAACTGCTGCCCACGGTGGCTGCCCTCACGCACGAGACGGAAGACGAAGATACCGGCAGCGATCTGATCGCGCGGCTGATGGAATACCGCCGCTACAAACAAGCCGCAAAGCTGCTCGATGAACGAGCGTCCGAATGGATGGAACGCTTTCCGAGACTCAGCAGTGATCGTCCGACCCTGGCCCGGGACCGATCCGAAGACCGCATCCGCGAAGTCGAGTTGTGGGATCTTGTCAGCGCTCTGTCACGCATTGTGCGACTGCCGAACGTCTGTCGGGAAGTCAGCATCCGCATGGATGAAACACCCATGGCCGTGTTTCAGGAACGGATCCGCGAACGCATTCGCGTCGAAGGACCAGTCGCCTTCAGTTCCTTCTTTGCGGGTGAAAAGCTGCAGTCCCGAATCGTCGGTATCTTTCTCGCGATTCTGGAACTGATCCGCCACGAAGACTACCGTGCTGAACAGCCCGTCGAGTTTGGGGAAATCTGGGTGCTGCCGCCGGGTTAGTTGGGCAGCGCCACTTTATCCAAAGTAGTAACCCGAAGCGTAAGCGAGGGAACGAGTTATGTACAATCCCTCGCTCACGCTTCGGGTTGCAAAAACGCTCGGCTTCCGCAAAAACTGGCGCTGTCCAA
>Ga0163144_10003046_pt1 | contig 38296 bp, 30 predicted proteins | sample OliLak19BULKMAT1_FD_123175 | JGI IMG/M metagenome (GOLD analysis project Ga0163144, IMG submission 123175) | Freshwater microbial mat bacterial communities from Lake Vanda, McMurdo Dry Valleys, Antarctica - Oligotrophic Lake LV.19.BULKMAT1 | ecosystem: Environmental > Aquatic > Freshwater >...
AGCCTTTAATCGCGTCCTGCCCCCGGGCGTACTGCACTGCCTGATCGGAGGAGGGCCCACTGGGGCAGCCCTTGTCGATAATGTCGATATGGTTGCCGTAACGGGCTCCTGCCAGACCGGCCGTCGGGTTATGGAACGCGCCAGTCAGCGCCTCACACCAGTGCTGCTGGAACTGGGTGGCAAAGACCCGATGATAGTACTCAGGGACGCCGATTTAGAGCGTGCCGCCAACGCCGCAGCCTGGGGCTCCTGCTTTATGACGGGCCAGGTCTGTATGTCGGTGGAACGCATCTATGTCGAAAAAGACATTGCCGCAGAATTCAAGCGCCGGTTAAAAGCCAGAATTCAATCCATTCGCACGGGGCCGGATGAACCCGCATCCACGCTGGAATACGGTCCATTTACCGGGCCCAGGCAAATCGAAATTGTGGAGTCCCACATCGCGGACGCTATCAGCAAAGGCGCCGTCGTGGAGACTGGAGGAAACCGACTACCCTCTACGGCCGACAGCCACTATTTTCAACCAACGCTGATTTCCAACGTCAATCATGACATGAAAATCATGGTTGAAGAAACGTTTGGCCCAGTTGCCTGCGTCATGGAGGTCAATGATCTGGAAGAGGCCATAGAGCGCGCCAACGACAGTGAATTCGGCCTGAATGCCAGCGTCTGGACCCAGGACATAGCCAAGGGTATTGACGTTGCCAAGCGTATCCAGGCGGGCAATGTCTGTGTCAACGACTGCATTCTGAACGCCGGGGTGCAAAGTCTTCCGTTCGGCGGGATTAAACAGAGTGGCGTCGGCAGCCGCCATGGCAACGAGCGCGGCCTGCACGCCTTTTGCTACACGAAAGCCGTGATGATAGAAACGCGTAAGCGCAAAAGAGAGGCCGCATGGTTTCCGTACCATATCAACACTGCCAGGCGTCTCGAAAAGTTGATGATGTTTCTCTACGGAAGATGAATCGGTAGTGCAATGCGTGGTTATAGTAGCCTGTGACCATCAAGACGTAACCTTACGCACGAGGAGTTGATCATTATGGACTATGTGGTATCCATGTTTGTCAATCGACCCTATGTGGTGAGTCTCGTGCTCACCTTCCTGATGGTCGCCGCCGCAGAGCGCGGCTGGCTGCGCATGGCCATTTGGCTGATGGTGGGCACCTTCATCGGCTGGCTGTCAGAATTTGTCAGCGTGCGCACCGGCTTCCCATTTTCCTGGTACGAATACTACCCTGCCAATTTCTCGAATGAACTATGGCTTGGCGGCATTCCCCTTTTTGCTTCCTTAAGCTTTGCGTCAATGTCTTACTTCGGTCACTCGGCTGTCTATACCCTGCTCTCGCCATTGCACCAAGGCCCCAGCGGTATTGAAAGGACAGAAAATATGAAATTGCTGCTCTCCCTGAAGGTGGCACTCTGGGCCGCACTGCTGACCACCTGGACCGATTTTGTGGTCGACCCCGTCGCACACCTTGGGGAATACTGGTTTCTCGGCAAGATCTATTTCTGGATCACCACTTCAACCGCATGGCATTTTGATATCCCGATGTGGAACTACCTGGGGTGGCTGTTGACAATTTTCACTATCGTCTATGCGAACCAACTCATCGACAGGTTTTTGATCAACCGGGGTATTCCACACAAGCCTGCCTTCAGGCTTCCGCACCTGTGTCTCTGGAGTATCGGTTATTTTATCGGCAACTACCTGTTCATACTTGCGGTGAATATTTATCTCTACCTCAACCCCGCGGTGCCACCGGAAAAGCAGATTGGCCTGGTGCTCACCAATACAGCCGTATTTGTGACCGCGTTCATTGTCTTCAATGTTGTATTCATCAGACGCAAATTGAAGTCGCCCGTACAGGGCAGACTTTAGCCGCACTGCTCGGGAGGTATTTTCGTGACCGTACGACAGACCCTGCTAATTACCGGTGCTTCCAGTGGCATTGGTAAGGAGATCGCTGTGTTGGCTGTGGCGCGAGGGCACACCGTTGTTGCGAGCGCGCCGACGCAAGACCTGCTGGCGGATATCCCCGGCAGCGCCAGTATGAAACTGGTCCTCGATATCTGTGATCAGAGTTCCATCGAGCACGCACTTGAAAATATTGATCAGGCTGGCTTACATCTCACCTGCCTGATCAACAATGCAGGCTATGCCCAGCCAGGCCCCATCGAGCTTGTTGACGATGAGCAGGTGCGACGTCAATTTGAGGTCAATGTATTTGGCACCCTGGCGATGACACGCGCCACTCTGCCGCGATTGCGAGAACAATCCAGTCCTGATCGCCATGGTCTTATCATCACCATGTCCAGTATGCTGGGCCTGGTCTCGAGTCCCTACCAGGGAATATACGCCGCGTCCAAGCACGCGCTGGAGGGTGCATTTTCCGCGCTGCGGATGGAAGTGCGCGCACACAATATCGACGTTGTACTAATAGAGCCAGGCTGGATCAGCACTCACTTTCTTAAAACAGCCATGGCACATGCCCCGCTCAAGTGGCTGGAACACAAAGTGTATGGGCCGTCATTGAAAGCCTATTTCGCGATGACAAATGACGCGGAAACAGAAAATCCAGGCGGTGCGGCAAAAATTGCGGCATCCCTGGCTGGTACGCCACAGGATGTTGCAGCGACAGTAATTCGTGCGCTTGAGAGCAAAAATCCTAAAGCTCACTATCCGGTCACTGCGATGGCGCGATGGATGCCAAAATTGGCGCGAATTGTACCGACTCGACTATGGGACAAGCTGCAGACGCGGCAAATTTCACCCTGAAAAATGAATACCAGTGGGAGTGATTCATGGCAATACAGGCCACACAGCACACAGCGAGAGGAAAAAAGAAGCGTTACGCTGTGTACCTCACGTTTTTTTGCGTTGTGGTTGTCCTTACCGGCATCCTGCTGTTTGCGGCAACACGCGAGACCGAAAACTCAGTGCCCCCTATCAATCCGAACCGGCATACCGATAGCGGGCAGGATTATCCCTATTCACTGGTACCCACAGACCCAAGATTGAATTTTCCTGCCGCCGAAGGCCGCCAGTTGGATATGGATACCGACACCTGGTTTATGGAGGGTGTTCTCGAAGGGCAGGAGACCGGCCGGCGGTTTTCCTTTATCGTCGTCTATTACGTCAGTCGCATCAACGGGTTCTTCCCGTTCAATTTTTACTCCCTGACATTCTATGACCTGGATAAGGCTGAATACGGCACCTACACCCACTACGACTTCGGCAGCATGCAAGCATCCACGGGCTATCTGGATCTAAGAATTCCAATTGCGGGCGAGGAAGCGGTCTGGACCACGTCAGTGGACAAAAGCGGCTATCTGGTGCCGTTTTCATACACAGTAAACCTGCCGGGTGTAGACCAGAACGGGCGCCACATGAGTTTGATTGCAGATGCCCACCCGTTGAATCCGCCGGTTGCAGTGGGGGCGGACAAATACAACGGCTTGATTACCGTACTGAAGCAGGACAATACCTACTCTTATTTTCAAACCGGGGTTCAGTTCAACGGCACATTAACCTGGGGAGATTTCAGTGAGCCGGTAACAGGTAGCCTGGGGCATATAGACCGGCAGATGTTTCCCAAATTCAGCGGTGTCAATAGCCGCAGCTGGGATGCACGGGATCTTTCTCATGAATGGCGCACCTACTTCTTCGACAATGGCATGGATTTCAGCAGTTGGCGCCAGTTCGACCGAATGGATAGAAATTCACAGTACTCGTATGGTGGTGCGACGATCTATACCCCGGCAGACGGCGCCCGATACGTCGGCGATATCGTGTATGAGAATCTGTCATACGTCAGAACTGAAAATCATCCCGTCAAGCCATTGCTGCCCGCGCGATCGAGTGTGCTCTACTTCCCCAATCGTCATCGGCTCTCATCAGCATCGCTTGACCTTCAACTGGAGGCCGAACCCATCGTCAATGCGCCACTGCTGGCCTTTCCGGTTGAGTATATGCACGGCCCGGTGTTGCTGAGCGGGACCATGGCGGGGCAATCGATCAAAGGCATCGGCTCGTTCGAAATGACACTCCACCTGTACCGGGATTTCGAGTTGGCCGCCGTATTGTCTGATAGCGTGAGGCACCTGCCACCCGCAGCGATCCTGCCTGCTACGACACCCATCGAGAATGTACTTGCGAACATTGCGCGGATCCGTACAGCGGTCGATAGCGGCGACTCTTCTTCTGCCCGTGCCACCGCCGATGAGCAATTGCGAGATCAACTACATACGCTTGCAGAGCCCTACCGCCGTGACATGTTACAGATACTGGATGACTTGATCGCGGTACTTTAGGTTCTAATAGCAACGTCGACAGCGGATCTCACTTCGCGTGACCACGCGTTGGGCTGAAGATAGCAAAGAAAAAACTTGTGTTCTGGTTCGTCTGGAATAGAATTCGCAACTGATCGATCGCCATAGAGATTTTATGTTTTCTGCTACCCAGCCCCGCACCTGAGATCGAACCAATCTCCAGGGGCAGCTTATGACTGAACTTGAGAGGAGTAACGACGGTGTTGTACGCTGCGGCTATCTACCCTTCCCTGCGGCGAGCCCCCTCATTCAGTCCGGCTGGCTGGTTTAGCGCCTTGCCGGGCGCAGACCAGTTCATTGTCTGATTCGTCGTAACCCTGTTGTAGCGTCGCTGGCATCCGCATTTGAGCTGCCGTACGCCGAATGTATCGCCTAACCCGGGTGTATGCCTGTAAAGAAAATGCAAAGGAAGTGAAACATATCATGCCTAACAAGTTGTCCGCCAACACAGCCGCCAGTACATACACCAACGCCGCAGCCGCCGGCTGGAGCAGCGAGCGCAGCGCCGAGCTTTACGGCATCAACACCTGGGGTGCGGGCTACTTTAATCTCTCCGAGCAGGGAGAAGCACAGGTCAATGTCGATTTCGGTGATCACCAGGTCGTGGTATCCATCATGGATATCGTCCTGGGCATGCGTGCGCGTGGCTTGCATATGCCGGCGGTACTGCGGATCAGGAACCTGCTGGACCATCGCATCAAGGTCCTGAACGAGTCATTCGCATTAGCCATAGAGCAAGGTGGTTACCAGAACAGCTACCGCGGCGTTTTCCCCATCAAGGTCAACCAGCAGTGCCACGTTATTGAGGAAATCGCCGACTACGGACGCCGTTACCACCACGGTTTTGAAGCGGGCAGCAAGGCAGAGCTGATCATCGCTCTGTCGCAGCTGCGGGATCACGACAGCCTGATCATCTGCAACGGCTATAAGGATGCCGAGTTTATCGACCTGGGGCTGTACGCGAGGCAGATGGGAATTTCCTGTTTCTTCGTACTGGAATCTGTGACCGAGTTGCCCCTGGTAATCGAACGCAGCCGCGCCCTGAACGTAGAACCACTGATCGGCGTGCGCATCAAAAACAGCGTTGTGGTCGATGGTCACTGGAGCCAGGACAGCGGGGATCGCTCCATATTCGGGCTCTCCACGGATTCACTCATCACGATTGTGGATGAACTGCGCGAGGCTGGCATGCTGCACTGCCTGCAGTTACTACACTGCCATCTGGGTTCCCAGATTCCCAATATTCGCAACGTGCGCACTGGGGTACTGGATGCCTGCCGTTTTTACGCCGGCCTGGTGCAGGAAGGCGCTCCGATGGGCTATCTTGATCTCGGCGGCGGCCTGGCGGTCGACTACGAAGGCGCGCGTACCAACAGCACCCACAGCATGAACTACCAGTTGCACGAGTACTGCTCGAATATCGTCGAGAGTATTTGTGAAACCCTGGATCCTCTGGATATCAAACACCCGGTCATTGTCACGGAGTCGGGTCGTGCGACTGTGGCCTATTCATCAATGCTGCTGTTTAATATTCTCGATGTGCGCGACAGCAGGCCGGGCCCAATCCCCGAGCAACTGCCCGAGGACTGCAGCGAAAACCTGGTAAGCCTGCGCTCGGTGCTCGATATTGTCTCTGCGCGCAATTTCCAGGAGTGCTATAACGACGCCCTGTTCTATCGGGACGAGTTGCGCGAGGAGTTCCATCACGGCCAGGCAACGCTACGAGAGCGCGCGCTAGGAGAAAATATCTACCTGGCCGTGTTACAACGTGTCGCCGCGATACTTCCGGGATTGAGCAGGGTCCCTCCTGAACTGGAAAACCTGCCCGAATTGTTATCCGATATTTACTATGGCAACTTCAGCCTGTTTCAATCGCTACCGGATATGTGGGCGATAGACCAGGTGTTCCCCATCATGCCGATTCATCGCCTGACGGAAGAACCGACGCGATCAGCGGTATTGGCCGACCTGACCTGTGACTGTGATGGCAAGATCGACAGTTTTTCCACTCCGGAAGGCATCAGCCGCACTCTCAACCTGCACGCATTGAAACCCGATGAAGATTACTACCTGGGCGTCTTTTTGGTGGGCGCTTACCAGGAAACGCTCGGCGACCTGCACAACCTGTTCGGGGATACCAATGTGGTGAACGTCGCTGTAAACCCTGATGGCAGTTTCGAGTTCGTCCGTGAATTCCACGGTGACAGTATCTTCGATGTCCTCAGCTATGTGGAGTACGAACCCAAGCAGATGCAGGAGCAGTTTCGCCTGATCGCCGAAGACGCAGTGCGCAGCGGGAAGATCAGCATTGCTCAGCGCCAGATGATTTTGCAGGCGTTTAAGGCAAGTCTGCACGGTTACACCTATTTTGAACACGAATAGACCGGGTCGCGATTAGACCAGCAATTGAACGGGAGCAAAAGCATGGCCAAGGTGATGATTATCGGCGCAGGTGGTGTGGGTGGTGTTGTTGCACACAAATGCGCGCAGTTAACCGATGTGTTTACTGAGATCGTGCTGGCCAGTCGCACCGAGTCCAAGTGCAAGGCCATTGCCGCCCAGCTGAGCCGACCCATCCGCACCGCCCAGGTAGATGCCGACAACGTGCCCGAGCTGGTCAGCCTGCTGCGGCGGGAGCAGCCTGAGTTGGTCATCAACGTGGCACTGCCGTTCCAGGACCTGACCATTATGGACGCCTGCCTGGAAGCCGGCGTCCATTACCTCGACACCGCCAACTACGAGCCAGTCGATACCGCCAAATTCGAGTACCACTGGCAATGGGCGTACCAGCAACGCTTCCTCGATGCGGGATTGACCGCCGTGCTGGGCTGCGGCTTTGACCCGGGTGCAACCAATATATTTACCGCCTACCTGGCCAAACACTATTTCGATGACATCCATGAACTGGACATCATCGATGTCAACGGCGGCGATCACGGCTACCCGTTTGCCACTAATTTCAATCCCGAGATCAATATTCGCGAAGTCAGCGCCGCGTGTCGTCACTGGGAAAACGGGGAATTCGTCACCACCCCCGCCATGTCAAGGAAGGCACGCTACACCTGTCCAGAGGACGTCGGTACTTTCGATATCTACCGCATGTACCACGAGGAACTGGAGTCGCTCAGCAAGCATTTCCCCAGTCTCAAACGCGCCCAGTTCTGGATGAGCTTTTCCGACAATTACCTGAAACACCTGGAGGTGCTGGAAAATGTGGGCATGACCGGCATTGAGCCTGTGCAATTTCAGGGTCAGTCCATCGTGCCCATCCAGTTCCTGGCGCACCTGCTGCCCGACCCCTCTACCCTGGGGCCGCGCACCAAGGGCCGGACCTGCATCGGCTGCATTGTTCGCGGTAAAAAGGGCGGCGTGGAAAAGGTGATGTTCATCTATAACATCTGCGATCACCAGAGTTGTTACAGGGAGGTCCAGTCACAGGCCATCTCCTACACCACCGGCGTGCCGGCCGTCATCGGTGCCAAAATGATTCTCGAAGGCAAGTGGCGCACACCCGGCGTGTGGAACGTCGAGCAGTGTGACCCCGATCCCTTCATGGAGGACATGAACCGTTACGGCCTGCCCTGGAAGGTGCTTGAGCTGGATCCGGGCTTCACCCTGGATGTCATAGACAGCTAAGACCTCCACGGAGCCCGAGCATGCAATTCACGGACTTTCGGAAACTGGATCTGGCGCGTCTGCCCACGCCCTGTTTCGTGGTTGACCAGGTCGCTGTTGAACGCAATTTGCAAATCCTCGCTGAGCTGGCCACAGCCAGCGGTGCCACCGTATTGTCCGCCCTCAAGGCGTTTTCCATGTGGCGGCTGGCACCGCTCGTGTCCAGCTACCTGAGCGGCACCTGTGCCAGTGGCCTGCACGAAGCCCGCCTGGGCAGGGAGTGTTACGGCGGTGAAGTCCACGTGTTCAGCGCCGCGTATACACAGGGCGACCTGCGGGACATTCTGGAGATCGCCGACCATGTGGTGTTCAACAGCTGCGCCCAGTGGCAGCGCTTTCGGCCGCTTGCACTGGCGGCACTGGCCCGCAGGCCAGGACTGAAATTCGGCCTGCGCATTAATCCGGAGCACTCGGAAGGGGCCGTGCCCATCTACGACCCCTGCGCCCCGGGCTCACGGCTGGGCATTCCGTTATCACAGCTGGATGAGAATACCCTTGAGCACATCAGCGGGCTGCACTTCCACACTCTGTGCGAGCAGGATTTTCCTCCCCTGCAACGTACGCTGCAGGCCGTGAAGGACAAGTTCGGGCATCTGCTGGGACGCATGCAGTGGGTCAACTTCGGCGGCGGGCATCACATCACGCGCCCGGGTTACCAGATTGATGAACTGGCGGCGTGCATCCGCGAGTTCTCCAGCAAATATGGCGTTCAGGTCTACCTGGAACCCGGCGAGGCCATTGCCATTGGCACCGGGGTGCTGGTCACCGAAGTACTGGACCTGGGCTGGAACCGGCTTAACCAGGCCATTCTCGATAGCTCAGCCACCTGCCATATGCCGGATATACTGGAAATGCCTTACCGTCCGGACATCCTCGATGCCGCAGAGCCCGGCGTACTCAAGCATACCTACCGCCTGGGCGGCCTGACCTGCCTGGCGGGCGATGTGATGGGCGACTACAGTTTTGCCGCGCCACTGCAGGTAGGGCAACGCCTGGTATTCAGCGACATGGCGCATTACACCATGGTCAAGACCAGCACGTTCAATGGCACCAAACTGCCCGCCATTGCACTGTGGAATTCCGTCACCGACGAACTGGAGATTGTGCGGGAATTCGGCTACGGGGATTTCAAAGGGCGCTTGTCATAGGCACTGGGCATAGGCGCTTGTCACAGGCCCCGGAATAAACCTGATTTCTGTGTGGACAGAAAAATTCGCTGACATTCCCGGCGTTGTTAAGGATAATGCCCGGTTTACGCCTCTCTGGACTCAATAATATGCAACGCCCCATCTGGCTTTTATCTCTGGATTCAGACACCTTTCCCGCTGCACCCATGACCACGGGTGGATTAAAAGCGTATTACCAGGAGCTGGGCAGGAACGCCGCACAGACGGATATCCAGTTGGTGCATTTTGTGAATCACCCGGAGAAAATTCCCCAGTGGCTGCAGCAGTGGCAGCAGGAGGAATTACCGCGCGCGCAAGCCGCCATAGCCCAGGGCCTGCAACCGGTCATGGGCTTTTCGGTGTATACCTGGAATGCCGCCGAGTTCCTCGACCTGATGCGCCAGGTCAAAAGCCTGTGTCCCGAAGTATTGATCGTCGTCGGGGGGCCCCACGTGCAAAAAGCCCGTGATTACCTGTTCTCCGAAGCGGTCGATATCGTTGTGCTGGGCGAAGGGGAAGCGACCTTCACTGATTTCCTGGATGCGTCCGGGCCGGACCAGTGGAGTGACGTTGCTGGTCTCGCCTTTGTTAAAGATGGCGAGATGATAAGCACCACCGAGCGCCCGCGTTTTCGCAACCTGAACGTGTTGCCCTCGGCGCTGGACGTGATCAGCCTGCTGGACAGTGACGGCAAGCCGTACGACTGCATTGCCTACGAGACCAGTCGCGGCTGCCCGTACAAGTGCGCCTTTTGTGAATGGGGAACGGGCGCTATCGGCACCAAGATGTTGTCGTTTTCCGTGGAGCGGATACGCCATGACTGGAATTATATTGTGGATGCCGGCATCAAGAATATCTGGCTGACGGATTCCAACTTCGGTGCGCTGAAAGAAGATGTGGACAAGGCCAAAGTGTTGTGCGAAATAAAACAGCGCACTGGCCTGCCCAATACCTTTGCGACGTCCTGGTCAAAAAAGCACGGTCCTCGCTCACAGGAAATCGTGTTATTGCTGCATGAAAACAATTTGCTCCCCCATTACCATCTTGCCCTGCAAACCCTGACGCCACTGGCGCTGGAATTGTGTCACCGTGAAAATATGGCCGCCAATAAGTACGAGCCGATTGCCCGTGAGATGGCCAAAGCCAGGGTGCCGATTGCCTGCGAACTGATCTGGGGCTTGATCGGTGACAATCTGGCCAGCTTCGAGAAAAATCTCGATCGCCTGTTCGCCGTGTTTCCCACCATCAATATTTTTGGTTACACCCTGCTGCCCGGCACGGAATTTTACGACAAGCGCGATGAGTACCAGATACAAACCCTGCCAGTGGCCGGTTACGGCAAGGCCAAAGGCGAGTATGTGGTGGGCTGTATGAGTTTTCCGATTGAAGAAGGGCTGGAAGGCTATTTCCTGATCACCGCGCATTTACTGATGAGTCGCGGCTATATGATGCCGCTGACCCTGCGCTATCTCGCCCTGAGTGAAGCGGTGCCGGTGGCGGGCATGATGCGCGCCATTCTTCACGAGTTGTGCCATGAATTCCGCCGCGAAATTCCGCTACTTGATACCGCGCAAAAAATGGGCGTGTACGAATTCCGTGAAGAGCTGTTTGTAACCTCCTTTACCTACCCCGAGCGCACCTATAAGTGCGTTAAGCGCGTGGCGTTGCAATGGATTGATGAACATATGGACAATCAACTGGAGGCCGCCGGATTGAAGCACCGCGTCGCGCAATTGCTGGCGCTGGACGAGGCCTTTGCGCCGCATACGGGTGCCACACGGGAAGTCATCGGCCACTTTGATTTTGATGCCAATGCGGTGATGGATACGCTGGAGTGTATGGAACTGCCCGCGCTGGCCTTATTCGCAGCACAGCCCACGGAGCTCGGCATCTTTATTCCCGGCGGCGTGGGCGACATCATCAAGGATCCGGATGGCGGCGTGTGGATCCACGCGGAACGTTCCAGCAGCAAGGCGGAACACGCGGCGAAATTACAGCCGGTGACGGTGCAAGCGTTGGCGATATCGGCCTGATTTAGCCACTATTGATCCGGATGTGCTGTTCTTTCAGCACACCAGTCAAGCCAACGCCTTGCGTGATGTCCAGGAAGTTTCAACACCGTAAGTGCAGCCGGTTCAGGCGTGCCCTATGTAGTGGTACCGTCCAAAATCTCTCCATGCGCCACTCAAACACTCAATTTCTCGCATCACTCGTACTTTTTCTCGCTGTACTTCATCTGCAGTCTTTGAATCATTGAATACCTTGTCTACGGCGAGCGCTACCCGGGTTCACCGTGCGGCAGCGAACAGACGCATGCCTCGTTTTAACGATATTCTGGTCGTGGATACGCTAGAACATACCGCCCTGGATGCCACTATCTGCACCCCGAGGCGGCGCCGGGCTTTCGAAGATGCACACGTAGGCGATAGGCGTTCGAGATAGGTCGCAGGGCGGAATTATTGAGGTGAAATCTGCAGTACCAGGAGGGTAACTCGCGGTAATCGTGCTACGGACGGCTTCAAGCAATCTGTTGCGGAGAATGTGATATGAATATGAGAAAGATGGTGTATGCATTGGCGATCTGCGGCGCGGTGGGATTTACGAACCTGGCGGTCGCAGAAGAGCCGCTGGCACAGACCTTGAAGCTAAAAGACGGCTCAACCCTCTATCTACATCCAGACGGAACAGGCCGAATGATAGACCAGCATGGCAAACCCATGAAGATGTCCGACGGAAAGCAAATGGAAACGACGGATGGTCGGGCCATCATTATGGAGAACAAGCGCGTCTGGATAAGCTACGGCCCGCCCGGCAAAGGCGGAATGACGCAGAAAATTGATTGAGCCGCGAGTTGCCGAGGACATTTGACGGATGCCTCGGTAACTTTACAGTTTGGCTGGGAATAGTCCCTCCCCATCGGATGAGGCGGCGAAACCGTGACCCAGACCGAATTGTAGGCGACCAGGGTAATGACAACATTGTCAGCAAAGGATCTGCATCAGATTGATGCCTACTGGCGTGCCGCCAACTACCTCTCTGTCGGACAGATTTATCTGTTGGACAATCCTGTGCATGGCGATTTCGCAATTTGCTTATTATCTGGGGGCATTCCCCTTTATATGCACTGTCAGTAATGCGCGTTCGCGGCAAATACCACGCCGCAGGAGTCCTGACCATGTCCCATCAGCAATCCCGACCTTCTGGCCAACAGCACCGCACTGGCTATGCCCGAAAAGACAAGGCTGCATCAGGGTCCAGTACTGGCTTGACGGATCCCGTTTGTGGGTATTGACACGCCGAACACTCGAGTATTGGTCAAGTCAGGCAGAGCGATGTCTCACCCGCGCCATGTGCGGCTCGCCAGCTTGCGCAATTCGCTGAACCACAGGACTACGCTGGCCATCGCGGCGCAGAGCAGCCACTGGCTGAACTGCAGCGGCACCGTGCCGAAGGCAAGGTTCAGGATATCGAGGTTGACGACAGCCACCTGCAGCAGGACCGACAGCGCGATCGCGCCCCAAAGCCACGGGTTGGTGAACAGATGCTGGAACGCACTCGTAGTCTCCGAGCGCGCGTTGAAGCAGGTGAACAAGCTTGTGAATACGAGCACCGTAAAGCCTGCGGTGCGGGCAGTAGCCAGGTCATATGTGCCCTCGATCAGTCCGCCAGGCAGGTAGATGTCGATTGTAAGCAGCGTCACTACGGCTATCACCACGCCAGTCTGGAACACATTCGCCCACATGCGGGCGTCAATCACCCGCTCGCTCACGTGCCGCGGCTTGCGGGCCATGAGGTCATCGGTGGGCGGATCGACGCCCATCGCGAGCGCAGGCCCCGAGTCGGTAATCAGGTTGATCCATAGAATCTGCGTAGCGAGCAACGGCAACACCACTATGTCGCCAGCGCCTTGTAGCCCGATCACGCTGGCTCCGACCACGCCCAGAAAAACCGTCAGCACTTCGCCCATATTGGACGATAGCAGGTAGCGCAGGAACTTGCGGATGTTGTCCAGGATGGCGCGCCCTTCGCGCACGGCCTCAACGATCGTCGCGAAGTTGTCGTCGGCCAGGATCATCTTGGCCGCTTCCTTGGTCACTTCAGTCCCGGTCACGCCCATGGCGATGCCGATGTCGGCCGACTTCAACGCAGGCGCATCGTTGACGCCATCGCCGGTCATCGCGACGATGTTGCCGTCGGCCTGCAGTGCATCGACGATGCGCAGCTTGTGCGCTGGCGACACACGTGCATAGACGCACGTCTTGCGCATCGCCTCGGCGAAGCCCGCATCATCAAGTGCATCAAGATCCAGCCCGGTCAGTGCGGTGGCGCCGACCTCCACGATCCCGAGATCCGCGGCGATGCGCGCCGCCGTGCGCGGGTGGTCCCCGGTGATCATGATCACCCGAATACCCGCCCGGCGGGCCTCGCGAATGGCCACCCTTGCCTCCTCGCGCGGGGGGTCGATCATGCCCACGGTACCGACAAAGACGAGGTCTTGTTCCAGCGACTCTGCTGCGTCCCGGTCCTCGCCCGGAGCAAGGGGGCGGTAGGCTACAGCGAGGGTGCGCAGCGCGGCGTCGGATAGCGTATCGACGTCTGCCAGCAGCCGCGCCCGCAGCGCGTCATCAAGCTCCACCAGTCCCATCCCCACGCGCGCTCGGGTGCACCGATGAAGCAGGACATCCGGTGCACCCTTGGTAATCACCACGACCTCGTCGTCGTGTTCGTGGTCGAGTTCGATCGTCGACATCATCTTGCGCTCGGACGTGAACGGGATTTCGCCGATGCGCTCGAAACGACGCTCACGCCGTTCGGTGGCGCCGAGTTTGCGCTCTGCCACCAGGAAGGCAGCTTCGGTAGGGTCGCCGTGAATCTCCCATGCGCCGCCCGCGCTCTGGCGCAGTGCGGCGTTGCCGGCGAGACTGCCCCCGCTCAACACCACGATCTGCTCGTCACGCAGCGGGCCGACTTCGATCGCGGCGCCGTCGTACTCGACCTGACCCAGCGGCGTATACCCCACCCCGGTGAGATGGGTGCCGCCCGAGGCAGTTATCACTTGCTCGATGGTCATTTCCCCGCGCGTCAGAGTGCCGGTCTTGTCAGAGGCGATGACCGAGGCGGAGCCCAGCGTCTCCGCCGACGACAGCTTTTTGACGATGGCGTTATGCTTCGCCATCCGCTGCACCCCTACGGCGAGTACCACCGATAGGATCGCAGGCAGCCCCTCAGGCACGGCAGCCACTGCCAGCGCCACGCCGAGCAGCATGACGTGAAGGACATCGGAGGCGCTGCGGATATCGGAGATCAGCAGGATGGTCCCGACCACCACGATGGCAATGATGAGGACCGCCACGCCCAGCATTCGCCCAATGTGGCTGATCTCCTTCTCGAGCGGTGTCTGCTCCTCCACAGTGGCCTCAAGCAATTCAGCGATCGCGCCCATCTGGGTGTCCATCCCGGTCGCTGTGACCACGGCGCGACCGGTGCCCTGCGCGACGGACGTGCCCTTGAAGACCATGTCGAGCCGGTCGCCGAGTGCTACCGGTTCACGCAACGTGGCGGCATCCTTCAGCACGGCTTCGCTCTCACCGGTCAGCGAGGCTTCCTGGACGCGCAGTGTCGTGGCCACAAGAAGGCGTGCATCCGCCCCGACCGCGTCACCCTCGTTGAGCAAAAGCAAGTCCCCCCGCACCAGATTGGAGCTGGGTACCCGCAGCGCCTGACCGTCACGCAAGACTGCGGAGGTCACTGCGGTCATTAGGGCCAGTGCGGCGACGGCATCCTGGGCCTTGGCTTCCTGCACAAAGCCCAGAACACCGTTGAGCAGGACGATCGACGCGATGACGATGGCATCCACCGGCCAGCCGACCAAGCCCTCGATCACCCACGCAACGAGCGCGATGGCAATAGCGACCAGCAACAGATAAACGAGGGGATCCTTAAAGTGCGACAGGACGCGACGCAAGGTGGATACTCGCAGGACCGCACGTAGTTCGTTGGGACCATTTTCTGAGAACCGTCGCGACGCCTCCTGCGAGGTGAGCCCGTTGTTGATATCGGCCCCGAGGTCACGCACCACTTCGTCAGCATTGTAAAGGGAAGGATCGTCGAGTATGCCTGCCTTCATCATGGCAGTTGCGGAGGGGCAGGCGGCGCGGCAGTCGCTAAATTCGCTATCATCCCCGGCCAACTCCAATAGTTCATCCTTGCCACTAGTTCTCCCTTGAAAATGACTGCTTGCGACTCTGCCGTAGAGTTCTCGATCAGACCGGAACCCGGTTAATTAACGGCCGCACCCTGCTCAGTCGCGGCGGCCGTCTGGGGACGTTACGCGCCGGTATGATCGGCGTCTGTACGCTATCGAACGGTGAGCGAAACCTGCAGCAAGATCCTTGTAGTCGCGAGTTGTACTTGCAGAGCAGCACTGGCCCCAGCTTGCGAAAGGTGATCACCATCACCGTTGGCAAGATCAGCCACTGCAACAATGGGGAAAGACCGATACCAAATGTGGCATACATGCTGGTTTGTTGCCCTTCTTCATCGTAACCATAGCTGTGATCACTGGTCGCCAATACACCGTTCCCATCGAGCATGATCCCGGTCAACCGGTTTGTATCATCGAACTGGATATCCGCGGAGGATGTTATTACGCTCCCTTCAAACAAATCACATCTCAGCGCACAGGCTCGCCAAGTATATCCAGTGCCACCGCTTCCGCCACCTTGATGCCATCAATGGCCGCTGACAATATCCCGCCAGCATAACCCGCACCTTCACCGGCCGGATACAGGCCTGCGGTGTTAATGCTCTGGCAATCCTCACCGCGCTTGATGCAGATCGGGGACGAGCTGCGCGTTTCGATACCTGTCAACACGGCGTCTGCCATGGCAAAACCCTGGATCTGCTTATCGAATACCGGGATCGCCTCGCGAATCGCTGCGATTGCATAGTCCGGCAGTGCGCCGGATAAATCGGTCAAGGTAATACCTGGCTGATAGGATGGAACCACAGTGCCTAACTCTGTGGACGGCCGACCCTGCAAAAAATCACCGAGTAATTGCGCCGGCGCGTTGTAATTCTCTCCGCCCATATTATAGGCCAGAACTTCCAGGTCACGCTGCAGATCGATACCGGCCAGTATATGCCCGGGATAGTCCTCCTCGGGGTTAATGCCCACCACAATGGCCGAGTTCGCATTGCGCTCGTTGCGCGAATACTGCGACATACCGTTGGTCACCACGCGCCCCTCCTCCGAGGTTGCTGCCACTACCGTCCCGCCGGGGCACATACAAAAACTGTACACGCTGCGGCCGTTAGCGCAGTGGTGTACCAGCTTGTAATCAGCCGCACCCAGTATCGGGTTGCCCGCATGCTCACCAAAACGCGCCGCATCAATCACGGACTGCGGATGCTCAATACGAAAACCGATGGAGAAGGGTTTGGCTTCAATGTACACATCCTTGTCCACCAACATCTGGAACGTATCGCGCGCGCTGTGCCCGATGGCCAGGACAATGTGCTTGCTCAGCAAGGTTTCACCGCTTCTGGTGGTCAGCCCGGTGATGTGACCGATACCGTCGCTGTCAATCTCGCGCAGCAGGGACGTCACTTTTTGTTCAAAGCGAATCTCTCCGCCCAGTCGAATGATTTCTGCGCGCATATGCTCAACCATCGTCACCAATTTAAAAGTGCCGATATGCGGCTTGCTTACATAAAGTATCTCCTCCGGCGCACCGGCCTGCACAAACTCCGTCAATACCTTGCGGCCCAGGTGGCGCCTATCCTTCACCTGGCTGTACAGCTTGCCATCGGAGAACGTACCGGCGCCGCCCTCACCAAACTGCACGTTTGACTCTGTATTCAATTTGCGCTTGCGCCACAACCCCCAGGTATCCTGGGTGCGTTGGCGCACTTCCCGGCCGCGCTCCAGCACAATAGGCCGGAACCCCATTTGTGCCAGCAATAGCGCAGCCAGGATGCCACAGGGCCCGAATCCAACCACAATCGGCCTGTGCTGCCCAACCGCCGGAAAATCCTCAGCAGCGTGGGCAACAAACTGGTAACGCGTGTCCGGACTCGTTGCCACACGGGAATCCTGCGGCTGCGTTTCCAGCAGCGCTTGTTCCAGCTTAGGGTGCAGCTGTACATCCAACTGGTAGATCAGCAGGATATGGGGCTTCTTGCGCGCATCGTAACTGCGTTTGAAGACCGTAAATCCCAACAAGTCCCCAGCATCGATACCCAGCCGCGCGACAATCGCCGCCGGCAGCGCTGCGGCGTCGTGATCGAGCGGAAGTTTGATTTCGTTCAGTCTAAGCATGACAGTAAGGTTACTTGGCAAATGGTCGCTGGCGATTCGACGGGTGTTTACATGAACGAGGCAATATACCAGCTATCGGTACTGGCACGGAATCTTCTGTGCTAGGCTCGCAATCTCATCATATAGACCGGACTATTTTGCTATGGAATCATGGATCACAGACGCGATCGGGATGCTGGGTACGCTGCTGGTATTGGTGGCCTACTTCCTGTTGCAACTGGAATATACTGACCCCAAGAGCCTCAGCTACAACCTGATCAACCTGCTGGGAGGTGTCTTCCTGCTGCTAAGCTTGTGTTTCAATTTCAATCTTGCCAGCTTTGTGATGGAAGTGTTCTGGATAGGCGCCTCCATGATAGGCCTGTGGAAGTACTGGCGTCGTGGCGGCGGCATCAGTCAACCAACCAACTGATAGCAGGGCTGATAGTCCGCCTCACCCAGTTTCATCCGCTTTTCTTTCACCAGTACCTGTAGCAGCCGGTCCATGCTGGCGAGATACTTCCCGTCGCCCGACAATTTATAGGGGCCATACCGCCGCACCTGCTCGATGCCGAACGTCTTTATGTTGCCCGCCACCAGACCGGAAAAGGCACAGCGCAGCATGCCGGCCAACTGGTGCTTGGGTAAATCGGCGCGCAACTGCAGTGCGGCCATCCTCTCATGTGTCGGTATAAATGGCTGCTGCAGGTCAGACGAGATCTGCAGCTCCCAGTTAAAATAATACGCCAGCCGGGCGGCACGACGACGTGCGTGCACCTCATCAACGGCAGCCCTGATCGTACGGCCAATCTCTTCCGGCGACCCTACAATGAGGCGGTAGTACTGCTTTACTTCGTCACCCAGACAGTCCACCAGAAACTGTTCCAGCGCCTGAAAATACGCGCGGCACGACTCCGGTCCGGCAAATACCAGTGGAATGGCCTCGCTGTTGTCCGGGTGCATCAGGATACTCAACAGATAGAGAATTTCCTCGACGGTTCCCACGCCGCCGGGAAATACAATGACGGCATGGGCAAGCCTGACAAAAGCCTCCAGACGTTTTTCGATATCCGGCATGATTATCAGTTCGTTGACGATGGCGTTGGGAGATTCAAAGGCGATGATGCCAGGCTCGCTGATCCCGATGTAGCGGCCGTCCTTGATCTGCTGTTTGGCGTGTCCCACTGCCGCACCCTTCATCGGCCCTTTCATGGCTCCAATACCGCAACCGGTGACGATGTCCAGGCCGCGTAAGCCCAGTTCATAGCCTACGTGTTTGGCATAATCATACTCGGCGCGGGGAATCGAGTGCCCGCCCCAGCAGACCACCATCCGGGGCGGTTGGTCGGGCCGCACCGCGCGCGCATTGCGCAGTATGCGAAACACTGTATTGGTAGTCTGGGCCGAAGTCGGCGGTTGCGTCTGTGTCGCCGTAATTTTGAAATCGGTGTACACGATGTCGCGCAGCGCCGAAAACAGGTGCTCCTGAATACCACGGATCATCTTGCCATCGACAAAGGACTGGGGCGGCGCATTGAACAACTCTATCCTGAGACCGCGTGGCTGCGGTATCAGGCGAATATCGAAGTCCGAGTAATCAGCATCAATCTCAGTGTGATCGCCCTTGTCTCTATCCGTGTTGAGAATGGCCAGCGCACAATGTCGAAACAGCGCGAACAAATCACCCCCGCTGCTCGTGAGTCCCTCGATATCAGCCTTGGACAGCAGATTCAGGGAGTTGAGCGGATTTACAATGGCATGAGAAATTTTTTCCATCGCCGTGACTACGCTTGGGGAGTCTTACTGGCTCTGCTAGCTCTCGCAGAAAGCCTGCATTTTTTTATAGGCAATATTGGTTGCCTGCTCGGTGGTAGCGTTCAGTAGCTCCCGCTTCACTTCCTGGCACTCCTGCGACTCCTTTTCTGCCGATGCGTTCATGGATTGGTAGGCCGGATCCGAAGCCGGGGTCGAACACATCACAGATGAAACTCGCCGGATATTCGCGTGCTGCCCCTGCTCAACCGAGACACAGTCGCCAAGTTGAATGTCCTGATTCTCCGTCACGATATCAATGGTACTGTTGTTTACGAGACGAACCGTGAATTTTTCCGCGCTGCCAGCGGTCTCTTTTGAAATGAGGGCTCCCAGTCCGGCTCCAGCGGCTGCACCTGCCACTTGCGACGCGCCTGAATGGGTCGCCGTTGCCAGTAGGCCAAGCGCGCCGCCGATTAAAGCGCCCGCGCCGAAGTTTGGTGCCATCGCTACCTGCTGAATGTTCTCGATCCTGCCGTATTGGACTGAAATAACTTCATTGCGCGTCGAGCCCGTCATCGGGTCGGTACTGGCGCAACCCACCAGGGTGATTGCCAGAGTGGCGGACAAAACAGTGAGAATTTTGTTGGTCATATTATTAGCATCCTGATGCGGGTGGTTGGGTTAGCTATTTTAGATACTTTTGGGGGTCGCCCGCTACTGTAATCCGGTGCAGTACGCGATCATAGCCGTCATAACCACCGTAGGCCCGGTGCAACACGCTGCGATTATCCCAGATCACAAACATGTGCTCCTGCCACTGGTGGGTGTACTGGAACTCTTCCCGGGTCTGCCACTGGTGCAGTTCCACGAGCAACTGCAGGGCCTCACCCTCTGCCATACCTTCCACCCCGATAATGTAGCCCAGGCAACCGAGCAGGGTCTCCCGATCACTTTCAGGATGCCTGAAGATAAAGGGGTGGCCATACACTGCCCTGGCATCCTCAGAAAAGCGAATAGCCATACTGCGACCAGCCGCTTTATCCTTCGCCCCGTACATACCATCGGGTGCATAGGCTGCAGCCGCCGAGTGCAGCGCCGTACGTCCTTCGATCCTGGTGCGTAACGCAGCGGGCATTGCCGCCAGTGCTTTTTGCTGATTGGTATACCCTGTATCACCACCCACCGGCGGAATGACCAGACTGTACAGGCAGGTACCAATAGGCGGCTCTGCCATAAAACTCCAGTCTGAATGCCAGTTCTCCGCGAACAGAGGGGCTTTTTCGTCGGCCTTGCGGGTCAACGCAACGACATGCTCACTGCCCGCCAGCGGCACAAAGTAGGGTTCGCTGCCAAACATGCCAAAAGACAGTGCGATGCGTTCAAGGTCCGCATCCGTCAGGGACTGGTCGGGAAACGCCAACACGTGATGTTCCAGCCAGGCAGCGCGCACTGCCTGCATGGTCGCTGTATCCAGTGGCATGGAAAGGTCCAGCCCCGTGACAGTGGCGCCACAGGCCTGGCCTGATGGTTTTACTTCAATCATGGATTACCTCCCGTGAGTTGCAACAGTCCCGCGATTTTTTTCGTCTGTGTATCACTGACGACCGCTTCCTGCGCATACCAGGACCAGTTTGCCGTCGCCGTTCTCACTCTGGCGATCAAGCGCTTTGCCAGCGAGCGGTTGATCCCCTGCCGCTGGGCTACCGCCAAAAAGTCCTCGTCGAGGATAGCCGCACGCTTGCGATTGACGCTCATCTGATGGCTATTAGTATAGTCGCCGTTGGGGTTAAAGGCGTAGGTCATGTCATAGGCGGGACTCAGGTGCCATGCGCCGACCTTGTCCATAAGGAATGAGATCTGTTTGGTATGATCGTCACAGTTATACGCCACGACATTAAATACCATGCGCAAAAAAAGTTGCTCTTTGGCCGCCATCCCCAATCCCAGTTGATCACACAATAACAAGGCCTGCTCATACGAGGTAGCGCCGGGTACATTAAAATCGTGATGAGCCAGCGCACACAGCGTCTGCAGGTGCAGTTTCTGGCCATCAGCGGTGCGATCAAAGCGCTGCGTCATAAAATGCGCCCGGCCATTTTCCTCCAGCAGGCGACAGCGAGTCATCTCTATGCCCGCATCGACCGCCATCAGGTGGTAGGCATACTCGATGCGGCCATAGCCCTTAGGGTCCGCCAGTTCTTTATCTTTGTTATTACTCACCCCATCAAATTTGAGCAGCCAGTAAGTGTAACCCGGCCCGGCGCCAATTTGTCCCGAGCGCACATCCCCGGTCGTTTCATTCCAGGCGATGATCGCCTTGGCGCGCGCGCCCCCGGCGGAGGTGCCTACTGCCAGGATCTTGCCCAGCCCTTCCACATTGTCTGGCGCGGGCTCCGATTCCAACTGGAATTGCTCCGCCTCCTTGAGCGCCAGCACTCGCGATGACAACGCGACCAGTTCTTCAATATTCAGCGACACCTGTCCCGGGTCCTCCTGTTCGATCACCGGGTAGAATTCCAGCGCTCCCATGCCGCGCCGACCGACATACATCAGGCGCTGTACCGGATTAAACGTACCGGGCGCGCGACCGGACTCGGCCAGCCACTGGTCAATCAGGCTGTTGCCAAATTTATCCGGCAGTGAATCCGCCAGCATGCCCGGCAAACCCCTATAGGTCTCGCGGTTCAGGGCCGGAAAGGCAAATGGTCCGCGCGATAGCGGCATCATCACCGGGGACAGTTCGATACCGGTGTCCAGAAACGCCGGGGAGTATTCGAAGGCAGCGTATCCGAGCGCCGCATCCCAGGCCACCAGACCGATACTGGCGCCCCACAACCTGACTTCGCTGAAGGTCACGGCTGATCTTCCGGCCATTGCACTTGCACCACCGTGGCCGCGCGATTGTCGGACGCGTCGGATGGCGACGCCACCGCCCGGGAACGACGCACCCGTCGTTTATAGGCAGACACGCCCGACCCCGCCCGGCTGTCCCCGGCCGGCACTGCGACAGGACGCTGTTGTTTCAGCTGAGACACTTTGAGGCCTGCCTCGGCCAGTTTTTCGTAGGGCGAGAAGCCCGGGGAATCCAGCGCGGCCAGTACGTTCTCCAGCCGCCCCAGGCACTTGATCACCTTAATCAGACCGTCGGATTTGACCGCCTCGCCCGCCTCCAGCCGCTGCAGGGTGCGATGAGATACACCGGCTTCATAGGCCAGTTCTATTTGCTTCAACTGTCTGGCAATGCGCAGTTCTGCGATCTGTTTACCCAGCGTGAGAAGGTCGCTCTTGCTCATAGTTTTATACGTCAGTTATTACGTATTATGTCAATTAATATATATAATACGCCTTTTTAGGCGTTTTACAAATTATTTTATTTTACACGTCTTAATTTGCGTACGCGAATTCAATTTGTGAGTGTAACTCATGGGTCGGAATAGAGAGCGAGTACCTACAGCCGCCGAGGCCAGCTGTGCAACCGGGTATCGATTGACGAGCGTCCCGCGATGGCGAAGTGAGCCCATCGGGTGGCGACGAAGCCAGGTCAAGGTGATGCGCAGGTAAAGCTACCGCGGGCAGGCCGGATCGAGACGTATGCTGAGACAAAAAAGGGCAGCATTGCTGCCGCCCGCAAGGAGACCTGGGCGTCTATTCTTCGCCGTCGTCGCAGTACTCGTTGTGTTGATCGCACAATTCCTGGCGCAATTCGTCCCTGACGTCATCGCCGCTGTCTCCGAAGACATCGAATCCACAATCGGAGCCGTCGGCGAATACGGCGTCGAGGGAGTCCTCGGAGCAGACCAGCCACTCGGGAGCGTTGGGATCGATATCACCGTCTTCTAAATGGGCGGTAAGCACGAATCCGGTGCCGGCCAGGTAGTACTTGAACTCAGCCTTACCCGGTGCCAGCGGTGCAGAATCGTAGGTCATCAAGCAGGCATTGCCTTCAGTGGCGCACCGGAATTTCTCCAGTAGCCGGTCCTCGGCGATTCCTTCCTCTGCCGGGTCGGCATCGATGGAGAGATACTGCACGAGGTCCTCCGCTTCACCCAGCGCGCATTCCTGGCGGTGCATACTGTCCTCGGCGGGCGCAGCGAGCGTCAGAAAACCGCCCTCGGCGAGGTCTACTACAAGCGCTACGGCAAGCAGAAAGGGCGTTTCGAGAATATGTTCAATCCCTTCGTGCTACTGCCTGAGATGGAGCCGGATCGGGTCGGGCTGAACCCGGAGCACGCCGAGGCCAGCGGACTGGACCTGAATTCGGTCTGGCGAATCACCGCGCCGCTGTCGGCCAACCTCCGCGACGCTGGCACACGACCCTATCAGCACGGTATTGCGGAGGCGTTTGCGGCGCTCCAGCACACGCTGCAATTCGGCGCGGAAGGTAGTTTCCCACTGCGGGCGCAGCGCCTGCGGCAGTTCCCGACGCGGCCCCACTGCCCGCAGCAGCCGGGCGATATCCTGTTCATCACGGTCCTGTTGTTCTAGTGTGTCCATCATAGTCACCTAAATGGCGGTGAGCAGCGCTTCGCCGCACACTTCCCGAAAAGCCCTTCGAGCGCGCGCCAGCAGGGATTGCGTGGCCTCTTTGCTGATCCGCAGTCGCGCTGCGATCTCTCTGGAGCTGAAGCCTTCGATGTATTTGAGTTCCAGCGCGGCGGCATAGCTCTCCGGCAACTGGTCCAGCGCGAACTGCACCATCGTGATCAACTCGATGCGACGCGTACCCGCTTCCGGCGAGTCTCCATCGGTCTCAATGGATTCGACCACCGAGCGCAGCAGCTCGTCGTTCAGGAAGGGGTCATCATGTCCGCGTCAAGGTGGTTAAAGCAGTGTAAACAATTGCCCGGCGTTTGGGCAGGCATTGGATCCAGCCTGAATTCCGCTCCCAGCGCCCAAACTCGAGCCACTGCTTCCTGAAATACGTCCTCCACCAACAAGGACGTACTCTCGGCCATGCGCCGTGCGCCGCAACTGGGACCGAAACCGAGGCGATTGTGGTGTACTAAATTAAAATAGGTGATCAAAACGGAGATGCAGCCCTGCGGACTGCCGCCCACTAATTTCCGTGTCACTGGATCGGACCGGGACACTGTCGCGATCACCGTGGTATAAAGTGGCCGCGAAAGCTTAAACTACATCGTGACAACAGACTGAACAATGGGAACCAACAGATGATAGCCTGGACCGAACAACAGCAAATGATCAGGGGCATGGTGCGTGATTTCGTGGAAAAGGAAATCGTGCCGCACATTGACGACCTGGAGTACAACGGGTTACCGCCCTACGACATCTTGCGCAAGCTGTTCAAAACCTTCGGCATGGATGAACTGGCGAGCGCCAACTTTGACAAACAAATCGCCCGCGAGGAAGCGATTGCCGCAGGCGAACATATCGAAAAGCCGGCGCGGGCCGAGGTATCTGGCGGGGCGGTGTCCGAGGAGGCTTTGGACGCTGTCGCCATGGGCGTACTCCCGATCATAGAAATCAGCCGCCACTGCCAGGGACTGATCACCGCAATGGGCGTATCCGTCGGGCTGACTGCTGGCGCGATCATGGCCAAGGGCAGCCTGGCACAGAAGAAGAAATACGCGCGCGACCTGATGACACTCAAGAAGGTTGGCGCATGGGCCATCACCGAACCCAACTCCGGCTCCGATGCGTTTGGCGCGATGAAGTCTACCGCGCGCCGCGATGGCAAGGGCGGTTATATTCTTAACGGCAACAAGACCTTCATCACCAACGGCCCTCATGCCGACACTATTGTGTTCATCTGTCGACTCGACGAGGAAGGCGTTGCCGCCAGAGACAGGAAGATCGTCTCCTTCATTCTCGACACCGGTATGCCCGGGCTCGAACAAAGTCCGGCCTTCAAAAAAATGGGCATCGGTTCATCGCCCACCGGTGAACTCTTTCTGTCAGACGTGCAGGCCGGCCCGGAGCGCCTGATGGGAGAATCGGAGGACGGCTACGGTCGCTCGGGGGCCAAATCCACCTTCAGTACGGAGCGCTCCGGCGTCGCCGCGATGGCGCTGGGCCTGGTGGAACGCGCGCTGGAGATGTCGCTGGAATACGCTAAAACACGGATACAGTTTGATCAGCCCATCGGCAGCTACCAGCTCATCCAGTTGAAACTGGCAAAAATGGAAGTGGCACGCTTGAACCTGGAAAACCTGGTGTTTCGCTTTATCGAAACCCGGGCGGCGGGCAAGGACCTGACCATGGCGGAAGCCTCCGCCATGAAACTGTATGCCGCGCAGGCCGCAATGGAAGTCTCCATCGAAGCGGTGCAGGTTTTTGGTGGCGCGGGCTATATGCGTGCAACCAGGGTGGAGCAGTTGATGCGCGACGCGAAGATCCTGCAGATCTACGCCGGCACCGATGAAATGCAAGTAGTGGCGATCGCGAAGGATCTACTGGGGCGCATGTGATGAATGTCATGGGGACGCATTTATTTCGAAAATAGATGCGTCCCCATTGCAACTTATATTTTAAATCAAATGCTTACGCTTAAGGCAGTGCCATTCAATGCGTCCCCATTATCTTCTATTTAGAATTTTCGATCATTCTGATAGCCTCCCGGCGTGTATGGAGGATTGTCGTATGGCGCGTACTGAGTTTTCGATGCTGGTGATGATACCGCTTCTCTCGCTCATTGCTTTGACAGGGTGCAGCGATGGCCAGGATGACGGTAACAACGTGGCCATCCGGGCGGTCATTAACGACGCGCCATGGCCGATGCACGCCATCGACAGCCGTTTTCGTGGCGGCAACGGCATTGGCGCGGCCGATGTCGATGGCGACGGCTTCACCGACTACGTGACCAACTACGAGTTTGATCAACGTTTCGAGATCGCCTTCCACCCCGGCGCGAATGCGGATGCTCGAAATCCCTGGCCTACCACTACCGCGTTCGTGCCTGCCGTGCTCGAAACACCCGAGGATGGTATCAATCCGGAAAGTGCTGACTTTGGCGACGTCGACGGCGACGGCGCCCTGGATCTTGTTGCCGGACAAGGCTGGGGCGAGCTGCCATTTTGGGAGGGCAGCGAAGCGGGCGTGCGCGTCGTTTGGGGGCCGGGACCAGAACTTGCACGCGATGCAACCGCCTGGCAGGACGCCGGCAGAATACCCGCCACTGTGGAGGACGGCCACTTCCATTGGGTTCGCACGCGTGACATCAATGGCGATGGCTTGACCGATATTGTCGTGGGCGGGCGCGTCCACGGCGGCAGCGCCATCGACCCTGGATCTGACGGATCTGATATCGCAGGCGGCAATGGACGTCGCGCCGGCGTGCGATGGATCGAGGCCCCGGCCGATAAATCACTGCGGCGCGACCTCGCACGCTGGAGTGTACACGCGATCGATCCCGATCAACTCAGCGGCCATGGCTTCGTGTTCGTCGACATAGATTCAGACGGAGACGAGGACATAGCGCTTGCCAACGCCGACTTTGATACGCCGGAAGAGGAGGAACGCGTCCTCTGGTACGAAAACCCGGGAGTGGGCACGTCCGCGCAGCGGGAACCCTGGCCCATCCATGAAATCGATCGGCGCAGTGATTTCGACGGCAAACCCCAGATCGGCACCGGTGACCTCGATGCGGACGGGGACATGGACCTGGTCACGGCCACTCGTGAGGAGATTCTCTTCTATCGCAACTCGGGATCGATTCCGGTCTTGTTTGAGCGCATCACGATCCCCAAGGATCCGCGCACTCGCTACTTCCAGCGGCCCATACGCATAGTTGATATCGACCAGGATGGTCGCCTCGACATCTTCGGAATGCTCGTTCACGAGAATCGCACGATCCCTTACGAGCTCGCCGCCGCGTTCTGGATGGAGTGGGAAGGCGATGCGCCCGCCGCCGACAACTGGACGACGCACGTGGTCAAGTGGGGGTCTGGCCAGACCATGTTCCTGCCCACGCTGGGCGAGAAATGGGACCAGGTTGAGTTCGACGACGTGGACCGCGATGGCGACCTCGACATCGTCGCCAATTGTGAAGAATGGTGGGAGGACGGCGGACGGTTAGTGCCCTTCTGGCAGTCGCCTGGCCTTTCGACTGTGGCGGTGGTTTGGTTCGAGAACCGCTTGTTTGAAGCACCCTACCGCTACGTCGAGAAGGACGGATCCGTGCACATTGAGGCTGAAAACTACACCAATGGACATGACGGGAGCTGGCTCGAGCGGAACACCAATGCGGGTTACGGCGGACACGGATACATGGTTGACCACAACACCCTGAGCGGACCGGGGCGCAGCTTCGACGAGACGCGCGGCCTGGAGTATGCCGTCCAGTTGGAAGGCGGCATCTACCAGGTTTGGGTGCGGCGTTGGATACCTTCGGTATGGGGCTCACTTGGCCGTGGCGGCGAGCTGTCGGATTCCGCATGGATCGGCGTGGATGGTGTTTCCGTGGATACAACGCCCGAGGGAGGCGCGGAAGTCGAGTGGCGGTGGGTGCGTGTTGGCGAGGTGAACCTGACACCCGGCGAGCACAATATACAGGTGCGGGTCCACGAGGGCGGCAGCGCTCTGGACGCGATAGCTCTCACCCGGGGCGCGAACAAACCTCCCGAGGGCTGAACAACGTAGCTCAGGGTCAGAGCCCTTTTCGGGGATTTAGGGTCAGAGTAAAAACCTTCTAAAAACCCAGTCGATTTTTGGCGATTTTTTGTGGATAGCAAGCAATAGCCGGAGTTTTTACTCTGACCCCAATCACGCTTGGCGACCTGCAACAGTCCGCAACAGCAGCGCCAGCGCCAGCAGCGTAAAAAGAGCAGCTGCCAGAAAAGGTGCGCCGGGGAAATGTACGATGGCGTCTTCGGCGCTGAAGTAGGCAAAAAGCTGGGTCATGAACGGCGGGCTGAGAATGGCCACCAGGCCGCTCATGCTGCCGATGGCGCCCTGTAACTCGCCTTGCGCATTGGCTGGAATGCGCGCTGACATGATGCTCTGCACCGACGGCCCTACAAAACCCTGCAAGGAGCCAATGACGATCACCGGATACATCATCCAGGCGTAGGGGACAAAGGCATAACCGAAGAAACTCAGCGCAGTTGCGATCAAACCCACGACAGCGGTTTTGCTTGGCCCCCACACGGGCAACACCAGGCGAATGAGATATGCCTGCACGAAGATCATGGCCACTCCCACTGCACTCAGTGAAAAACCGATGTCGCGCGGCGACCAGCCAAACTTCTCAATGGTAAAAAACGCCCAGACGCTGGGCAGCGCGAAATGGCCCAGCATATAAAAGAAATACACCAGCACCAGCGCGATCACCATCGGGTATTGCCGCAGCTGGTTGAACGCAGCCAGGGGATGGGCCCGCGCCAAATCAAACGCGCGGCGGTGGCCGGCTCGCAAAGATTCCGGCAACACAAAATAGCCGTAAATGACGTTAATAAAGGTGAGGCCCGCCGCCGCGTAAAAAGGCGTGCGGGGCCCGTACTCGCCCAAAAACCCGCCGATGGCAGGGCCCACAATAAAACCGGTACCGAAGCCTGCTCCGAGCAGCGCAAAATACTGGGCGCGCTTTTCGGCGGGAAACGTATCGGCAATGTAGGCAATGGCAATGCCGTAGGTGGAGGCTGATACACCCCCGATAAGACGTCCGACAAAGAGCCAGAACAAAGTCGGCGCCCAGCCCATCAACAGATAGTTGCAAGTCATTGCCAGTAACGAGCAGAGCAACACCGGGCGCCGCCCGAAGCGATCAGACAGATTACCTAGCAGCGGGGAGGCGATGAACTGCATGGTGGCAAAGGCGAACATCAGGAAACCACTGGTGCGCGCTGCATGGGTCAGCGTATCGCCGGAAATGTCCATAATGAGGTGCGGCACGACGGGCATGATGATGCCAAAGCCGATGGAATCCAGCAGGACCGTGACAAAGATAAAGATAAAGGCTAACTGCGGACGCACAATTTACTCCCACCACGGGTAGAACGGCGGCATGTCGGTGGAGGTGCGCTGGGTAAACACGGGCGGGCGTTTTTCCAGGAAGGACCGCACACCCTCCTTGCCGCTGGTGAGGCTGGTGTAATACACGGCCAGTGAATCCACCTTGTGCGCCTCGATGGGGTGGGGCTGCGCCGCGCAGCGGTACATCATCTGGCGCGTCAGTGCGATGGACACTGGGCTGAACTGCGCGATGCGTCGTGCGATTTTGTAGGCTTCTTCCAGCAACTGGTCCGCGGGCACGACCGCTTTGACGAAGCGTCCCGCCAGCGCTTCCTCGGGCTTGAGGATTTCCGCGCTGTACACCCATTCCAGGGCCTGGGCGATGCCGACGATGCGCGGCAGGAACCAACTGGAGCAGGCTTCCGGCGTGATACCGATCTTGTTGAACACGAAGCCGATGCGCGCGTGCTCCGAGGCCAGGCGAATGTCCATGGCGCATGTCATGGTGGCGCCAATGCCGACCGCCGCGCCGTTGATGGCGGCGATCACCGGTTTGTTGCAGTCGTAAATCGCCAGCGTGACGCGGCCGCCGGTGTCGCGCACGCCGGCAATGATGTCCGGGTCGTCCAGGCGTTCGTGCATATCCGCCATGGTGGGTTGCAGCTTCTCGTTCAGGCCGAATACATTGCCCGCCGGCGACAGGTCCATACCCGCGCAGAAGGCCCTGCCCGCGCCGGTCACCACCACAGCGCGCACCTCATCATCATCACTGGCGCGATTGAAGGCGTCGATCAGTTCATGGGCCATCTCAATGGTGAATGCGTTGAGATGGTCCGGCCGGTTAAGCGTAAGGGTCAGGATGTTGTCGGCTACGTCGTAGCGCAGGGTATTGTAGGACATGGTGCACTCCTGGTGTCAGTTGATCGGTCAATTCCGTATAGTGGTGGCGCGTCTCACCACAACAGTCGCCCCACAACAATAATGACGAGGATCGGCCTGTGAGTACACCGACAACTGCGCCTGCGGGTGATTCTATTATAAGCAGTCGCGTGGCGGGCTATGGCCTGTTCATGCTCACGCTGGTGTACGCCTTCAATTTTGTGGACCGGCAGATTCTGGTCATCCTGCAGGAGCCGATCAAAATTGAGATGGGCCTGAGCGACGCCCAGCTCGGCTTGCTCAGCGGTTTTTCCTTCGCCCTGGTGTATATCACCGCCGGTATCCCCATCGCCTACTGGGCTGACCGCAGTAACCGGCGCAATATCATTGCCGGGGCACTGACCATCTGGAGCGGCATGACCGCCCTGTCCGGCCTGGCACAGAATTACAGCCAACTGTTGCTGGCCCGGATCGGAGTCGGTATCGGCGAGGCGGGGGGCAGTCCGCCGGCCCACTCCATGATCAGCGACTACTACCCGCCTGCCCGGCGCGGCACGGCGCTGGCCATCTATTCCACCGGTGTACACGTGGGGGTGCTGCTCGGTTTCCTCCTCGGGGGCCTGATCAGCCAGGCCTACGGCTGGCGCGTGGCCTTCATGGCGGCGGGACTTCCCGGCGTGGTGCTGGCGGTGGTGCTGGTACTCACGGTGCGGGAGCCACCCCGGGGGCGGTGGGAGTCCGCAGCCGAGGCCGCGTATAAGCCGGGATTGCGAGAGACGCTGGCCCTGCTGTCATCGTATCGCTCCTTCTGGTACCTGGCCGCGGCGGGTGGTCTGACGGCCTTCGTGAGTTATGGCAGTGGCAACTTCGCGCCGTCATTCCTGGTGCGCTACCACGGTCTGGAGATGGGGGAGGTGGGGGTTATCCTGGCGCTGTTTGGCGGTGGTGGCGGCATGCTGGGTACGTTTTTCGGCGGCTATCTGGCCGACCGCCTGGGGGTGCAGGACAAGCGCTGGTATGTGTGGCTGCCGGCGCTCGCGGGCACGCTGGCGCTGCCGCTGGGTTTCCCCTATCTGCTGCTGGCCGACACCACAGTGGTGATCGGATTCATGTTTCTGGTCACGATCATGATTAATACTTATCTCGGTCCCGCCCTGGCGATCTCGCACACGCTGGTGCCGCCGGCCATGCGCGCCCTGACCTCGGCTGTGCTGTTCTTCATGTTTAATATGATCGGCCTCGGCTTGGGGCCGCTGTCGGTGGGACTGCTCAGCGACTTTTATGTCGCTTATGTGGGGGATGAGAGCCTGCGTTACGCCATGTTGACCGTGGGTGTGCTGGGTTCTCCGGCGGTCGTGTTGTTCCTGTTGGCGGCGCGGCACCTCCCCGCGGATCTGGCGCGCAGCGCGCAGCGGACGCTATAATCGTCTGGCTGGAGGAAAACCATGAAATACATAAGCGTAATTGCAGTGACCTTCTTGGCGCTGGCGGGCTGCACCACCACCGACGAAATCATCATCGATGAGAAAAGCGTCGACATGAACGTGTACCGGCAGGATTTGGCCGAGTGCCGCTCCTACGCCAGTAAGGTGAAGACCGGGGAGAAAACAGCCAAGGGTGCTGCCTCTGGCGCGGTGGTGGGCGGATTGACCGGTGCAATTTTCGGGGGTAGCAGCGGTGCCGCCACGGGCGCGGGTGTCGGCGCAGTGGGCGGCGGTGTCAAGGGCGCGGACGAGGGCGAGAGGACCGAGGTGGATGTGGTCAAGCGCTGCCTCGGCGGGCGTGGCTACCGTTTGCTCAACTAGTCCCTCTTGTTGAACAGTTTATCGAACAGCTTGCCCGCCTTTTTCTCGAGTTTCTCCCGCACTTCGTTGACGCCCAGGTCCTGGACGATTTTCTCAGCGTCCACGCTACACCACGTGGCAGGCGCGGTACCGACCGTTCCGGCGCAATGCACTGGCAGGTCGATGGCAGTCAGGCGTTTACTGACGCGACAGGCGTGATCCAGTTGTTCCAGTTCCGGTAACAGGCGGGCCTGCAGGGTCGCGTCAAAATTCTTTTGCAACAGATCGTAATTCCCATTGCCATTGAGCGTGACCTGGGGCAGTCCGGCGCGCAGGGGATCAAAGGCCGCCTTGCCAGCAGCGACCTGGATATCGGCGGCGAGGGTGGTAAACCGCGTGTCGGCAGGAAAGGTTGCAGTCAGTTGTTCCTGGTTACTGAGCGCAACCGCCTGGCACAGCAATTGCTCGACACTCACTCCTTTTAGCACCACCTCCTCGGTCGTCAGTTTTATGGGGCCGCGCAGGGCGGTGGTCAGTTCGTTCGCAGTTCGCCCCTGGCTCTGCAGTTGCCAGTCCACGGTGGCGCGGCCGCTGAGCACCGGTTTTGCTGCAGAGGCGGCAAGGGCGGTCGCGATATCGAGGCGACTGAGGCTGCCGCTGGTATCAAGGGTGACGGTATTGTGCTTGGCGTCGAGAGTGGCACTGGCCTTGAGCTTGCCACCGTGCAGGTCACCGGTCAGCTCCGTCATCTGCACCACGCCATCCAGCGCGAGCAGGTTGACGTGCAGCTTATTCACCGTATGCGCGCCAAAGCGGGCCTTTTCTATGTTCAGTACGGTGCGGGCGTCGATGGCGCGCAGGGTATCCAGCGGCAGCGGCTTGTCTCCACCTGTTGATTCCTGCCCTGCCGCGGCGATGGCGTCCGGCCCTGCCAGTGCCAGCAGTGCAGGGTCCAGCAGGTTGAGTTGCAGCACGCTATCGATCTGGGGGCTCTGGAAACTGGCGTAACGCACGGTGCCGTTGCCGCGTGTCTCGCCCAGTTCCAGCGCGAGTTGCAGGTCCGCGCTCTGGCGATTGAGGTCGACCACACCGCTGGTGCGCAGTTGCAGAGTGTTGGTGAGGGCTCCGGTAACTGTCACTTCAAGTTGCTCCAGCGTGGCAGTCTGGTGCTGCTGATCAACGCGGATGCCGCCTTTGAGTTGCGCGTCAATCACCTGCTTCCCAGGGATGCGCAGGCTCACGTCTATGGGTATTGGTGCGCCGTCCAGATTGAGGTCACTCGCCTCCAGCCGTAGCAGCTCTATCACCTGCGGCGCAGTGCCGCCTGCGTCAATCAGCTCGAGGCGGGCATCGGTTATCTTCAGCTGCTTGACGTGGAGTGCCAGCGGCACTGTCAATGCTGCCGCCGCGCCGGTGGACTGCGCCGAGGCCGCCATGCGCTGGCGGCGAATTTCGTACAGCGCGTCGAGGTCCTTATCACTGCGCGTGCTGGTGTCTGCTCTTGCCTGACCAGGGCCGGACTCGATACTGGCCCTGACCCCGTCCAGCACGATGGTGTTTATCTCTACCTGACGCCGGAGCAGCGGCAGGAATTGCACACCGATTTTCAGTGTGCCTATTCGCAACGTGTCGATTTGCAACGTGCCCTCCCGCAGGTCGGGCTGTTGTTGCTCAGGCAGGGCGATGGCGGCATCCGACAGGGCGATACCCAGTGTGGGAAACACGGAGAGCTTGGCGTCGCCATCGACCGTTAGCGTGGCGCCGGTCTGTTCGTGCAGGGCCTCGGCGGCGAGTTGCAGTACCTTGTCCTTGTCCAGGAGCACAGGCACCAACAGCACCGCCCCCAGCACGAGCAGCAGCAGGACCAGTGGAATCAGCAACAGGCGGGACATGGCGTTTCTCGATTGTTCAGCAATGGGCGCGAACGCGCGCCGCTAAGCATAGGGCAGGCAGGCACATTTAGCCCGTGAATTCGACAGCATCTTGCTGTGCGCTGCCTCACGTTCCGGGCGTAACGGGGTCTGGCGGGTTGTCGCCGGGGAGGCAAACTGTGGTATGTTTTGACCCAGATAATGCCAATTAAAAGTAATATAAAAAAGCGACATCGGGGACCCGCAATGACGAGAAAATACTTACGCTCCCGCAGCCTGCACCTGGACGGCCGCATCCACCCGGATTTCGCTGCGGTGGAGGCCACGCTGCGTCAGCAGTTGCGCAACTATCCGGGCGGCGCTGCGGTCAGTGTCTACCATCGCGGCGAGTGCGTGGTGGATTTGTGGGGTGGCTACAAGGACGACGAGGGCACACTGTGGACCCGCGACACCATGGCCCCGAGCTTTTCTACGACCAAGGGGGTGGCTGCCACCTTGCTGCATATCTGCGCTGATCGCGGTCTCATCGATTACGATGCCCGTGTGTCCAAGTACTGGCCGGAATTCGGCCAGGCTGGCAAAAAAGCTATTACCGTCAGGCAGGTGCTGACCCACCAATCGGGGCTGTACCACATTCGCCAGATGATCGATCACGTTGAGCGCATGCTGGACTGGAAGTATATGATCCGGGCGATCGAGCAGGCGGTGCCGGTACACACGCCCGGCACGCGCACCGGCTATCATGGGTTGACTTTTGGTTTCCTGGTCGGTGAGATTATCCAGCGCGTCACCGGCAAGAAATTTTCTGATCTGGTGCAGAGGGAAATCGCCAGGCCGTTAAAGCTGGATGGGTTGTTCATCGGCACGCCGCAGCACGAGCTACCACGGGCGGCAAAATTGATTTTTCCCGCGGCGACCAGACGGCTGGCCCGGACGTCGCTGGGCAGCAAGCTCGAGATCGGTGCCAGTTATCTGAGCAAGTTGTTACAGCGTCTGGGCGTGGACTCGGATCTGGTCAGCATATTTGATGCACTGGCGCCGCGTGGGGTGAGCGACTTTGATTTCGGCTCACCCGAGACCCTGCGGGTCGCGATACCGGCGGCCAATGGTTTATTCACGGCCCGCTCCCTCGCCAAAATGTACGCCTTGCTGGCCAATGGCGGAGAGTTCGAAGGGGTGCGCCTGTTGTCGCAGGAGACCCTTGCCGAGGCTACGACCCTGCAACAGCCAACCGGCAAGCTCTCGGTGATTCCCTTTGATATGCGCTGGCGCCTAGGCTACCACGGGGTGGCGACGACGCGCGGCTTTCCGCGCCAGGCGTTTGGCCATTTCGGCTTCGGCGGTTCCGGTGCCTGGGCGGATCCACAACGGCAACTATCTGTGGCGCTTATCGTCAACAGTGGGCTGGGCTCGCCCTTTGGTGATTTACGGACCGCGCGGATTGGTGGTGCCGCGCTGGCCTGTGCCAGGGCGCGCTGCGAACCTGCGGGTCTGTGGCAGGAACCGGTGGTACTGGCGCCCGGGTTAGTGACGCCATGACCAGCCCGAATTACCTGAACACCGCCGTCCTGGATGCCATCGATCCGGCACAATTTCAGGCACAACTGCCCTTCCCCTGGACCAATCCGCAGTATTTCATTCGCGCAGATCGGTATGGCGAATTGTTGGACAACCTGCCTGAATTAGAGCGTTTCAACGCCTTTTTTGGCAAACAGCGCAAGCACGGCCAGGCCAGTCACGATCGCTATATCCTCGATTATGAGCGCGGCATGGAACTCGCACCACCGTGGCGTGATTTTGTCGAGGAGTTGTGCGGCGCCACGTATCGCGACTTTATCTGCCGCCTGTTGCATGTGTCCCATGTGCGCTTTCGCTTCCACTGGCACTTCACACCCAATGGCGGGGAGGTCTCGCCGCACTGTGATTCGAAAGGAAAACTCGGCTCACAGATTTTTTACCTCAACACCGACGATGACTGGCAATGGGATTGGGGTGGTGAGACTGTCATCCTGGATGATAAGGGTCGTATTGCTGCAAATAACGCGCCGGCGTTCGAGGACTTCGACGCGGCTTACCCGGCTCAGACCAAAGACAATCGCAGTATTCTCTTTGGGCGTCGGGGCAATTCCTGGCACGGTGTAAGGCGCATCCATTGCCCCGAGAATCACTACCGCAAGGTCTTCATCGTGGTGTTTGAAGAATACCGGCCACTGCGGAATACCCTGAAAAAAACCCGACGACTGTTAACCGGCGCGGAGCTGGTGACAGAGAAAGAACGCCTGATGTACTGAGGGTCTAGCGTCGCTCCGCCGCAGCCGCAGCGAGCTCTTCGTAGAGTGCGGCATAGCGATCAAGACTGAGTTTCTGGTCGAGATTTGCCACCACGAAACGTTGTCCGGTATTGCCGAGCACGCTGCCTTGCGACGCATTTTTTAACAGACCGATAAGCGCCGCGGCGATGGCTTCGTCATTGCGCTCTACCAGTTGATAGTGCTCTCCGGCTTGTCCGATGCCTGCTGAAATACCGAGATAGGGAGTGACCAGGCAGGGCAGTCCTGTGGCCATCGCTTCCAGTACCGAGTTGGGCGTGCCCTCGCGGTTCGAGGCCAGGATGAAGATATCGGCGGCGCGCAGGTAGTTCTCGACATCGTTGACGATGCCGGCAAAATGCACCTGATTGGTGGCGCCAGAGCTTGCGACCAGAGCCGCGACTTCGGCGCCGAATTTTTTTAGTTTGGGATCATGAGTGTCGGCTCTCGGTCCCACAAATAGTACATGTGTGTCAGGAAAGTGCGGCAGGATCCGGCGCCAGGCCTGCAGCACAATATCCGGCCCCTTGCGCGGCATGATCGCACCGACCACCGCAATGACTTTGTGCTGCGCTGGTATGCCAAAGCCCTCGCGCAGTGTTTGTCTGGCCTGCCGTTCCTGCTGTGACCGGATGGGGTGAAAGCGCTGCAGATTGACCCCGTTGGGAATGTACTCGATACGCGTGGTCACGCCGATGTTGCGTAAAAACAGCTCGATGGCCTCGCTGTTGGTGACCAGGGCGTCGAAAGCGTTATACACCTGCCGATAGCCACGGCGTCTGAATATCCGCTTGGCCGGTTTCTGGTGCCAGGTGGGAAACTGGGAGACCGAGTACACGGTGGCAACACCGCTGTTCTGCAGTCGGCGCAGCCAGGGCAGTGCCTGGGGCCGCATATTGGTCAGCAGTTGGGCCACCACGGGCGCTTGTGTCTTGCGCTGGCAGACTTCGAGCAATTTATCGTAGTAAATCTGCGTGCGCACGCGGTTCTTGCTATCCGGCAGGCGTATGCGCTCCAGGGGAGCACCGTCCAGTATGGTCTGCGGCAGCCAGGAACCGGGTGCTGCCTGATACCAGTCTATTGCCGTATCGGCCTCACTGCGTTCCTGAATCTGCGGCGTGCCGGTCATAACACGCACATCCAGATTGCGCGCCAGCAAGCCGGGGATATAGCTGCGATAACGGTTTTGCGCGCCTCCATAGGTGGGGTAAAAATGCGGCGAGGTCAGCCAGAGTCGTGTGCGCTTGTCATTAATTGGCGAGATAAGACAGTCTCCCTGCCAGGTGTGCCCGGGGTGATTGGCAAATGTATTGCGCAAGGATAGTTCCCGCCAGGCGGTGGCCGCGTTCATTCCAGTGACCACTGCACGACTCGGTGTTTTCGAATCCGTGTACACACTCGCCATGCTCCTGCGCCCAGGCTTGTAACGGCGGGGCAAGCATAACGGATTCTATCGACTCGTCCCTGGCGAACTGCTCAATTCTTCGGTCAGGATAAAGCAGGTCGTCTACCCCCAGTGAGGCCGCAAATTTTTTCCTTTCCTGTGGATCAGGATGCACCTGGATGCCATTAGTGAGTGTGACCAGTAGCAGGTTCGCATCATGCGCCATGACATCCGCATTTATCATGCGTAACAGATCTTCGGTTACATTCCAGCCCTCAACCCACGCCGGCGTTGAGGGCGGGCTGTATACTTCAACATCGAGACCTTGTTCATACAGACGCTGGGCATTTTTTCTGTTTTCCCTTGCGCTGCCATTTTTTAACTGGCTCACATAATTGGAAAACTTGACCAGCAGTTGCAGAACCCGGGAGTGCGGCACGGCTGCGAACCACCGCTGCCCAAACACACTGGCCATAAATCGCGACCCGGTTTTATCTAGAAAGCTGTCATCGAGGACGAGTTTACCGTCCTGGTAAATGAAATACGGTTGGTTGCCCCCGCGCTGCAGCTCGCGGAGGTTGTTGCGTACATCGTTTCCGGTAAGAAATGCGAGCAGGACAATATCGGGAGAGTATTTCCAAACCTTGTGCTTGAGGGTCAACAACTCCTGCACCGTACCGAATCCTGACACGCCAAAATTGATGACTTCAACCTGCTTGCCCGCCAGCCCTGGGCAATCTTGCAGTTCGTCTTGCATAACCCTCCAGAACGCTTGTTCCACCGGCACTTGCATAGCCTCAGCATAGGAGTCGCCGAGAATGGCTATGCGCAAAGTATTGTCAGGTTTTTCTACCGCATGTTCCGCATCGCGCAGTCCGTCTGAGTTGATCTGGACGAAGGCATTCCCTTCCTCTGTATTCCACATCTGTACGCCCG
>Ga0163144_10003047_pt1 | contig 38295 bp, 37 predicted proteins | sample OliLak19BULKMAT1_FD_123175 | JGI IMG/M metagenome (GOLD analysis project Ga0163144, IMG submission 123175) | Freshwater microbial mat bacterial communities from Lake Vanda, McMurdo Dry Valleys, Antarctica - Oligotrophic Lake LV.19.BULKMAT1 | ecosystem: Environmental > Aquatic > Freshwater >...
GAGCCTTTCCGGGGCGCGATACGAGCCCCAAGGATCAAGACGAATGGATTTGCCGGCGGTTGCGGTTCGTGCGTGATTTTCTCGACATACGAATCAACAGCGAAGCGGGCCACTATCCCGCGCGGCTAGCGTTGCTGCTCACCGCGCGGTTCTGTTCTGGAAGTCGTAACTACGACTTCTTGTACTTGACGCCTCAACCATAGGACGTCGTCTTCGGTGTCGTCACCGGTTTGCCAGCAGCGACCTCCTTCAGAGCGGCGTCGACGTAGTTGATCAGTTTCGCGTCCTTCTCGACCTCACCGCCAGGTGCGTTGTCGAGAGCGCCCTGATAGATGAGCATGCCCTTCGCATCGATCACGAACATGTGCGGCGTCGTCTTCGCGCCGTAAGCCTTGCCCACGCTGCCCGACGGATCGAGCACGATGCGCGGGTCGACCTTGTACTTCTCGAGGAATGCCTTGTTCGCCTCGACCGTCGAGGCCGGACGTGCGCTGTCTTCAGAGTTCATGGAGAGCCACACGACGCCCTCTTTGGTGAGGCGCGCGTGTTGCTCCTTCAGCGGGCCGTCCTTGCCGTACGCGAATTTGCACGCGGGACAGCCCGGGCTGAACCATTCGAGGACGATCGTCTTGCCCTTGAAGCTCGAGAGCTTCACGTCTTTGCCGTCGATGTCCTTGAGCGTGAAGTCGATCGCGAGCTTGCCGATCTCGGCCTTCGTTCCGCTCTCGGCGGTCGGCCACGCTTCGTCCTTCTTCACTTCGCCTTTCTTCGGCTCTTCCTTCTTCGGTTCGTCCGTCTTCGGATCGCCGATCGTGGACAGAGCCGTGGCGGTCGACGCGTACGCTCCAACAGCGATCGTCAATAAGGCGAAGGCCGGGAGCAAGCGTCTCTTCGGTGTAGGTTTCATGAGTGCGTCGTACTTTCTTGTCGAGTGATTTTGCGTCCGCCGGTCGCTGACAGGGCCGACCGTCGCTGCGATCCTCACAGTATGAGAAGGAATGTCGGACTGTGAGGTTCACGAACTGCAACTTCGCACTGTGGGCCCGGTTTCGCTCCAAACGGGTGATCGTGAGCGGATCGCGGGGTCCGTTTCACGGCGGCGCACAGGGCCTGCATCACCGACGGTGCCCTCGCGCGCGATCGTCCCCACCTGGAACTCGCGTGCGAGCCCCGTTTTCGGCCGTACCGCGAGTGCGCGTTCCCACTCAGTGAGGAGCTCGGAGCGCAAGACGCGCTGGACCGACGCCGCGCACGTCGGATTTCGCAAGCGCGAGTTCGACGGCGGACGCGAAGCTCGGCTCGATCACGCCGGAGTGCGACTTCTTGCCGTTCCACACGACATCGACGGGCTTCGTGACATCGAGCAGTTCGGAGTCGAGCGACAGTTCGATCGCGTCGATCCCCGCCGATGTGATCTGGACTGACTGGCCATCGATTTGCGCGTCGATCGTCGCGGCCTGTGCGCTCACTGCGCGACCGTCGCCGTCCTTCTCGAGCTTCGTGACCGTGATCCAGTATGCGTACGGCTGATTCATCGTGGAGATTGCTCGGCGCACGTGCTTGGGCCAAGGATGGCGCGGAGTCTTGCCCAACGCACCGAGCGCCTCGGACATGCGACCGAACACGAGGCCGCCGTGTTCGCCGCCTGCGATCTCGACGTAGGTCACGGGGTAGCCCTGAGCCTTCAGTAATTGAGTCGTCTTGCGCGGTTGTTCGACCTTGCAGATCGGATCCTCGTCGCCGTGCACGACGTACACCGGAAGGTTGGCGAAGCAGTCGAGATACTTGTCGACCTGCCAGGTCACGGCCGAAATCGGCGCGATCCCCGCGAGTCGATCGGGTCGCGCGCGTCCGAGGAACCAGGCCCAAAACCCGGTCTGTGAGATGCCCGCGACATAGATCCGGTCAGGATCGATGGCGAAACGCGACGTCAGGTCGCGGAACAAGTCGTCGAACACGACGCACACGTCGTCCTCGGGGCGCGCGCCCTTCATTCCGTCGGCGCCGATCTGCTCGATGATTTCCGTGCGCACGACCAGCGCGTCTCGCAACCCGGCATTGTCTGCCCCATTGCGAAAGTACGCCACGAAGTCGGCCTTCTCCGCCAACGTCTTGCCCGCGCCGGATCCATGACCCGGATCGACGACGAGCGGCGCTGGCTTCGTCGGGTCGTAGGACTTCGGGATCGCGACGACGTAACCGAACGTGTCCTTGCCGCTCGCGAACCGGAAGCCGACGGTGACGTCGCCCACCTTTTCGAGCTTCTACTTCGAGCCCCCGACCGTGCGCGGCTTGGGAGCGCCAGCCGCAAGCTTGGGACCTTCGCGCAGCGCCTTCATCAAACTAGGCAACGCGAATTTGGCCTCGAGCGCTTTGGCTTGCGCGACGAGCTTAGCGCGATTCGACTCGGGATCCGCCAACGCTTCGGTGAGCGCCGCCCGGAACAGGTTCGCCTCGGCGGCAGGAATCGGAGGCTTCGAGAACGCAACCAGTGAGACGAAGGCAAGTGTGAGAATCATCGATCGATCTCCGGTCGTTGAGTTTCAGTGCGGGATTGAGATCTGGCAGTGAACGTCGGGTGCACGCTGTCGACGTTCACCGCAGGTCTCGAGCGTCTACTTCGCGCGGCACCACGACTGCACGATTTCGACACGCTCGCGATCGCTCGGCGACAGCAACCGGAGCTGCTCGCTCGTCAAGCGATCGATACCGTTCTCGCGCAGGATGGCCGCCAGATCGACACCGGCCGTGGCGAAGACCTCGGGCCGCACATGGTCGATGATCTCTAGAAGTCTTGTAGGGTGCCCTGCTGGAATTTGCTCGTACATGGCGGCCACGCCTCCAAACTCGCGCGCCCACGCAGTCGCGTTCGCGCGTAGGACTTCGGCCACGGGCCTGTCGCGCCATTCAGCGAGCCATGTGTCAGCAACACCGCCATACATGAGGTTCTTCCACGCGTACGTCTCCAAGTACAGGGCGGCGCGTTCACGCACGGAATTGGTGCCGTCCAGTAATCCTAGAGCCAGCACTTCGACTGCGTCCCGATGTCCACCGTCGAACACGAAGGGCTTGAAGATCTGCTCGCGGTGCGCGGTCGACAGCGTCGGGTAAATCCGTGACAGGATCTCGACCCCCTGAGACCCGGGCAGCGCAGCCAGTCGATCTGCTTGCTTCAATCCGTGACGCCAGTTGTCGGACTGTTGTCGAAACGTGCTGATCCAAGAGGTGACAGCTGCCGTGCGATCCACGGACTTCCCGCTGGGGTCGAGGTACTCGCCCGAATCGTCTGGCACTTGTGCGGGACCACGGACGGCGGGCAGCCCATCGAGCAGCTCTGGTTGCGGCGACCGACTCGCCAGTTGCTCTTCGATTCGCGCGATCATCGCCATGCTCGCAGCACGCTCCGCGCTCATCGACGCGCGTGCTTCATGGTTCGACCACAGAAGCACGCCGACGGCCACGATCAGGAGTGCCGTCAAGACCACTTGAACGCGTTGCATCATGATTCTTTCTCCCATCTGCGTCCGCGCGCACTCGCGGCGAATCCGTCCGTAGTCACCGAATCGCCGCAGCGCTTCGGCGTGTGCTTCCTCAGGCACGAGTCCACCGGCAACCAGTTCGCGTGCCGTCTCTTCGACGTGGAACGCGAGCTCGGCGTCGATGTCGCCGGCTATCTCCGCCAACGATCGTGTGTCCGGCGCGCGCGCGAATAGGCCGAGTCGTTCGAGAAGGGCACTCATGTCACGCCCATTTCTTGTTCGGCGTATCGAGCACGCGACCGACGGCTTCGCTGACCCGACGCCACGCGGATTCCTGCTCTTTCAACGCCGCACGGCCCGTGGGCGTGAGGCGATAGAACTTGGCGCGGCGGTTCGACTCGGAGACTCCCCACTCGCTGCTCAGCAAGTCGCGCCGCTCCATGCGGTGGAGCGCGGGATAGAGCGTGCCTTCCTCGATACGCAACGGCTCCGCGCCGCGCTCCTGGATCGCGCGCACGATTGCGTAACCGTGCATCGGACCGCGCGTCAGGACCTTCAACACCAGGAGTTCGAGCGCTCCAGGCGGCAGATCGAGTTCTTGGTTCGGCATGAGATTCCCCTTGTTGGACTAGGGGTACACCGCACACCCATAGAGTGTCAATGGGTGAGTCCAGATCTTGCCTGCACCGACGACAGCTTGTGCGCCGTCCTGTCTGACCGCGCGAGCATCCGGCACGGAGGAGCGCGCGAGGGGCGTGGGCAGATGCTCAGAGTGCCCTGCGCATGGATGTCCCATCAGAAGTGGCAGCGCCGGCCGCTTCAGCGCGCGTATCTGTCCGTCGTCGCCACCAGCGCGCGCGAAATGCCGGGTTCGAAGGCGCTGTGACCCGCATCCGGCACGATCATCAACTCGCTCTCGGGCCAGGCTTTGTGCAAGTCGTAGGCGCTCATGAGCGGACACACGACGTCGTAGCGTCCTTGCACGATCGTGCCCGGGATCTTCCGGATCTTGTCGACGTCGCGCAGCAATTGATCGTCGGCGTCGAAGAAGCCTTTGTGGTGAAAGTAGTGCGCTTCGATGCGCGCGAACGCCAACGTCGTCGCGTCGGCACCGAACGACGCAGCGAACGCGTCATCGGGCAACAGCTTCGACGTCGAGCCTTCCCAAACGCTCCATGCGCGCGCGGCCGGCATGTGCACAGCGGGATCTTCCGACATCAAGCGCTTGTAGTAAGCCTTCAAGTAGTCCTTGCGCTCACTCGTCGGAATCGCGGCTTCGTACGGTGCCCACGCATCGGGATAGATCGCGTTCGCGCCCTCTTGATAGAACCAGTCGATCTCCTTTTTGCGTAGCAAGAAGATGCCGCGCAATACGAGTTCACTGACGCGCTCGGGATGCTTTTCGGCGTACGCGAGAGCGAGTGTGCTGCCCCACGAACCACCGAACACTTGCCAGCGCTCAATCGCGAGTTCGGTACGGATGCGTTCCATGTCGGAGACGAGTTCCCACGTCCCATTGTCTTCGACGCTCGCGTACGGCGTGCTCTGGCCGCAACCGCGCTGATCGAAGAGCACGATGCGGTAACGACGCGGATCGAAGAAACGTCGATGCGCCGGCACCGTTCCCCCGCCGGGACCGCCGTGCAGGAACACGACCGGTTTGCCCTTGGGATTGCCGGATTCCTCGAAGTAGATCTCGTGCCGCTTCGTGACCGCCAAGCGCCCAGTCTTGTAGGGCGTCGGAACCGGATAGAGCCAAGTCGTCGGGTCGCGCTGCAGTTGGGTCATGGAGCGCAGGATATGCGCTCGCACGTCGGACGTGTCTCGTGAGCACGATTCTCAGCGTGAATTGGCGGCGGCGGGACCGTGGATCGCAATCGCTCCAAGGGTCAAAGCGCGACGAGTGCTGTCCCTGCGTGGCCGTATGTGCCAAGCACGGCTTTCGATACGCCTGCCTGTCGAAAGCCGTCCTTCGAATGTGCACGCGACCGTTCTGCGTACGAGGTCGATCGCCATCCGCGGCTTGGCGAAGATTCCGCACTCAACTTCGTTTCGCGGATCGACTTCTGGACGCGGATTTCTTCGACGCCGTCGCGCTCGACTGCTTCGATCGCTTCACACTCGAACCAGCGGACGGGCGCACGGGGCCTTGCTCCACGGCTTGTCGCAAGAGCGCACCGAACGTGCGCGGATCGATGTCGGTCACCTGGCGCACTTTCGTGTGCCGCACGAACTGACCCTGGCCCTCCAACAGACACTCAGGATCGGCGAGCGACGCGCCGCGGATGAATCCGAACTGCACGTAGTCGACGTCGGAGTAGACGTACGCGACCGGGCCACCGCCTTCGAGCCAACAGCCGTTCCCCCACTTCACCGACTCCTCGAGCTTGGGAGCCGTGCGCTTCACGAAAGTCCGCAGTGCACGGATGATCCGCTTGTTCTTCGGCGATTGATCCGCGAGGTACAGATCGAACGTGGCGTAGGCCTTCATCTTCGGCATGGCGTGTTTTTTTCGGGCGCGGCTCGCGAGCGAAGGACCGGATCGGGTCGCGCAGCAGTGGAGTCCTCACGAGCAGCATGCGTTTTCGAGACGGCGGCGCGGCGAGAGCGATTTTCGTACGAATTCCTGGTGATTTCGCGGGGTTTCGAGCCCGGCGACGGTGTCTCTGATCGTGCTGGCAGGCACTTCACATCGCGTAAGAGTTGCGGGCTTCCCCTTCCCGAAATCAATCCACGAGTCATCCTCGGAGACAGCTGCACGAAGCGCCCGATTCCGTGCACACGAACGTCCGCCATGCTGCAACCCAATCCCCGACCCACGCATTCCTTCTCCGGCCCGACTCCGACCACTCCTCAGCCGACGACGCGCGACGCGATCCTCGACGCTGCGGGCACGTTGCTCGGACGCTACGGATATCACAAGACGACGATGGACGATCTCGCGCGTGAAGCGGGTGTCGCTCGACGCACGCTCTACCTGCATTTCAAAAGCAAGGACGAGATCTTCCTCGAGCGCATCGATCGCGTCGTCGCTCGCTTGCTCGACGAACTGCGCATCATCGCGCGCACGTCGGCACCAGTCGAAGATCGTCTGAAGCGCATGTTGCTGACGCGTGTGATGTTCCGCTTCGACACCGTGCGCGGTTACGTGCAGAGTCTCGACGAGATCTTCCAAGCGCTGCGTCAACCGTACCTTCAGCGTCGCGAACAGTACTTCTCTGCCGAATCAAGTGTGTTCACCGCCGTGCTCGAAGAAGGCGTCGCGAACGGAGACCTCACACCGATGGACGTGAACGAGACGGCTCGTTCGCTGATACTCGCCACGAGCGCACTCATGCCTTACGCGCTCTCGCCGCGCGAGCTCGGATCGCGGCGCGACGTCGAACGCGTCACGGCGCGCATCGCCGAAATTGCGATCGCAGGACTGCGTCGACCCGGCACGCGTTCGGGTATCTGACTCGAGCGCAGTTACGCGCAGGCTTGTCGTAATCGTTGCGGAAGCTTGGGGACAGTGCCTATCTTGACCGGCGAAAAGCGGTCATGAATTCGATCTTCGCCATTCATCCGTACTTGCACGAGCGCATCTGGGTCTTCGACGACGCAACGGTCGGTTTGCGCCAAGAGCCGTTCGTCTCGGGCTCTGACACGATCCTCGACCAGATGGTCTTGGCGATCCCGAACCCGGAAGCCGGGTTCACGCTCCTGTTCTCGTCGCGTCCGTTTCCGGGCTACCAGATCGAGGTGGAGTGGCGACGCAGCGAGATGGCGGGCAACTGGTATTACTGCGCGGCGCTCGATCTCGAGGGCTGGTTGTGCCCGGCTCTGCTCGAGTACTTCGAAACTGTGCCGCGGCGCATCTACGCTCAGTTTCGGCACAAACTGGCGGCGCCGCGGGATTCCGAGGTCCCTCCTTCGTCTTCGCTCGCCTGACGATTCGAGGTGCGACCGGCCCGTCGGTCGAGGAGAGTGCGCCCGATGGAATTGCGCGGCAGCCCAGGAGGCCGCTCACCCGCACCCGCGCGGTCGTGACCTGGGCGACGGTCGAGAGTGCATCGATCTCGAGCGGTACTCGGAAGAATTTGCGTGCGGTAGCATCCAGTCTGTCGTTGTAGGAGCGGAAGCAGCTGGGGACCCGGCCTGAAGCGGATCCCCGGCCTGACAACGAGGCGAGAGAGAAGCTCGCCCGGTTCGTGAGAGGACCCGGGCGTTGCGCGGTGGCTGGAACCTGCCGCGGATCATGATCCGATCCAAGTGAGAGAACTCTTCGGCCTCCTGTTGATGCTTCGCCGGAACCGGGCGTGCTCGAGTCTAGATCCCCTGCTCGTGGAGGAGTGCGGGAACGACCCTCGAGCTACGCCCGGGGCCTTTTTGGTAGCCGTGGGTGCGCCCTGGCTGGTTCGCCTTGGGCCGCGTATCGAGCGCCGGGCCTGTGCTGGGTTCGAGCGAAACTAGGCCCCAGTTAGACCCCCCTCCTGCCGCGCGGACTCGCCTAAGACTCAGGGCCGTTTCTGGGCCTTGATTGGGCATGATTGGGGTGCCGGACGGGGCACATCCGCTGATTCCACTGCCAACAATCGCTGGGCCTCGGCGCGCGCGGTCGCGTGAGCTGCACCCCCGGCGATCATGTCGGCGACCTCGTCGATGCGTGCGTCGCCGGTGAGGCGTTCGACGTGAGTCAGGGTCCTGCTCTCGACGACGAACTTCTGGACGCGGAAGTGATCGTGCGCGGCCGCGGCGACGGCGGGTAGGTGGGTCACGCACAGCACTTGGTGGCGGGCCGAAAGTGCGCGCAGGTGCTCGCCGATCTTCGGCCCCAAGCGACCGCCGACGCCTGAATCGACCTCGTCGAACACCAGGGTCGGAATCGTCTGCTTGACGGCGAGCGCCGTGCGCAGCGCGAGCATGATGCGCGCCGTCTCGCCGCCGGATGCGACTTGGCGCAGCGGGGCCAGCCCTTCGCCGAGATTGGCGGCGAGCAGGAACTCGATTTCGTCGGCGCCGTCGGCCGCGAATTTTTGTGGCTGAGCGGCGTGCTCGAGCTTCGACGGATCCGAGTTCGGCGATTCGAGAACCGGCGCGGCGCGCGCAGCGATGTGAACTTGGAAGCGCGCGCGCTCGAGGCCTAGCTCGGCGAGGCTCGCGTGGACGGCGTGTTCGAGCTTCGCTTTGCACGCGCGGCGCTTGGTCGACAAAACGCTCGCGGCCTTCTCCAACGTCGTGAGCGCACTCCGCCGCGCCGTCGTACGTCGCTCCAACTCTTCGTCGTGCGTGTCGATCGACGCGAGTTCCACTTCGATGTCGCGCGCACGCTCACTGAGTCCATCGCAGTCGGTGCGATACTTTTTCTCGAGCAATTCGATCTCGTACAGCCGGCGCTCGACTTCCTCGAGTCGTTCCGGCGAAGCTTCGACGCGCGCGAGGAATTGTTCGAGTCCGCTCGACGCTTCCTCCAAGTGCGCGATGGCTTCGCGCAATTCCGCGGCGTGAGGCGCGACCTCCGGAACTTTGCGTTCCCATGCTGCGAGAGCGCGTTCCGCATGTCGCGCCAAGTCGATCGACGAAGAGTCCTCCCCTGCGATTTCGAGCAACGCACCGCCTAGATCGCGCGACAGATCCGACGCGTAACGCAGTCGATCGCGATCTTGCTCGAGCAGATTACGCTCGCCCGTCTTGACCTTGGCCGCGTTCAGCTCGCGCGCTTGAAACCGCAGCAAATCAGCCCTTTCGCGTCGATCCCGCGCGTTGCGTTCGAATTCGGCGAGCTCGTTCGCGAGTGTCATCCAGCTCGACCGCGCGGAGTGATAGCGCGCCAATTCATGTTCGAGTTCACCGAACGCATCGAGTAGTCGGATCTGTTCGGCTTGGTCGAGCAAGCGTTGGTGTTCGTTCTGCCCGTGCACCTCGACGAGCAAGCCGGCGAGCTCGCGCAACAGTCGTTGCGTGACCGGTCGATGATCGACCCACGCACGCGTCTTGCCGGCCGAACTGAGCGTGCGCGAAAGGATCAATTCGCGATCGTCGCTCGCGTCCAGCTTGCTCCACGCTTCGAGCGTCGTCGGCAGATGCTCGTTCAAGAACGCGCGCACGTTGGGCGAAGCGACGGCGGTCGCGGTCAGGACGAAACGCCCTTCGACGCGAGCTTCGTCCGCGCCCTGTCGAACGAGTGACGCGCGCGGCCTCTCGCCGAGCAGCAGCTCGAGCGCCCCGATCAACAGGCTCTTTCCCGCACCCGTTTCACCGGTGATGACGTTCAAGCCCGGTCCGAAACCGAGTGACGCGCGCTGCAACAGCGCCAAGTTTTCGACGACGAGTTCGGACAACATGCGAGCGGGAAGGATCGCACGCGTTCGAGGTCGGTCGCAAGGATCGGAAGTGACCGTACGGAGCCAGGCTCCGTACGGTCACTTCCGAACGATTCCGCGCTGCACTGCACGCCGCACTTCACGGCCCCCATGTGATGGAGAGCCCCTGCGTCATGTCGTAGTTGAGCGCATTGCACAGACCCGGCTGCGAGCGATACCAGCACTGAATAATGCTTCAAATCGCCCGCGTTGATCGAAGCGCCGGCCGTGTGAATCGGATTGGGCGTCAGGCCGCCCGGGTACGACGCGATCCCCCCACTCGAGAAAACGACTCCGAGGCCGCCGCTCCGCTGAAGCCGACGCTGTTGCTGAGCTGGTTCCCGTCCACTCCGGTCGCACTGCTGTCCTCGCCGTTGGCGCCGACAATGATCGTGTCGCCGTCGATCGCGACCGCAGCGCCGAAGTTGTCGCCCGAATTCGTGTTCGAGGCCTTCAAATACGCCTGCTGGGTCCACGTCGTGCCGGTGCGCACGAACACGTAGGCTGCGCCGGCACCCGGCGCACTGTTGTTGCTCTCATTGCCGTTCACGCCCGTTGCATTGCTGTCTTCCGACGGAGCTCCGACCACCAGCGTGTCGCCCGAGATCGCGACCGCATTCGCGAAGTGATCACTCGCGGCCGTGTTCGAGGCCTTGAGGTACGCCTGCTGCGCCGTCGAGCCGGCGGCGGGCGCTGCACACAGGGCGAGGGCGGGAGCAGTCGATGCAATCGATCGAGCGAGCCAAGACAGGAAACACATTTCACATCTCCGCGGCGAGCGAATGAAAGGAAGTGCTCCGCCCAACGCGGAGCGTTCATGAGTCTCCCACGCCTCGCCCGAAGCCACAACGCACCGGCGCATGCGTATCACTCGAGACTCACTTCGACATCACACTGTGGTCGTGAACACGATTCCGGCCGCTGGCTGATGTTCGTGCTGTTGTCGTCCTTCGTATTGACGATCGAATGTCACGCGACGCTGTCCACGTTGTTCACTACCGCTGAGCAAGTAACGCCAGTTCGTTCGGCTCCGAAATCCAACGCGTGGCTCCCGATCGCGAGCGTTTTCTACGGCATCTGCCCCGTGACGTGGAGCGTCATGGCCTTCATCATCGGCACGCCGCTCGGTTCGCTGTGGGCGAGCTCGAGTCGTTTGGGCTTACGCCTAATCTACTGATCGAGGTCGTTGCTCGAGGTGTCCAACGCGAAGACGGAGCGAATCTCCATTCGTCCGATCAGCGCGTGCGCTCGAAGAGCAGATTCTTCATGCGTCCGGTCGAGAGGCGGATGCGCAGCGGTCGTTGTGCAGCATCGCGTTCGAAGGTCAGCGCGAATCCGGGCTGGCCGAAACGATCCTCGGCGAGCGGCGGCAACTCCATCGTCGGTTGACCCACTTCGCCCACGAAGAGGAGCCCGCCGCGCACGGCGAACTCGTATGTGACGCCGAGTTCCTCGGAGTGATAAAGGCCGGCGAACGACGTTGGATCGACACTCTTCGTCTCCGCAGCCGGCGCGTCGGGGCGCTTGCGAACTGCAGGGACCTCGGCCGGCTCGGGACCGAGCGCGTCTTTCGAAACAATTTTCGCGACCGACGCGGCCAGATCCGACGGGCTCATCGAGGCCAGATTGCACAGCACGACGATGCTCGTTCGCTGATCGGGCAAACGCATCAATTCCGCACGATAACCGGCCCACGCACCGCCGTGCGAGACGCACTTCACGCCGCGCCATGTGCGGATCATGAGCCCGCGCGCGTAGTCGATTTCCTTGCCGCTCGCGAGTTGGCCCCGTGTGTGCAGGAAATCGAAGAGCTCCACACCACCGACCGCGTGCGACGTGAAATTGGCGTCCCACAGCGCCAGATCTTCTACCGTCGTCATCACGCTGCCGTCGCCGGTTTGCTCGAAGTCCGACATGTCGATGCCAAAACCACCTGCATCGCGCGGCGCATACGCTTGAGCACGATGCTCGACGATCAAGCGGTGATCGTCGTGGATGTGCGTCGATTTCATCGCGAGCGGCTCGAAGATCCGTTCGTGCGCGAACTCGGGCAACGTCTTTCCGGCTGCGCGCTCGACGATGATCGAGAGCAAAAAGTAACCCGTGTTCGAGTACAGGAACTCGGTGCCCGGCGTGAAATTCAGTTCCCTCTGACGCGCGATCAACGCGAGCGCTTGCTCCTTCGTCGTGTAATTCTCGGAGGGCTGACCGGCGAGCGAGAAAAGCTCGCAGTAATCGCGTAGGCCGCTCGTGTGATGCAAGAGCATGCGCAGCGTGATCGGCGTGCCGTAGTCGCGCAGCTCGGGCACCCACTTGCGCACGTCGTCGTCGACCGTGAGCTTTTGGTCTTGCTCCAACAGTCCGATGCACGCCGCAGTGAATTGCTTCGAAGTCGAGCCGATGTCGAAGACCGATCGAGGCGTGATCGGAAGCGCGTGCTCGAGATGCGCTGAACCGAAGCCGCGTGCGTGGACGATGCTGCCGTTCTGGATGACGGCCAGCGCGCAACCAGGCGAGGTCGCGATGTCCCATTCGGCGAACAACGCGTCGACACGCGGGATCCACGCGGGCCTTTCGGAGACGGCGTGAGCAAGGGATGCGCTCGCGTCGGGTCGGCGAGCGCTGTGCACGTCGCCGGAATCATGAGGGAGCGAACTGCAAGCGACACACAAAACGAAGCACACGATCGACACGCTGATTCTCATCATTCCTCCTCGGTGAAACCGTGAGCACGCGGCCGCGAGAGGATAACGGTCGCCGTCGTTGCACACGCTCCTCGAGGCGCGATTGCTCGAGACCTCTTTTTCGGCCGGAGGGCAGAGGTTCGCGCGCCGTTTCGGTGGCACCATGCGCCGCACGATGAACGAGTCCCTCCATGCGTTCGGTGCAACAGTCAGCGCGCTCGACGCGGAGCTCGACTGGGAGCTGCTCGGCCGCGCAGCCTGCGACGGCGACGGTACGTCTTTTTTCGACGACGAACTGCGCGAGCAGATCATCGAAACCGGGCTGTGGTTCGCCGACGACATCGCCACTGCGCTCGGCGACGTGCGCGGCCGAAGTCTGTACGTCGGCGCCGAGATCGCCGAACTGCCGCTGATCCTGGCCGAGCACTTGGTCATGCACCGCACGGTCGAATGGCTGAACATCGACTGCCCGCAGACGACCGAGATCGTGCGCGCGCTGCGCATCGTGAGCGCAAATCTGGGCGTCGAACTGCCGGTGCCTCGCGTAGGCGAGATCACCGACATCGAGCGCGAAAGTTGCGATCACCTGTGGCTCGTCAGCGTCCTCACCGACCCCGACGCGTTCCCCGCGCTACACGATGTTCTGTACGAGCGCACAGACGGTCCGCTAGCCACAGGTCGCGGAGTCCTGTTCGACGACCGCAAGCGCGCCGATGCGCTGATCGAAGCTCTGCTGGATCGCGCACGATTTCCCTGCGTGCTCTCGACGAGCGCTGAAGAGCTCACGTTGATCGAACCGCTCGTCGCACGCCGCGGCTGGACGCTCGAATGGGAGCCCGGCGGTCGCCTCTCCGCAGTCGTCGGCGACCGCGTGCGCCGGGGTCGTCTCGAACAGACTTAGCCGGCCGCGTTTTCGAGGCAAGCGGCGCACCGACACTCGGTGCGCCTGTCCTCACGGCACCCAACAGATCATGAGACCGCTCGACATGTTGAATGAATTGCCTCGCGGCGCTGCACAGAACACGAGATCGCTGTCGCGACAGAAGACTTGGTATGCGCGCGTCGTTATGGCCGACAGAGGATCGCCCTCGAACGCCGAACGTTGAGAGACACTTGCCTCGGGGAACGTGGGCACCGTCGCGACTCCGGCTTGCGCGCTCTTCAGATACAGACGCTCGAGGACGCCGCCGGCGCAGCGCAATCCGTCGCCGAAGGGTGTCGGCGACACGGTCGTATTGCCCTGAATGAACGAGCAGATGCCCGTCGGCGTCACACCGCTCACCTGCAAGATCGAAGCGTCGCTCGTCAGGCTCGCCGCTCCTGAATCGACCAGGCTCGCTGCGGTGCCGACCGAATTCGAACAACCGGCGGCTGCGCCGATCGCGCTGGAGTTTCCGCACGAGCATGCGCCGCTCGCGCCGTCGCCGAAACAGAATGCGTTCGACTGGTCGCGCAACTCTTGGAACCCACCGACGTTGATGGATCCGACAACGAAGCCGCCGTCCTGTTTCCTGATGCCTTCGACGAAGTAGCCGGTTCCGACCAGCGGCAATATGGCTCGCCAACGGAGGGAGCCGTCGCGCTCGTAGCTTTGAGCCAACACGCGCGTGTCCTGTCCGACGAAACGGTTGCCGAAGACCGTCGCACGACCCGCCGGATCGGGACGGATGCGGCGTCCGTCCTCGTTCGAAGTGGGACCGGCTTCGAAAACGTCGAGCCACACGAGATTGCCGTTCGCTCCGTATTTGGCGGTCAAGAGCTTGCCGGCATTGAAACCCGTGTCTTGCGAGCCCGTGGCGTAGACCGAGCCGTCTGCGCCGAACGCCGCGTCCGTGTAGCGCGCGCCGATGCCGATGCTGTGGAACTGCGATCACAAGAGATTGCCGAGTGCGTCGTATTTGACGAGCCACGCTTCCGTGATGCTTTTACTCGTGCCGACGACGATCGAATTGCCGGCCGCATCCGTGACGACGCAGTAGGCGGTTCCGCCGCCGCCCGCTCCCGAGAAGGAGCACAGCCAGGACACATTGCCGGCGCTGTCGATCAGCCGAATCGCGCTCGATAACGCGTGATCGCAGCCCACAGCAACACTGCGAGTGCGAACCCGAGCGCAACGAGATTCACGATCTCGGCCGCGCGTTGACCCGACGATTTCTCGAACGTGTACGGCCGATAGTCGAGCAGCGCCTCGAGCTCACGCTGCTGGCCTGAGCGAAAGTGAGCGCCCGGAACGAGGCCGTTTTCGGCGGGGAACAGGTAGCTCGCCGGATTCTTGAAGTTGTACGTGCCATCGGTGACTTCGCGCGCGGGACCGTGATGCAGCGTGCCCCTCGGGAACCACTCGAGTTCGTATCCGAAGATCGGTTCGAAACACGCGATCGGCGAGGTGCCGTCGACGAGGGCGTCGTTGCGATCCGGCGGCCGGAGCGCGCGACCGTTGGGCCCGAACTGGATCGCACAACGCTCGATCGGGATCACGCGGTCCGTCTCGCGCAACGCGTCGAACGCCGTCTCGATGCGCGTCGCGGAGTACGGCTGCGTCGCGTAGAAGCTGCGATCGCGCAAGACGTGCGTGACGATGGCGAGAACTGCAGCAGCGACGGCGATCTGCACGCGTCGCTTCGGATCGAGTGTGATGCGATCGATCGACAGTGCGGCGAGGACGGCGAAAACCGGTACGTACGCTGCGAACCAGCGCACGAGGCTGCTCGAATTGCGCACGATCGGCACGTGCTTCAAGAACGCGCTCCATCCGGGCGTGTGGACGTTGACCGCGATCGGCACGAGCAACACGAGCACGAGCGCGCTGAACAGAACGAGAGTGCGTCGATTGCGCAGGCGCTCGCGAATCTCGCTCCGCAGCGAAATTCCACCGGCGACGAGAAGCACCAACGTCACCAGCGTGAGACTGAAGTCCCATTCGTGTTGATCGAGCCGCCAGCGCTCGTTCACGAGGACGTAGCGACCCAAATCGACGGACGGGAAAACGAACACGGACTGGATCACGAGCGCGATCGCACCGAGCGGGTTCGATGCACCTGGCAACGGATAACCCGAGCGCGGGCAGGCGTCGATGAAGGCCAGGCCCGCGTTCAATTTCGCGAGACACAGGAGTAGCGCGACGACGATCGCTCCGCCGAACCGAACACTCGCGTCGCTGACGCGCGCTCCGCGGAGTGTCGCGACGAGCGCGATCGCCGCGCACGACAGCCCGGCCGGCACGAGACCGTAGAAATTCCCCGCCTGGAGCATGTACGCGAAGACGAGTCCGGCGCACAACGCGTCGAGGGCGAGTCGACGGATTCGATTGTCCTCGCCCACCGGCCGGGTGAGCCACCACGCCGCGAGCGGCACGAGCATCTGCGAATGGAAGAACAGATGGCCCGAGAGCATTCGCGAAGTGAAGAATCCGTTCCACGCGAAGATCGTCGCTCCGCACAACGCAGCCGCGAGCGAGAGCGCGAACGAGCGGCGCAGACACAGATACGTACCGAGAAATCCGAGGCTGGCGAACAAGACCAGAGTCGCTCGCACGGCGAACACCGGCCCCATCTCGAGCGCAGCGACTTGTGGAAACGTGAAGTACCCACACGACGGATGCGCATAAAACGGCATGCCTCCGCCGAATGCCGGCGTGAACCACGGGATCGAGAAGGGTCCGTTCTGATGGAACCAATACGCACCCGACAAGAGATCGGGGAAGTAGTACGCATAGTCGTGCCCGATGCTTCCATCTGCGCACGGCAGATAACGGCCGTACACGAACGCATGCAGTCCGACCACGAAAACGAGGACGAGCGCGACGATGCGTGCTTCGGAGTAGTTGCGCGTCACAGTCACTCGACGGTCGTCTTTCGCCGGAACTTGCGCTCGTTCATGGAGCATCCACGATCAGCGAGACTCGCGTGGTTCGCGGTCGATTTCACGCTCGAGAGCTTAGACCGCGGGGCCGACAAGCGCTCGGTCGAGCGATCTATCCGTGTACACGCCGTTGCCGAGCTGCGTGTTTGTCGTTCGACGAAGATGTGCGGACGCGCCGAGCATCCGGGCCGACGAACTCGCGCAGGAACTCGGGCCAGTGCGCGGGACGCGTGCGTTGATAGTCGGTGAGCAACGCTGTGCCGGCGAGCTCGCGCGGCACGCCGGTCGCGACGAGATGTTCGAGCAGAAATTCGCTCAGCCGATCGAGTTGGATGTGGAAGAGCGCACCGAAGCGCGTGTGCAGTGCGTCGGCGAGGTGCATGACGGATTCGAACGGGGAGCGCTCGCGCCACAGGAGCGGCAGTGTCTCGACGTAGTTGCCGCTGTTGCCGACGAGATCCCACGCGCGAGCGAAACGGCGCAAGCGCTGCATGTCGACGAATGGAATCGCGTTCGTCGAAAGAATTTCGTACGGCGCGTGCTCGGCGTAGCGCATGCCGAATTCAGCGTCGTGTCGCGCGATCGGCGCGCCGCGTAGGCGTTTGAGGATGCCGACCTGGATCTCGTGCGGGCGCAGCGCGATCAATCGATCGAAACCGCGCGCGAAGCTCGCGAGATCCTCCCCAGGCAAACCAGCGATCAAATCGGTGTGCAGGTGAACGCCCGTGTGTTCGCGCAGGTAACGCAAGTTGGATTCGATCTTGTCGACACGCTGCACGCGCGAAATGCGCTTCGCAGTCGCGGCGTCGAACGTCTGGATTCCGACTTCGAGTTGCACCACGCCGGGCGGAAAGCGCGCGAGCAGATCGCGGAGCGCGTCCGGCAGTCGATCGGGGATCATCTCGAAGTGCAGGAACATCCCGTCGCGCATGCGGGCGAGGAAGAACTCGAGGATCGCGGTGCTCGTCGGAATCGAGATGTTGAACGTGCGATCGACGAACTTGAAGTGGTCGAGCCCGCGCGCGAACAGCCCGTCCATCTCGACGAGGAATCGCTCGAGCGGAAACTCGCGCACCTTCTCGTCGAGCGCCGACAAGCAGAACTCGCACGAGAACGGGCAACCGCGCGACGCTTCGACGTACACGACGCGGTGGCGCAGGTCATCCTCCGTGTACTCGACGTACGGCGAGCGCAGGGTCGCGAGCGCAGGCAAAGTTGCCGCGCGTACGCGCTCCGCCGGTCGAACACCGGAAAGCAGATCAGCACACAGCTCGGCGAACGCGACGTCCCCCTCGCCTTGGATCACGTAGTCGGCGAGCGCACAGATGCGCTGGAGCTCGCTCTCGTGACTGACTTCCGGCCCACCCAGCACGACGATGACATCCGGCGCGATCCGTTTGAGCGCGTCGACGACGAGTTCGCTCTCGCGCGCGTTCCACACGTACACGCCCAGACCGACGATGCGCGGCGAATGCGCGAGCAGACGTTCGACGATGTCGAGCGGTCGCTCTTGCAACGTGCTTTCCACGAGCACGGCGCGCTCGCGCAACTCGCCGAGGTTGGCGAGCAAGCAGCGCAATCCGAACGAAGCGTGGATCCACTTCGCATTGAGGGTCGAGAGGACGATGTCGGTCATTCGTTACACATTGTTGCCGCTCGCGAGCCGCGTGCGTAGCTTTCATCGTTCTGCGGGACTCTGGAGCGAGTTCTACCGTGGAAACGCGATCGGGCGAGGCCGTCGAAGCCAGGCGCAAGATGGGTCGCGGAAGAGGAGGAACCGTTCGCGACGGCCCTGGCTCATACTTCGCTCACTGACACGACACGAGGATCCGAGGACTTCGAAAATGGACCGACGTTCGACATCACGGCGCGATTTCCTCGAGCTTTCGGCGGCACTTTCGCTCGCGGCGTGGACGTCGCACGGCTGCGCGCGCCCGATGCATTCCATCGGTGAGCCGACATCCGCGCCCGTCGATTTGGAGCGCCGACCCTTCGGCAAGACGGACATGCAGGTCGCCATGCTCGGTTTCGGCGGTTCGGAAATCGGCTACGAGAAGACGGACGTTGCGACCGTTTCGAAGCTGCTCGACGCGGCGCTCGATGCGGGGCTCAACGTGGTCGACACGGCCGAGTGCTACCTCGACTCCGAGGTTGCGATCGCAGCAGCGATCGGCACGCGACGAAAGGAGTACCACCTCTTCACCAAGTGTGGACACGTCACGCCGGATGGAAAACGCGGTGACGATTGGTCGAAGGACGGCGTCGTGAAATCGATCGAGCGCAGCTTGAGGCGTTTGAAGACCGACGTCGTCGACTTGGTGAACCTGCACTCGTGCTCGCTCGACGAATTGAAGAAGGGTGAGTGCATCGAAGGACTCGAAACGGCCAAGAAACAGGGCAAAACGCGCTACATCGGATACAGCGGCGACTCTCGAGCAGCCCAGTGGGCCGTCGAGAGCGGACGCTTCGACGCGCTGCAGACATCGGTCAACATCGCGGATCAAGAATGCATCGATCTCGTCCTGCCGCTCGCGAAAGAGAAGCAGATGGGCGTGATCGCGAAACGTCCGATCGCGAACGCGGCGTGGCGCTACGACGCGAAACCGTCGAGCGGCTACCACGAGGAGTACTGGCGCCGCTTGTCCAAGTTGAAGTACGAGTGGGCAACCGGTGACGCGCGCAAGAACGAAGGTGTCGACGGCCCTGCGGCGATCGCGATGCGCTTCACGGCGATGCAGCCGGGCGTCAGCGTGCTCATCGTCGGCACTACCAAGCCCGAACGCTGGAAGCAGAATGCGCAGCTGATGCAGGCCGGCCCGCTCGAAAAGGATTTCGAGGCCTCGATTCGCGCGCATTGGAAGTCGATCGCCGACAAGGATTGGGTCGGGCAAACCTGAACCAGGGTCAGGCCGGAGCCCGGACGACACGTTCGGTCGGAATCTCTTTCCGGACCGCGAGTTGCCCGTGAGCTCGAAGTGACAACGACAGGAGCGTTGCACCCGACGCGGCCACGAATCGCCCGATGGACGAGGAAACCCCGAGTTTCCCAGATGATTCGTCCCCATCACTGCTCCGCGTTCCGCGGAAGAGACCTGTTAGCGTCCCCCGTGCGCGCTTCACTCGTGCGCGTCGAATCGACGGAGGCCTCGAAGCCGTCGGCACAGAACACGACGTGAACTTCACTGCCGCGCGATCGACGTACATCGATTGCAAGTGGCCGGGGTCCACTCTTCGTGTGGCATCTTGGCCTTGAATCAGTATCGCGCTCTGAAAGTGGACGTGCAGTACGCCGAGGCGTTCTGGGTCGCATCCGAGACGAAATTCATCGAGCTCGCCGAGGAAATGAGCCGCGTTTAGCGTGCTTCCGATTCCGCGGCGACTATCCTCTGCGCCGCATGGAAGTCTATCTCATCGTCGCGTTGATCGTCGTCGTCTCTATCGGCGTGTTGAAGTGGGCGTCGCGCCGCGCGCTCACGATCTGTGAATTGCGCGCCGACGGCGGTGAAACGAAAGTCGTGCGCGGCGGCGTGACGCCTTCCGTGATGCGGGATCTGCGCGAAGTGGTCGAGCGCGCCGAGCTCGATCGGGTGCGCATCTTCGTCATGCGTGACAGAGACGGCGCGCGTGTCGAAGTGAAAGGCGCGATCGAGACGCATGTGCTCCAACGCATTCGCAACGTCGTCGGTTCGGTGCCGTTTGCGCGATTGAGGGCGAAGGGCTGAGACGGCGACATCGACTTGCACGACATCGCGGGCTTGCAGCGCGCCGACACTGGGCCGTGAGCCGAGAGTGAACGACTGCACCGGCGTTGGTAACGACGTGCTCGATCTGCAAGTCACCACGTCGCGCGCCGGCATTCTCATGGCTGCACCCAACGCACGCTGATCCGAGCGCGAGCTCGGTCGCCGTCGGCAGCGCAGTCCCAGTTATCGGAAATCGAGATCCGCGCTTGTCGAATCGAACGAGGGCGAGGCAACGTTCTTGCGTGGACACTGCGCAGTTTCGAGGATCTCTGGTCCTTCCCGTTCGCACAGCGCGCGCGCACAGCCCGTTTTGTCGCGAACATTTCACGTCCCACTCAGCGAAACCGCGCCCCCCCCCCCATGGATCCCGTCCTCAATCGCAACGCATTCTTCGTCAAGGAATTCGTCGGCATGTTCAAAGCCGCCAACGAGTTCGACGTGCTGGACCCTGCGACCCAAGAGAAGTTGCTCGCATGTCGTGAACCGGGCTTGGGCGTCGTCACGAAGATGCTGCGTTTCACTGACTACAAACGCATGACGCCGTTCCACGTCGTCGTCACGTCGCAAGGCCGTTCGATTTTGGAGGTGAAGCGCGGTGTTTCGCTCTTCGTCTCGAACGTGAGCATCTTCGACGGCAGCGGCCGGCGGATCGGCGGCTTCAAGCAGAAGTTCTTCTCGATAGGCGGCAAGTTCGAAGTGTTCGACGCAGACGATCGGCCGGTCTGCACGCTGCAAGGCAAATGGACGAGCTGGGAATTCAGCTTCAAAGCCGGTGAGCGCGAGTTGGCGCGCGTGACGAAAAAATGGGCGGGCTTGGGACAAGAAATGTTCACGAGCGCGGACAACTACGTGCTCGAAATCCGCCCTGACGTTCCCCCGGATCACCCGGCGCGTCCGCTGATCCTCGCAGCGGTGCTCGTCATCGACATGGTGCTCAAGGAGTGAGCGAAGGCTCGTTGGAGCGTCGTTGCGCTCATTGCGGCCCGAGCTCGAACGCGACCTCGCCATCACCCATCGGCCACGCCGTGATCTGCCACCCGTCGAGCTGCAGTTGCTCGGCACCGTTGTCGGCTCGCGCTGCGCAGCGGAAGAGGCGCCACGAAGCGAGTTGACGATTCTGACCGGGCTCGACGACGGGGACCTTGCGCACGGACATCGCGTGTTTCATCGGCGGGGCCGGCGTCAGCGCGAGTCGATGCACGAGTGAAACACGATCGCCTTGCGCGACGACGCGAGCCAGAAGTCCTCGTCGCGTGAGCCCGTCGCGCGTCAGATGTGCCACGTCGACCAGCAATGCTTCGGACACGCCGATTCCGCGCAATTCGCCACTCGAAAGATCGATTTCGACGCAACCATCTTCGCCGACACCGATGCCCAGTCTGATGTGACTCGCTTCGAGTGCGGCCACGAAACGGCCCACGCGATCGCGTTCGAAAAAGTGCGAATCGGTCATCGCCCAAGGCAGAAAGCGCATGCCCGGACCGACTTGCGGGCCGAGTACCGGCGGCTCGCCCGCGCCTACTTCTTTAGGCGCGATCCCGAGCGCACTCGCGCTCCCGCCGCTGAGCATCATCACGTCGCCCATCATCGCGTCACCGGCGCTGCAACCGGCGATCACTCCACCGCGAGCGAGCAAGCGCTGCATCGCGAGCCATTCCGGCGTGTCGCGATCGTCGGGGCGATAGCGTGTCGTGATGCGTTTTTGATCTCCGCCGGTGAAGAGCATCGCGGTCGCGGCATCGATCGCCGCCACGGTCTCATTCGTCGGGGTTTCACGTCGAATCGCGCACACCGGAATTCCCGGCGCCCAGACGCGCAGCGCTTCCGTCTTGTCGACGACTTCGTCTTCCTCTGTTCCCGTCGCCGCCGTCGCGATCACGATGTTCGCGGCTCCGCGCGCCGCAGCGAGCTCGACGAAGCGCTCGTAGATCGGCCGGCTGTCGTCGTCGAGGCCGCCTCCGACGATCAGGAGCGTGCCCGATCGATGGGTCTCGCTCGTTCGATGCGTGGCGCACGCCGCGAACAGAGTCAGGCACATGAGGGCGACCGCGGGAAGATTCGTATGCGCAACCATGGCGTCGTAGCCTACGCGATTCGGGGCTCTGTTGGACCCCTTACCCCCCACCTCGGGGCTCAGAATGGGCCTGTTCCTTCTTTTTCGAGTTGCTAACTCGTTTTTGGACGATAAAATCGAGTCGTGTATTCGCGTTTGCTACAAGCGCCGAAGCGCAGCTTCTTCCTCTTCGGACCCCGCGGAACCGGAAAATCGGCGTGGTTGGAACAGACGCTTCCGGGTGCGCTCTCGTTCGACCTGCGGCAGTCGAGCACGTATCAACGCTTGCTCGCGGCTCCGGATCGCCTCGACGATTGGATCCCGCGCGCCCACATCGATTGGGTCGTGCTCGACGAGATCCAACGCGTTCCAGACCTGTTGAACGAAGTCCATCGACTGATCGAGACGCGCAAGTTGCGCTTCGCGGTGACAGGTTCGAGCGCGCGCAAGCTGCGACGCGAAGGCGTGAACCTGCTCGCAGGACGAGCGCGAACGTTGCGCATGCATCCGCTGACCGCGCTCGAACTCGGCCGCGATTTCGATCTGTCGCGCGCGCTACGGTTCGGTCTGCTGCCGTTCGCGTGCACGACCGACGATCCTGGTTCGTACGTTCGCGACTACGTCGGAACGTATGTGCGCGAAGAAGTCCAAGCCGAAGGGCTCGTGCGCAACGTGGGCATGTTCTCACGCTTCTTGGAAGCCGCGTCGCTCTCGCAAGGATCCGTGCTGAACATGTCGGCGGTTGCGCGCGACGCGTCCGTGAACGCCAAGGTGGTTGAGGGGTACTTCGGGCTGATCGAAGATCTATTGCTCGCGGTCCGCTTGCCCGTGTTCACGAAACGCACGAAGCGGCTCATGATCGCTCACCCGAAGTTCTACTTCTTCGACGCGGGTGTCTATCGCGCATTACGTCCGCGAGGACCGCTCGATACTGAATACGAGATCGACGGTCCGGCACTCGAAACCGTCGTTCTGTCACAGCTGCGTGCCGTCAACGATGCACACGATCTCGGGTACACCATCCACTACTGGCGCACCAAGTCGGGAAACGAGGTCGATTTCGTGCTTTACGGCGAGCGCGGACTGGTTGCGATCGAAGTCAAGCGCAGCGATCGAGCGCGCGACGGCGACCTCGACGGACTGCGCGCGTTTCGCGATGACTACCCGATGGCACGGACCTACCTCGTGAACATGAGTAGTCGGCGGGAGCACGTGCGCGACATCGAGATCGTGCCGGTGGACGAGTTCTCGCACGCGCTCGATCGAATTCTCTTCGGCCCTGAAGCGAAGTGATCCGTTCGTGCCCGTTTCGAGAGCACAACGCGAGCGAATCACTCTAGGTAGATGTGGCTGCGCGCGCCTCGTCGCTCAGAATCCAGGGAAGTGCGCGTGGATGAAATCGAACACACGCTGCTCGACGGCCGAGTGCGCCGCGGTGCCGCCGATCCAACTGAACGTGTGAGCGCGCGAATCCGTCGCATCGCGCAAGATGGTGAGCGTCGACGTCGGGGTGTCGCTGAACATGTTGTCCGAATCGCACAGGACACCGGCGCCGAGGATGGAGAGATCGCGTGCGAACTGACTCGCCGCCGCGGGCGGAACGAAGGCGACGCGCGCGTCTACGGCTCCTCCCACGGATTGCGCTTGGCACACGCGCGCCGTTCCGTCGTTGTACACGGTCAGCTGGATGTCCATCGGTCCGGCGAGCGTGAAGCCGCTGACGTCAAAAAGCACGAGCGGTTCGTGCGGCAAGATGTTCGGGCAGGTGGGCGCGAGCGCCGGTTGGAAGAAGAGGAACGGAAGCGCGGCGATGGACGAGATGGTGATGGAACGCAACATGACGGACTCCAGAGTTCGGGTACCGGGTCGCCAAACATAGTGGCACGGAGAACATGCCGTCACAATTCGATCGGGAAATCGTGATCCGTTTTGCAGTGAACTCCTGCGCAGTTTTGCAGATCTCGCGCAGTCGAGTGCACCACGAAGGTGAGCAGCCGCTCATGCTGCACTCCGATACTCTGATATTCCGTCACGAATGGCGCACGCGCCTGCGCATCGCCGCGTCCCGCGTGAGTGCCTTTCGGCGTTCTACGACCCTTCACACTTGCGCACCCGAGTGCAGTGTGACGCCGGACGCTCGGATCAATCCCGCGCCGTATCGCAGATGTCGCGCAAGCCCTTGAGCTCGAGCAGCGCCGCATCGGGCAGCGGCGCTTCGAGCGCGACGTCGAGCTCGAGCTTGGCGAGACGCCATGCACGCTGAGACATCAACTCGATGGCACGCGACGCGTGGATGACGGTCGCTTCGTCGATCGATTCACGCATCGGGCGTGCGTCGACGATTTCGGCCCACGGCGTATCGAGGAACACTTCGCGCACGTGCACGATGAACTCGAAACGCGAGTACGTCTTCGCTTCGGCGAGCGCGTATTGCGCAGCGCTGCCTTTGCGCACGAACAGCATTGTCTCGGGCGCGCGGAACTCGGCTTCGATCCACGGCAGCTGCTCGTCCGACCAACCGCGCAGCGCGTCGAATTGTCCGCTGCCGAAGCGCGTCATGTACGCATTCCAGTCCGTGAGTTCGGATTCGAATTGCATGCGCACGCGGATTTTTCGTCCGAGCCAACGGCACGGGCGATCACTCAGTTCGCGCCATGAAACGAGGGCCGGCGGTTCGACTTCTGGAGCTTCGACGGAGCGAACTCCCGCGCCGACGCTGGTCGTCGGAAACGAAACGCTCGCCGTCGCGACGAAGAGACAGGTGAGTGCGATGAAAGTGCGCATGTCGTTCGGGCCCCGACCCGGACAACTTTTCCTATCGGCGCGAACCGCTCCCGGCTGGAGTGCCCGGCGCGGGCGGTCCCGATCAGGCGACGATTTCGCCCGCGACCCTAACCGACTCCAACACGAGTTCGCGACCGCGCAACACCACGAAATCAGCCGCCAAACCGACTTTCAGCCCGCCTATCTCGCGCTCGAGGCCCAGCGCTCGCGCCGGTGTCTCGCTGGCCATCGTGAGCGCTTCGGGCAATCCCAATACGCCTGAGCTCGTCAGTCGTCGCACCATCTCGAGTTGACTCATCGCGGAACCGGCGAGGCGCTCCTTCTCACTCGTGTGCTTGGGCGGATAGAAGGCCGCGCCGTCGTGCACGCGGTGATCGCGGCCGTGCCATTCGAACACGTCGCAACCGGTGCCGGCTCCGCGCAATGCATCGCTGACCAGACACAATCCGCGCGGAGTTCGCGCTCGCAGCGCGAGTTCGATCGCATCGGCTCCGACGTGCACGAGGTCGCCGATGATCTCGGCGTAGAGCGCCGCATCGGTGAGCGCGAATCCAGCGAGTCCGACTTCGCGATGGTGCACTGGCTGCATCGCGTTGAAGAGGTGCGTCGCTCCGCACGCGCCGCCGCGCGCAGCAGCGCGAGCTTCTGCCGCCGTCGCGCGACTGTGTCCGAGCGAAACGCGAATACCACAGCGCGTGAGTTCTTTGATGAGGTCCGCTGCGCCGCGAAGTTCCGGCGCGAGGGTCATCGTTCCGATGTTGCGCCGTCCGCCGAACGCAGGCCCGATGATCGCGCGCAACGCTTCTTTCGACGGCGCGTAGATGTGTTCCTTCGGCAACGCGCCCGCGGATTCGGGGTTCACGAACGGACCTTCGAGATGCAGACCGGTGACGCGCGCACCCGCGCCCATCGGCAGCGTTTTCACGCGCTCTTCGAGCATCGCGCACTGGCGACCGAGTTCATCGGGTGCGTTCGGGAAGAGCGTCGGCTGGAAGGCTGTCGTGCCGGCTTTCGCGAGAGCGCGCGCCATTCCACCGACGTCCTCGAGCGGATCGAATCCGCCGAATCCGTGCACGTGCAGGTCGACGAAACCGGGCGCGATGACAGGCAATTCCGCTCCGCCGATCTCGCCTTCGATGTCGACGCGCACGATGCGGCCCGCTTCCCAGGCGAGCGTGCCCGTGAGCAATTTCCCGTCGACGAGCAGGCGTCCGCGGAGCGTGGTCATCGCGTTCTCCTCGCACGATCGAAAGGCGTAATCGACGAATGAGTCATCTGCATCGAAGCTCAGACGCGATCTCGTTCTGTGGCGTCACGGCTCTCACCAGATGCCTGCCGGGCGACGTACACGATCGCCGACGAACCGTAGAGTCGCACGTCACGCTCGAGCGCGGGTCCGAAGCGCAGTGTTTCGCTCGCACGCGCGGCGACGTGCAAGACCAACGTCGCGTCTGGCGTCAGGGCGGAATCGAAGAGTGCGCGAATGGCCTTCAGCACATCGGTTCGCTCGGTCGGATCCTCGATCATAGGGTACGGCGGATCCATGAACACGAGCGAGTAGCGCACGTCGAGCGCGTCGGAATCGTGCCACGACTTCGGTGACAACGCATCGCCGCGAATCACGCGGACGCGGTCGCTCAACCCGAGTTCGGCGACGTTCGATTTGAGCGCGACCAACGCTTTCGCGGCGCGTTCGATGCTGCGCACGGCGCGCGCTCCGCGACTGGCGGCCTCGAGCCCGAGCGCACCACTGCCTGCGAACAAATCGAGCACGACAGCGTCCTCGACGACCGGTCCGAGAGTCGAAAACACGGCTTCGCGCACGCGATCGAGCATCGGTCGGGTCGCGTCGCCCTCGGGCGCTTCGATCCGACGTCCGCGGAGTTCACCGGCGATGATGCGCATCGGCGACAGGCTACGAAACGCATCGCGTCGGGTGTGAGACTTGAAACGGCGGACATTCGCAGGACAGCGCGATTCGCAGGTTCGCAGCCCCTTCGAATCGCAACGCGGGCTGCTAGACTTCGCCCGTCATCCATGCCGAAGCTCCACGTCAACATCGACCACGTCGCGACTTTGCGCCAAGCGCGTCGCGAGCCATTTCCCGACCCGATCGAATGGGCCTTACGTGCTGAAAAAGCTGGCGCTTTGGGCATCACGGCGCACTTGCGCACGGATCGCCGGCACATCCAAGAGGCCGACATTCGTGAACTGAAGCGGCGCATCACGACGCGATTCAATTTCGAGATGAGCCTCGCTCCCGAGATCGTCGCCATCGCACTGAGGACCAAGCCGCACGCGGTATGCCTCGTGCCCGAAAATCGCGCCGAAGTGACGACCGAGGGCGGCCTCGACGTCGTGCGCGAGTACGCACGACTGTTGGCTGTCGTGCCGCGCTTGTTGAAGATGGGCGCAGAAGTGAGCCTCTTCATCGATCCGGAATCGCGCCAAGTCGAAGCAGCCGCGGAAGTCGGTGCGGAGTTCGTCGAACTGCACACGGGTTCTTACTCGCGCGCGACCGGCGTGACGAAGAGACGCGAACTCGCGCGACTCACGCAAGCCGCCGTACTCGCGCACGAGCTCGGGTTGCGCGTGAACGCGGGGCACGGACTCGACTACGAGAACGTCGTCCCGATCGCGGCGCTTCCGCACGTCGAAGAGCTCAACATCGGCTTCGCGATCGTCGCTCGATCGGTGTTCACCGGCGTAGACGAAGCGGTGGGAACGATGGCGCGACTGATCGGCTCGAAGAGGAGGCGGAGGTGATGTTCAGGCTCGCGGAGTTTCCGATTCGGACTTCGAAAACGCTCGTCCTGTCGCGACTCGCGCGGAGCATCCGATGATCGTCCCCCACCCCCGCTGCTCGTTTCAGGGCAGTTTTGCAGCGATTCCGACGCCTTTTTCGAACGGCGCGGTCGATTGGGCGGCGTTGCGCGAGCACCTCGAGTTCCTGCTCGCACGCGACACGGACGGTATCGTCGTGTGCGGGACGACCGGCGAGAGTGCGACGTTGACGGAGGACGAACGCCGCGAGCTGATTCACAAGACGCTAGCCATCGTGGCCCGACGCGTGCCCGTCATCGCCGGCGTCGGCACCAACGACACGCGCACGACGATCGAGCACGCGCGCTTCGCCGAGTCGGTGCGTGTCGACGGCTTGCTCGTGGTGACGCCCTACTACAACAAGCCATCGCCGCGCGGCCTCGTCCTGCACTACTCTGCTGTCGCCGAATCCGTAACGACGCCGATCGTGCTCTACAACGTTCCGTCGCGAACCGGGGTCGACATGACGCCCGAAGTCGTCGCGGAGCTCGGAAACAAGTACGCGCACGTCGTCGCCGTGAAAGAGGCGTTGCCGTCACTAGAACGTGTGAAACGACTCGTAGCCGAAACTCCGGTCGCCGTGCTGAGCGGCGACGATGCCTCGACGGTCGACTTCGTCGGGCTCGGTGCAGTCGGGACGATCAGCGTGCTCGCGAACGTGATGCCGGCCGAAGTCGCCGAGATCGTGCGCTGTGCTTTGCCCGCGGGTGATTCAAAGCGCGGGGCCCACCTCGCCGAGCGCACGGCCCCGTTGACGCGCGCCTTGTTCATCGAGTCGAACCCGGTGCCGGTGAAGGCCGTTTTGGCGCAGATATTGGCGGCCTATCCGGCCGACGTGCGTCTGCCGTTGGCTCCGCTCACCGACGCGAGTCGGGCGTTCTTGGCCAGCGCGATGACGGCGTCAGGCATGGCGTGATGAAGATCGTCGCCGTGTGCGTGCTCGCGCTGCTCGCTGCGTGCGCGACGTCCAACCGCTCGGCCAACGTGAACCGCGACAGCGAGCTCACGTCCGCGATCGAATCGCTCACAGCGCATTTCGAAGGCGACGTCGGCATCTACGTGCGTCGCTTGACAGACGGGCGAACGTTCGCCTGGCGTGCCGACGAAGTGTTCCCGACCGCCAGCATGATCAAAGTGCCGATCCTGATCGGCGTTTTCGGAGCGCTCGAACGACACGAATTCGAATATCGCAAGCCCATGAAGTGGGACGTGTCCCGCAAGTACGACGATCACGACGTGACCGCGCGCTTCGAGGACGGCGTCGATGTCGAACCCGCCGAGCTGGTCACTTTCATGTGCACGTTCAGCGACAACACGGCGAGCCTGTGGCTGCAAGAGCTCGCCGGCGGCGGCGTGAAGATCAACGTGTGGCTCTCGAGCCACGGATTCGAGCACACGCGCGTCAACTCGCGCACCGACGGCCGCGAAACCGCGCGCAAGGAATTCGGCTGGGGCCAGACGACGCCGCGCGAGATGGCCGAACTGCTGGTCGCGATCCGCGAGCGCCGCGTCGTGAATCCCACGGCGTCGGAGGAGATGGAGCGCGCTCTGTCGCGCAGCCACTGGACCGAGGAAGCGCTCGCGCCGATTCCGCCGCAGGTGCACGCCATGTCGAAACAGGGCGCGGTGAATCGCTCGCGTTCGGAAGTGCTGTTGGTCGACGCACCACACGGCGCCTACGTCCTTTGCATCATCACGAAGAACCAAAAAGACGAGAGCTTTGAGCACGAAAACGCCGGGTTCCAGCTCCTGCGCGACGTTTCGCGCGCTGTCTACGAACAGTTCGAGCGTGGGTGATTCTGCGCTGCGATCACGAGCGCACGCTCACGAACACAAGAGCAGCGACAACTCGCGGCGATAACGCGTGACGAGCGGGTTCGACTCGCCCAGCAGGCCAAACGCTTCGATCATCGCTTTGCGTGGCGCGCCACCGTCGAACGTGAGATTCGTCTTCGCCGCAGCGAGTAATTGCTCGAGGCCTTTTTCAGCCTCGTTTTCCGCCAGGAAAGCGCGACCGAGCGCGATCCGCGCGGCCACGTCGTCGGGTTTCGCTTTCACCGCGGCTTCGAGCGGCGCGACGTCGACACGACTGTCGGCCAGATCGATCAACGCTTTCGCCGCTTTCGCCGCATCGAGTTCGAGCGCTTCGGCCGACAGCGTTTCGTACACCTTTCGTCCTTCGTCGGTAGATCCCGAAACGAGCAGCAAGCGCGCCAAGTGTGCTCGCGCATCTCCGCGCGTCGGGGCCTCGCGCACAGCAGCGCGCAGAGTCGTGATCGCACCGTGAACGTCGCCCGATTTTTCGACCACCAGCGCTTCCTCGACCAGGTCCTTCTTCGCGAGACCGGTGTGCTTTTGCACGAGCTCGCGGATCTTTGCCTCGGGCTGCGCGCCGACGAAACCATCGACGATCTTGCCGCCCACGAGCAGCGCGACGGTCGGAACGCTCTGGATGCCGAACGCGTCCGCGAGCTCCGGATTGTTGTCGATGTCGACTTTGGCCAACACGAGCTTGCCCGCCATCTCGTGCGCGACTTTTTCCAGCGTCGGCGAGAGCGTTTTGCACGGGCCGCACCAAGTCGCCCAGAAATCGAGCAACACGGGGGTGGTTTTCGAACGCTCGACGACCTCCTTCTGGAATGTCTCGGTCGTGACGTCGAGGACGTTGGGCGCGGTGGTCGTCGGCAGGATGGAGTCGAATTGCATGGCGCCATCCTAGAACCCGATGCAAGCCCCGCCGACCGTCGCGTGACGGAGAAGCCTGGAAGCCCCTCCGGGGCCAGTTTTGAGGCCTTTTTGCGTGTTCCAGCGCTTTGCCGTGTCTCTCTGGCGACAATCCGCCGGTCATGAGGACGATGGATTGCACTCACACGCTCGCCCGCCGGGTGCTTTCCGAGAGCGTCGATCTCGAGGCCTTCGATTTCGTGAGGGTCGAGTGGCTCTAGAGCATTCGCAGAACAGCGGCTGGATCTACCTCGACCGCATCGCGCCGCGGGACCACGGAACGAACGTCCTCGAGTATCACGCGCGACGTTTCACGCATTCGACGATCGACGAGTGGCGCGTTGCGATCGAGGCCGGCCGAGTTCTCGTGAATGGACGAACGGCGCAGGCGAGCGAAACGCTGATGCGTGGCGACGAGCTCGCATTCCATCGTCCGCCGTGGTGCGAGCCCGAGGCACCGACACACTTCGGTGTCGTGTTCGAGGACGACGACGTTCTCGTCGCTGAAAAACCGGCGGGATTGCAGGTTTTGCCTGCCGGACCGTTCTGTGAGCGCACGCTGCTCACGCTCGTCCAACGCAGCGCTGTGACGCGCACAGAGTGTGCACCCGTCCATCGACTCGGCCGCGGAACGTCGGGGCTCGTGCTCTTCGGCAAGACGAGAGCGGCACGCGCCGATCTGTCGCGACAGTTTCGCGAGTGCACGCCGTGCAAGACCTACTTCGCGCTCGTCGACGGAACGACACTCGTCTCGTCGGCGAGAGCTCGTCAGCCGATCGGACGGATCGCGCACGGACCGATGACGATCCATGTCGCGATGACAACCGGTAAGGCAGCGCTGACTCGCGTGCGCGTGCTCTCGCGAGACAGCGCGAACGATCGTTCGCTCGTCGCTGCTCAACCGATCACGGGTCGTCCCGATCAGATCCGCATCCATCTCGCGGCGCTGGGCGCGCCGATCGTCGGCGATCCGCTCTTCGGCGTCGGCGGAGTCGCGAAGAGCGACGCGACACCGGGCGCTGGCGGCTATTTTTTGCACGCGGCCGGATTGCGTTTCGTGCACCCGAAGTCGGCGCGGACGATGAAGTTTCGCTCGCGACCGATGTGGCTCCCGGCGCGCTGAGCACACGGTGTCGGGTTGGCATCATCGGCGCCAAAACGGCGGACACGCGCGAAATAGCGGCCATTTCAAGCGCTGGGAGGGCCTTTTTGGGCGGCACGTCGGTTGCCTTGGCGCAGCACCATGAACGAGCAATACACGCGCAAGTCACAAGAAGCCCTCGCCGCTGCGCAAGCCTCCGCGCAGTCCGCAGGCCACCCCGAATTGCTGCCTGCGCACCTCGCGATTGCCTTGCTCGCCGAGCCCGAGGGCGTGATGTCGGCGCTGCTCGAGAAACTCGACGTCGACCCGCGCGTGTTGTCCGCAGAGCTGTCGCACACTCTCGAAAAGCTGCCGAAGTCGACGGGTCAGATCGCGATGTCGCGCGGTCTCGCGGAAGTGCTTCAGGACGCTACGTCGACCTCGAAGAAAATGGGCGATGCGTTCGTCTCGAGCGAGCACTTGTTCCTCGCGTTGACGCGCAAAGGCGGACCCGAAGTACAAGGGCTCTTCGCTGCGCGCAATGTCCGCCCCGAACGAGTCGAAGCCGCGATGGCCGAAGTGCGCAAAGGCAAGAAGGTCACATCGCAGGATCCCGAGGCGACGTTCGAGTCGTTGAAGAAGTACGCACGCGATCTGACGGCAGACGCTGCCGCGGGCAAACTCGATCCCGTCATCGGTCGCGACACGGAGATTCGTCGCGTGATGCAGGTGCTCACGCGGCGCCGCAAGAACAACCCGGTGCTCATCGGCGATCCCGGCGTCGGCAAGACGGCGATCGCCGAGGGTCTGGCGAACCGCATCGTCGCCGGCGACGTGCCCGAGGGATTGAAGGGCAAGAAAGTGATGGCGCTCGACCTCGGAGCGATGCTCGCCGGAGCGAAGTACCGCGGCGAATTCGAAGAGCGCTTGAAGAGCGTTTTGAGCGAAATCGCCGAGGCACAAGGCCAAATCGTGCTCTTCATCGACGAGCTGCACACTCTCGTCGGCGCAGGTGGAGCGGAAGGTGCGGTCGATGCGGCGAACATGCTCAAGCCGGCACTGGCGCGCGGTGAACTGCACTGCATCGGCGCGACGACACTCGACGAGTACCGCAAGTACATCGAAAAAGACGCGGCGCTCGAGCGGCGCTTCCTGCCGGTGATGGTCGACGAGCCGAGTGTCGAGGACACGATCGCGATCCTGCGCGGTTTGAAGGAACGCTACGAAGTGCACCACGGCGTGCGCATCACGGACGATGCGCTCATCGCCGCCGCGCGGCTCGCGGATCGTCACATCACGGATCGATTCATGCCTGACAAGGCGATCGACTGCGTCGACGAGGCTGCGTCGCAATTGCGCTCGGCCATCGATTCGCTGCCGCCCGAGCTCGACACGATCGAGCGCAAGGTGCGTCAACTCGAGATCGAGAAGACGGCGCTCACGCGTGAGGAGGGTCGCGACACGAAGAAGCGCGTCGACGCCATCAAGCGCGAACTCGCCGACTTGAAGGAACAGGGCGACGCACTGCGCGTGCGCTGGAAGAACGAGAAGGAACTGATCACGTCGCTGCGCGCCGGCAAGATGCTGATCGAGAGCCTGCGCGAAGAAGCGACCAAGAAAGAGCGCGAAGGCGACTACGAGCGCGTCGCGGAGATCCGCTACGGCGAGATGCCGGCGGCCGAGAAGGCGTTGGACGACAACTCCAAGAAGCTCGACAAGCTGCAAGAGAGCGGCGCGCTTCTCCCTGAGGCCGTCGACGCGGAACTCATCGCGCAGGTGGTGAGTCGCTGGACTGGGATTCCGGCCACGCGCCTGCTCGAAACCGAGCGCGAGAAGCTGCTCACCATGGAAGATCGCATCGGCCAACGCGTGATCGGCCAACGTCACGCGATCGAGGCGATCAGCCAAGCCGTGCGCCGCGCGCGCGCCGGACTACAGGAAACGACGCGGCCGCTCGGCTCGTTCCTCTTGCTCGGCCCGACGGGCGTGGGCAAGACCGAAGTGGCCAAGGCGCTCGCTGAATTCCTGTTCGACGACGAGCAGAACCTCGTGCGCATCGACATGAGCGAGTACATGGAGAAGCACGCCGTCAGCCGCTTGATCGGTGCTCCGCCCGGATACGTCGGATACGACGAAGGTGGCGCGCTCACGGAGGCGGTGCGTCGCAAGCCGCATTCGGTCGTGCTCTTCGACGAAGTCGAGAAGGCGCACCCGGACGTGTTCAACGTTCTATTGCAATTGCTCGACGACGGTCGCTTGACCGACGGTCAGGGTCGCACCGTCGACTTCACGCAGACACTGGTTCTCATGACGAGCAACCTGCGCCGCGAGGACCAGGTGCGGAACTTCTTCCGACCGGAATTCATCAACCGCCTCGACGACATCCTCGTGTTCGATTCACTGCAACCAGACCAGATCCGCCGCATCGTCGACGTGCAAGTGGCACGCATCTCCAAGCACTTGGCGGAGCAGGAAATCGGCCTCGAAATCACCGACAGCGCGAAGGATGCGTTGGCGGCCGAAGGCTTCGACACCGAGTTCGGCGCTCGTCCGCTGAAGCGCGCGATACAGCGTCACGTTCAGAATTTACTCGCCGACTCGATCCTCGCCGGTCGCATCGCTCGCGGCGATACGGCTGTCGTCGACGTGGCGAATGGCAAGTTCTGGGTCAGCACGCGTAAGCCTGCGCCGAAGCCCGAGCCCGAAGCCAGCTCCGCCTGACACCCGACCGAATCGACGACATGCGGTGCCAGACTCCGGCTGTCGTCGATTGGGCGATCAGGCTTTGCGCAGGATCTTCTTGCAGCGCTCGATCTCGGCGACGCGCGACGCGTCGAGCTTCGGGAATGCGATATCCATCGACTCGAGCGTTCTGTTGATCGCGGCCGACACGACGAGTCGCGTGAACCACTTGTTGTCGGCGGGGACGACGAACCACGGCGCATGCTTCGACGACGTCTCGCGAATCACGTCTTCGTACGCAGCCATGTAGGCGTCCCAGTGTTCGCGCTCGGCGACGTCGGCGGCGCTGAACTTCCAATTTTTGGCAGGATTGTCGAGTCGTTCGAGGAAGCGCTTCTTTTGTTCCTTCTTCGAGACGTGCAGGAAGAACTTGAGGACCGTTGTACCGTTCTGCGCCAAATGACGTTCGTGCGCGTTGATCGCTGCGAAGCGGTGCTTCCACAGGTTCTTCCCCGTGCACTCCGCTGGCAAGCGTTGCTTGGCGAGGAACTCGGGATGCACGCGCACGACGAGGACCTCTTCGTAGTAGGAGCGATTGAAGATCCCGATCACGCCTCGCTCCGGCAGCTCCTTCGTCGTGCGCCACAAGAAGTCGTGGTCGAGCTCGTCCGTCGACGGCGCTTTGAACGTCGAGACTCGACAGCCCTGCGGATTCACGCCCGACATGACGTGCTTGATCGTTCCGTCTTTCCCGGCAGCGTCCATAGCTTGGAACACGAGCAAGAGTGAGCGCTGATCCTGCGCGTACAACTTCTCTTGATGATCGGTGAGACTCTCGATGCCGGCGCGCAGCAACCCGTGGGCACGTTGTTCGTCGAGTGACCGCAACGGCTTCGTGTCGTCAGGGTGCACGTTTTTCAGGCGGAACTTCGCCCCGTCGGTGACCCGATACCGCTCGACGAGTTCGCGATCGACATCGCGCTGCTTCTTGGAAGTCATGTCTGTTTCTCCGGGCGCGCTGCTGGACTCGCGAACGCCGTGGTGGCGTCTGGAGAGTCCAGCTTAGGGCCCGAGGCCTTTGTGTGGGCCTCCAAGGCCGATTTAGTCGATGTATTATACTCGCACGTATAATAACGCCGAGTATACTCCCACCATGTTCCTCGGTAGAAATAGCGATCTGAAGGTGCTCCACGAGCTCGACGAATCGGGCAAACCGGAGCTGTTCGTTCTCTACGGACGCCGTCGCGTCGGCAAGACGGAACTGCTCCAGCAGTTTTGTCGCTCGCGTCGAGCCGTGTACTTCCTCGCCGCGCAAGTGCGCGAGAAGGACAACCTGCGCGCGTTCCGCGATGCGCTCGTGGACGGCATCGACGATCCGCTCGCGGCAAGCATCGAGTTCCCCGATTGGGGCGCTGCGTTGACGTTCGCGGCCGAACGCGCGAAGGACGAACGCCTGGTCGTCGTGCTCGACGAGTTCCCCTACTTGTGCGAAGCGACGAAGGGTCTGCCGTCGCAGATCCAGCGTTTCTGGGACACGCGCGGCAAGCACAGTCAGCTCATGCTCATTTTGTGCGGCAGCCAAGTTTCGTTCATGGAGCGCGAAGTACTCGCCGAGCGCTCGCCGCTGTTCGGTCGTCGCACAGCGCAGAAGCGTCTCGAGCCGCTCGCGCCGGCCGAGACCTTGCCGTTCTTCAACAAGTGGAAGATGAAGGAGCGCGTGTTGGCGTACGCGATCCTCGGCGGCATGCCCGCGTACTTGAGACGGTTCGACGACTCGAAGTCGCTGCTCGAAAACGTCGCGCGTGAGTGCTTGCGCCCGGAGGGCTACCTCTTCGACGAAGTGTCGTTCCTCCTGCGCACCGAGCTGTCGAATCCCGCGACGTACAACAGCATCTTGGCCGCGATTTCGCGCGGAAACGAGAAGGTCGGCGACATCGCGCTCGACGTCGGGATCGATTCGACGACCGCGAACAAGTACCTGACGACGCTGCGCGAGCTGTCGCTCGTCGATCGCGAGGTGCCCATCACCGATCCCGATCCGCTGCGTTCGCGTCGCGGCACGTACCGCGTCGCCGATCGCTTCGTCGCGTTCCACTTCCGGCACATCCAACAACACGCGGCCCTCGTGCACGCCGGCCGCGGTGCGCGCGTCCTCGAACAGTTCATCCAACCCGACTTGCCGCGCCTCTACGACGAAGCGCGCACCGACTTCGTTCTCTCTCACATGCGCACTGCCGCGTCGGACATCGTCGGATCGGAGATCGTCGAAGTCGGTCGCGTCGGCGGTACGTTGGTGCGCGCCGTCGGTCGCACGCACGACGGAAGTGCCGTCGCTGCGATCGTTCTCGGTGACGCGAATCCGTCGGTGAAAGCACTCGAGAACGAGGTCGCCGAGCTCGAGCCGACGTTCGGCAAGCGCATCCTCCGACTCGGCTATCGCCTGACGAACGATCCTGCAAAGCCGCTCGAAGTGAAGCGCCTCGCGCCCGGAGAAATGCCGTGACCCGCCTCGACGATCGCTTCAACGAGTACTTCTCCGGCCTCGAGCGCGCCGGCAATCACGACCGCTGCTACATCTGTCGTCGCACGCCGGCTGAGGTGAAAGCGTTCTTCGGTTTCGAAGAGGACGGCGTGCCGATGAAGGCCGCCGAGTACGGAATCGAGGACGTCGTGTTCGAGGACGCCGACGTGATGAGCTACCGCGGCGCGCGCCCCGTGTGCGCCGTGTGTCAGCTCAATTTCGACACGCTGTTCCTGCTCGGCGAGCAAGCCGTCCTACGCGACGTGCTGGCCGAAATGGAAATGCGCCGCGATCACCTGTGGCCGAGGCGCGAGACGTGAACGGCGGATCGGCGGGCGCGAGCTGAGCTGCGAGCAACCAGGCCCACCTCGCAGATCCAAACCGTGCCGCCTGCTCTGCCCTCGGCGATGAATCTCAGAAGCAGTTTTCTCCAGGCAGCTTAGCCGCCTGCCGAATCCAACTCGCCACGAGCTTCTCGTCGATCACGTCACCTTCGTGGACGTGGAAGTAACGCGTGCCCTGCTTCTTCGACTCGACCGGAGGAATCGGGTGCAGCAACGTGCCGCAGAAGAACGCCACTTTCACGTATTTCGTGAGGCAGTGAAGGCCGAGAAACCAGCCTTCGCCCTCGACGCCATAGAAAGGCGAGTTCCACCGCACGGCCTTGCACACGTTGGGCACGTTGCGAACGACGAGCGCGTCGAGCTGGCGCCCGACATCGCGCTTCCAGCCCGGCATGGCCGCGATGTACGCCTGCACCGGAGCGTCGCCGTCGGCCTTCGCAATTTGAGGGTTGCCGCCGGATAGGAGGATGGGCTTCGCAGGCTCGAAGGTAGGCAATTTCGTTGCCGCCTTGGCCGTCTTCGTGCCGATCCGGGTGGCCGCAGAGTTCGCCGATTTCTTAGAGAGTTTTTTCGTCATCTTGTTCGCTTTAGAAGGGCAGCTATGTCCGATGCCTCTTTGCGGCATGGCACCAGCGGTGAGTGTAGCCAATCCGCTACGGGCTCTGGTCAGGCCGTGCTCTTGGGTTGGCGGCGCCTTAGATGCGCTAGCAGGCAGCGAAGGCGAGCTCGGTTGTATCGATGCAGCATGATGGGGGTTCCGTTGATGAGGAGATTGGCGCCGAGTAAGACGGGCCAGCTGCCTTTTCCGTGAACTGCTATGGCCCACCAAGTGATCGCCAGCATGGATAGTGCGCCGAAGATATGGCGCGCCTCCCATGACCTCGTCTGCTTCTCGCACGGCATGAGACTACTGACGAGGCCGGGACGGATGGGAACGATGCGCCGACGACCGCGGACGCGAGAGACTATGTCGCCACGCGTGGGGAGATGACGCTTGAAGAGGCGAACCCCGAGGAGGACGTAGACTCTCCCGTTCGCGGCTTGTTCGATACGCCTGGGTTCGAAGTACCAGCGAGCGAGAGACGAAGACAGGTTCATTCTGAAGCAACGAGTAACGGTCGGCTCAGCCTGACGCCAGAATCAGCGGCGGGCCGCGCAGCGGACCGTCCACTGCA
>Ga0163144_10003048_pt1 | contig 38294 bp, 33 predicted proteins | sample OliLak19BULKMAT1_FD_123175 | JGI IMG/M metagenome (GOLD analysis project Ga0163144, IMG submission 123175) | Freshwater microbial mat bacterial communities from Lake Vanda, McMurdo Dry Valleys, Antarctica - Oligotrophic Lake LV.19.BULKMAT1 | ecosystem: Environmental > Aquatic > Freshwater >...
CTTGACCGGACGGGATTGGAACGGCGGGTTCTTCATCAACAACCTCCCGGTCATTCTTTACGTGCGCGCCGCCCTCGGCGGGGCCTATCGGCGCTTCGACCCCGAGGCCATAGAGTTGTGGGACTGGCGACTGAACTACCTCGAGTTGGAGCGGACGGACCTTCGCGATCGCCTCACCGCAAGTCGCGGCTTCACGGTGTTGATCAAGCTTCCCGGGATCGTCGCCGACGCGGGGATCGTGCTGGCCCTCGCTCTTCTCGGCAGAGGTCTCGACCCTCGCGCGCGCCTCGCGGCCGCGACCGCGTACGCCGTGAACCCGGCGATCGTCTTCAACACGGCATTCTGGGGCCAACACGACTCCGTGTGGATCATCTTTGTTATCGGGAGCCTCGTAGCACTGTCCGGCAGACACCTGACGATGTCCTGGGGCGCCCTCGCGTTCGCGGCTCTGACCAAACCGCAGGCCTGGGCCTTCGTGCCGCTGGTGCTCGGCCTCTCCCTGATTCGCTTCGACCGTCGCGATCTGGTGCGCGCGGCCTGCGCCGCGATGTTTGTGGCTTTCCTCGTCTTCTCGCCCTTCCTTCTTCATGGCACTCTTGGTGTGAGCCTCGACGCGCTGTACCGCTCTACCTTCGGAGGCGAGCCTTTCGTTTCGTGCAACGCGGCGAACCTCTGGTGGCTGATCACGGGTGGGCGGGGCTACGAGGTCCAGGACACGCTGCCGCTTCTCGGGGCGATGACCCCACGAGCGCTCGGCCTCGCCGCCTATCTCGGTATCTGCGTGCTGGCCATCCGCGTCTCCGCGCGAAGCGAACCCGGGCCGCGGTCCCTCTTTCTCGGGGCCTCCGTGGTCGCCATGGGCTTCTTCACCTTCGCGACCGAGCTCCACGAGAACCACATGGCGGCGGTCGTTCCATTGCTGGCCTTTGCGGCCGGTCGCGACCGGCGACTATGGGCTCTCTTCATAACACTCTCGCTGACCCTGCTCGGCAACATGTCCCTGTTCGACTCTGCGGTCACGACCCCGCTCGCCGCCTGGCTCGGCAGGTCCGACCTTCCGGTCCGGCCACTCTCGATCGGCCTCGCGGCGGCGAACGTGGGCGCCTTTCTGGCGCTTTGTGCGGCGTGGCTCTCCACCACTACTTCAACAAAGGCTGCTGAGGCCGTCAGTTCGGCGGGCCTCTCAGGAGCGTGAGCGTCCGGGCCTGGCCAGGGGATTTACGTGTCGCAGGCCGGGGAACCGCCCGAAGTCATTGTCCGCCGAGTACACGGTGGCGCCGCGTTCGATGGCGAGGGCGGCGAGGTGGGCATCCGAGGTCAGATTTCCCGCAGCCCCCGCGGACGCCAACAAGTTGCGGAGCACCGGCCAATGTCTTTCCCCCGGAACCACGGTCTCCGCCACGGGAAGGCTCAGCCACTCGTCAATGAAGTCGAGTGCGGCGTCGGTGGACATCGGCCGGTTCAGGATGCCGGGGCGGGTGGTCAATCGAAGAAAGGCCAGAATGACGCCCCAGGCGAAGCCCACCGTGGTGGGGCCGGAGAGGGCGCCCTCCAGCCACTTGCGCGCGGTCTTGTGATGCGGCGAGTCGCGGTCGATGGCGTAGATGAGGAGATTCGCGTCGACCAGGATCATTTACGCAGTTCCAGCTTTCTCGCCTGGGCCTCGTCTTCCAGGGCATCGGAGAGCCGGAGCGAGCGATGGAGGTCGATTCCGAGGGCCACCCCGCCCAGGGACACGGGCTTGATTCGATAGGCTTTTGAGGGCGGCGTCTTTTCGGCCAGCAGGCCCAGGCGGATGACTTCGTTGACGTTTCGCCGGAAAGGCTGGCCCGTCCGCCGGGCCCGCCGCTTCAGGGCCTCGGCGACGTCAGGCTCGAGGGTCATCGTGGTGCGGATCACGAGGGCATCATAGCATCACGCCCATCCGCCCTGGTTCGGCGAATACCCCTCGACATCTAGAGGTGACGCAGGGGACTCGAATCGCGCGCTACCGGAAGAGTGCGCCTTGCAGGTACTTGAGGCCGGAGTCGCAGATAACGGTGACCACGCGCCGGCCGGGGCCCTTCACCCGGGCCATCCCGGTCCGAACGAGTTCGGGCGAGGCCCGTCCGTGGTCGCTCGGGATCGGCTCGAGGGTCGCGCCGAAGGCGCGCATGGTCTGGAGCTTTTCTTCAGCAAAGGCATCCGACGAAACGAAACGCGCGCGATAGCCCTTCGCGGCGCAGACCATGGCGAGCGAACCTCCCGTGCTCCCTCCGGTGAAGTCCACAACCCTCGATCCCGGCTTCAACAAACCGCGAGCTTCGGCGCCCTCGATCATCGAAAGAGCCATCCGATCCTTCATGCTGCCGGTCGGATTGGCGGCCTCGAACTTGACGAAGACATCGGCGCTCCCGGCCCCGCAGAGTCGTTCGAGCCGAAAAAGAGGCGTATTGCCGACGGTAACCATTCGTTTCCCTCAGGAAATGCGTGTCTGGGGCAACAGCAGAGCGGTCAGGGTGTGACCGCGTCGAACTCGGCCTCGGCGAACATCTGCTGGGCTTCGGGCTTAAGCGGAATCATTGCTTGGTAGACGAGAAACTCCCGCCCAACGTTCCCCACAAATTCCTGATCGAAAGGGAACCCTTGTCGCATGCGCGGCCACTTATCTCAAAACCCTGGAGGACTCAGAGGGCCTCGAACGACGGCGTCGACCGATCGGCTGGAAAGGCCCGAACGAGGTCATCGTCCGTGAGTGGCTCGGAACGCCGAAAGGGCTCACGAAACCCCCGCTTATTCGAACGGCGGCGCGGGGATCAGCAAAGAAGCGGCGATGGCGGCAACCGAAGCGGCCAGGCACAAGACGGCCATCACAACGTGGTTGGTGCGCTCGGATTTCAGCGGATCAAGCAGCCAGGCGACGAGCCACCCGCCCAGGAAGCCGCCGAGGTGCGCCCAGTTGTCGATGCCTCGCATGACCAGACCGAAGGCCATGAAGTAGAGGACATTCGTCCACGCCCATTTCCGAAGGTTGCTCGAACCAGTGCGACGGCCATAGTGCACGAGGGCGCCCCACAGGCCCATGAGTGCCGCGGACGCTCCGAGGGTAAAGAGGCCGAAGCCCGGAAAGAACTGAAGCGGGCCTTGAAGAAACGGAGCCACGGTGAGGATCGCGACCGGCGCGGTCGAGCTCATGACGAATCCGGCCACGGAAGAAAGCGTGTAGACGATCACGGTTCGCCCCGGGCCATAGAGTTCAGCCACCTGAGGCACGAGGATGCGAACCCAGTACATGTTGAAGAAGATGTGGAGGAGACTGCCGTGCAGCCACCCGGCCGACAGCACCGTCCACCACCGGCCGTTCTCCCAGACCGGATAGATCCCCGACGAGCCCATCCTCTGCCCCGCTTCCAGGCTCGGGGAAAGAAGGTTCAATCCCTGAAAACCGATCCCCGAGGGGTCGAGGGCCAGGGACATGCCGTAAGCGAGAACGCAGATGCTGAGGATCAGAGGACCGAAACCAAGATCGGCCCCGATGTTGCGCAGCCTGGCGGCAAAGCCGAACAGTCCGGGATTCCGAGCCCCGCAGTGGAAGCATGCCTCATCCGACACTCCGGTCAGGCCCCCGCAGGAGCGACAAAGCACCGACCCGGTCTGCTGGCGTCCCCACATGGTTCTAAAGGCTCCGTTATCGCCCGGTTCGAGCCTATCCGAAACCTCCGTACGGGCACGCGCAGCGTGCCCACAACCACGTCTCCAGGATCCCGATTGCCCGAGGGCCCGCGCAGCGTGCCCCTACGCGTTCGGCGGGAAGGGAAGTCGATTGAACTAATCTTGGTACATACAGGCCGGACCATGGAAATCAAAGAACCGAACCGAGCCACGCGCAGGTTCACTCAAAAACTCATCGCCGGCTTCACCGAGGAGTTCTACGAGCATTTCATGCGCGGGTGGGAGACCCGGATGAACCACTACCTCGAGACCGGCGAAGCGCTCAGGGCGGCTTGAGACGATGTCCCTTCACCTAAGCCATGCGCTGGTCCGGGCACCTGCGCCCTCTGTGGTGAGGGGCCTTCGGGCGATGGATCGCGGAAGTCCAGCGCTCGATGGCGTGCGGGGCGAGTGGAACGCGTATATCGCGGCGATGGAGGCGGCGGGCGTCCTGGTCGAACGCCTTCCCGCCCTCGACGAGTTCCCCGATTCGATCTTCGTGGAGGATCCGGCCCTGGTCTTTCCCGAGGGTGCGATTGTGCTTCGGCCGGGTGCCCCCACACGTCTGGGGGAGGCCGCGGCGATGGCCCCGGAACTGAGGCGCCGCTTCGAAGTCGTCCATGAGCTGAAAGAGGGCTTCGCCGAAGGAGGCGACATCCTGGCCACTTCCCGCGAGGTTCTCATCGGACTCTCCGCGCGGACGAACGAAGGCGGAGCGCGGGCTCTCGTGGGTTTGCTCGATCAACTCGGCCGAAGGGCCCGGATCGTGACCACACCTCCGGGCGTTCTGCACTTCAAGACCGACTGTTCGCTCCTCGATGAGGAGACGATCCTCTGCACGGAGCGGCTCGCGGCCTCCGGCGTCTTCGCGGGCTACCGCGTCGTTCTCACGCCTCCGGGCGAAGAGGCCGCAGCCAACTCGCTTCGAGTGAACGACCGGGTGTTCGTCGGAAGCGGATACCCGCTAACCCTGGACCAACTCACCGCCTCCGGGTACCGCGTGGTGGCCCTGGCCAACGCTCAGATCGGGCTGCTCGACGCAGGCTTTTCCTGCCTGTCCTTGAGGTGGAGCGCCAGCAAGTAGCGGCTAGCTAGTCGAGTTCCATCTCGATGCCGCCGACGACCTTGGCCGCGAGGTTGTACAGGGGCGCCATGATCAGGCCCGCCACGAACCCGAGACAGCCGTAGAAGATCGGCAAAATGATGATGGCGCCGACTCCGAAGAGCATGCCCATAAGCCCTCCGCCAGAATCGCCGCCCGCACTCGCCGCACCCAGGAGCGCGATCAGGGACATCAATGCGCCGACGAGGAGCCCGAGGAAGGCATAGAGAACGGCCATCATCTTGGCCAGCGACAAAACACCGAAACTCGTAACAGTCTGAAGAGCCATGAGCACGCCTCCGGGAAATTGGTTCGGGGGCACGTTAGCGCGTTTCGCGTCGGTACGCTGCGACGCCGTGCGTCACTCGCCCATTCCCGAGGCAGGGGCCGGGGGCTGCTTTCGCGGTCGCGAAGAGTCGCGGAGGACCCCCGCAACACGGACCCTAAATTCCGGTCTCGCCTTTCTTCAGCCTTCCCTGGGCAAAGAACCCGGCAACCGCGGTGAGCACTTCGGGCTCGCGCAGGATCCGGCGGTGTCCCATCCCGCGCGTGGTCAGAAGCCTTGAGTCGGGCCACGCTTCGGTGTAGGCCTTCCCGTCCTGCCACGGCACATCCACATCATCCTCGTCGTGGACGACGAGGAGGGGCGCGCTCATGCGCGGTGCGAGGAGGCGCCCGCGCAGCTCCGCCATGGTGATCCCAAGGCGGCCTTCTATCGAGTGCTTCATTCTCTCGCTCAGCTGATGGGGCAGGCCGAGCCAGTGAGAGAACACGCGCGGGTAGTGCGTGAAGTCCTCGGCCGGAGCGAGGTACACCAGCCGGCCCACATCGAGCGGCTCGCGAAGGGCCACCGTGGTGCCCGCGGCCCCGAACGAGTGAGCCACGATCCCGGCGACACCGCCGAAGTGACGAACGAGCGCACCAATCGCCTGAGAGATTTCGATGAGGTTGGTCTGGGCGCCTTGCGAGGACCCGTGAGCGGGAAGGTCGATGGTGATCGGCTGCAGTCCCCGCTCAACGAGGGCTATGGCGAGCCCTCCGAGCTGAGAGCCGCGGCCTTCCCATCCGTGAACGAGAAGGACGGGTTCACCCGACGTGCTCCACCGGTGACCGGAAAGACGGAACCGGTCGACCGCAAATATCTCGGGCCTGGCAAGGTCGAGCCAGGCGCGTTCGCGTTCAGGCAGGCGGGCCCTTCTTGGCGTGAGGAAAACCCGGGCGGCAACGTGGGCGCCGAGACGGGGCGAGAGACGGTCTACGCCGCGGATGACCGCACCCATCATCGCCATCGATCCGGTACGACGCGGCGGCGGACCGCCATTAGTCCGACCGGTCGTGCTCTTTTTTGCGGACGCGCTGTGCTGGGCGGTCATGCGATTGGTTCCTCAGGCGCGCGAGGCGCGAATCAACGATTCAAAGGCGCTCTGCGCCCGCTGGTCCGCGTCTTTCGATCGAAGCAGGCGAGCCGAGTGGTGGTAGCCGAGAATGAAGGAGTCGACCTGCCAGGCAAACTGCTCGGCATCGAGGTGCTTGCGGAAATGCCCTTCTTCAATCGCCACGCGGGCGGCCTGGGCGATGACGCCGAGCCAGTCTTTTTGCGAAGCGAGGAGAAGGTCGCGCAGGGGCCCGGGCTGGTCGTCGAGCTCGCTGGCCGCGGCGATGAACAGACACCCCCCCGGCAGCTCACTCGCCCGCGACCACTCGAACCAGTTCGAGAACAAGGCGCGCACCCGGGGCTCGCCGCGCTTCTGCTTCAGGGCCGGGCTGATCACCAGTTCGATGAAACGCGCAATCGCCTTGTGGACGACATCGATCTGGAGGTCTTCCTTGGAGGAGAAGTGAGCGAAGAGACCGCTCTTGGACAAGCCCGCTTCCTTGGCGAGTTCGCCGATGCTCAGGGCACCGAGGCCCACCCTGCTGGCGCGCGCGAGGGCAACGTCGAGGATGGCGGCGCGCGTGGTTTCTCCTTTTGACATCGCGAGGATATTAGCACGATCGAACGTTTTTATTCTGGCTGGCTCAGGATCGCCCGCGCGTCCTTCGACCCAATGACGTTCTCGACCGGGGACTTGCCGAACTCCACCCAGACCGACGAGCCCACGCGAAGAAAGAACTTCGTGTTTACCGACTTGAAGGTTGGATGCGTGAACGCTCCCTCCGGCGCGCCCTCGAGCGTGTAGCGGGCATCCGAACTCATGGTGACGAGAACCTTCTCCCGAGGGGCCAGCCGCTTCCGGCCCTCGGTGAGGCGGAAGAAACCCGAACCCCAGGAGTCGCCGCCACCCTCGCGCAGGAATGCGGCGGTCGCATCCACGCTCATCAGGGTCTCCTGAGAAATGTTCTCGACGCGAAATCGCACGGCCGGGGCCAGGAATCGCTTCTCGGTGCGGGAAGGGTCGAGGACCCAGTAGGTCTCAACGTCGGTGACCTTGAGGAGCGCCTTCGGATCGGGTGCGGTGCAGGCCGTGAAAGTGAGGGACGAAAGGAAGACAAGAGCCGGGAGAAGCGTGTCGGGCCGACCGAAGGCATCGTAGCCTCGTCCACTGCGTTGCGAATGTGTCATGGGGATGTTTGTTACCATAACGGCTCGCCGCAGGCTGTGCGTAGCGTGAGGGCGCCCCGGGGGCCTCTTAGTAGGGGTCGGTGGCGCCTCCGCAACGGTCACCCCGGTACCAAATACTCGAGAAGGGATTCCCACGCATGATTGAAGTCGCGGATCTAAGGAAGAGCTACGGCCGCTTCGACGCGGTCTCGGGTGTTTCGTTCACCGTCGGCAAGGGCGAGATTCTGGGATTTCTCGGCCCCAATGGCGCGGGCAAGACCACGACGATGCGCATCCTCACGGGCTACATGCCGGCCACCTCGGGCAAAGCCTCGGTGGCGGGATTCGATGTCTTCGCTTCGCCTCTCGAGGCCAAGAAGAACGTCGGCTACCTCCCCGAGACTCCGCCCGTCTACCCGGATCTCGACGTCGCCTCGTACCTCGACTTCTGCGCCCGCATCAAGGGGGTGCCTTCGGCGGATCGAAAGGCGAAGATCGACCGGGCCATCGAAAAGGCCCGGCTGGGCGATGTCCGCCACAAGCTGATCGGCCGCCTTTCCAAGGGATTCCGGCAGCGCGTCGGCATCGCCCAGGCCATCCTCGCCGACCCTCCCGTGTTGATCCTCGACGAACCAACCGCCGGGCTTGATCCGCAGCAGATCATCGAAACGCGCGATCTCATCAAGAGCCTGGGCGGGGATCACACCATCATTCTCTCCACCCACATCCTTCCCGAAGTTTCGATGACCTGCAACCGCGTGGTGATCATCAGCAAGGGCAAGGTGGTGGCGGAGGACACCCCCGAGAACCTGACCTCGCGCCTCTCGAGCAAGGGGGCGGTGCGGCTCGAGGTGCGGGCCGACACGCGCGATGCCTTTGATGCCCTTCGCGATGTCGAGGGAATCGTCACCGTGAATCCGCGCGGAAGCACTTCGCACAGCACGGTTCTCGAACTCATGGCCGAGGAGGGCGTTGACATCCGGGCGGCGGCGGCCCGGGCCATCGTGGGGGCCAACATCGATCTGCTCTCGCTCTCCCAGGTTTCCCTGAGCCTCGAGGACGTGTTCCTCGAACTCACCACCAAGGATTCGGTCGCGGTCTCCGAAGTGGCTCCGGCCAAACCAGCGATCTTCACACCCATCGCGACCATCGAACCGCCCACCCCGCCAGCCGAGGAGCCGCCGGTTGTTTCCAGTCCCGAGTCGAAGGAGTCCAATTGATGTCGACGTTCACCAACATCGGCGCGATCGTCCGCAAGGAGTGGCAGCACTACTTCGGCTCGCCCATCGCCTATGTCGCGCTTTTCACCTGGAACCTCCTGTTCTCGGTGTTCTTCCTTTTCGCCCTGACCTACTTCATCGAAGCTTCGATGAACCCGGGGGGAGGCCCGGGCGGACCGCCCAAGCCCAACATCAACGAGTGGATCTTCCGGCCCACCCTCATGAACATGGCGGTGGTTGCCCTGTTCGTAACCCCGATGCTGACCATGCGCCTGTTCGCCGAAGAACAGAGGCAGGGTACCTGGGAACTCCTCGCCACTTCCGCGATCACCGACTGGCAGATCGTCCTCGGCAAGTTCTTCGGGGCGGTGAGCGTGTACGCGTTCATGATCGCCACGTCGCTCCTCAACTTCGCGGTGGTGTTCGTCTACGCCGACCCGAAGCCCGAATGGAAGCCGGTCCTCACCGGAGCGCTCGCTTTGCTCTTGATGGGATCGTGCTTCATCGCTCTTGGGGGCTTCCTCTCCACCCTCACGAAGAACCAGATTGTGGCCGGCATCCTCTCGTTCTGTCTGTTTCTTGCGATCTGGACGCTCTCGTGGCTCGACAACCCCATGGCCTCGGGCCCGGTGAAGGTACTCGCCTACCTGGGAGTCACCACTCACATGGACGACATGGTCAAAGGCGTGCTCGACACCAAGGACATCGTGTTCTATCTGTCCTTCATCGGCTTCGGACTGTTCCTCACGCAACAGTCGGTCGAAAGCCGAAGGTGGAGGGAGTAGTTCGATGAAGCCAACCGATTTCCTCGCCGTCCTCGGCCTCGTGGTGCTGATCGCGAACGCCGCCCTCGAACGCACCGGACAGGCTTTGCCGCCGAACATCAAGGCCGAGTGGCTGGTGTGGGGCGGCCTTGCCCTGTTTGCTCTCGGAATCGCCGGGCGGATCCCCGATCTCGTGAAAGCCGCGGGCGCCCGCCGGATGAAGTACGGCTCCAACACCGTGGTTTTCGTGGTCGTGGTGGCGGCCATCCTCGGCGGAGTGAACTGGCTGGCCAACCGCTACCCGCAGCGTTACGACGTCTCGAAGGACCAGCGGTTCTCGCTGTCCGAGCAAACGAAGAAGCTGCTCGCCGGGCTGCCGTCCGACCTGACCCTCACCTACGTGCAACGAAACGCCTCCGCGGTGGCCACGGCCCGCGACCTTCTGCGCGAGTATCAGGCGGCGTCCCCACGGGTGAAGCTTGAATTCGTCGACCCGATGAAAGAGCCCGGGAAGGCGCGCGAGCTGGATGTCGTGCAGCTTCCCACCATCGTGGCGGCTCTCGGCGAGCGACGGGAGAAGGTCCTCTCCGACGGCGAGGAGGAGATCACCAACGCCATCCTGAAGCTCACCCGCACCGTGAAGAAGACGGTCTGCTTCGCCACCGGCGAGGGACAACGGGACATCGACGATCCCTCGGAGCACGGCTACTCGGGCGTGCGGAGCGCGATGACGAAGAGCCAGTACGACGTAAAGAAGGTGGTCCTGCTCCAGGAGCAGAAAGTACCGGAGGACTGCACCGTCCTGGTGGTCGCCGGTCCGGAACGCGATCTGCTCCCCGAAGCCGCCGGCTACATCAAGAGCTACGTCAGAGCGGGCGGCAAGGCCATGCTTTTGACCGACCCGCCCAAGAAGGCGGCCTCGCCCAACTACGAGAGCGTGTTCACGGAGTTCGGCGTGACACCGGGCGCGGATGTGGTGGTCGACGCCTCGGGTATCGGCCAGCTTTTCGGCACCGGCCCGTTCATGCCCATCGTCACCGACTACCCCTTCCACGAGGTCAACAAAGACCTCAAGGGCACGATGAGCGCTTTCGACATGGCGCGCAGCATGACCCCGATTACACCCGTGCCGGCGGGCGTGGTGGTTCAGGAGCTCGCGAAAACTTCCACGCGCTCGTGGGGCGAGTCCGATACGACGCTCAAAGAGCCGATCGAGTTCTCCGACCGCGACGCGCGCGGCCCCATCAACCTCGCCGCCGCCATCACGGTGGCCGCAGCCCCCGCGGTTCCCGCGGCCGACCCCGCGGCTCCGCCCACCCCCGACGCTGGCGAAAACAAGAAGGAAGGCCGGGTGGTCGCGGTGGGCGACTCGGGCTTTGGAAGCAACTCCCTCCTCACCTTCCAGGCGAACCAGGATCTGTTTATGAACATGATCTCCTGGCTCGCCCAGGATTCGGACCTCATCTCGATCCGCCCGAAGGACCCCGACGCGCATCGCCTCGACCTCACCGTGGCCGAACAGCGCAATATGCTGATCTTCTCGCTGCTGATCCTCCCCGGCTTCTTCATCGTGTGGGGGATCGTGAACTGGTGGCGGCGGCGGTCATGAGTTCGTTCGGACGCACGCTGCTCGCGGCGGTGGTGGCCGCGGGACTCTTCGGCTACATCTACTTCGTCGAGACCAGGAAGGATCCGCCCGCGGCGAATGGGGGTGAAGATGCCCGGAAGCGGGAGAAGGTCTTCACCGGCCTCGACCGCATGAAAGTGACGTCACTGAGCCTCAAGAAGGCCGGGGGCGAAATGATCCACGCGGAAAAGACGGGGGAAAACTGGGCCCTGGTGTCGCCGTTTGAAACCGCGGCGGATGAGGCGGCGATCGGAACCATCCTCGAGGCCCTGCAAAACCTCGAGACCGAGGATGTCGTGGACGAGAACGTCACCGACTTCAGAGCCTTCGGTCTCTCCGAGCCCAAGGTGTCGGTCTCGGTGGTGGCCGAGGGAGCGGCCAAGCCCTTCGAGGTCGAACTCGGGGACAGCGTTCCCGCGTCTTTCGGCCTCTTCGCCCGCGTGCCCGGCAAGCCCCGCGTTTTCACCGTATCCAGCACCCTCGAGAACACTCTGGTGAAATCGGCCTTCGATCTGCGGGACCGCAGCCTGCTCCGCGCGAAGAAGGACGATATTCAGTGGCTCGAGGCCGTGGACAAGGGGAAGGTCGCATTCCGCCTGGGCCGCGGCGTCGAGGGAGCGGACGAGTGGAAGATCGAGAAACCGCTCGCCACCCGCGCGGCGCGCTGGACCGTGGACAGCTTCCTAGGCCTGATCGAGAACCTGCGGATGGAAACCATCGTCACGGAATCGGCGACGGCCAGGGACCTTGCGGATCACGGACTCGGCCCCGCGGCGCGAAAAGTCGTCCTGGGCCTGCCGGGCGACCGCACGACCATTCTGGAAATCGGCAGGAAGATGGATGATTCGAAGTACTACGCCCGCGACGCCGCCACGAATCTCGTGGCCACGATTCCGACCGCCCTCATCGACGATCTCGAGAAGGGTCTCAAGAACCTGCGCGCCGGCCGCCTTCTCGACGTCGCCGCCTACGAGGTCACCGGGTTCGACGTGGTCACGCCGAAGGGTATCAGGACCTTCACCAAAGCCACGACCAAAGGGAAGGACGGCGTCGAGACCGTGCTCTGGAAGTCGAAAGCCCCGGTGAAGGATGCCACCCAGGAGAAGGCGTCGGACGCGCTCTTCGCGGTCGGCGGTCTCGAGGCTTTCGGATTCGTGGATGCCCCGGGGGCCCTTTCAACCTACGGACTCGACGCTCCAACCCTGCGGGTTACCCTGCGGTTCGAGGGTGAAAAGAAGGAGGACTGGTTCGAGGTGGCGATCAGGGACGATGGCGGGTATGCCCGGAGGCGCGACGACACCGCCGTCCTGAAGCTCGACAAGGCCAAGACCGAAGCCCTCATCAAGAGCTTCACTGAGCTCGGGGCGTGACCTCGCGGTTCCCTCCCGACTCGGCCGCGCGGTGATCCGTTCGGATCATTGACCACCCCCCCACCCGGGCCTAAGATCCCTTGGATCAACGAGGCCCCATTGGGCCTCACGCCTTGAGGAGGCCCCATGCGTCGATACCTTCGCGCGCTTTCAATCATCTGTACCACGTTCGCCCTCGCGGGTCCCGCCGCGGCGCAGGAGATCACCGCCACCATCGCCGGAACGGTCACCGACCAGACGGGCGCCACTCTCCCTGGAGTGAGCGTGACCGCGCGAAACACCGGCAAAGGCGTCACCACGGAAGCGGTGACCTCAACCACCGGACGATACATTCTTCCCTACCTGACGAACGGCGATTACGACCTCACGTTCTCGCTCTCGGGCTTCAAGACCCACGTGACGAAGAACATCAGCCTCCATGTGAATGACCGGCTGGAGGTGGGAGCGGTCCTCGGGGTTCAGGGGGTGAGCGAATCGGTCGAAGTCACGGCTTCGGCCGGGCTCATTCAGCCAAGCCCATCCGTGCAGAACCTGATGGGTTCGACCCAGGTCCAGGAACTGCCCCTCAACAACCGAAACTTTGTGCAGCTTGCGACCCTCGTGCCCGGGGTGAGCAGTTCCTTGAGCGACGAGGTTGGCCTCGGCCTCACGAGCACGGTGAGCCTCTCCATCAACGGCGCGCGGCGAAATGCCATCAACTGGTTTGTGGACGGCGCCTCCAACGTGGACGTGGGTTCGAACATCACCCTTCTCAATACCCCGACCCTCGAGTCGATCGAGGAGTTCAAGATCATCACCTCGAGCTACGCGGCGGAGTGGCCGCGCAGCGGGGGCGGCATTGTGAACGTGGTCACGAAGTCCGGCAGCAACGTGTTCCGCGGGTCGGTCTATGAGTTCTATCGGAACGACTCCCTGAACGCGAACTCCTTCTTCCGGAAGCAGAGCACCAACCCCGCGATCTCCGGCGCGCCGCCAAACCTCGACTACCACAATTTCGGCGCCACCTTCGGCGGACCGATCAAACAGGACAAGCTCTTCTTCTTTGGTTCGTATGAGCGCCGCAAGATCGAGCGCGCTCCGGCCTCACTCACCGCCAACACCATCGACCCGCGCTGGCTCACCGACCCTGCAAACGCGAACTACGTGGCTCCGGCGCTGCGCGACGCGAACGCCGTCCGCCTTCTCTCCGCCTGGCCCGCCCCCAACACCGGCACGAGCCAGTACCAGTCGACCGCCGCGAACAAGCAGGACACCACGCAGTATGTTGGTCGGGTCGACTATTACGTCAATTCGAAGTGGCGTTTCATGGGCCGATATACCTACGACCTGTCGGAGACCACCGAGCCCGGCGGCCTCTTCTTCGGAACCGCCATTCCCGATATTGCGACGACCCTGACCGACGTCCCCGGCCAGGTGGCGGTGGCGCAGATCACCACCACCATCAATCCGCAGACCCTGAACGAGTTCTCGTTCCAATTCTCAGGAAACGCGATCACGTCGGCCTACGGCAGCAATGTGAAGAACACCCGCGCGGCCTACGGCCTGACCGTCCCGGAGATCTATCCCGAGAACCGGGAGGGCCTGGTCCCGACCGTCGCGATCACCGGCCTTTCGAGCATCGGCGCGCCCCAGCTCTTCGACAACAAGTACCGGAACTACACCCTCGGCAACAACCTCTCTCACCACCGCGGCAATCACAGCCTGAAGGGCGGCTTCCTCTTTGCCTGGGAAGTGAAGGATGAACTCTCGGGCAGCGGCACCCAGGGCAGCTTCAACTTCGGCGCGGCGGGCGGGCGCACCGCCTTCCAGAACTTCCTGACCGGCAACCGCGACGGAGCGTGCGGGTCGACCTGCACCTACAACGAGCCCACCATCGAGATCGCATCCGAATTCCGCTTCGCCCGCTACGAGTTCTATATCCAGGACTCATGGAGAGTGCGGCCAAACGTCACCCTGGACCTCGGCGTGCGCTACTCGCTCCAGCCGCCGGTCAAGGACAAGAACGACGTCCTCACAAACTTCAGCCCCGCCCTCTACAACCGCGCGAATGCGCCCCGGTTCTCGAGTGCTGCCGCCACCACGCTTCTCGTGGGTTCAGGTAATTTCGCGAACGGCATCGTGATCGCCGGGCAGAACTCGCCTCACGGCCGCGGCATCTACGCCACCGATAAGAGCAACTTCATGCCCCGGGTCGGCTTCTCATGGGACCGGGGTGGTAAAGGATCAACGGTCCTCCGCGGCGGCTACGGCGTCTACTACGACCAGGCGCTCGTCGGCATCTTCCTCCAGAACGCTTTTGTAAACCCGCCGTTCGTGGCGAATCCCCAGGTCCTGAACGCCCAGCTCTCAAATCCCGGCGCGGGCACCACCGCGACCACAGTGGCGCCCTCGGGACTCATCGCATCCAGCGATCCGTTCATCACTCCGCGGACCCAGCAGTGGAACCTCGGGGTACAGAAGAAGCTGTACTCGAAGGGCGTGATCGACATCGGCTATGCCGGTTCGGCCGGCGACAACCTCATCCAGCCGGTCGACATCAACGCTCCGCTTCCCTCCGAGGTCATGGCCACGGGCGGTGTCATCAATGCGGCACGCCCTTACCCGGGTTACGCAGGCATCAACTTCCGGCAGACCACCGCCAAGGCCCGCTATCACGGCCTGCTCGTGGGCTTCCGTCACGATGCCGGGCGCAGGGGCCTGCTGAGCATCGCTTACACCCTGAGCCGGTCGAGGACGGACGCGACCAATGATCGCGACGCGGTTGACCTGCCTCAGGATCGGACGAACCTCGCGGCCGAGTATGCGATCTCACGAACCGACCGCACTCACGTCTTCACCGCGAACTACGTCTACGAGCTTCCTTTCTTCCGTGAGTCCACGGGCCTCGCCAAGCAGGTGCTCGGCGGCTGGCAGGTCAGCGGCATCACTCAGTTCTGGTCCGGTCCGCCCATCTCCCGCGTGGTCAACGGACAGACCAACGGCAGCCGCCGAGGCATTCGCGTGAACCAGATCTCCGACCCGCGCTCCGGCCTTCCTACCGACACGCCAGGCGGCGTCTACTGGTTCAACCCCGCGGCGTTTGCTCCTCCCGCGGATGGCCAGTTCGGCAACACGGGTCGCGCCATCTTCCGCCTCCCCGGCGTCAACCAGTGGGATCTCACGCTCTCCAAGAACTGGTACCCGTCGAAGAACACCCGCCTCCAGTTCCGCGCCGACCTCATCAACGCGCTGAATCACACGCAGTTTGACCCTGGAAGCATCCAGAATGTCTGCTCCGTGGCGGTCACGGCGTCGGATTGCACGGCCTCCACCGGCAACTTCGGCAAGCTCACGGGAACCCGCGCCCCGCGCGAGATCCAGCTCGGCATCAAGTTCTACTGGAATTAGCAGGGTGCCGAACTTTTCGGCACCCTGCGTATCCCGGCGGAAGCCGGGATCCACTGACCCCTATTCGCCGCACTGACCCCTATTCGCCGCACTGACCGCTATTCGCCGCCTTCCTTCTTCGAAGGTCGGTCCTGCGAGACTCAGGCGTCGAGCCGTTCCTCGTAGGCAACCGCCTCACCGCGTTCGATGTATCGGCGCAGGAGGCGGAGGTACATCGCCCAGCAGAAGGTGGACGTAGCGAAATGGTGCGTTTCCTCCTTCCACCCCGAGTGCCAGAAGGAGACCTGGGTGTGGTCGCCCCGTGGCGCCAGGCGGAAGCCCACGCGGGTGCCGATCCACTCGTCTGAAGCCTCGACGAGTTCGAGTTCGAACTCAAGATCCTTCACGAACCGGGTGACCTTCGCCTCCCAGTCGTACTCGGGGCCAAAGCCGAGCGCATAAACCGAATCCAGCCGCGGCTCTCCCGACGAATAGTGGGTCCACCACTGGTCGAGGCCGAGGGGCGAAGTCATGCCCTCGAAGATCCGAGACGGCTCCGCCTTGATGATGAACTCATGGAGGATATTGGCCATGATCGTGGTCTCCCGGAAGAATGCGCGCCAATTCGGGGGCGGCAGGAATACCGTAGATCCACGGAGGCGGAAGCGTCAATGACGTAAAGGCATCATCCACGAGCAGCGGCCGCGCCGCCCCCAGCACCTGAGAGGTCAGCGACCCGTGGGCTTGGGCTTCGCCGCGGGTGTGGCCTTGGGCGCCACCTTCGGTCGGGCCGCCGGCCTGGTTCCAGACGGCGCCGCCGCCTTTGTGGCCGCAGGCGGCGTGGCGGAGGCGGGCTCGGAGATCACGCGCGCTTTGTTGATCACCACGGGCGTGATCGGCACATTCTGATGTGGGCCTCGGGTGCTCGTGGGCACGGCGACGATCTGATCCACGATCTCCATGCCCGAAACCACTTCTCCAAAGACCGCGTAGCCCCAACCGTCACGCGAAATCCCGAAATCCAGGGCGGGGTTGTCCTTCACACTTATGAAGAACTGGGACGTCGCGCTATGAGGGTCGCTGGTGCGAGCCAGGGAAAGAGAACCGCGCGAGTTGAGCAGGCCGTTCCGCGCCTCGTTGCGGACAGGGGCCGCCACAGGCTTCTCGTTCATGTTCGCGTCCAGTCCGCCGCCCTGGACCATGAACCCCGGGATCACCCGGTGAAAGATCGTGCCCACGTAGAAACCGCTCTTGACGTAGTTCATGATGTTCCGGGTCGAAAGCGGCGCCTTCGTAGCGTAAAGCGCCACCTGGATCGTGCCGAGCGTAGTGTCGAACGCGATCACCGGGCCATCGGGTGTGGGTTTGGCCACCGGGGTGGGCAGCGCGGGGGAGGGAACCCGGGCCGGGGCGGCTCCCGATTGGGCCGCCAGGAAAACTAAGGCGAGCGCTTCAGGGATGAACATGAGCTTTCTTCTCCTCGAGAGGACGTTTGGAGACTAAAGTCTAGCGAAGACTCCCTGGTTCCCTCCATGGGCTTAGAATCCTGTTTTCGCCTGCACTAAACATGGTTCTCTTCAACTACTCCACTAAAGAACTTACCGCTAAGGTCGTCTACTACGGTGCCGGCCTGTGCGGCAAGACGACGAACCTTCAGTGGATCCACGAGCAGCTGCCCATCAAAAACAAGGGCAAGATGCTGTCGCTCGCGACCGAGGCCGACCGCACGCTCTTCTTCGACTTCCTGCCGATCGAACTCGGCACGATCCGCGGAATGAAGACGCGCGTTCAGCTCTACACCGTCCCCGGACAGGTTTTTTATAACGCCACGAGGCGCATGGTGCTGAAGGGCGCCGATTGCGTGATCTTCGTGGCCGACTCGCAGGATGCGCTGATCGAAGCGAACTCGGACGCGATGAAGAACCTGCGCGAAAACCTCATTGCCAACGAACTCGACCCCGACAACATTCCGCTGGTCATTCAGTACAACAAGCGGGACCTCCCAAACGCAGCGTCCCTCGCCGACCTCAACAAGGTTCTCAACACCCGCGGCGTGCCCTTCGTCGAGGCCTCCGCAAAGTCAGGCAAGGGCGTTGAAGAAACCCTGAAGGTCGCCACCCAGCTCGTCTTCAAGGTTCTGGCGGGCAAGTACGGAAACGACGCGGCGGCCGGCTCAAGGAACTCCGAGGCGATCCAGCGGCAAAAGGCCGCGGCCGCTCCCGCCCCTGCACCCCCTCCGCCGCCGTCACCCCCCCCCCTTCCGCCTCCGGCGCGGGTTTCGTCGTCTCCTCTCCCCCCCCCGGCCGCTCGTCCAGCGACTCCGCCGCCTGCGGCCCCGGCCCCTCGGGCTGCGGCTCCGCCGCCACCACCCGCTCCGGCGTTCTCCGCGGCCGACGACCTTCTCGACTCCCTCGGCGGACCGGGTCTCTCACCCGGCCCCGGTCTTTCCCTCGGTGACGAACTGGACCTCGGCCCGGCGCCCACGCTGATCGAACTTGGCGATCCGCTCGATGCCCTCTCAGGCCCGGGACCTGCGCCGGGCGCGGCGAACTCGGATCCGTTTGGCCCTGAACTCTCTCTCGATTCGCTGGGACCAGCACCTACGCCCGCGGGAGCGACCGGAGAACTCGAGCTGGACCTCGGATCACCCGAACCCACCTCGGGCCCCGACGATCCTTTCGGGTCGTCGCTCGAGATGGATTTTGGCTCGGCCCCGGGACCCGGACCTGCGGCCCTCGACGACCCCTTTGGGGCGGCCCTCGAACCGCCCCCGCCGCCGCCAACCCCAGCACCCGCGTCCCCTTCCCGCACGCCCGGGCTCGGCCCGTCGGGCGGCTCCTCGAGCTTCACCTCGGATCCGGTCAGCGTCGATGCGTCCGTGAACATTCCCGCGGGCTCTCTCAAGGCCGAGCTGGTCGAGGTGAGCGTGCCGGTCGAGATCCATCTCTCGAGCGCGGGCCAGGAGATCCTCGTGCCGATCCGGCTCCAGCTGAAAATCCGGATTCGATAGCCCCGGCACGCGCCTTTCGATACGCTCCGTGGCGGCGGTGGTCCCCCTTTAGTTGTTTCACAGCAAGGAGAAAACCCCATGCCGCAACGAATCCCCTCGCGACTCCTCGCGATCCTCAGTCTCCTGCTCGTCGCAGGCGCCGCCCGCTCCCAAGCGCAGCTGGCCCCGCTGCCGCAGGACCAAGGGGCCGGCGGACTCGGTCTGGCGCTCCGGCGTCTTCCCGTGGCCTTCAATGTCCTCTACGTCACCGCGCATCCGGACGACGAGAACAACGGCGTCCTCACTCTTCTCTCGCGCGGTCTGGGCGTCCGCACTGGCCTCCTCACCGTGACCCGCGGCGATGGCGGCCAGAACGAGATCGGCCCCGAACTCTTCCAGGCAATCGGGATTCTCCGCACCGAAGAGCTCGCGGGCGTCCATCGCTACGACGCGGCCGAGCAGTACTTCACGAAGGCCTACGAGTTCGGCTACTCGTTCAGCATCGAGGAGACGTTCCAGAAATGGGGCCGCGAGGAGATCCTCGATGACGTGGTTCGCGTGTATCGGGCGTTCCGTCCCGATGTGGTGCTGAGTCTCTCGCTCGAGGCGCCCGGAGGTGGCCAGCATCACCAGACCACGGCTCACCTGGCTCGTGAGGCCTTCCGAACCGCCGCGGATCCGACTCGCTTCCCCGATCAGGTGAAAGGGGGACTGCTCCCCTGGCAGGGCCTGCGCACGTACCAGGGCGGGGTGGGCGGAGGACTCCAGCAGATGGAGGGCCCCATGACCACGGTGGCGACGAACGGTTTCGACCCTCTGCTTGGCATGAGCTACGCGGAATTCGGGTCGATCGGCCGGGCCTTCCACCAGTGCCAGGGCATGGGCCAGTTGAAGTCCGATCCGGGTGAAGGTCGCGCGACGTACTACATCGTCGATTCCGAGCCGAAGATCGCGGGCGGCGGAACCTCGATTCTTCCCGACGACATCTCCGTAAAGGCGCTCATCCGTTTCGCCAGGGGCGAGGAAGAGAAAGCACCCGGCCTGGCCGAAGGCCTCGCCGCGATTCAAGACGCCGCGGCACAGGCGCAAAGCGCCTACGACCCGCGTTCAATTGGCAAGGTAGCGCCCGCTCTTCGCAAGGGTCTCGGCGCCACGAACTCCCTGATCGCCCTGGTGAAGAGCAGTGGTCTTTCGGCTCAGGCCCGGTCGAACCTCCTGCATCGACTCGAGCGAAAAGTCACGGAATTCGAGCAAGCGCTCATCCTCGCCCACGGCGTGGTGTTTCAGGCGGTGGCAAACGATGGAAACGTGGTGCCCGGACAGTCGTTCGACGTGCGGGCCCTCGTGGTGAACCAGGGCGATGCGCCGGTTCGGCTGGACGAGGTGGCCCTCACCGTTCCCTCCGGCTGGACAACGACCGGCAAGCTCGACAAGACCGGCGAACTGGCGCCAGGCCAGAAAGCCCAGGGCACATTCACGGTGACGGTGGGCGCCAACGCGCGGTACACCCAGCCCTACTGGAAGCGCAACTTCAAGGTCGACCGCTACGACATCTTGATCCCCGAGCATCACACCCTGCCCTGGAGCCCGTCGGATATCCAGGCCCGTTTCACCTTCAGCAGCGATGGAACCGCGTTCGGTCGCACCCAGGCCGCGCAGTACCGCTACGAGGGCTCGTGGGTCGGCGGGGAGAAGCAGAAGGAAGTGAACGTTATCCCGACCCTCTCGGTCCAGCTCACCCCGGAGATCGTGGTGGCGCCGAAGTCGGCCACCGCGGTGAGGCGCGAACTCCGGGCTGTGGTGAAGAACGGCGGAAAGGGGCAGATCGACGCAGTGGTGACCCTCGATGCGGGCACGCTCAAGGTGGAGCCGGCTCAGGCAACGGTCAAGTTCCGCTACGAGGGTGAGGAGCTCACGGTCCGCTTCTTCGTCACCGTACCGCCGGGGACGAAGGAATCGGACTTCACCCTCAAGGCAAAGGCGGTGGCGAACGGCGAGACGTTCACGCAGGGCTATCAGGTGATCGCCTACAACCACATTCAGGAGCGCCACCTCTACCACGATGCGGAGACCCTGCTTCGCGTGCAGGAGGTCAGGGTCGCTCCCGGCGTGCGGGTTGGCTACATCATGGGGGCCGGCGACGAAACCGCGGGGGCGATCGCCCAGCTCGGCGTGCCGGTCACGTTGTTGACCGCGGACGACCTCGCCTACGGCGATCTCTCGAAGTACACCACGATCGTCACCGGCACCCGCGTGTTCCAGGGACGCAACGACCTCAAGGCCAACTACGCCCGCGTCATGAAGTACGTCGAGGATGGCGGCCATCTCGTGGTTCAGTACAACAAGTTCGAGTTCAACGTCCTCGCCCAGCCGGTTTTCGCCGGAGGTTTCTCCGGCGGCCCGGGTCCGGGCGGCCCCGGCGGAGGCGCCCCGCGCCCCCCTCAGGACTCGCCCTTCGCTCCCTACCCCGCTTCGGTCACAGCGAATCGGGTGACCGTCGAGGAAGCGCCGATCGAAGTGACGACTCCGGGGGCCGCCTTGTTGTCGAAGCCCAACCGGATCACCGACGCCGATTTCGGCGGATGGGTCCAGGAGCGCGGCCTCTACTTCTTCGGCGCTCGCGATTCGCGCTATGTCGACCTTCTCAAGTCGAAGGACCCCTGGCCCAAGAACCCGGACGACAAGGTCGGCATGCTCGTCACGGCGAACGTGGGCCGAGGAACGTGGACCTATGTGGGTCTTGGACTCTTCCGTCAACTCCCGGCAGGAACTCCAGGCGCCTATAGGATTCTGGCGAACCTGATCTCGCAGCCGCGGGGCGTGGCCGCGCCGGCGAAGCGGGCAGTTCAGGAGTAGTCGACGGCTTGCAGGCGAGCCGGGGCCTGGCTCGGGACTAGCGAACCCGTGGCGGAAGGCGGCTCTTCCCCGTGGCCTGCGGCAGCGACACGCCGATAGCCTCTCCGAGGGTCACCGCAAGGTCGTAGGGTGCTGCGTCATCCGCGTCAGATGACGCTTTCGCGAAGCCGGCGCCCCAGAAGATGAGCGGGACGGTGATGTCGTAGTCGTGGGTCGTGCCGTGGCCCGAGCCGCGGCCCGCATCCCAGTGCTGCAGGACCCGCCGGCGGGGCACGATGAACGCATCACCCGACCGCCCCTCGTAGAAGTCATTCCGGAGGAACGTGGTGAGTTCGTCCCTGGGCCACGAGGCCATCTGAGAGTTGAGCCGGACCTCCTGGATCTCCTCGTTGAACAAAGTCGCGAGGACCCGCGGCAGGACGGCATCGATATCGGCCCCGGTAATGGCGCGCGCCGGGCCGCACACCCCCTCGACGCGGCTGAGACCGGGGTTGTAGGTCACGATCCACCCGTCGCCGATGTGCACCGGAGCCTGGTCCGCGCCGAGGCACAACGCGTCGCGCACCATGCGGTTCGTTCGATCCGGGACATTGTTGAGCGTGCGCGGCCAGGTCACGAGCCGTCCGCCCGTCACGGAGGGCTCGCGTCGCCGCGAGACCTCGGGGATCGTCGAGAAGCCATGGTCGGCGGAGAACCCCACCACGACTTTGCCGGGAAGGAGTCGATCGAAGGCGTTCAGGAGCCGGGCGATCTGGGCATCGACGCGCCGCAGAATGTCCAGGGTCTCCTCCGACTCCATGCCGTAATTGTGGGCCACCGAATCGTGGGCCGAGAAGGAAACCGCGAGGAGGTCGGTGACACCGCGGCGGCCAAGGCGGATCTCGGGGCTTTCGAGGAACGACACCGCGAGGTCGCCCGTGAGCTCGTCCACCACCGGGCTTGTGTAGTACGCCTCCCCCAGGCCGCGCGTGTTCGCCGCATAAGGATGCGGGAAATAGAGACCGTTCGCCGGAATCTGGAAATCGCCGATCTGGAGCGGAGGAACCGGCTGCGGTAGTTTGTCGGCGGCCGCGGGAGCCTGGAGCTTCACCCACTCGCGTCCGAAGCGCCGGCCGAGATGGTCGCCCATGTTCTTCGCGTTGTAGGCGTCGACGATCGCGGCCGCGGCGGCCCCAGGCGCATAGGCCGGAGACGTCGCGAATCGCAGGGTCGGACGATCGAACCAATAGGCAGCATGAGGCCTGGAGCGCCCCGCCATGAGGATGGCCGAACGGTCCTTCGCGGACACGGTGAAGACGCGCGAGCCGGGCGACGATGCGACAAGACGGTCGCCGAGCGTATCGACCTCGAGGCGGTAGGGGCCTGACAGAGGGCGGCCGGTCGCGGGGTCAGGCTGGAGCGAGTCGGTGCAGTAGACGGCTCGGAGCTTCTGCGTTTTGGGGTCGAGTTCGAGCCAGTTGTTCGCGACGATGCCGGTCACGCGGGGCGTGGCTCCGGTTCCAAGCGAAGCGTGTCCAGGACCGGTCTCGGTGTTGATGTGGCGGTAGCGACTTCGGCTTTCGATATGGCCTTCATCCAGCAGCCGCTTGAGACCCGAGCGGTACCACGGCCGGTACTTGAGGAGCTGCTCGGTCGAAAGCCCGTCAATCGCGATGATCACCGCGAGGGACGGCCGCTCCACCCTGGGAACGGCCGCGCCTTTCTTCTGCAGGGGAGCGGCGTGGAGTGCGGCCGCCAGTGAAAGGACGATCGGGAGGCTCTTGAGCGTCGTTTGGTAGGAAGGCACGCGGTGATTGTCTCCTTGGAGAGTCGCTTGGAGTGTGCCGCCCTTCTCAGACGGTCCGCGATCTCGTGGACATTACTGAAGGCCGGGGCTCGGCCCTTCGCATCAGGAGCGCTATCTCGGGCCCGAAGCCGCCTGCTTGAGTTCCGCGATGGCGCTCGTCGCTTCCTGATTCGTAGGATCGAGGGACAGCACGCGGTCAAAAGCACCGTGCGCCTCTTTGATGAGTCCGGCCGTGCGGTAGATCCGCCCGAGGGCCGCATGAACCGAAGGCTCCTTCGGTTCGAGGTGCGACAGATCTTCAAGGTTCAGTTGCGCGGCCCGAACCAGCGCAGGATTGAGGGCCTGGGTCTCCGCGATCATGATCCGGATCTGAATGGCCTCCCTCGTCCCCTGGGCCAGGTCCTGCGCGATGGTGAGGCATTGGAGCGCCTCCCACAATCGAGACTCGGTGATCAGCTGGCGCGCTTTACCAATCTCCTCCTGGATGCTCTTCGGACCACGCGGCGTGTTCACGGTGGCGCGTTCGCCCGAGGGACGGTCCCCCAGCGCGCGCGAAGATCGGGGCGTCGGCGTCGGGGGCGTCACAACGGACCGGGCGCCGGGAGTGAAGCGCCGCGAATCGGCCACCGCGGGCGAGGGGCCCGAATTTCGAGCCGGGGGATTGGGGGGCATGCCCTTCGGCCCGCCCCGATTCGTCTTGTCCGTACCGACGAGGCGATCCGGCGCGCGATTGTCGAGGAACTCGATCCCCACGCGGGTGATGTGGTCGGTTCCGCGGATCACGTTCCGGACGATCGCCCCGGTTGCGAAATCACCGCCCACCTCGACGACGTTCACTTTGTCGCCCTTCTCGAGATCGGACCAGCTGGTGAGGATGCGCATCCCGCTTCGCGAAAGATCGTGGGCCACCGTTCGCTCTTCCTTCTGCAACGTGCCCTCGGGCCCGAGTTTCTTGAGCAGGACGTCGGTAGGAAGGTAGATGCGTTCGTCGCGGCGGGCATCCTTCTGGCCCGGCACCCAGATATGAGCCTCGGCGGAGGGCGTCGGCGCACTCGAGGAGGCCGGCGCGGGACGCGGCGTTGGCGAGGTAGCCGGGCGTTCGGCGATCGCCGCGGTGCGCAGCGCCTGCGCGAATTCCTGCGCCGAGGGATAACGGTCGGCGGCCGCCTTCGCAAGCGCCTTTTTGAGAATCGGAGCAAACCCGCGGGGGACGCGCGAGCCGGGTTCGGCATCGAAGGAGGGCGACTCCTGGATCTGCTTGAACAGGGTCGCCATCGGCGTGGCGCCCTTGATCGGCAGTTCGCCGGTGAAGAGCTCGAACGCGAGCACGCCGAGGGCGTAGACATCGCTCCTGAAATCGAGCGCGTCGCCCCGGCACTGCTCGGGACTCATGTACTCGGGGGTCCCGAATGCCTCGCCCGCCGCGGTCTGGCCCTGCGAGAGAAGATCCTTGGCAATCCCGAAGTCAACGAGGCGCACCACCCCACGCTCGTCCCGCGAGGCATTCGCGGTTTTGAGGTCGCGATGGAGGATGCCGACATCGTGAATCGCCTGGAGGCCGGATGCGATCTGGAGAATCGCCGAGAGGGCCTCGCCCTCCGAGAGACCCCGCGGCTGTTCCTTGAGAGATTTCTGGAGATCCTGCCCGGTCAGGATCTCCATCGAGATGTAGCCAAACGGTCCCTCTTCACCATAGTCGTGGATGCGGCAGACGTTCGGATGGGAGACCTTGCGCGCGAGCTTGATCTCGCCGCGGAACCGGCGCACCGCATCCGCATCCGCGGAGAGGTCGGTTCGCAGCACCTTGATCGCGACCTCTTCTTCGAGAAGGCGGTCGAAGGCGCGGTAGACCAGACCCATGCCGCCCTTGCCCAGAACCGCGCGCAGCTCATAGCGGTTGGCGAGCACGGACCCGATCGCCAGGGTGGCCACCGAGCGGCCACAGGCCAGGCACACGTCTCCACCCTGCTCGATCAGCGCGGCGCACGAAGGGCACACCAGAGTCATGGAATAAGGGCGATAGCGCAGTCTTGGGGCGCTCCTGCGGACGCGCGTTGAGGAAGGGTCAGTTTCGGGGGATGGCCGAAAGTCTAACTCCTACCCCCGCCCGGTAAACGGCCAGACCGTCTGGTCGAGGTAACCCAGGGGAATCGGGTTCGATGGATCCCGTAGGACTCGGGCCAGGTGGCTCACGAAGAAGTGGGCGACATCGGTGGTCCAGCCCGGCGGAACGGCCCTTGATCGGCGCGCAGGGGAAACGCACGTTCCATGGGGACAAAAACGAGCGTGGTCAGAAGCGGCAGACGGCATCGAGATCCATGGCTCCTCGGATTCTCCTATTCCTCGAGGTCGCTCGCCCGCACCAGCGCCTTGCGCCCGTACTTCTCGCGCACCTTGTCCCGCAGTTCATCGATGCTTCGGTTCTTCACCGGCGCGTCGTCCTCGAAAAGGGACTTCTGGAGCGGCTCATCGAAACCGGAGACGCCGATGCCGAGCAGGCGCACCTTGCGCGAGCCGTGGACCTCGTCGAAGAGTGTGGAAGCCATCTCGAAGAGTTCGGCCGCGGTGCGGGTCGTGGTCTTGCGCGACCGGGCGTGGGTCGTCGTGGTGAACGTCTCGTCCCGATACTTGAGGGTGATCGTCCGGCCGGAAAGCGACTCCGCGCGGAGCCGGCGCGAAAGCTCATCCGAGAGCTGAAGCAAGCGCTTCTTGAGGACACGCGCGTCCGCGATGTCGTGGTCGAAAGTGTGCTCGACGGAAACACTCCGGGCCGGGCCGGCTTCAGAGACGACCGGGCGGTCGTCCTCTCCGCGGGCCAGGCGCTGCAGGTCGAGGCCGTAGACGCCGAGGAGCCTCGTCGCCTTCGCAAGGGCGAGCTGGCCCACCGTGTGAATGCCGAGCCGCGCGAGCCGCTCCTCCATCTTCGGCCCTACGCCCCACAGCCGACGCACCGGCAAGGGAGCGAGGAAGGCGCGCTCGGTTCCGGGAGGCACCACCACCAGACCATCCGGCTTCTGGAGGTCCGACGCGATCTTCGCGATGAGCTTGGCCGAGGCGACGCCCACCGAGGCGGTGAGTGCGGTCTGCTTCAAGATCTCCGCCTTGATCTTTCGGGCGACCTGCTCGCCATCACCAAAGAGGCGCACGCTCCCGCTCACGTCCAGGAACGCCTCGTCCACCGAGATCGGTTCGACGAGATCGGTGAACATCTCGAAGACTTTTCGGATCTGCTTCGAGACCTCCGCGTATTTCGACATGTCGGGAGAAATGAAAATCCCCTGCGGACAGAGCCTATAGGCCGTGGAGATCGGCATGGCGCTCGACACCCCGAACTTCCGGGCCGCATAACTCGCGGTGGAGACGACACCGCGGCCGGCGCCCCCTTTCGGATCGGCGCCGATGATCACGGGCTTGCCCCGCAACTCCGGCCGGTCGCGCTCCTCGACGGCGGCGTAGAACGCGTCCATGTCGACGTGGAGGATTGTGCGCGGCAGGCGGGGACGTGTTTCGGCGGGCATCAGGGGTCCGCGGCAAAGCGGAGGCCAAGCGTACAATCGTCCCCGAAAGTTTGAGGGCACAAATGAAAACGAAGATAGACCGAAGAGGGCTCACGGTCTCCCTGCTGGCCTTTTCGCTCGCGACTCTGGGCTGCATGGACGCCAAGGCGGACAAAGGGAGTGCCGCGGATTCTGTGGCCGCCATGCCGAAGAGCGATCGGATGAGCCTGGCGGATTTCAAGAAGCTGAACGCCGCAGGCGGGGTGGTGGTCATCGACGTCAGGAGCCACGATGCCTATCAAGGCGGCCACATCCCGGGCGCGTTGTCGATGCCCGAGAACTCCCTGAATGCGGCGGTCGGGGAGAAGTTGAAGGCGATGGGAAAACCCGTCGCCACCTACTGCGCCTGACCGGACGAACACACTAGCGCCCGTGCGGCGCAGACCCTGCAGAAGATGGGCGTTCCCACCCAGGCTATCGTGGGCGGTCTCAACCTCTGGATCCAGGAAAAGAACCCGGTGAAGACCGGACCCGACCCGAAGTAGCGACAAGCCGGCGCCTGGGTTATCCTCGCGGCGTTGCTCTAGGTGCCTCCATAAAAGGAGGGTAAAAGGGAAGCAGGTCGAATACCTGCGCGGTCCCGCCACTGTAGCCGGAGAGTTGTTCCACGAATCGTTGAAAAGCCACTCGGGTCGTCTTGACCCGGGGAAGGCCTCCTTGGAGCGACGTCGACCCGGAAGCCAGGAAACCTGCCTCGAGCGAAGACGGCAAACATCAACAACGAGGCTTCTCGCGGAAGAAGGCCACGGTCGCTCATCGGGCGGGTCGCGTCGGACGTCGAGGCGCGCCCGGTTCCGGTGAGTCCGTTTCTCCTTCCTCCGCCACGAGCCTCATCCTCGAGGAAGGATTCAAACGTCATGTCGCTCTCCCGGTCCAACCGGACTCTCCTGCATTCGCTCGTGGTCGCCGTTCTTGGCAGCTCCGTCGTCTCCGCCGCCCCAATCAGCGGCTCGGTCCGCACGCCCTACGGCCTCGCGGTCTCTCGGGCGGTCGTTCGGCTTGAAAGCCCCACGCTCTTTAGGGAGGTGGTGACCGGATCGCTCGGCGAGTTCAACGTCGATCTGCCTGATGGTTCGTATGTCGCGAGCGTTCGCGGCTTCGATGTGGACGCGTCGCCCATCGTGGTCGCCGGCCAGGCGGTGCGCGTCGAAATCTCGTTGCGCCCGGCCCGCATTCGCGAAGAGGTGGTGGTTTCCGCCACGAGATCGCGCACCGCGGTCTCCGCAATCGGCGTCTCCGCGAACGTCCTCGAGTCCGCCGACCTCGAGGATCGCCAGACCCTTCGCCTGACCGACCTGCTCGCGGAGCTGCCCGGCATGGCGGTCGCCGCCACCGGCGGCGTCGGCGCGCAGTCGTCGCTGTTCATGCGCGGCGGCGAGTCGCGCTTCGCGCGGGTCCTGATCGACGGCGTTCCGGTCAACGAGCCCGGCGGCTTCTTCAACTTCGGCACGCTGCTCACTCCCGACGTGGAGCGCGTGGAGGTGGTCCGCGGCTCCTTCGGCACGCTCTATGGCTCCGACGCCCTTGCCGGGGTCGTGGCTTTGGAGACCACTCCCGCGATCGCGGGCCGCAGACTGCGCGGAGAGGCGGGAGGAGGGGATATGGGCTCGATGTCCTTTTCCGCGGTGGGGAGCGAAAAGCGCGGCGCCCTCGCCGGCTCTTTGTCACTGGGACGATCCCTAACCGACAATGAGGGGCCGAACGCCGACTTCGCGTCGAATCTCTTCGCGGCCTCCCTCGAACACCGGCGTCTTACCGGGGGTTCGATCTCAGGTTCGTTTCGGCTCAACACCTCGGAAGGAGGAACCCCGGGGGCCACGGTCTTTGGCCGGCCTGATCGTGACGCGCGATACGAGCGGGATCTTCTGATCGCCACCGCGGCCTCTCAATTCCGCTCCGGCGCCTTGTCGCATTCGACCCGCGTCGGTTTCAAGCGGGACGACCAGCTTTCGCGGAATCCGCTGGACTCGGGTTCCTACCGGCCTGCGTTTGGCGCAAAGCGCGCGGCCTTCGACTCGTCGGACTTCCCGAATCCCAATGGTTACCGGAACGAGACGGATCGTCTTTTTGGAACCTATGAACTGCGCGGGCAGATCGGGCCACACTCGATCACCGCCGGCGGAGACATCGAACGCGAGACGGGCCGGCTCGGCAACGTCGGCGCGACCGCTCTTTCGCCGCGTCGGACGAGCTACGGCGCGTTCGCCCAGGATCAGATCGCTCTCGGCTCAAGGGCCTTCGCGACCATGAGCCTCCGCGCCGAGAGAAACGGATCCACGGGCACAACCCTGGTGCCGCATGGCTCGGTGGCGTGGATCGCGGCCCGCGACGCCGATTTCGAAGTCACGCTGCGCGCGAGCGGCGGCGCCGGCATCAAAGCGCCGAGTTTCTTCGAGAGCTACGGCACCTCCTCCTTCGCTCTCGGCAACCCCGACCTCAAACCTGAGCGGGCGCGAACCTGGGACAGCGGCGTCGATGTGCGGATCGGCGAGGGAGCCCGGCTTCAGGCGACGTACTTCCACCACCAGTACCTGGATCAGATCGCCTACAAGATCGTTTCCTTCTCGCCCTTCGTCGGCACCTACGAGAACCTCGGCGAAACGCAGGCCCGTGGTTTGGAGTTCGCTTTCGAGTGGCGGCCGTCCAGCCACTTTCGGCTGGTCTCGAACTACACCCGCCAGACCACCGAGATTGTGATCAGCACGAGCACCGACCCGCTTCTGGCCGTGGGCAAGGAACTGCGCAGGCGGCCGAAGCATCAGGGTTCTCTGACCGCGGAGGCCACGATCGCGCGGGGAACACTGGCGGCGACGCTCCTGAGCGTCGGGAGACGAGCCGATTCGGATTTCCTGGGCATCGGCCTTGTCGAGAATCCGGCCTTCATCCGATTCGATGTGCGGGGCGCCTACCGCTTGAGTTCGAAGGCCAGGATTCTCGCCACCGTCGAGAACCTGACCAACACCGACTATCAGGAAGTCCTCGGCTTCGCGGGTCTGCCCCGGAGGTTCCGGATCAGTCTCGCTCTGGACAGCGCGAAGTAGGGGCGTCCCATGAAGAGCGAGGCCGCAAATCCCGCGTCGTCAGGCCGTATGATGCGGGCCGTCCTTCGGGCTTCGCTCGGCCTCTTGGTGTGCCTGCTCCCGGGCGCGCGCGACGCCGAGGCGCAGTCTCCGCAACGGGTGGCGTCGTTGAATCTCACCTCGGATGAGATCCTCGCCGACATCCTGCCCCTCCCCCGGCTCGTCGCGGTCACCGCACTTGTGGACGAACCGGGAACGTCGAATGCGGTGGGGCGAGTCCCGAAAACGATCGCGCGGTTCCCCAAGGTCGACGTCGAACGCCTGATCGCACTTCGGCCCGATCTGGTCGTGGTCTCCGAGTACACCGACGCGGATGTGCTGCGAGCCCTCGAACGGTCGGGGCTCCGCGTGCACCGCATGGTCGGCCTCGATTCCCTCACCGGCATAAGGCGTGCGCTGCTCGACCTTGGCGCCGCGGTGGGCGAACCGGCGAAGGCGACCGCTCTCGCGGCGGACTTCGACGCACGTCTCGGGGAGATAGAACGGCGACTCAAGGGGGCGCCGCGTCCTCGCGTGCTCTACTGGGCGAGTGGCTTCACCGCGGGGTCGAAGACGGCTTTTGATGCCCTCATATCCTGCGGGGGAGGGCACAACGCGGCGGCCCTCGGCGGAATCACGGGGATCACGAACCTGGGCGTGGAGCGGGCCTATGGCGTGGATCCCGACTGGCTGTTCGTCAGTCGCGACAGCACGACTTCAAAGGAGATCCGGTCACATCCCCTTCTTTCGATCATGCGCTCGGTCAAGGCGGGGCAGGTGGTCGAGATGCCCGGCGAACTCCTGGTGGCGCTCAATCATCACGCGGTCAAATCCTGTGAGTTCATGGCCCGCGCGCTGCACAAGGAGAGGTTCCTCAATTGACGGCGGGCAGGGTCAGCGGCCTGCTGGGCGTCGGTCTCCTGGCTTCGCTCCTCCTCGCCTTGTGCCTGGGCGCGGTTCGATATACGCCGGGCGAGGTCGCCCTCGAAGCCCTGCGCCTCGCCGGGCTCGCCTCCGCAAGCACGCTCGATGAAGCGCACCGCGTGATCCTCGGCGAGATCCGCCTCCCCCGCGTGCTCCTCGCGGCTCTGGTCGGCGGCGCTCTCGCGGTGACGGGCGCCTTGCTCCAGGTGGTGTTCCAGAATCCGATGGCCGACGCCTCGCTCCTCGGCGTGGGCTCGGGTGCGGCTCTCGGTGCGGTGATCGCGGTGAAACTCGGCTGGTCGTTCGACATCTTCCTCGCCCTGCCGGCCGCCGCGTTCGTGGGCGCGCTGGGAGCCGCGCTGATCGTCTACATGGTCGCGGAGGGCACGCGCTCGGCATCGCTCACGTCCCTGATCCTGACCGGTCTTGCGGTGAGCGCATTCCTTTCCGGTCTCACCTCGATCATCCTGATCGCGTCCGAGGAGTTCCGGGTGCGCGCGGTCTTCTTCTGGATCGCGGGAGGTCTCGAGGGCCGCGGTTTCACCCACCTAGGACTTGCCGCAACGCTGATCGTCCCCTCCTGCATTGTCGCCGTCCTCCTCCGCCGCCCCCTCGACCTCCTGCTCCTCGGCGAGACCGAGGCGCGCGCCCTCGGCCTCAATGTCCCGCGCATGCGACTTCTGCTGCTGGCCCTCGCGGCGCTCCTGTCCGGCGCGACGACATCGGTCGCAGGCTCCATTCCCTTCGTGGGCCTCATGGCTCCGCATGCAATGAGGAGCCTGGTGGGGCCCCGTGCCTCGAGGCTCCTCCCTGCGTCGTTCCTCGCGGGCGCCATCCTCGTGGTGCTTGCGGATCTGTTCGCGCGAGCTTTCTCGGACAAGTACGACCTGCCCCTCGGCGCGATCACCTCGCTTTCGGGCGCGCCCTACCTCCTCCATATCCTCAGGCGCACGGAACGGGGCTAAGCGACATGCCTCTGCTCGAAATCGAGAACCTGAGTGTCCGGCGGGGAGAGCGCGAGGTGGTTCAGCAGGTGACCCTCACCGTGAACGCCTCGGAGCGGGTGGCTCTGGTCGGGCCCAATGCCGCGGGAAAATCGACGCTCCTCTCCGCTATCGTCGGCCTGCTGAAGCCCTCACAGGGCGCAATCTCCCTCGCCGGGCGGCCGCTCGCCGGCCTGGGCAACCGGGAGATCGCCCGCCGGATCGCCTTCGTCGTGGCTTTGCAGGAAGGCGCACCCCGAATCTCCGTTCACGAAAGCACGGCGCTCGGCCGATACCCCCACACCGGGCCTTTCCAGGATCTCTCGGCGACCGATCACGAGGCGGTGAAGCGGGCGATCGCCGAGACGTGTCTCCAGGAACTCGAGGAGCGCAGTCTCGGGGAGCTTTCCGCCGGAGAACGCCAGCGAGCGCTGGTGGCCCGGGCCCTCGCGCAGGAACCCGGCCTGCTTCTTCTCGATGAACCCTCGGCCCATCTCGACATCGGCCACGGTCTGGATCTTTTCGCGCTCCTTGAAACCATCGCCGTTCGCGGCGTCGCGATCATCGCGGTGATCCACGACCTCGTGGCGGCGGCCCGGTGGGCGACCAGGATGCTGGTGATGGACCACGGCAGGATCGTGGACGACGGCCCGCCCGAGAGGGTGATGAAGGGCGAGCCGCTGGGACGGGCGTTCGGTGTCTCCATCACTGAGGCCCGCGCCACCGGCGGGATGGGCTCGACCTGGCGATTCGAGCGGCGCGCCAGCGGCTGAGTCGGCCCGTGCGCCGTGATGTATGTATAAAATGCACACACCATGGAAAGACAACTCGTGCAGGCCGGCGGCTCCCTCGCGGTCACCCTTCCCGCGGAGATCGTGAAGGAGTTCAAGCTCAAGAAGGGCATGTCGGTCGAAGTGTCGATCCACCCCCAGACGCGCGCGGTCACTATCCGCCCGGGGGTGCGCCTCTTTGAGGATGGCAAGGTCACCAGGAAGTTCAAGACCCTCGCCGACGCCCTTCTCAAGAAGCGCGCGGGCGCTTATCGAGAACTTGCGAAGTGACGGCCTACCTGTCTCTCGATCAGGTTCTCGCCCTGCACAAGGCCCAGATCGACGGGTACGGCGGCGCCCACGGCCTTCGAGAGAAGGGCAGCCTGGAGTCCGCGATCGCGCGACCACAGATGACCTTCGGGGGCGAGGATCTTTATCCTGAAATGCCCGAGAAGGCGGGGGCGCTTTGGCACTCGCTGGTGATGAATCATCCGTTCATCGATGGAAACAAGAGAATTGGCGCAATGGCCGCGGAGTATTTCCTCGGACTGAATGGTGTAGACCTGCTCGCCACCGACAAGCAGATTGTCGAGGTGACCCTTGCCACCGCGCGCGGCGAGATGAGTGCCGAGGCTATCGCCATCTGGATCCGGCAGCGGAGCCGCGAGACGGAGTAGCAGGGCGCCGGTCCGATCGCGGGTGGGTTCAGGCACCCTCGTTGCCCTGGGTCCCGGAACCCAAATAGAGTCCCTCAATGAGCGAATCCATCGGTTCTTCCGGCCCGGGCATGAAGCTCCACACCAAGATTCTCCTGGGCCTGACCGTGGGGCTTTTAGCCGGGATCACCACGAACCTCACGGTGGGAATCAACAACCCGACGGTTGAGTGGGTCAACAAGTACATCGCGGGGCCCGTCGGACAGATTTTCCTGCGCATGTTGTTCATGGTGGTCATGCCGCTCGTCTTCGCCTCGATCACCTTGGGTGTTGCGGGCCTTGGCGACATCCGCAGAGTCGGCCGGGTGGGAGGCAAGGCCATCAGCTACTTCATCGTCACCACGGTTCTCGCCGCGACCTTGGGCCTCGTGGTCGTTAATCTGATGCGGCCTTGGGAACGCGTTCTGCCCGAGACCCGGGTCGCCCTCATGGAACGCTTCGCGGGCGACGCTTCGACCAAGGTGGAAGCCGCGGGTACGACCGGCCAGTTCGGTCCCGAGACGTTCATCGCCATCGTGCCGCGCAACCCGATCGACGCGGCCGCGAAGACCGACATGCTGGCGGTCATCTTCTTCGGACTGATGTTCGGCGCGGCTTTGACCCTGATCGAGGCCGAGAAGGCCAAGCCGATGGTGGCCTTCCTCGAAGCCCTCAACGAGGTGGTCATCAAGATCATTCACTTCGCCATGCTGCTGGCGCCCTATGGCGTCGCCAGCCTGATCTTCACGGTGTCCTCGAGGTTCGGGTTCGACTTGATGATCGCGGTCGCCGCCTTCGTCGCCACCGTCCTGATAGCACTCCTGGCGCATGTGTGCCTCACCCTCTTCGCCATCCTGCGCTTTGGCATTGGCATCTCGCCCCTCGTGTTCGTCTCGCGCGTGAAAGCGGCGCTCGTCACCGCGTTCTCGACCAGTTCGAGCAGCGCCACCCTCCCCACGGGGCTCGACGTTTCCGAGAACCAGCTCGGCATCCCGCGCCAGATCGCGGGCTTTGTTCTCCCGATCGGCTCCACGATGTGCATGAACGGCACCGCGATCTTCGAGGGCATCACCGTGATCTTCCTGGCCGAGATCTTCAACGTCGACCTGACCCTGGCTCAGATGGCCATCGTCATGGTCATGTCCGTGATCACCGCCATCGGCGCCGCGGGCGTTCCGGGGGGGTCCATCCCGCTCCTCGTCGGCATCCTCACGATGTTCAACGTGCCCGGGGAAGGAATCGCCATCGTCCTCGGCGTGGACCGGATTCTGGACATGTCGCGCACCACGGTGAACGTGTTCTCCGACCTCACCGCCACCGCCTTCGTGGCGAAGAGCGAGGGGGTTTGGTCGCCAAAGGACGTGCCCGCTCAGTAGTGGTCCCGGGGGCTCGCCTCAACCTTCACCCGCCCGCACGGGTCCAAGGGTCATTGAGGCAAGGAGTCATCATGACGAAACGTGCAAGCCGTTCCCGAAGTGCGCTGGCCACCGCGGTGGCCCTGCAACTGGCATTCGGCGGATCCACCCCGGCGGTGAACGCGTCTCCGGGGGTTCCCAGCGACGACGCCGCCGTCATTCACGTTCTGAGCCGCCTCACCTTCGGCGTCAAGCCCGGCGATGTCGACCGCGTAAGGCAGGCGGGCCTCGGCGCCTGGGTCGACGCGCAACTCGGTCCGGCCACCTCGGAAGACAAGGCGCTGGCCGGGCGGCTGGCCGGGATCGAGACGCTGTCGATGTCCACCGCCGAACTGCGGGAAAAGTACGAAATTCCCCCGAATGTCCGGCAGGCGATCCAGAGGGTCCGGGCCGAACGTGAGGCCGGGATGGAGAAGGCGAAGGCGAAGAAAGAGCCCGGTGCCACGGACGACGCCGGGGCTACCAACGACGACGATTCGCCCATGGCGCGGCGCGCCGAGCGCGAGGAAATGATGAAGCGTTTCCCGGAGATGGCTCGAATCGAGGGCCGGCCCCAGCAGGTGATCTTCGATCTGCAGGCCGCCAAGGTCCTGCGCGCGGTGTACGCCGAGCGCCAACTCGAGGAGTTGATGGTCGACTTCTGGTTCAACCACTTCAATGTGTTCGCGCGCAAGGGACCGATCGAGTACATGGTGGGTGAATACGAACGCACGATCCGCGCGAACGCGCTCGGGAAGTTCGAGGACCTGCTGGTGGCAACCGCGAAGAGTCCGGCGATGCTCTTCTACCTCGACAACTGGCAGTCCACCGATCCGAACTTCGATCCGCGCGCTCTGCGGGCCCAGCAAGGGGGCCGGAACCGGCGGCCCGGCGCGGGCGAGCGCGGCCCTGCACCGCGACGACCCGGCCGACCGGGCGAGACGATGGAACCCGCGGGCATGGGCCGCCCCGCGGAAGCTGACACCGCGATGACCTCGCCACAACCTCCCCGGCGGACATTCGGGATCAACGAGAACTACGCCCGCGAGCTGATGGAACTGCATACCCTCGGCGTAGACGGCGGCTACACCCAGGCCGATGTCGTGGAGGTCGCGAAAGCGTTCACGGGTTGGACTATTCTGGGCGAGGGACCGGGCGGACCGAGGCAGAACAAAGAGTCCCGGTTCAGCTTTGAAGAGGCCCGTCACGTCAAGGGCGACAAAAAGGTCCTGGGCGTCACGGTAAAGAACGGCGGAGAGAAAGAGGGTCTCGAGATCCTGCGACGGCTCGCCGCCCACCCGAAGACCGCGGCCTTCGTCGCGGGCAAACTCGTTCGTCGGTTCGTGGCCGACGCTCCGCCCGCCTCTCTGGTCCAACGCGCCGCGGCGACCTTCGAGAAAACAGGCGGGGATATCCGTGAGACGCTCCGCGTGGTCGTCACCTCCGAGGAGTTCCTCGGGACATCCTTCCGGGCCGCGAAGGTGAAGACGCCGCTCGAGTTCGTGGTGAGCTCACTGCGAGCGACCAGCGCCGAGGTGAGAAATGCGCGAGACCTTTCCACGCGCATATCCGACATGGGAATGCCGCTCTATCTTCAGCAACCGCCCACGGGCTACAAGGACAGCGCCGAGGAATGGATCTCCACCTCCGCCCTCCTCGAGCGGATGAACTTCGCACTGGATCTTTCGGCGGGCCGCGTCCGCGGCGTGCGCCTTGATGTCTCGAAACTGGGCGGCTCCACGGCGACCCTCGAGTTGGTCGCCGCTCAACTGCTCCCGGGCGGTCTTTCCGAGAAGTCGAAGAAGACTCTTGAAGACGAAGTCAGCAAGCCGGGCGGCGAGCCCACTCGCGTGGTGGGCCTCGTCCTCGGTTCGCCGGAATTCCAGAGGAGGTAGCCATGTCCTTGAACAGCTCCCGTCGTGTCTTCCTGAAATCGTCGGCCCTTGCCGGGCTGGTGTTTGGAGCGGCGCCCCGGTCTCTCATGCGTTCGGTCTACGCGAGCGGCACCGGGACGAGGCGAAAGACGATGGTCGTGATCTTTAAGCGCGGCGCCTGCGACGGCCTCAACACCGTTATCCCCTACGCCGACCCCGGTTATGCGAAGGGTCGGCCGAGCATCGCGATACCGGCCCCCGGCGGCGGTCGCCAGGGCGCGGCCCTCGACCTCGACGGTCACTTCGGCCTGCATCCGGCGCTCGACGAACTCCTCCCCCTCTACAAACAGGGCCAGCTCGGCATCGTTCACGCGGTCGGCTCCCCCGACCTCACCCGCTCGCATTTCGATGCGCAGGACTTCATGGAGAGCGGCACGCCGGGAATCAAGTCCACGGCCGACGGGTGGATGAACCGCTGCTCCGGGTCTCTTGGAACAACGGATTCGAAGTTCCGCGCGGTAGCCCTCACGAAAACCCTCCCCCAAATCCTGCGCGGCAGCTCGAAGGCGGTGGCCCTTGCCCGCCTTGACGATTTCCAGGTTCACGAAGACATTGAAATGAGCGAGGGTCGCGGGATGGCCCTGGGTCGAAGAGGCCGAAGGCGGCGGGAACTTGAAGGGCCCGTGGCCGAGACCAGCCCATCGCCCAAAGGCACTCCTTCTGAATCCTCGAGCGCTTTCGAGAGGCTCTACGCCGATGCGGCAAACGATCTGCTCGGGAACGCCGGCCGCGAGACTTTCGAAGCGATCGAGGCGCTCCAAGCGGCTGATCCCACGAAATACGCGCCCCGCACGGGCGTCACCTATCCGCGGGGGCGGCTTGGGGACAGCATGAAACAGATGGCCCAGCTCATCAAGGCCGATCTCGGGGTCGAACTCGCGTTCGTCGACGTGGGCGGCTGGGACCATCACACCGCCGAAGGCTCCTCCACCGGGCAGCTCGCGAACCTGCTGCGGCAGCTCGGCGGCTCGATGGCCGCGTTCCATCGCGACCTCGGCGACTCTATGAACGATGTCGTGGTGATGACCATGACCGAATTCGGCCGGACGGTGCGCGAGAACGGAAACCGGGGTACCGATCACGGCCACGGGGGCGTTTCCTTCGTGCTCGGGGGGCCCGTGAAAGGCGGCCGGGTGTACGGGCGGTTCCCGAAACTCTCCGAGGAGAATCTGTTCGAAGGCCGCGACCTCCCAGTCACGACGGACTTCCGCGATCTCACCGCCGAAGTCCTGGCTCGCCATATGGGCCTTGCGGACCTCAAGTCGGTCTTCCCGAACTACGAGATCAAGCCGTCGTCATTCCCGGGCATCCTGAAATCCTGATTCAGCGGGATTCACTCCCGCCGAAGCGAGAGGGGGTCTGGGGGGCGGGTCCGTACACCGCCCCCCAGCTCAATCAACGCAGGCGGGATTCACTCCCGCCGAAGCGAGAGGGGGGTCGCGCGAAGCTCCCCTTGTGGGGAGCGCAGCCTGACCTTGGGCCATGGGGCGCAGGGGGTCCGCTCACGTCAGTACAAGCGCAGGCGGGATTCACTCCCGCCGAAGCGAGAGGGGGTCCTGGGGGGCGGGTCCGTACACCGCCCCCCAGCTCAATCAACGCAGGCGGGATTGGGATTGCCCCGAAAAAGTGGACGGTGTCTTAGTTATGCCGCGATAGCCGCGGCGGC
>Ga0163144_10003049_pt1 | contig 38280 bp, 34 predicted proteins | sample OliLak19BULKMAT1_FD_123175 | JGI IMG/M metagenome (GOLD analysis project Ga0163144, IMG submission 123175) | Freshwater microbial mat bacterial communities from Lake Vanda, McMurdo Dry Valleys, Antarctica - Oligotrophic Lake LV.19.BULKMAT1 | ecosystem: Environmental > Aquatic > Freshwater >...
GAAGGTGATCGCGGCGGGTGAAGGCGGGCCGACGCTGTTCTCCATCGGCGGCACGCATGCCGGCCGGCAATTCGTGCTCACCGAGGTGATGGTCGGGACCTGGGGCGCGCGGGCGGGCAAGGATGGCGTCGAGGGCATCTCCAATCCAGCGGCCAATCTCTCGAACCAGCCGATCGAACTGATCGAGGCCGAGCTGCCGCTCGAAGTCGTCCGCTACGGCCTGGTTCAGGACAGCGGCGGCGCTGGCAAGTACCGCGGCGGCCTGTCCTTCGTGCGCGAGTTCAAGCTGCTCGGCGAGAACGCGACCTGCACGATGCGCGCCGACCGCCGTCGCCACCGCCCCTACGGCATCGACGGCGCCGAATCGGGCGGCCCCTCCTCGAACATCCTGCGCGTCGACGGCAACGAACGCCTGTTGCCGACCATGCCCATGGAAGCCATCGCGCTCAAGCGCGGCGATTCTTTCCAACACATCGCCGCCGGCGGTGGCGGCGCGGGCAATCCACTCGAACGCGATCCGGCGCTCGTGCTCGAGGATGTGATCGACGAGAAGGTGAGCGTCGCCGCCGCACGCGCGCATTATGGCGTCGTTGTCGAGCAGGGCGGGAGCAGGCTCGATCTGCGGGCCACGCAGGAGCTACGATCGAGGCTGGAGATGGCGAAATGAGTCTGCCCCTGGTCATTCGCGGCGGCACAGTGTTCGACGGCACGGGCAAGAAGCCCGTCGCCGCCGACGTCGCGGTCGCCGAAGGCCGCATCGTCGCGATTGGACGCGTCGCCGAGCGCGGGCTCGAGGAGATCGACGCCACCGGCCTCTACGTCGCGCCCGGCTTCATCGACATCCACAGCCACTCCGACTACACGCTGCTGCTCGATCCGCGCGCGGTGTCGGCGATCAAGCAGGGCGTCACGCTGGAGGTGATCGGCAATTGCGGCTTCGGCTGTGCGCCGCTGCGCGATCCCGTGCTCGCCAAGACGGCGATCTACGGCTTCGACGGCAGCCTGCCCCTCACCTGGCGCGGCGTGGGCGAATATCTCGAGCGGCTGGAACGCGCAAAACCCGCCGTGAATGTCGCGATGCTCGTACCCAACGGGCAGCTGCGGCTCTCCGCCATCGGTATCGAGGATCGCGCGGCCACCCCGGCCGAGCTCGACCGCATGTCCGGCCTGCTCGCCGACGGCCTTGCGGAGGGCGCGCATGGCTACTCGACCGGGCTCGAATACGCCGCCGAGCGCGCGGCGACGGAGACGGAAGTCACGCAGCTCTGCCGCGTCGCCGCCAAGGCGGGCGCGCTCTATGCGACGCATACGCGCGATCGCGACCACAAGGCTGTCGAGGCGATCGAGGAGGCCGTGCGCACCGCGGAACACGCGGGCGTGCGGTTGCAGGTCTCGCATCTCCTGCCCCGTGTGACCGCCGGCGGCATCCTCGAGCGCTCGATCGCGACCGTCGCCGACGCGCGCGCGCGCGGCCTCGACGCCGCCTTCGACATGCACACGAGGCTCTACGGCACGACATTCCTCAACACCGTGCTGCCGCCCTGGGCCACACGGGACGGCCGCGACGCGCTGCTCAAGCATCTCGACTCCACGGAGAGCCGCGCGCGGATGAAGACCTATCCGAGCATCGTCGCGGGCGGCGGCTGGGATCGCATCGTTCTGCTCGACAATCCGGCGGTGCCGGAATTCTCGCGCCGCACGATCGGCGATATCGGCCGAGAACTCGGCCGCGACCCGCACGACGTCGCCTTCGACGTGCTGCAGCGCGAGATCGATCATCTACATCGGCCGATGGTGATCATCCTCTGCTACGACGAGGATTCGCAGGCGAAGATCTTCTTGCATCCGCTCTGCATGCCCGGCTCCGACGCGACGACTCTTGCGCCCGATGGGCCGCTCGCCGGCTCGACCTTCCACGGCGCCTATTCCTGGGCGTCCTGGTTCTGGCGCTTCATGGTCAAGCAGCGGCGCGCGCTGACGGAGGAGGAGGCGATCCATCGCCTCACCGGCCTGCCCGCTTCGGTCATGAAGCTCGCGGATCGCGGCGTGCTGCGCGAGGGCGCGGCTGCCGACATCGCAGTCTTCGATCCCGAGCGCTTTGCCGAGCGCGCCACGACGTTCGAGCCCAATCAGCTCGCCCAAGGCATGGTCCATGTCGTCGTGAACGGGAGCGTCACGCTGCGCGACGGTGAATTCAGCGGACTCCGCAGCGGCGCCGTGCTGCGCCGCCAATCGCCGCCACGTTACTTCTAACCAGCATCATCGGGAGGGATCACATGACGATCAAGCGCCGAGCCTGCATCACCGCCGGAGCCCTGGCTCTTGCGGTCACGCTTGCACAAACCGCCGCCGCGCAGCTGGTCTTCAAGCTCGGCACCGTCGATAACGAACGCAGCCACTCGGGTGTCGGCGTCGACGCCTTCGCGGCGGAAATCGCGAAGCTCAGCAACGGCACGATGAAGATCGAGGTCTTCCACGCCGGCAAGCTCGGCGGCATCCCCGCGCAGATGGCGAATGTCTTCGCCGGCTCGCAGGACATGCATCTGCTCTACCCGGAATTCCTGAGCAATCAGGTGCCGGAGGCGAAGCTGATCTCGATGCCGTATCTCTTCGAGAATCTCGAGCATCTCCAGAAATTCTATAAGAGCGATGTCTGGAAGCCGGCGGTCGACCTGATCGATCAGCGCGGCGCGGTGATCCTCGACAAGGAGTGGAGCTGGACGATCCAGGATCCGCGCGGCCTGATCGTCGTGAAGCCGATCTTCACGCCCGACGACATGAAAGGGCTGAAGCTGCGGATCTGGGAGGACAAGACGGCGATCGAGACCTGGCGCGGCTTCGGCGCGACAACGCAGATCGTGCCGCGGCCGGAGATGTATCTCGCGTTCAAGCAGGGGATCATCCAGGGCGGCCCGGAGACGATCGGCATCGCCTACGACCAGAAGAATGCCGAGGTCGCCAAGTACTGGGTCCGCACCGAAGAATACTACCAGATCATCAACATCATGATGAACAAGGCGAAGTATCAGACGCTGACGCCGGAGCAGCGCAAGATCCTGGAGACCGCGATGCAGAACGCGGGCAAGATCTTCGTCGCCACCACCGTGACCGGCTACACCGAGAAGAAGGAGAAGGCGAAGACCGAGTTCGGCGTCGCCGTGATCGAGCCGCCGCTGGCGCCCTGGCGTGAGCGCGGCGCGCAGACCATCGCGCGCCTGCTGCAGGAGAACTACGTGCCGGCGTCGTTGATCGAGAAGGTGCGGGCATTGAAGTAATCGGCGCGTGCGATGATGCGGATCCGAGGTTTGCGCCCGTCGGTCGAGCCGCGCGCCGCGCACAGAGAGCACGCAACTCATCCCCTCCTGTCGCGGCACGCGATAGGAGGGGTGCCCGAGCGCAGCGAGGGCGGGGAGGTTCCTTGAACTCGAAGAGGTCCCACCAAACCTCCCCGTCAGCGCGCATGCGCGCGCTGCCACCCCTCCTATTCGCGTGCCGCGAACAGGAGGGGACGTGCAATTGCGGTTAGTCGTTTCGATCGATCCGATGCTGCGCGGCTATCTCGTCGCGTCGCGCTGGCTGCTGCTCGTCGTCTGCTGCGCGATGCTGGTCGTGATGGTCGGCGCCAACGCCTACAATCTGGCGATCCGGCCGTTCAGCGATCGCGGCATCATGTGGCACCAGGAGGTGTCGATCCTCGCCGCGATGTGGGTCTATTTCGCCGCCTACGCGTTGACCAGCAAGGACGACACCTATGTGCGCATCGAGTTCATCGTCGAGCGCCTGGGCACGAGCTGGCGCAAGGCGCTGACGCTCGCGAGTCATCTCGTCACTATCGCCTTCCACGGCGTCGCGTTGGTCGTGACCCTGAGCGCAGTGAAGATCGCGCGCTTCTCCGAAACGCATGTGCTGGAACTGCCGGAATCGCTTTACTACCTGCCGCTCGTGATCGGGTCGGCGGATATCGTGATCACGGAGACGATCCACTTGCTGCGCGGCTGGGCGGGACTGCCCACGGGCCGTGTCGCCGCCGAGCGCGCCATCGACGCCGAGGCGGCCTGACATGAGCTCGGCGGCCATGCTGGTGGTCTTCATCGTGCTGATGCTGCTGCGCGTTCCCGTCTGCGCGGCGATGGGCTTCGGGGCCGTCGCCGGGCTCTCGTTGATGGGGCTGCCGCTCTCGACCATGGCGCGCTACATGATCGAGGAATCGCGCGCGGTGCCGCTTCTCGCCATCCCGTTCTTCGTCCTCGCGGCCGCCGTCATGAATGAATTCGGCGTCACGCGGCGGATCTTCGACTTCGCCAATCATCTCGTGGGGTGGATGCGCGGCGGGCTGGCGCAGGTGGCGATCGTCTCCAACATGGTGTTCGCCGGAATCTCCGGCTCCGCGCTCGCCGACATCGCCGGACTCGGCACGATCATCATCAATGCCATGACGCGCCACGGCTACCGGTTGGAATTCGCCGCGGGCATCACGGTCGCGGCCTCGATCGTCGCGCCGATCATTCCGCCATCGATCATGTTCATCATCTATGCCGTGATGATGAACGTCTCGATCGGCAAGCTGTTCGTCGCCGGCATCATGCCCGGGCTGATGATCGGGGTCGTCCTGATGATCACCGTATGGGTCCTCGCGACGTTCCGGCTCGAACCCTTTCCCGAGCCGCAGCGCAGCAGCTGGCGCGCGCTGGGGCGCTCCGCGCTGGTCGGAGCGCCCGCCATCCTGTCGCCCCTCATCATCCTCGCCGGCATGGTCGGCGGCATCGCGACGCCGACCGAGGCCGGCGTGCTCGCCGTGCTCTATTCGCTGCTGCTCGGCCTGCTCTATCGCGAGATCACCTGGACGCGAATCTCGCGCGCCCTCTCGAGCACGGTGCGCACGACAGCGATGATCATGTATCTGACCGGCATCGGCGCGGCGATGGCATTCGTGCTGATCTCCGATCAGGTCGCGGAGTCGATGACCAGACAGCTGCTGGCACTGACCGATCAGACCTGGGTACTGTTGCTGCTCATCAATCTCATCCTGCTGGTCCTCGGCGCGCTGCTGGAGACCGTGCCGGCGATGCTGATCGCGATCCCGATCCTCGGTCCGGCGGCGGTGAATTTCGGCGTCGACCCGCTGCAATTCGGCGTCATGCTCTGCCTCAACCTGCTGATCGGAATCATGACGCCGCCGATCGGGCTGGGCATCTTCGCCGTCTGCGCCATGACCGGCCTCAAGATCGAGCGCGCCGTGCGCGCCTGCATGATCTTCATGCCGACCCTGCTGATCGCGCTGCTGCTCGTGACCTACGTGCCGCAGATCTCGACCTGGCTGCCGAGCGTCCTGTTCAAGCCGTGAAGGCTCAGCGCGCGGCTCGAGACCAGCGGCGCACTCGATTGCTGCAAGATCGATATCAGTGAACGCCGATGCTACGTCGGCGCACGAATCCAGCGGAGACCGGGATGCGCAATTCTTCCAGTTTCGATCGACACCTGCTCTTCGTCGCGACGTTCGTCGCGAGTTTCGCCGCGGGGATGACAGACGCCAGCGCGCAGCCCTATGACCCGCCGACCTCCGCCTTCACGGCCTATTGGGATGTCCCCGCGTTCAAGGATTTTCCGTACAAGGGGCCTGCGGTCGCGAAGGGCGTGCTGTTCTACAGCCATGGCGTCGCTGGGGACCTGGTGCAATACGCATCGCCGCCGCCGGAGTTCATCAAGGATTTTGCCCGCGCCGGCTGGGATGTCGTGAAGATCCAGCGCAACAACACCCACGAGAAGGGCTGGTCCGCTTCCGGGACCCGCCACGTCGCCGATCTGGTGGAGCGCGTGACCAAGGCCCATGCCCAAGGCTACCGCCGGATCATCGCCGCCGGACAATCCTATGGCGGCGCGATCTCGATCGAGGCGGCGCGAAAGACGGATCTGCTGTTCGGCGTCATCGCGACCGGTCCCGGGCATGGCTCCGATGCCTGCGGGTCACGTGCCGGGTTCAGCAACAGCCGGATCTCCGACAACCTCCAAACGCGGCTCGCTGAGGCGATCGTGGAATCCCGGGCGGCACGCAGCATCGTCGTGATGGCCGCCAATGACGAATGTCAGGGCTTCAACAATCCCACGGCGATCATCAGGGCGGCCCTGAACAAGGCCCCGGGCCAGTTCGTCTTCCTCGACGACAGCGTTCCCGTGCATGGCCATGGCTCTTCGGCGACCAGCCAGTTTCGGCTCTGGTACGGCGCGTGTCTTTTGGAGTTCCTGAATCCTGATCGGGAGCCAAGGGGAAAGGAGATTGCTTGCCCGTCCCCGAGCCCCGTCCCGAAGTTTCTCTTCCCTGACAGATTCATCCCGCCGGCAGCCAAGGTCGACGGCGAGAAGTCGATCGGCCTGTGGGCGGGAGTTCTCACACCGGTCGGCGCGAGCCGCGCATCGGCCCAGGAAGTCTGCGTGGCGATCGAATCCGTCCAAGGCGACACGATGACCGCGCTGGTCGCGTTCGGCGCCGGCGCCGAGAAAAAGATCTCGATGAATTCGACACGCCGCACGCTGAAGCGCGAGGCCGACAATTTCGTCTACCGGCAGCCGAGCAACTCGTATCAGGTGATGGTGACTCCCGGAGCCACCGGCCCGAAGCGCCTGTCGATCAATTCTTCAGACGGCAAGACGACATGGGGAGCGGAACTGGCACCAGGGTGCTGAAGCGCCGGCGACGGGCGGCCATCAGCCGCGCCACAGCGCGAGGATGAAGGTGCACAGCCATAGACCGAGCGCGATCCACGCGCTGAACTCGGCGAACTCCCAATAGGTCTCGACCAAGACGCCCGTGATGATCGCTTGCGCGCGCTCCTCCGGGAGATCGTGACGGCGGTCGAGCAGCACCCAGGTCTCGGTCCGCCGGTAGGGCCGGTGGGGCGCGCGCACGGCGCGCAGCGCCAGCACGGTGAGGGCGAACATCGACAGCAACGCGCCGGTGCGAAATGCGGCGACCGGCCAGATGATCAGGCCGCTCATCGTCACGGCGATCGCCAGCAGCGCGAACAGGAAGCCCCGACCGATCGAGTGGCGGGCGCAAGCGCGGATGCGGGCAAGGGTGGCGTCCATGCGCGTACGACGGGTACGACCTGCTCAGCCCGCGGGAGGCGCCATCCCGAAGCGCCACGCCAACCCGAGAAGCATCAGGCCGCATGCGGATGCGGCCCAGATCCAGAGTGCGTGAGTCCCATCCTGGTCGCGGAGGAGTCGCTCGTAGAGCGCGGCGGGCACGCCGCTCAGGAGCAGCGTCGTGGTCGCCGCCATGAGGCTGCAGAGATAGAAGATGAGCTCCGGGCCTACGGGGAGCCAGGATGGAATCCAGAGCGGCGCCAGGACCCAGAAGATCGCGACGAGCGGCGAGAGGATGCCGCTGATCGCGCTCGCCACGAGGACGATCGAAAAGATGTGATGGCGATGCATCGCCGACTCAGCTGCCTGCCGCCTGTTGCGACAGGCTCGGCGCCCATCCGGCCTGGAGCATCGCGAGGCCGAGGAGGAGCTTGATCCAGTAGAGCCAGAATGCGGTCACCAGCGGCAGAAGCCCGGCGCGCACGTAGCTCGGCGTGATCCACTGGATCGCACGAATGGCGAACTCGGTGAGCGCAACGAAAGCGCGCCAGATGTAGTTGGCCGGCTGGATCGCGGGAACCAGCCACGCGAGCATGAAGCGTCCGACGCAGGACCACAGCACGACCGCCAGCCCGTAGGTGATGATCCAGAACGGCAGATAGCCGGTGATGAAATGCGGCTGGGTCACGGAGATCGCAACATCCAGATCGAGCGCATTTGCGGCGATCGCGGAAAAGCGAACAGGGCGAGGTCGTGAGACCCCGCCCCGCAGACTTGCCGTTCGCGCAGCGTGACGCTCAATGCGCCTCGTGGCCGCGCAGCACTTTGACGTCGCCGGCGGGTACTCGGATTGAGTCGATGAACTCCTGCATCTCCGCCGAGGCCGGCTTGCCAAACGCCCCGACGATCCATTGGGTGAGGAAGGCTGCGGGGATGCCGAAGATGCCGACGGAGATATTGTTGATGTTCCAGATATAGGCGACGTCACGGTTGCGGATCTTCACGATGTTGATCTCGCCGAGCCAGCTGAAGGCCTGCTTGACCCAGAGTCCGTGGAACTCGGTCGTGTACAGGAAGAACATGCACACGGTGATGCCCACGAAGACGCCGGCCACGCCCGCCGCATTTCCGCAGCGTTTCCACCAGATCCCGAGCACGAGCCCGGCGAACAGGCCGGACGCGGCGATCGAGAATGCCCAGGAGACGAGGAACAGGATGTCCGCCCCCAGTTCTCCCGCCGTATAGGCGGCGACGACGGCCACCAACAACAGCAGCACGCGGCTGATGACCAGTCGCCGCTTGGTGTCGGCGGTCGGGTCGATCATCTTGTAGTAGACGTCGTGGCTGAGCGCATTGGCGATGGCCAGCAAGAGACCATCGGCCGTCGAGAGCGCGGCCGCGAGGCCACCGGCCGCGACCAGACCGGCGATCACGTAGGGCAGACCGGCAATCTCCGGCGTGGCGAGCACGATCGCATCGGTATGGATGCGGAACTCGTTGAGCTGGAGGATGCCATCGCCATTGCCGACGACGCCACGGCAGAGCGGATAGATCTGCGCTGCATTCGCTGCATCGCAGGCGCCGACGAGGGCGAGGCCCGGCCGTCCCCAGGATGCGACCCAGCCCGGCAGGCTGGCGATCGGCGTGCCGATGAGGTTCTGATAGACTTCCAGCTTGGCGAACGCCGCGTAGGCCGGCGCCGTGAAGTACAGCAGGAAGATGAAGAACAGGCTCCACGCCACGGAGTCACGCGCCTGCCGCACCGACGGCGTGGTGAAGTAGCGCATGAGGATGTGCGGCAGCGACGCCGTGCCGACCATCAGGCAGAGGATCAGCGCGAAGTAGTTCCACATCGCACTGGCGCTGTACTTGCCCGTCGCATCGACGAAGGCGGAGGAGTGACCTTGAGCGACATTCAACGTCTTCTCGAGGATCTCGATCTTCTCCAGCGCGAAGCCGTACATCAGCTGCGGGATCGGCACGCCGGTCATCTTGAACGACATCACGATCGCGGGAATGAGATAGGCGATGATGAGGATGATGTACTGCGCCACCTGGGTCCAGGTGACGGCCTTCATGCCGCCGAGCAGCGAGCAGGCGAGGATCCCGATCAGGCCGACGAAGCAGGAAACCTGGAAGGACAATCCGAGGAATCGCGACGTGATGATGCCGACGCCGACGATCTGGGCGACGACGTAGGTGAATGACGCCAGGATCAGCACGATCACGGCGAGGCTGCGCGCCGCATTGCCGCCGTAGCGCGCGCCGAAGAAATCGGGAACCGTGAACTGGCCGAATTTGCGCAGATACGGCGCCATCAGGATCGACACGAGCACGTAGCCGCCGGTCCAGCCGAGCACGAAGGCCAGGCCGGAATAGCCGCCGAAATAGAGCGAGCCGGCCATGCCGATGAACGACGCGGCGCTCATCCAGTCGGCGCCCGTGGCCATGCCGTTGTAGAAGGCCGGCACCACGCGCCCCGCGACGTAGTACTCGGTCACTTCAGCCGTGCGTGACAGCCAGCCAATCGCCGCGTACACGCCGATGGTCAGGAAGATGTAGAGATAGCCGAGGAATTTCGACGGCACCCCGAGCCATTCGAGGATACCGATGATCACCACGAAGGCCGCGAAGGCCCCGGTGTAGATCGCATAGATGCGGCCGAGATTCTGAACGAAGCTGGATCCGCCGAGTGTGTAGGCCATGATCTGTTCCCCCTTACTCGTCGGACACGCCGAATTCTTCGTCGATCTTGTTCTGCGCGCGCGCATTGTAGAAACACATCGCCACGAACACGATCAGGGACCCTTGCGCCGCCATGTAGAAGCCCAGTGGAAACCCGAGCACGCGAATCTGATTCAGGGAGGGCGCGAAAAAATGGACCACGAAGCTGAAGAAGAACCAGATTGCGAGCAGCACCCACATCAACCGGGATGTCCTTCCCCAGTAGGCCTGCATTTGGTCGGTTGTAAGCTTGGTCGCCATGACGGCCTCCCTTGATGGTTGCCCGCCCACTCGTCTCCCCTCGCAGCACGGGAGCGCGGACACCGCTTGCGAGGACTATGCCCTCGTCGTTCTAGACGCGAATCGTCTGATAACACTCGACACAGGTTGCGACAATTGGATTTCATGAACTTGGTGATTTCAGGGGCCCGATCCATGATTGCGCCCCCCACCTCGCGTGCCACCTCATGCTCCGAAGGCTCATCGAGTTCTGGCTGCCGCCGCCGCTAACGGACGGTCGCACGCTCGGCAGTTTTCTCTCCGGGGAAGCGTCCTATCTCGCGCAGCGAACGACCTATGAATTCACCCGCAATACGCTCGCCTGGCATGGCCAGTCGGCCTTCGGGGATGACGGGTTCAACGCCGTCTTTCGTGTCTGCCGCTGGGAATCCTTCGCCAGCATTCTCAGCGGCTTCGTCGTGCTGACCCATGTCAGACTGCGGGCCGCCGCCGGCGATCCCGGCGCGCTCGCCGCCCCCCTGTCGCAGCTTTTCGCAGCCGAGCTCGCGGCCTACCCGATGCCGGCCCATCGCCCGGACTGGGGCGACGTGACGGCGCGCTTGGCGCAACGCCTGGCTGCGAACGCTCGGCCGACCCCGGCGGAGATCGGCAGCGAGGCGGCGATGCGCGTCTACGAGACCATTCCCGTGCGTTCCGGTCATGCGGCCGAGGATCGCGATGTCCTGGCAAATGCGATCCGCCTGGGCACGATCAGCGTCCATGACCGCCTCGCCGCCCGGCTGCGGCCGGACGCGGTGACCGCGAGTCTGCGCGTGGCTCCAGCCGCCCGCCCCGCTCCTGCGTAGACTGCGCCATGACCGCCGCCCCTTCACGGTCGCAGATCGCCGTATTCAACAAGCGAGTCGACGCATTCATGCGGCGCGACTTCCTCACCGTTGCGCCCGAGACCCCGGTCGGGGAAGTCCTGGCCCGCATGTCGGCCGCCCACGCCTCCAGCGCCCTGATCGTCGACGCCGACGGCAGGCTCGCGGGCATCCTGACCGAACAGGACGTGGCGCGCCGTATCGCGCTGCGGCTGAGCGCGGACGTGCCGGTCGCGCGCGCCATGACCACACCGGTCAAGGCGATCGCCGGCGACGATCTGCTGTTTCGCGCCGTCGGCCGCATGCGTCGCGAGCGCTTGCGTCACATGCCGATCGCCGATCGCGCGGGAAAGCCGATCGGCATCCTCGACCTCAACGAAGCGCTCGCCGCCGCCGCCGCGAGGATGGTCAGCCAGATCGACCGGCTGACACGGGACTCGTCCGTCGACGGTCTCGCCGAGGTGAAGCGCGCGCAGGCGGAGCTGGCCCAGGATCTGCTCGACGACAATCTGCCCGCGCCGGAGATCCAGGCGCTGATCACCGAAATCAATCTCGATCTGCACCGGCGTGTGCTCGAGGGCAACATCGCGACCCTGCGCGCCGAGGGTTGGGGTGAGCCGCCGGTCGAGATGACGCTGCTCGTCATGGGCTCGGGCGGGCGCGGCGAGAACTTCCTGCTGCCCGATCAGGACAACGGCTTCATCCTCTCCGACTATCCCGATGGCGAGCATACGCGCATCGATGCGTGGTTCGTCGCATTGGCGGAGCGCTTCACGGTCGATCTCGATCGCATCGGCATCCCCCTGTGCAAGGGCAACGTGATGGCGACCAACCCGTTGTGGCGCAAGACGGCGACGCAATGGCGCGACCAGATTTGGGCTTGGGGTGAGCGGCGCAGCCCGGTCGCCGTCCTCTTCGCCGACATCTTCATGGATTTTCGCGACGCCTGGGGCGCGCCCGGCCCGGCCCGGCGATTGCGCGACGAGATCACGCAGATGCTGGCCCGCTTCCCCGCCCTGCTCGGCGCGATGGCCGAGGACGAGACACGACGCGGCGTCGCGCTGGGCTTCTTCGGCGGCCTGAAGGCGGGCAGCGATTCTCAACATCCCGGCCGCATCGACCTCAAGCTCCATGGCACCTTGCCGCTCGTCGGCTCGCTGCGCCTCTACGCGCTGCGCGCGGGTCTCGCCGAGACGGGCACGCTCGCGCGCCTCGCTTCCCTGAGTGCGATCGGGCTCGTCAGCGCCGACGATGCCGATGAGCTGCGCGCGGCCTTCTCGATCGTGACCTTCGTGCTGCTGCGCCAACAGCTGGCGGATTTCCATGCCGGGTGCGCGATCGGCAATTTCGTCGACCCCGACACGCTCACCCGCCTCGAGCGCGAGCGCCTGGTCGACGCGTTGAAGGCGATCGACCGTCTACGCAAAAGCGTGCGCGCCGATTTCACCGGGGCGTTCTGGTGACGTCGCCGCGTCACGAAGCTCCGCGCGGTGCGTCCGCATAGGGCAGCACGACCGTGAAGCGCGCGCCGGCACCTGGCGGCGACGATACGGCGATCGCGCCGCCGAGATGTTCGACGATGCGCCGGCAGATCGCGAGGCCGAGCCCGGTGCCCTGTGGCTTGCCGCTCTGCTGATCGCCGAACTGACGGAATTTCTCGAAGACCTGCGACAGGTTTTCCGTCGCGATGCCGGGCCCGTTGTCGCGCACGACGAGCTCGAGGCCGTCGGCCCGCGGACGCAGCGCGAGCTCGACCAGGCCGCGCTCGGGCGACGAGAACTTCACTGCGTTGGAAAGCAAGTTGATGACGACCTGCATGATCTGGTCGCGATCGGCGCGCACGGCCGGCAGGTCGGGCGGGAGCTGCGCATCCAGCCGTACCTGCCGCTCCTTGAACAACTGGCTGGTCGCCGCGATCGCGTCGGAAACCAATGCCTTCATGTCGATCGCCGTGATCTGCCATTCGAACCGCCCGGCCTCGATCTTCGCGAGATCGAGCACCTGATTGATCAGCCGCGTCAGCCGCTCGCTCTCGCGGATCACGATGCTCAGGAATTCGCGGCGCTGCTCGGGAGGGAGATCGACATTGTCGTGCAGGATCTCGGAGAAGGATCGGATCGAGGTCAGCGGCGTGCGCAGTTCGTGCGTGACGGTGGTCAGGAACTCGTCCTTGAGCCGATCGAGCTCGCGCAGCCGCATGTTCGCTGCACGCAACTCGGCAGACGCGTCTTCCAGCGCCTTGGATTTCTGCTCGAGCTGCCGGGAATACTCGATCACCGCCGTCGCCTCATCGAGGATCGCCATCACCTCGCCCAGGCTGACGTCCTCGCCCTTCACCACCGAGGCGGTCATGACGCGCGCGGAAGCGGCGCCGATCGCGCCGGCCAGCAGGCGCTCGGTGAATCCCACGAAGCTCGCATCGGCACGCTCGACGCGGCGCAGATCGACCCCGCGCTCGCGCGCATGGGATTCGAACGCCTGCACCGCCCGGGCTCGCCCGACGAAGCGCGCCGCGAGCTGCATCAGCTCATCGATCTGCGCCGTGCCGCGCCAGGCCGGTGCGCGCGTCGCCTCCTCATGGCTGAACACGTCGACGAACCGCGTGGCCTGCATGCGTTCGGTCGCCCCCGCCCGCGTCGCGAGCGACAACCCGACGAAGAGGCCGATATTCGCCACCATGCTCCAGAACAGCGCGTGCGCCAGCGGATCGCCCAGCGATACGCCGAACAGCGCGTAGGGCCGCAACACCGCGATCCCCGCGGGGCCGTCCGTGAGGAAACTCACGTCGATCCAGCCGGATCGCGCGAAGGCGGGCAGCAGCAGCGTGTAGGCCCAGAGGCCGAACCCGCCGATCAGCCCGCCGAATGCGCCGGCCCGCGTCGCGCCGCGCCAATACATGCCGCCGATGATGGTTGGCGCGAACTGCGCCACGGCTGCGAACGACAGCAGGCCGATCGAGACCAGGGCGTAGGAGCCGCCGATGAAGTGGAAATAGAGATAGCCGAGCAGCAGGACGAGCACGATCGAGCCGCGACGGATGCCCACCAGCAATCCCGTGAGGTCCGCGCGTTCCGACAGCCCGAGCACGCGGATGCGCAACAGGATCGGCATCGCCAGATCGTTGCAGAGCATCGTTGCGAGCGCGATCGTCTCCACGATCACCATGCCCGTCGCGGCGGAGAGGCCGCCGACGAAGGCGACCATCGCCACCGCGCCCGTCCCGACCTGCAGCGGCAGCGCGAGAACGAAGAGATCGCTGTCGACGCTGCCGGGCGCGAAGGTGAGCAATCCCGCCAGCGCGATCGGGAAGACGAACAGATTGATGAGCAGCAGGTAGAGCGGGAACAGCCACGACGCCTTGGCCAGATGGCGCTCGTCGACGTTCTCCACGATCGCCACCTGGAACTGGCGCGGCAGGAACAGGATCGCGGCCATCGAGAGCAGCGTCAGCGTGATCCAGCCCGCCGGTCCACTGGTCCCCGTGCTCACCAGCAAGGGCGCGATGTCGGGCCGCGCCAGCGCGCGCGCGAAGATGTCTTGCGGTCCGGCGAACATCGCGAAGGTCACGAACAGTCCCACGACCATGAACGCGACCAGCTTCACGATCGACTCGAACGCGATCGCGGCGACCATGCCTTCGTGGCGCTCCGTCGCATCGATATGGCGCGTACCGTAGAGGATCGCGAACGCCGCCATCAGCGCCGCGACATAGAGCGCCGTGTCGTCGAGCGTGCCGCGACCCATGCCGGCGGGCGCGCCGCGCAGGATCTCGACGCTCGCCGACACGGCCTTGAGCTGCAGGGCGATGTAGGGCGTGATCACGATCAGCGAGATGATGGCGACCAGGCCACCCAGGAGAGAACTCTTGCCGTAGCGCGAGGCGACGAAATCGGCGATCGAGGTGATGCGGTTCGCCTTGGAGATGCGCAGCATCTTGCGCGTGACGTGCCACCACAGCACGGCGACGAGCGTCGGCCCGAGATAGATGGCGACGAAGTCGATGCCGTTGGCGGCGGCGCGCCCGACCGAGCCGTAGAATGTCCACGCCGTGCAGTAGACCGCCATCGACAGCGCATAGATCGTCGGGTTGGCGACGACGCTGCGCCCGGCATCGGCGCGGCGATCGCCCCAGCGCGCGATCGCGAACAGCACACAGAGATAGCCGATCGCGACACCGAGGATGAGCCAGGAATCCATGCTCGTCCTCATCGGTCTCGATCGCCGCTGTGCGCGATCCGCGCCAGCAGGATGATCACGACCACCCAGGCGGCGAAGACATAGACGACCAGCGGCGGCAGTCCCGCCACCGGGCTCGACCGCGCGAACAAGGCGAGCAGCATGGGGCTGAACAGCAGCGCGGCGAGCAGCAGCAAGCCGATCAGACGTTCACCGAGGCGTGGATCCTTCATCGCGCCCGCATCAGAACTGACGCGCGCGGGCGCGCAGGTCGAGCGCCATGCGCGAGGCGTTCATCAGCCCTTCCAATGTCGTGATCCCGCGCTGCTGAAGGAGGACGAGAAGGCGCACGAACACCGCCGCCGTCGCCATCGCGTCGCCCAGCGCGGTATGCCGCCCCGTGATCTGCACGCCGACCCGCGCCGCGATCGCGTCGAGATCGTGATCCCCGAGATCGGGATGCAGAAACAGCGAGATCAGCAGGGTATCGAGGACCGGCATGTCGAAGCGCACGCCGCTCTCGTGCTCCTTCATCTTGAGGAAGGTCAGATCGAAGGCCGCATTGTGCGCGACCAGGACGGCGCCCTCGCAGAAGCTGCGCAGCTGCGGCAAGGCGATCGACGCAGGCGGCGCGTCGGCGACCATCGCGTCGGTGATGCCGTGGAAGCGGATCGAGCCCGCCGGGATCGCACGACCGGGATTGACCAGGCGCGAGAAAGTCTCTCCAGTGAGAATTCGTCCGTTCACGACGCGCACCGCGCCGATCGAAACGATCTCGTCGCCCTCGGAAGGCTTGAGGCCCGTCGTCTCGGTGTCGAACACGACGAAGGTCATCGCCTGCAATGCGGCGTCCGCGTTCTCCATCGCGGCGCCGAGCAGGGCGAAATCGTAGAACTCCGGACGTGGCGGGAGCGCGGGCGCCGGCGTGGCGCTCGTGCTCGCTTCGCGGGCGGCGGAGACGGGCATGCGTAGCACCGCACGCCGCGGCGCCGTTGCGCGGCTCCAGATCGTGCTGCCGTGGCGCTGCAGCACATCGCCGAGCGTCGCCGCGCCCAGCGCGCCGGTCAGCGCCTCGCCGAGCCAGCGATCCAATATCGCCGCGCCGATCGGCTCACCGGCCCAGACGAAATCGAGATAGGTCGCGTGCTCGCCGGCGACCGCCTCGATGTCGACCGCCCGCGCGCCGGCCTGGATCGCGATGCGCTCCGACAGCCGTTGCAACGCGATCACGAGGGAGTGGCTGTCGACATGCAGCCACCGTGGCAGGCCGACCGGTGTGATCTCCGGCCCACCGGCGTCGGCCGAGCGCTTGGCAAGGATGCGAAAGACGTCGAGCGACAGGACATCGGCAAGCGGCCAATGCCCGCCCTCGAGGTCGCGCGCGCCGCGATCGAAGGCTTCGAGCCCGGCCACCAGCGCAGCGCTTTCGCGCTGGATGACACCGTCGAACTCTGTGCGCCGCGCGGCTTCCATCTCGGGAAAGGCCGCGAGCGTCTCGGCGGCGGCGTGCAGATTGGCGATCGGGCGACGCAGCCCATCGCCGAGCTGTCGCAGCAGGCGATCGCGCGCCTCCAACTCCGCGACCTCGCGCGTCGCATCCGCGATCGTCAGCACATAGCCGGTCGCCCGGCCTGACTCCTCGCGCGTGAGAGAGAGCCGCCCGAGAAGCAGCCGCGTCGCATCCGCGGTCGCGCAGACCAGAGCGCAGACATCGGATCGATCACCGGGCGCGGGCCCGGCATGCAGCATCCGTTCGAGGGCGTGGAGCACCGGCTCGCGCGCGATCAGGTTGAACAGCGAGCGCCCGAGCCCGAGCTCGCCCGCCACATGGAGCAGGCCCAGCGCGGCTTGGTTGTAGAGCAGCACGCGGTGATCGAGCGTGCAGATCAGCACGCCTTCGGAAAGGTCGCGCAGGATCGTCTCCAAACGGCGCTTCTGTTCCTCCAGGCGCACCGTCGCCGCGGCGATCGCGGTTGCGCCCTGGTCGCGCTCCTGCGCGAGCGCGGCGCCGAGACGGCCCAACGCCGCGGGCAATGGCGCCAGCCACGGATGCGCCCGGGCGCTCAACGCATGCTCGCTGCGCGCCTCGGCCACGAAGCGCGCCTCGGCGGCGAGGCGGCGCAGGGGCGAAACGATCTGGGCGCGCAGTATCAGGGCCACGACCAGCAGCGCCACCAGGAAGCCCGTCACGCCGGCGGCGATCAACTCGCTCCAGCTCAACGCCGCGAGTCCGGCACCGTCGACCTCCGGCGTCTCGAGGGCGAGCATCACGATGACGAAGAGCACGGCCAGACCAAGGCAGCCGGCGGCGATCAAGGTGATCCAGAGCGGCCGCGCATGAAGCCGCTCGGGCTTGCGCCAGGCCTGATCGTCGATCTCAGCCATCGCGCGCAGCGAGAAGCTGTCGCACACGCTCGACCAGATCGCGCGTCGAGAACGGTTTGGTGATGTAGTCGTCGGCGCCCAGCGCCAGTCCCTTCTCGCGCTCGACCTCACGCGAACGCGCCGTGAGCATCACGATCCTGGTGCGGGCGCAGGCCGGGTCGCTGCGAATGGCCTGGCAGATTTCGTAGCCGTCGCGGCCGGGGATCATGAGATCGAGCAGCACGAGATCCGGCGGCCGCTGGGCGATCGCCGCCAGCGCGGCATCGCCATCGCGAGCGGTGCGCACGTCGAACCCGGCCTGACGCATCAGGAACTCGAGCGACAGCACGATGTTGGGTTCGTCATCGACCACCAGCACGGAAGCCGGCATGCGCGTCCCTCCCGGTCCGCCTGTCGCGGAACCCTTGCCGCCCACAGGATACGCAAGAGCGCCGGCGCGCGCCACGCACCGCGCCCTCTTCTGGATCGAACTCCTCGTGCTATAAGCGCGGCCATGAGCCAGACATCCGTAGACGACGGTTGGGTCGCGATCCCCGTTTCCGTTCTCACCGGCTTCCTAGGCAGCGGCAAGACGACCCTGCTCGGCAAGCTTCTCCGTCATCCCGGCATGGGCGAAACAGCCGTGCTGATCAACGAATTCGGCGAGATCGGCCTCGACCACGAATTGCTGGAGAAGATCGACAACGAGACGGTCGTGATGAGTTCCGGCTGCCTGTGCTGCACGATCCGCGGCGATCTCGTGAATGCACTGCGCTCGCTCTATTTCCGTCGCGTGCGCGGCGAAGTCCCGCCATTCAAGCGCGTCGTGATCGAGACCACCGGCCTGGCCGATCCCGCGCCGATCCTCCACACGCTGATGGAGGATCCGATCCTGGAAGCCTATTTCCGGCTCGATTCGGTCGTCGCCACGGTGGACGCCGTCAATGGAACGTCACAGCTCGATACGCAGTTCGAATCCGTGAAGCAGGCGGCGGTCGCCGACCGCATCATCCTGACCAAAACGGATCTCCCGGAGGCCAAGGAGACCGAGCGGCTGCGCGCGCGGCTGCACAAGCTCAATCCCGCGGCCCCGATCCTGAAGATCAGCTTCGGCGACGTCGATCCCGAGCAGCTGTTCAACGCCGGGCTCTACGATCCCAAGACCAAGACGGCGGATGTCCAGGGCTGGCTGCGCGCCGAAGCGTACGAGCCGGAAGGCCATGATCACGATCATGGACATGGTCACGATCATGACCATGACCACCATCATGACGAGGCGCATGCCGGCGGCGACGACCAGGATCCGCATGACGTCAATCGACACGACAAGCGGATCTCGGCGACCTGCCTGACCATCGACGAGCCGGTGGATTGGGATTCGTTCAGCCTGTGGCTGGGCTCACTCGCGCGCTATCGCGGCGAGGATCTGCTGCGCATCAAAGGCATCCTGAACGTGGCGGGCGAGGAGCGCCCGGTGGCGATCCATGGCGTGCAGCATCTCTTCCATCCGCCGGCGCGCCTGCCGGCCTGGCCTGGCGCCGACCGACGCTCGCGCATCGTCTTCATCACGCGCGACATCGACCGCAAATTCCTCGAGGACTCGCTGGCGTCCTACAAGGACCCGGCCAAGCGCCTCGCGGAAATGCGGGCGCAGAGCTGACCCAGAACTCCAACACGTAATAGGCGATCGCGCCGAGCGTACTGGTGCGGCCGAACGCGCCAGCCTGATCAATGGCGATCGGCTGGCGGTCCTGCTTCCAGCCGACGCCGACGGTGAGGCCGAACTCGAAACTATACTCGAGGCTCGCGAAATAGAGCTTGTCGCGAGTCACGCGCCGACCTCGCTGGGCTGCTTGTTGTTGCGCAAGGTCACCCCGGCCATCGCCGCCCAGCCCTGCCATTTCAGCAAGCCCGATGCGGTATAGAAGTCGGTGCGCCCGAATACCGGCGCGCCCGTCACCGGATCGGTGTCGTCGAAATCCGCGTTCTTGATTCGCACCCATTCCACCAGCGGCGTGAAGGTCAGATCCTTCGCGATCGCGAAGTCATAGGCGACGCTGACGACGCCACGATGCTCGTTGGTCGATCGTTCCGACACCCGGCTGGTGCCGCGCTTCAGGAACGCGTAGCCGAGATTGTAGCTCAGGCCCGGCAATAGATCGGGCTGCCCGCCATCGAGCGTGACGAGGTAGGACGCCGGCCAGCGCGTATTGCCTGGACCGCCGTCGCGGTAATGCGTCTGCCGCGGGCGCTCCGTGAGAAAACCGCCCGACACAGGGCGCGAGAAGATCGAGTTGGTCAGCGACGTGTTGTCGAGAAAGAACCACGCGCCGGTGACCTTGTGCCTACCGAGATCGACATCGTCGATCAGCCGATAGAAGCCGCTGAGCCCCACGGCTTCGGAGAGCTTGTACTCCTCCGCGAATTCCTTGTGGAAGATGCCGGGGTGTTCGGCCCAAGCGCGCCCGAAGCTCTCCAAGTTCTGCTTGCCCAGTTGCAGGCCGAAACGTTCGCGCTCGTACTTGACGTAGAACTCCTCGATGAACGCGCCATTGCCGCCGAGGAAGGAGAAGTCACGGTCGTTGTTCTTCACGCGCTCGAACTTGCCGTGGACGTTGAGCGAGAGCTCCTTGGTCACGTGCAAGCCGACCAGCGCTTCCACCTCGCTGTTGAACTCCGTCTTCTTGTTGGGTCGGTAGGTGGAGCGGTAGTTCCAGTCCGGCTGCAGCTTGATCTCGAGTTCCGAGTCGATATGCGGATAGCTGTCCTTGCCGCTCCCAGCGCCGTGCTTGTGCTGCGCGATGGCCAAGTCCATGCCGAGCAGCAACGCTCCCGCCGCCGCAGCTTCACGTCCAACAAATCTCATTGGCGTCCCCGTCCAGAAATTCCCGGGCGGGATGCAATGTTATACAGTAACTCTTGTCAAGGCCGGATCGATTCAGGCCGGCGCCGGCTCAGCCCAGCAGCTGCTTCACCGCGGCCGAGGCCTTCGCGAAATCCATCTTGCCCGTGAACTTCGCCTTCAGCGCCCCGATCACCTTGCCCATGTCCTTGATGCCGGTGGCGCCGAGTTCCGCGATCGCCGCCTTGATCGCGGCTGCGACGTCATCGTCGGACATCTGTTTGGGTAGGAAGGTCTCGATGATCGCGATCTCCTCGCGCTCCTGCTCCGCCAGCTCGATTCGCCCGCCCTGTTCGTAGAGCGTGATCGATTCGCGCCGGGTCTTGATCATCGACTGGAGCATCTGCGCGATTTCATCTTCGGAGATCCCGTCGTGATTGCCCTTGCCCCGCGCCGCGATGTCGCGATCCTTCAGGGCGGCCATGATCAGCCGGACCGTGCCGACGCTGCGCTCGTTCCTCGCCTTCATCGAGTCCCTGAGCGTTTCCGTGAAACGCGCACGCAACATGATCTGATCTCCTGATTGACTGGGGCTTTGCCCGAACCCGCAGGCTACGCCCTCGGCCGATCGCTCCGCAATCGCTCCAGGTCCCGGGAAACTCACAGAAAACCCGCGCCAGATCTAGCTCCCTGGCGCTTGACGCTCCTGGCCGCTTCGATTACACCCCGCGCCTCAGTACGCATCGGCGCGCGCAGAGTCGCCGCTGCTTCTGGCCAAGGAACTCCCACGAATGACGAACGCGGCCGCCCTCTCCCGCGCCGAATGGCTTGCGCGGGTCGAGTCCCTGCGCCCGCCGGGCGCCACCGCAGCGCTGGTGCTCGGCGACGGCAGCGTATTCTGGGGACGTGGCCTCGGCGCGGCGACCGCCAAGGTGGGCGAGGTCTGCTTCAACACCTCGATGACCGGATACCAGGAGATCCTGACCGATCCCTCCTATGCCGGTCAGATCATCACCTTCACGTTCCCGCATATCGGCAATGTCGGGACCAATCCCGAGGACATCGAGACGATCACGCCGGCCGCGCGCGGCTGCGTGCTGCGCGCCGACATCACCGCGCCGTCGAATTTCCGCGCGCATCAGCATCTCGATGCCTGGCTCAAGAGCCATGATCTGCCGGGCATTGCTGGCCTCGACACCCGCGCGATCACGCGCCGCATCCGCGATCTCGGTGCGCCCAATGGCGTTCTCATTCATGCGCCCAAGGGCAAGCTCGATGTCGCCGGCGCGTTCGATCAGGCCAAGGCGTGGCCCGGACTCGAAGGCATGGACCTCGCGATCGAAGTCACCACGCGCCAGAGCTACCATTGGGACGAGACGAGCTGGGCGCTCGGCAAGGGCCACGGCAAGCAGACCCATCCGAAGTTCAAGGTCGTCGCCATCGACTACGGCGCCAAGCGCAACATCCTGCGCTGCCTCGCCAGTGCGGGCTGCGATGTGACGGTCGTGCCGGCGCAAGCCAGCGCCGCGGACATCCTGCGCCACAAGCCCGACGGCGTGTTCCTCTCGAACGGCCCCGGCGACCCTGCGGCGACCGGCATCTATGCGGTGCCGGTGATCCGCGCGTTGATGGCGCGCAACACGCCGATCTTCGGCATCTGCCTCGGCCATCAGATCCTGGGGCTCGCGCTCGGCGCCAAGACCTTCAAGCTCGAGCGCGGCCATCGCGGCGCCAATCACCCAGTGCAGGATCTCGAGACCAGGAAGGTCGAGATCACCAGCCAGAACCACGGCTTCGCCGTCGATCCCAAGACGCTGCCCGCCGGCGTGCGCGTCAGCCACGTCTCGCTTTTCGACGGCACCAACGAAGGCCTCAGTGTCGACGGCAAGCCGTTCTTCTCGGTGCAGTTCCATCCGGAAGCGTCACCTGGCCCGATGGATTCGCATTATCTCTTCGACCGCTTCGTGAGCGCGATGGCGGCGAGAACGTGACCAGCATGCCCCCCTCCCCGACCCTCCCCCGCAAGGGGGGAGGGAGCAAGCGGATTGCTGGGCATGCATGGCTTCCCGCCCCTCTCGCGGGACAGGGCTAGGGGGCGGGCATGCCCAAACGCACTGACATCAAATCGATCCTGATCATCGGCGCGGGGCCGATCGTGATCGGGCAGGCGTGCGAGTTCGACTACTCGGGCGCCCAGGCGTGCAAGGCGCTGCGCAGCGAGGGGTATCGCATCATCCTCGTGAACTCGAACCCGGCGACGATCATGACCGACCCGGATCTGGCCGATGCGACGTATATCGAGCCGATCACGCCGGAGATCGTCGCCAAGATCATCGAGAAGGAGCGGCCCGACGCGCTGCTCCCGACCATGGGCGGGCAGACCGCGCTCAACACCGCGATGAAGCTCGCCGACATGGGCGTGCTCGAGAAATTCGGCGTCGAGATGATCGGCGCCAAGCGCGACGCCATCGACAAGGCCGAGGACCGCCTCAAGTTCCGCGACGCGATGGACAAGATCGGGCTCGAGAGTCCGCGCTCGCGTCTGGTCAAGTCGCTGGCGCAGGGCCGCGAGGCGCTCGACTTCATCGGCCTGCCCGCGATCATCCGGCCGAGCTTCACCCTCGCCGGCACCGGCGGCGGAATCGCCTATAATCGCGACGAGTTCGAAGAAATCGTGTCGGGCGCACTGCGCGCCTCGCCGGTCGGCTCGACGCTGGTCGAAGAGTCGGTGTTGGGCTGGAAGGAATTCGAGATGGAGGTCGTGCGCGACAGCGCCGACAATTGCATCATCGTCTGCGCGATCGAGAACATCGATCCGATGGGCATCCATACCGGCGACTCGATCACCGTCGCGCCGGCGCTGACGCTGACCGACAAGGAATATCAGCTGATGCGCAACGCCTCGATCGCGTGCCTGCGCGAGATCGGCGTCGACACCGGCGGCTCGAACGTGCAGTTCGCGGTCGATCCGCAGAGCGGCCGGCTGGTGGTGATCGAGATGAACCCGCGCGTGTCGCGCTCCTCGGCGCTGGCGTCGAAGGCCACGGGCTTCCCGATCGCCAAGGTCGCCGCACGCCTCGCCGTCGGCTACACGCTCGACGAACTCACCAACGACATCACCGGCGTCACGCCCGCGAGCTTCGAGCCGACGATCGACTATGTCGTCACCAAGATTCCGCGCTTCACCTTCGAGAAATTCCCCGGCACGCCGGCGCTGCTGACGACCTCGATGAAATCGGTCGGCGAGGCGATGTCGATCGGGCGGAGCTTCCAGGAATCGGTGCAAAAAGCGCTGCGCTCGCTTGAGACTGGCCTGACGGGCTTCAACGAGATCGAGATCGAGGGCGCCCAGGGCGGAACCAACAAGGATGCGGTCCGCGCCGCGCTCGGCCGTCCGACGCCCGACCGCTTGCTGATCGTCGCGCAGGCGCTGCGCTTCGGCTTCTCGATCGACGAGATCCACGCCGCGTGCAAGATCGATCCGTGGTTCATCGCGCAGATCCAGCAGATCGTCGAAGCGGAGGCGCAGCTGCGCGCCAATGGACTCCCGAGTGATGCGCCGGGCTGGGCCAGGCTCAAGGGCATGGGGTTCTCGGATCCGCGCATCGCCGAGATCAGCGGGCGCAGCGAGGGCGAGATCGCCAATTTGCGCCGCGGCTTCGGCATCGTGCCGGTGTTCAAGCGCATCGACACCTGCGCCGCCGAGTTCGCATCGCGCACGCCCTATCTCTATTCGACCTACGAAGGCGACGGCATGGCGCCGGCCGAGAGCGAGGACGAGGCCAGCGCGCGCGACAAGATCGTCATCCTCGGCGGCGGCCCCAATCGCATCGGCCAGGGCATCGAGTTCGACTATTGCTGCGTGCACGCCGTCTACGCGCTGCGCGATGCCGGGTTCGAGACGATCATGATCAACTGCAACCCGGAGACCGTGTCGACCGACTACGACACCGCCGACCGGCTCTATTTCGAACCGCTGACGCCCGAGGACGTGATCGAGATCATCCGGCGCGAGCAGAGCAACGGCCGCGTGTTGGGCGTCATCGTGCAGTTCGGCGGCCAGACGCCGCTCAAGCTCGCGCATGCGCTGACCGTCGCCGACATTCCGATCCTCGGCACCTCCTCCGATGCGATCGACCTGGCCGAGGACCGCGAGCGTTTCGCGAAGCTGCTGGAGCGGCTGAAGCTCAAGCAGCCGCCGAGCGGCACGGCGTTCAGCCTGGCGGAGGCCGAGGCCGCCGCCGCGCGCATCGGCTATCCCGTGCTGCTGCGCCCGAGCTATGTGCTCGGCGGCCGCGCGATGAAGATCGTCCACGACGTCGAGGATCTGCGGAGCTTCATGACGGAGGCCGTGCGCGTCTCGGGCAAGAACCCCGTGCTGATCGATTCCTATCTGCAGGACGCGATCGAGGTCGATGTCGATGCGCTCGCCGACAAGAATGCCGTGCATGTCGCCGGCATCATGGAGCACATCGAGGAAGCCGGCGTTCATTCCGGCGACAGCGCGTGCTCGCTGCCGCCCTATTCACTGCCGCAATCGATCATCGACGAGATCGCGCGCCAGACCGGCGTGCTCGCGCGCGCGCTCGATGTCGTCGGGCTGATGAACGTGCAATTCGCCGTCAAGGATGGCGAAGTCTACATCCTCGAAGTCAATCCGCGCGCATCGCGCACCGTGCCCTTCGTCGCCAAGGCGACCGGCGTGCCGATCGCCAAGCTCGCCGCGCGGGTGATGGCCGGCGAGAGCCTGGCGAGCTTCGATCTTCGCCCCGTCGCGCTCGACCATGTCGCGGTCAAGGAAGCGGTATTCCCGTTCGCGCGCTTCCCCGGGACCGACGTCATCCTCGGGCCGGAGATGAAATCGACCGGCGAAGTCATGGGCCTCGATCGCGATTTCGGCCATGCCTTCGCCAAGGCGCAGCTCGGCGCCAGTTCGAAACTGCCGCAATCCGGTTGCGTCTTCGTCAGCGTCAAAGATCGTGACAAGCAGGCGATCGTCGCGCCGATGAAGCGCCTCGCAGAGATGGGCTTCCGGATCCTGGCGACCCGCGGCACGGCCATCTTCCTGCGCCAGGCGGGCATCCGCATCGAGGACATCAACAAGGTCCTGGAGGGGCGGCCGCATATCGTCGATGCGATGAAGAACGGCGACGTGCAACTCGTGTTCAACACGACCGAGGGCAGGCAGGCCATGACCGACAGCTTCAGCCTGCGCCAGACCGCGCTGATGGGGGGTATTCCCTACTACACCACCGTGGCCGGCATGCGCGCCGCCGTGGAGGCCATTTCGGCCCTGCGCGACGGTGCTCTCGAGGTTGCCCCATTGCAGTCTTATTTCCGCGCCCCGTTCTGAGGGCACCGCAACGCTTGACGACACGGCGATGCACGCGACAAGATTCGCCCCATGGACAAGATCCCACTGACCAAGGAGGGCTTCGCCCGTCTCGAGGCGAAGCTCAAGACCCTCAAGAGCGTTGAACGCCCTGCCGTGATCCGCGCGATCGCGGAAGCGCGCGAGCACGGCGATCTTTCGGAGAACGCCGAGTATCATGCCGCGCGCGAACGACAATCCCTCATCGAAGGCCAGATCGCCGAACTCGAGGACAGCCTCGCGCGCGCCGACGTCATCGACGTCTCGGCGCTCGCGGGCAAGGTGATCAAGTTCGGCGCCAAGGTCGCCTTGGCCGATCAGGACACCGGCGGCGAGAACACCTACCAGCTCGTCGGTCAGGCGGAGGCCGATATCGACCGCGGCCTGCTCGCGATCACCTCGCCGCTCGCGCGCGCCTTGATCGGCAAGCAGAAGGGCGAGTCGGTGGAAGTCGTGACGCCCAAGGGCTCCAAGCTCTACGAGATCGTCAAGGTCAAGTTCGACTGAGGCCCAACGCGCCGGGCGTTGCCGCAGCGATTTTCGTTTGCGCGTCAGAGCTGGCGTAGCCTATAAGGCGCGGCAATGGGGCTACCGGCAGTCGCCCCGTTGCTGCGCCAAGACGAGCGATCGTCCAAGCACTGCCTTCTCGGTTTCTCCGAGGAGGTCCGTCATGGTCGCTTCGCTTCCCGTCTCAGAACTCGCCAAGAGCATCACCAATCCCACGCCGCCGCTCGTCCTCGATGTCAGGCGCGCGCAGTTTCACGCCGCCTCGCCGCGCATGGTCGCCGGCGCGACCTGGCGCGATCCCACCGCCGTCGAATCCTGGGCCGGCGAGCTGCCCGCGGATCGCGACATCGTCGTCTATTGCGTCCATGGCCTGCATGTCGGCCGCAACGCGGCGGAGAAACTGGCCGCGCGCGGACTGCGCGCAAGCTTCCTCGAAGGCGGCATCCATGGCTGGGAGGCGGCCGGCGGCGCGACGCAGGCGAAACCTGTCAGCGGCGTGCGCTGGATCACGCGTGCACGCCCGAAGATCGACCGTATCGCCTGCCCCTGGCTGATCGCCCGCTTCATCGATCCCCAGGCCGAGTTCATCTACGTGCCCACCGAGCAGGTGATGAGCGAAGCCGAGCGGCTCGAGGCCATTCCATACGACGTGCCCAACGTCGATCTCTCGCATGACGGTCCGCTGTGCTCGTTCGATGCGTTCCTGCGCGACTATCGGCTCGACGATCCGGCGCTGCGGCACCTCGCGACGATCATCCGCGGCGCCGATACCGGCGTGCTCGACCTGACACCGCAATCGGCGGGGTTGCTGGCGATCTCGCTCGGCCTGTCGCACGGCTTCGCCGATGATCACGAGATGCTCCGCCACGGGATGGTCATGTACGATGCGCTGTATGCCTGGTGTCGCTCGCTGACGAGTGAGACTCATGGCTGGAACCCGACGCCATGAGCGAAGCGATGCCTTACGCCGACATTCTCGATACCGGGGCGCCGCGCCCGAGTTTCCGCGAGGCGCTGCGCTTCTGGTTCAAGCTCGGCTGCATCAGCTTCGGCGGCCCGGCCGGGCAGATCGCGATCATGCAGACCGAACTCGTCGAGCGCCGCCGCTGGATCGCGCAGGATGCGTTCCTGCGCGGCCTCAGCTTCTGCACGCTGCTCCCGGGGCCGGAGGCGCAGCAGCTCGCGACCTATATCGGCTGGCGGTTGCACGGCACGAAAGGCGGCCTGGTCGCCGGCGGGTTGTTCGTGCTGCCCGGCGCGCTGGTGCTGCTCGTGCTGTCCTGGATCGCGACGACCGGACGCGACACGCCCGCGGTCGCCGCGGTGTTCAACGGGCTCAAGCCCGTCGTGATCGCGATCGTGGCGCATGCGGTATGGCGCATCGGCAAGCGCACGCTGAAGGGCTGGCCAGCGATTGCGCTCGCGGCGGCGGCGTTCATCGGCATCAACATGCTGCACATCGATTTTCCCTGGATCGTCCTCGCCGCCGGCGCGATCGGATGGCTGGCCGGGCGATCCGACTCCTCCCCCTTCGTCAGCGGCGGGCATGGCAAGGCGGACACCGCCAGCGTCGATGACGATGATGATGCGCCGATGCCGGCATTCTGGCCGCGCGCGGCGCGCATCGCTGCGATCTATCTGGTGCTGCTCGCGCTCGGCATCGGCGCCGTCGTCGCGACGCTGGGCACGCGGCCCTATCTCGACATCGCCGAGCTCTTCACCAAGGCGGCCTTCGTCACCTTCGGCGGCGCCTATGCCGTGCTGCCCTATGTCGCGGAGGAATCCGTGCGCAGCTACGCTTGGCTCTCGCGTCTAGAAATGCTGGACGGGCTGGCGCTCGCGGAGACGACGCCGGGGCCGCTGATCCTGGTGCTGCAATATGTCGGCTTCTTCGCCGCCTGGAACGCGACGCCGGGCGCGGGGCAATTGACGGCCGGAATCGCCGGCGCGGCGCTGACGACCTGGGTCACCTTCCTGCCGAGCTTTGCGATGGTGCTGCTCGGCGCGCCCTATATCGAGCGGCTCCACAGCGACGCCCGCATCGGCTCGGCGCTCGGCGCGATCACCGCGGCCGTGGTCGGGGTGATCCTCAACCTCGCCTTCTTCCTCGCCGAGGTCGTGTTCATCCCCGTTCGGCTCGAAGTCGACTGGGTTGCGATCCTCGTCGCGGTCGCGGCGCTCGCGGCACTCATCCGCTTCAACCCGGCGATCCACTGGCTGGTGATCGCCGGCGCGGCCTATGGCCTCGCGCGCGCCGCGCTGCGCGGGGCGCTTTGATGGCGTGTCACTCCGCCGCCTGGCTCAGCGCCGCCTGCTTCAGGAGTTCCGCGCCCGGCCACGTGTTCGGTCGGCCGCGCAAGCATTGCGGCGGCACCGGCGCGGGCACGCCGAGCGCCTCGGCAGCGCGCCATGGCCAGCGCGGATCGTCGATGAAGGCGCGGGCCAGTGCGATCTGATCTGCATCGCCCGCGCGCAGCACGGCCTCGGCCTGCTGCGGCGTGGCGATGAGCCCGACGGCGCGTGTCGTGATCCCGGCCTCGCGTTTGACCTGCGCCGCGAACGGCACCTGATAGCCAGGCCCGAGCTTGATCCTGGATTCGGCGAAAGCGCCTGAACTGACGCAGACGAAATCATAGCCGAGGCGCTTGAGCTCGCGCGCGAAGACGACGGCGTCGGCCGGTCCGGCGGCGCCTTCGATCCAATCGCTGCCGCTGATCCGCGCGCCGAGCGCTCGACTGCGCGGCCAGGCGCCGCGAATCGCTTCGGCGATTTCGAGCGGCGCGCGCATGCGCTTCTCCAGCGTTCCGCCATAGGCGTCGCTGCGCTTGTTGCTGTGCGGCGAGAGGAATTGGTGCAGCAAATAGGCGTGCGCCGCGTGCAGCTCGACGAGATCGAATCCGGCGCGTTCGGCGCGGCGCGTACTCGCGGCGAACGCCTCGACGAGCGCCTTGATGCCGCCAGCGTCGAGTTCCGCCGGCACGTGCCAGCCCTGCGTATGCGCTTGAGCCGTGGGGGCGATGGTCTGCCAGGGTTTCTCCGCAGCACCGGCCGGGATCGTGCTGCCACCATCCCAGGGCCGCTGCGTCGACGCCTTGCGCCCGGCGTGGGCGAGCTGGATCCCCACTGCTTTGCCGCCCGCGGCCTTCATGTCGCGCACGAGATCGCCGAACATGCGCTCCTGCATGTCGTTCCACAGGCCGGTGCAGCCATGCGTGATGCGTGCCTCCGGCGTCACGCCGGTCGCTTCGACGACGACGACACCCGCACCGGAAACCGCGAGCACGCCGAGATGCTGGCGATGCCAGGGCTGCGGCACGCCGTCGATGGCGCTGTATTGGCACATCGGCGCGACGGCGATGCGGTTGGGCATTTGAACTCCGCCCAGCGTGAGCGGCGAGAAGAGGATTGAGCTCATAGATAGAACACCCAGGTCACAAGCAAGAAAATGGGAATCAGGATCGCGCCGGACCACAGCATATAGCCGAAGAAGCTCGGCATCTTCACGCCGCTCTCCTCCGCGATCGCCTTGACCATGAAGTTTGGCGCATTGCCGATATAGGTGTTGGCGCCCATGAAGACCGCACCGGCGGAAATCGCGGCAAGCGTTGTCGCCATCGGCCCCATCAGCGCGACGGCATCACCACCGGCGGTGTTGAAGAAGACGAGGTAGGTCGGCGCATTGTCGAGGAAGCTGGACAGTCCGCCCGTCAGCCAGAAATACGCGGCATTGATCGGCTGGCCATCCGGCGTCGTCACGAGCCGCACGACAGCCGCGAAGGCGCCCTTCTCGCCGGCGCGCAGCATCGCGATTACGGGAATGATCGTGATGAAGATTCCTCCGAACAGCTTTGCAACCTCGAGAATCGGCCCCCAGGTGAAATTATTCGCCTCACGGCACGCGGCCGGGGTCAGTCGCAGCGACAGTCCGGCGAGCACGATCAGGGCGGTGTCTCGGACCAGACCTTGCAACTCGATCGGAGTCCCCAGCACGTCCCAGGTGATTCCGGGCTTCCACAAGCCGCTCATCAGCACCGCCGCCATGACACCCACGAGCAGCACGAGATTGATGCCGCCCTCGATGCGGAGGCCTGTGGGCGTGTCTGGCGTCGGATCGCGTCTGGCCCGGAATGCCGCGTCGCGGCGGTAGAACCAGCGATCGATCACGTAGAACACCACCAGCAGGATTGCCGAGACGAGCAGCATCGGCTGCAACAGGTTGACTGTGGGCCAGAAGAACGACACGCCCTTCAAAAAGCCCAGGAATAGCGGTGGGTCGCCCAAAGGTGTCAGCGAGCCACCGATATTCGCGACTAGGAAGATGAAGAAGACCATCACATGCGCGTTGTGGAGCCGTTCGTCATTCGCGCGGATCACCGCCCGCACGAGCAGCATTGCGGCCCCGGTGGTGCCAGCGATCGAGGCGATGCCGGTGCCGACCGCCAACATCAGCGTGTTCACGCCTGGCGAGCCGTGGATGTTGCCACGGAGATAGACGCCCCCTGCGATCACGAACAACGACCCGATCAGGATCATGAAGGGGACATACTCGCCAAGCATGGTGTGGGCGACCAAGCCGGAGGTGGGGCCGATGCCGGCCGTGACCAGGAACGGCACAATCACCACTGCCGACCACGCCGCGGAGATCTTGCCGAAATGATGGTGCCACAGCGTCGGCGCGGCGAGCGGCAGGATTGCGATCGACAACAAGAGTCCGATGAAAGGGACGCCCCACATGAACCCGAGCGTAGCTCCGTCTATCTCGGTCGCCCGTACGGCGGCCGGCAGCAATGCCGCAACTCCGACCGGCGCAGCAATGCGCGCTCGGCGGATGCAGCGCACCCCAGATCCTGCCAATCCAACCATGCTTCGCCCCTATCCGCTTCACCCCGACAACGCGAGGTAGGCTGTCCGCGCGGCCGCGACCGCGTCAAGCAAAGAAGAGAACGTTCACGAGAACGAAGAGCGGCAGCAGAAAAAGCGATGACCAGCCGAGGAAGCCAAAAAAACTCGGCATCGCGATGCCTCGACTCTCGCAGATGGACTTGACCATGAAATTGGGCGCATTGCCGATGTAGCTGAAAGCCCCGAAGAACACGGCCCCGGCCGAGATCGCCAGCAATGTGCGCATGAGCGGTCCCATCAGGGTCTGCGCATCGCCGCCCGCGAAATTGAACAGCAGGAGGTAAGTGGGTGCGTTGTCGAGGAAGGCAGAAAGGAATCCCGTGATCCAGAAATACATGGACTCGCGCGGCTGACCGCCAGAGGTCAGCAGGCCGACGAGCTCCGCGGCCGCGCCAGCTTCGCCGGCGCGCACGATGGCCAGAACAGGAATGATCGTTATGAAGATTCCCAGAAAAAGCTTGGCGACCTCGACGATCGGAAACCAGGTGAAGTCGTTGCGCGTGCGCGTCTCGGCGCGCGTGAACCTCATCGACACCAGAGTCAAGCCCAGAAGGACGATCGTTCGCATCACGCCCTCGAGGCTCACCACCGTGTGGAAGATCACGAAACTGACGCCCGAGCTCCAGGCGCCGCTCAGCAGCACCGCGCCGATCACGCCGGCCAGCAGCACGAGATTGAGCTTGCCATCGATGCCAAATGCCTCGCCGCCCGTCGTGATCGACGCGGGCGCCGGTCCCTCCTGGCGATGGAAATACGTATCGAGCAGATAGAAGACGATCAGCAACGGCGCCGCCACCACCAGCATCGGCAGGAACATCCAGCGCTTGGTCCAGAAAAAATCGACGCCTTCGAGGAAGCCGATGAAAAGCGGCGGGTCGCCGAGCGGCGTCAACGCGCCGCCGATATTGCCGACCAGGAAGATGAAGAAGACGAAGACATGAGTCTTGCGCGCGCGCCACAGATTGGCGCGGATGATCGGCTGGATCAGCAGCATGCAGGCCCCCGTCGTGCCCATCCAACTCGCGATCACCGTGCCGAACGCGAGCAGCGCCGTGTTGACCGCGGGCGTGCCGACGAAACTGCCGGTGATCCGAATGCCGCCGGCGATCGTGTACAGCGCCAGCAGCAGGACGATGAAGGGGATGTATTCGAGCAGCATCGTGTGCACGAGCTCATAGGCCGCGACCGCGACCCCGTGCAGCGCCGCGGCCGGCAGTAGAAACGCCAGCGCGCAAGCGATCGAGACCTTGCCGAAATGCTGATGCCAGAAATTCGGCGCAACCAAGGGCAGGACCGCGATCGAGAGCAGAATGGCGACGAATGGCGATGCCCAGAACAGGCCAAGCTTCGCGCCATCGAGCTTCGGCGCGGCGGCGGATGCGGGAAGCGCGGCGGCGACATCCGCACTCGCCGACAGGATCCCACCCAGGACAAGCAACACCCAGTTCATCCGCGATTTCCCTCAAAACAATCGGGTTGGCGCGAACGCTCGTGCAGCAACCGCGCGGCGATCGCGTAGCGCGACGCCGATCGCGGTGTCAAAGAATTCTGCGGACTTGCCGATGCGTCCGCGCCTCCTGTATCCAGCGCACGCGCATGGACGTCACCGAGATCATCCGCCTGAACCTGCTGTCGCCGATGACGCTCAGCTTCGTGCTCGGCGCGGTGGCGACCTTCGTGCGCTCCGATCTCAAATTCCCGGAGCCGGTCTACACGGCGCTGTCGATCTATCTGCTGCTCGCGATCGGCCTCAAGGGTGGCGCCGCGCTCGCCGTCGCGCCGCTGGCCGACGTCACGGCGCCGATGCTCGCGGGCGTCGCGCTCGGCGTCGCGATCCCGCTCTGGGCCTACGCCGCGCTGCGCCGCATCGGCCGCTTCTCGAGCGTCGATGCCGCCGCCCTCGCCGCGCATTACGGCTCAGTCTCGGCCGTCACCTTCATCGCAGCGCTCGCCTACGTACAAAGTCTCGGACACCCCGCGGAAGGCTTCATGCCCGCAGTGCTCGCGGTCATGGAAGTGCCGGCGATCATCATCGGCTTGATGCTCGCGCGCGACGGGCGGCAGGGCGGCGCGTGGCGCAGCGCGTTGCGCGAGATCCTGGTCGGCCGCTCGATCCTGCTGCTCGCCGGCGGGCTGGTCATCGGCTACCTCGCCGGCCCGCGCGGCTACAAGACCGTCGCGCCATTTTTCGCCGATCCCTTCCAGGGCGCGCTGTGCCTGTTCCTGCTCGATCTCGGGATGGTCGCTGCGCAGCGCATCCGCGATGCGCGCCAGGTCGGCGCCTTCCTGATCGCCTTCGCGATCGTGGCGCCGCCGATCAACGGCGCGGCAGGTGTCGTCGCGGGCTGGGCGGCGGGGTTGTCGCTGGGCGGCGCGGCGGTGCTCGGCACGTTGGCGGCGAGCGCGTCCTACATTGCGGCGCCCGCCGCCGTGCGACTCGCGCTGCCGGCGGCCAATCCCGGCTATTATCTGACGGCCTCGCTCGCGATCACCTTTCCGTTCAACCTCGTCATCGGCTTGCCGCTCTATGTCGCGATGGCGCGCCTGCTGTACGGGTGACCCGGATGCCCAACACACGATTCAAACTGGTCGTGATACTCGCCGAGCCGGAACTCGCCGATCGCCTCGTCGACGAGGTCAAGGCGCTCGGCGCGCGCGGCTATAGCCGCTACGAAGGTTTCTCGGAATGGCGGCGCGGCCGCGGTCCGGACGTCGCGCCGGGCCCACATGACTGGACGGGCACGCATACGCGCATCGAGACGGTCGTGCGCGCGGAGCTGGCGCAAGCGATTCTCGATCGCCTCGCCGCGGCGTATTTCCAGCACTACGCCGTGTTCGCCTATGTCGTCGATGCCGGGATCATCCGGCGCGACAAGTATCTCTGAGCGACGATCACTCCTCGTCGACGGGCACGCCAGGAAGCTGCTTGGCCGTGCGAATCGCGAGGGCCGATTTCACGTGGCTGACATTGGGCGCGGTCGTCAGCTGCCGAGTCAGGAAGGTCTCGTAAGCCTCCCAATCCTCGGCCACGACCTTGAGCAGGAAATCCGTCTCGCCAGCCAGCATGTGGCACTCGCGCACCTGCGGCCAGGTATTGGCCAATTCGGTGAAGGCGCGCAGATCGGCGTCGGCCTGGCTCGAAAGCCCGACCTGCGCGAACACCATGATGTTGTAGCCCAGCGTGGTCGGCGAGAGATCGGCGTGATAGCCGCGGATGACGCCGGCTTCCTCGAGCGCGCGTACGCGGCGCAGGCAGGGCGGCGGCGAGAGCTGGACGCGCTGGGCCAGTTCCACGTTCGTCATCCGACCATCCGCCTGCAACTCGCGCAGGATGCGACGGTCGATCTGGTCGAGCTTGGCACGGGCCAACTTCATTCTCCGAACTGCGGGCCGGGGGTCGCGAATTCTGTAGCGAAACTGCGCGAGCACGAAACTATATTCCAAGCGCCGCCGCCGCCAAGGCTTTCGCCGTCTTCGTCCCTCTCCGACCCCGCCCCCCATCCAAGATGCCACCGCGCTCGACCTGGATCCTGACCGAAGGCCTCGCCGGCACCGAGGCGCCGTGCCGTGGCCTGGCCCGCGCGCTGGGCGTCGAGCCGGTGCTGAAGCGCGTGCGCGTGCGTCAGCCCTGGGATTCGCTGCCGGGGCGGCTGTGGCTCCGGCCTTTGGCGGCGCCGACGGCGGATAGCGATAAGCTGGCGCCGCCTTGGCCGGAGCTGCTGATTTCGTCGGGCAATGTCGCCGCGCCGCTGGCGCTCGCGATCAAGCATGAGAGCGGCGGGGCGACGCGGGTCGTGCATGTCCAGAACCCGAAGCTGCGACTCGACCGCTTCGATCTCGTGATCGCGCCGCGCCACGACGCGATTTCCGGCCCCAACGTGGTGACGACCCGCGCGACGTTGCACGGGCTGAGCCCCGACTCGCTCGCCAGCGCGGCGCGGGACTGGGAACCGCGCCTGCGCCATCTCAGGCGGCCGCTGGTGGCCGCCCTGATCGGCGGCTCGAATCGTCGATTCGAACTGAGCCCCGCGCGGATCGGTGCGCTCGCCGGAGATCTGCGGGCGCTGGTGCATGACCAAGGCATGGGCCTGGCCGTAACCCCGTCTCGTCGCACCGGCGCGGCCAATACCGCGTTGCTGCAGGCTGAACTCGGGCCGGCAGGTGCGTTCATCTGGGATGGCGCGGCGCCCAACCCGTATCTCGGCCTGCTCGCCCTGGCCGATTTCATCCTGGTCACTCAGGACTCGGTCTCGATGATCTCGGAGGCGATCGGCACGGCGAAGCCCGTCTATTGGATCCGCCTTCCCGGCAAGTCGCGTCGGCTGCAGCGTTTCGTGGACGAACTCACGGCGGACGGCGTGCTCCGGGAGTTCCGCGGCGAACAAACCAAGCTCGAACGCTGGTCCTACACGCCGCCCGACGACACGGCGCGCGCGGCTGCGGAGATTCGTCAACGTTTCGGGTGGTGAAACTCTGGCCGCGATGCTTGCCCGCGAGCGGCCCACTCCGTAGGTTCCGCGCTCTCGATTCAGCGCTTCACGCAAGCGGGTTCGCGCATGTCCAAGATCCATCGCAGCAAAGTGGTCATTCTCGGTTCCGGCCCCGCCGGCTATACCGCCGCGATCTACGCCGCGCGCGCCAATCTGGCGCCGCTGCTGATCCGCGGCATGCAGCCCGGCGGCCAGCTCTCGATCACGACGGATGTCGAGAATTACCCTGGATTTGCCAAGGCGATCCAAGGGCCGTGGCTGATGGACCAGATGGCCGAGCAGGCCACGCATGTCGGCACGATTCTGGCCGAGGATCTGATCGTCTCGGTCGACCTCAAGACGCGGCCGTTCAAGCTCGTCGGCGATTCGGGCGATGTCTACGAGGCGGACACGCTGGTCGTCTGCACCGGCGCGCAGGCGCGCTGGCTCGGCCTGCCGAGCGAGACGCGGCTCCGCGGATTCGGCGTTTCGGCGTGCGCAACCTGTGACGGGTTTTTCTTTCGCGGCAAGATCGTCGCGGTCGTCGGCGGCGGCAACACCGCGGCCGAGGAAGCGCTCTACCTCACCAACCACGCGACCAAGGTCTATCTCATCCATCGCCGCGACTCGCTGCGCGCGGACAAGACGAACCAGGCGCGCGTATTCGCGCATCCGAAGATCGAGATGGTCTGGGACAGCGTAATCGAGGATGTGCTCGGCAGCGGCGAGCCTGCCGCCGTCAGCGGCGTGAGCCTGCGCAATCTCAAGACCAACGCGCCACGGCAGATCGCCATCGACGGCCTGTTCGTCGCCATCGGCCATACGCCGGCGACGGAGCTGTTCGTCGGCCAGCTCGACATGGATGCCGAGGGCTATCTCGTCGCGCGGCCCGATTCGACCGCGACCAATGTGCCTGGCGTCTTCGCCGCCGGCGACGTCAAGGACAAGGTGTTCCGTCAGGCGGTAACCGCGGCGGGCATGGGCTGCATGGGCGCGCTCGAAGCGGAGCGTTTCCTCGCGCATCATGTGTCGTCGTCGCGGCAGGCCGCCGAGTAACGTCGAAACCATACGAACCATAACGAATCGTCGCCGTCCGGCCGCCAATTACGGAGGCAAACGATCGAGGGGAAGCGCAGATGGACTGGGACAAGCTCAGGATATTTCATGCCGTGGCCGAGGCGGGCAGCTTCACCCACGCCGGCGAAACGCTGAACCTGTCGCAATCCGCCGTCAGCCGGCAGATCAGCGCGCTCGAGGAATCGCTGCGCGCGCCGCTTTTCCACCGCCACGCACGCGGGCTGATCCTCACCGAGCAAGGCGAAGTGCTGTTCCAGACCGTGCGCGAGGTCTTCGCCAAATTGACCGCTGCCGAGGCGCGACTCGCTGAAAATCGCGATCGGCCGACCGGGCTGCTGCGGGTCACCACGACGGTCGCCTTTGGCTCGGTCTGGCTCGCGCCCCGTGCTCGGGAATTCCTCGATTTGTATCCAGACATTCGACTGGAGATGCTGGTCGACGACGAGGAACTCGATCTCTCGATGCGCGAGGCCGACTGCGCCATCCGCATGCACAGCTCGAAGCAGCCGGATCTGGTGCAGCGCCATCTGCTGTCGGTCCATATTCATGTCTTCGCCAGCCCGGCCTATCTGGAGAAGCACGGCACGCCCAAGAACGCCGCCGATCTCGATCGCCATCGCATCATCGTCTACGGGGAGGACAGCCATCCGCCATTCCCCGGCATCAACTGGCTGCTGGAGTCCGGCGCGAGCGAAGGCCACAAACGCGAGCCGGTGCTGCGCCTGAACAACGTCTACGGGATCCTCCGGGCGGTGGAGAATGGCCTCGGCCTGGCCGCCTTCCCGGACTACATGGCTCATGAATCGGACAAGATCGTGCAGGTGCTGCCCGCGCTCGAAGGCCCGACATTCGAGGCCTATTTCGTCTACCCCGAGGAGATGCGCAATTCGAAGCGCATTTCCGTGTTCCGCGACTTCCTGGTGAAGAAGGTCAGCGACACGCAGTTCTGAGGCCGTCGCGTCTGAGGCGGTCGCGCCGAACGGGATGTTGCGGATTGTTTCAAGCCCGCGCGGCGAGTCATGATTAGTCGACATGGCACGCTTGATGAAACAGCGGAAGCGCCCCGGCCATCCGCGCCTATCATGACAAGTGTAGAGTCGTTGTTTTGCAGCGCTCTCAGGGTCTTCGGATCCTACGTCTCCCAGACGTGAAGCCTCCCTGTTCAACTCGCCGGTAGATCTTCGGATCTACCGGCGTTTTTTTTGCGCGCGCGAGCGTCGATCGTCAGTACGTCACGCGCTCGATGCCGGCGAAGGTCAGCGTGGTGCCGTCGTGGAAGGTGATCATGCCCGACGCGTCGGCGCTGAGATCGACCTGTCCCGAGCTCGACGACGAGATCGACCCGCTCGAGAAGCTGAGCGTCCAATCCCCGGCCCCGGATCCGCCGGTGACGCCGTGGAGATCGATGACGTCGGTCCAGCCTCCGCCATTGCCACCCGAGGCGGTGTCGGAGCCGTGCGCCGTGCTGTAGTCGAAGATGAAAATGTCCGAGCCGCTCCCGCCGGTCAGCACGTCGTTGCCTGCCCCACCGGACAAGACGTCGTTGCCCGCACCACCCGTCAGCGTGTCGTTGCCCGTCCCACCGATCAACGTGTCGTCGCCGCTTGTCCCGGTGATCGTATCGTCGCCGGCCATGCCGTCGAACACCGAGATCCCGGTCAC